>Ga0208822_1001837_pt1 | contig 14131 bp, 9 predicted proteins | sample AD_STIC08_MetaG_FD_184435 | JGI IMG/M metagenome (GOLD analysis project Ga0208822, IMG submission 184435) | Active sludge microbial communities of municipal wastewater-treating anaerobic digesters from USA - AD_STIC08_MetaG (SPAdes) (version 2) | ecosystem: Engineered > Bioreactor > Anaerobic >...
AACCACCTTCGACAACGTGGTCCGAGATTGTCCCCGGGGTTTGGTTTCTCTAGGCAAGGTCTGAACAAGTATTGTCGCGAGCAAGCTCGCTCCCACCATTGCTTGATTTTGTGGGAGCGAGCTTGCTCGCGACGAATGAGTTCCGTACTTGTTCAGAGTTTCCCTAGATGTTGGGAACGCATCAGCGCGCAGGGCAAGTCTCGCGAGAGATGCGCGTGTGGCGCCTTGATTCCGTTCATGGTTCCCTTCGGCAGGCCTGTCCTGAGCACAGTCGAAGGGCTCACCATGATCGGAATCTACTTTCCTGCGTTGCCTCAGTTGGCCTTTGCGGGCGGTGCCTTGCGCACAAAGCGAATGGAATCCTCGCCACCGAGGATCAATGCGCTGACATTGCCGTCGCCGGCTTGCTCGAAACGCACGGCCATATCCCCATAGCGGCCATCACCGGCGCGCCAGCGGAAGCTGTCGTAATGCCAATGAGTCAACGGACCCTGGTTTTGCGGCAATGGGCCGAAGCGGAGCAGCAGGCGTCCGTTGCGGCGCTCGACTTCGATGTCGCCGAACGCAGGGTGGAGGTAGGTGCCGGCATAGGCGCTCAGCGCGTGTGATGGCTGGGTTCCCTTCACCCGACGTGCATTCTGGGCGCGTTCTTCCGCCTTGCCCTTTTTCTTCGCATCGCCGTAGAGGGTGAGCAACTCGGCACTCCAATCGCGTGCCGGTGCATCGGTATACAGGTCCATCGCCTTCCACATCAGCGCATGGCGCAATTCGACGTGATCGGCGTTGCCGAACACGTAAACACCCAGGTTTGCATCCGGCATCAGTCCGATGATGGAAACGCGACCGTCGATGCTGCCCGTGTGCATGGCGACGTAGTGGCCACGGTAATCCTGCTGGAACCAACCCAGGCCATAGCTCACCCAGTGCGGTTGGGTCAGTTGTGCGGTTGGATAGAACTGGCTGGCAGGGACCAGTGCCTGCGGTTTGAACATCTCGCGGAAGTTGGCCTCGCTGAGCAGACGCTTGCCGTCCCACTGGCCGCCTGCCAGCAGGAAGTTCATCCAGCGTGCCATGTCGGTTGCACTGGACCAGGCGGCGCCGGCGGCAGGGACGCTGTCGACCGTTCCGTCGCCAATGCGCTTGAGCTTGCCGTCAATCTCGAAATGCGCGGTGGATACGTTGCCGCTGTTCTGCGCGAGCATGCCGGCATGGGTAGCGCTCGATTCGGTCATGCCCAGCGGGGCGAAGATGCGGGTTTCCACGAAGCGACTCCACGGCATGCCGGACGCCGCCGAGACCAGTTCGCCGGCAAGTTCATACATCACGTTGGCGTAAATGAAGGAGGAATAGGGTGTGTAGGCGGGTTCAAGCTCGCGCACGCGTTCGAGGATCTGGCGGGAATCCAGATCGCCACGCACCCACAACATGTCGGCTTCCGGTGCGAGACCGGCATTGTGGGTCAAGGTGTCGCGGACGGTGAGCTTGCGGCTGAATTCGGCATCGGCCAACTGGAACCACGGCAAGGTCTTCTGCACCGGATCATCCCAGGCCAGCTTGCCTTCATCGACGAGCATGGCCACCGCCATGGCGGTCAGCGCCTTGGTCGTCGACATCATGCCGAAGCGCGTGTGGGTATCGACCCGGGTCGGCTCACCCACGGTGCGCACGCCGAATCCGCGCAGGTAAACCGTCTGCCCATCCTTGACGATGGCGATCGACAGGCCGGGCATCTTCCAATCGCCCATGGCCTTGTCGATGTAGGCATCGAGCTCGGTCGTTCTTGCATCCGTCGCGAACGACGTTGCGCTTGGTTGATCCTGCGCCAGCGCAGGTCCCGCGACGAGCAAACACAAAGCCAGAACCATCCCGCGCATGCGAAAGTCCTCATCAAGGTGGAACTCGATGATAGGGCAAGGCTCCGCTCAGGTGGGGCGAGTCTTGAGCGAGTGCCTGGAGTAGCAAAGGTTCGCCCCTGAAGGGGCTCCTACCGAGAAAAGCCACCACTGTAGGAGCCCCCTTCGTCGAGCTCAGGACAGGCTTCAGGGGCGAATCCGATCCACGGGCGATCTTGCGGGAGCCTGCATTCGGACGGCGATTGCTTCATCTTGCACCTCATCACCAAGGCGCAAGAAAAAGCCCCGCGTGTGCGGGGCTTTTGGGTTTGCATCCGGTGAAGGATGAAATCAGGCCAGGCCGGCCTGCTTCATCACTTCGGCGGCGTAGTCCTCGACCACCTTTTCGATGCCTTCGCCAACCACCAGGCGATGGAAGGCGATGACTTCGGCGCCTTCCTTCTTCAGCACGTTGCCCACGGTCTCGTTGGTGTCGAGCACGTAGGGCTGGCCGACCAGGGTGACGTCGTTGATGATCTTGTTGATCTTGCCGCTGATGATCTTCTCGAGGATCTCGGCCGGCTTGGACTTGTCCTTCTCGGACATCTTGGCCAGCTCGATTTCTTTTTCCTTGGCGATGAACTCGGCGGGAACGTCCTTCTCGGCGATGTGCGGCGGGTTCATGGCCGCGATATGCATGGCCAGGCCACGCGCCAGATCGGCGGAGCCGCCCTTGAGTTCGACCAGCACGCCGATGCGACCACCGTGCAGGTAGCCGGCCACCGTGTTGGCGCTGTCGATGCGCACCATGCGACGGATCTGCACGTTCTCACCGACCTTGGCGATCACCGCAGCGCGTGCTTCCTCGACGGTTCCGCCGCTCGCATAGGCGGCACTCTTGAGTGCTTCGACGTCAGCCACGCCCAGCGCAGCCTTGGCCACGTTGTCGGTAAAGCCGAGGAAGTTGGCATCTTTGGCGACGAAGTCGGTTTCACTGTTGATCTCGACCAGCACGCCCTTGCCGGCATCCTGGGCCAGCACGATGCGGCCTTCGGCGGCGACGCGGTCGGCCTTCTTGTCGGCCTTGGCCAGTCCCTGCTTGCGCAGCCACTCGATCGAGGCGTCCATGTCGCCATTGTTCTGGGTCAGGGCCTTCTTGCACTCCATCATGCCGGCGCCGGAACGCTCGCGCAGTTCCTTGACCATCTGGGCAGTGATTTCCATCGGTAAACCTCGCAACTGGGCGTGACCCTGGGATCACGCGAATGAATGAAAGTCATGCAGGCTTGCGTCCGCACCGGCGCTGCAAAGCCGGACATCGTGCGTTGGCGGAATTCCCTCGCGGGCCACCAACGCCATTCCTTGAGGACTGCGGAATCCGTTTGAAGCTGGGCAGGTCAGGCCATGGCCGAACCTGCCGGTAAACCTCAGGCGTCGCTGCCGGCGTCGTCTGACTTGGCTTCGGCGCGCGGCTTGGCCGGACCGCGACGCGCGCCGCCCGACGGTGCGCCACGCTTGGCCGCCGGCTTGCCACGCGGGGCCTGCTTGCGACGATCATCCTTGGCGATCGGGTTGCCTTCGGCATCCATTTCGACGAACTCGTCGCTGTTGACGGCAATCGCCGGCGCTGCCGCCTTGCCTTCGAGAACGGCATCGGCAACGGCGCGGGTGTAAAGCTGCACGGCGCGAATGGCGTCGTCATTGCCCGGGATGGCATAGTCGACGAGGCTCGGGTCGTAGTTGGTATCGACTACCGCAACCACCGGAATGCCGAGCTTCTTGGCTTCCAGGATGGCAATGTTCTCGTGGCCGATGTCAACGACGAAGATCGCGTCGGGCAGGCGCGGCATGTCCTTGATGCCGCCCAGCGAGCGTTCCAGCTTCTCGCGCTCACGCTGCAGCTGCAGGACTTCGTGCTTGACCAGCTTCTCGAAACGGCCGTCGGTGGACATGGCCTCGATTTCCTTGAGGCGGGCGATCGACTGCTTGACGGTGCGGAAGTTGGTCAGCATGCCGCCCAGCCAGCGCGCTGCGACATAGGGCTGGCCACAGCGGGTGGCGTCTTCCTTGATCGCTTCGCGGGCCGAACGCTTGGTGCCTACGAAAAGCAAGGTTCCGCGCTTCTGCGCCAGGCCGGACACGAAATTCATCGCGTCGTTGAACAGCGGCAGGGTCTTTTCAAGATTGATGATGTGGATGCGACCGCGTGCGCCGAAGATGTACGGCGCCATGCGGGGGTTCCAGTAACGGGTCTGATGGCCGAAGTGGACGCCCGCTTCGAGCATCTGGCGCATGGTTACCTGAGGCATGGTGTAGCTCCAATGATGGACAGCCGCACGGCAGAGCCTTGTGGTGTGCGGTGATGTCCGGGGTTGAGACCTCCACGCATCCGCCGCTTGCGACCTTCAGTGAAGGCACCCCGAAAGCGGTGACGATACGTGTGCGGATTTGGCGGATTGAGGCAAAATGACTACCCTTGTCCACCGTATTCGGCCGCGCACCTGGGTGCGTGACCGGCTTGGGCTGTCGGTGCAGGGAACACAATTGCCCCGACAAAGCCTCGGAATTCTAGCCAATCGCGGCGATTCCGACAAGGCATCCACCCCGCAATCGAACCTTTCGGCCCAATCGCCATGTCCGTCACCATCAAGACCCCGCAGGAAATCGAGAAGATGCGCATCGCCGGCCGGCTGGCCGCCGAGGTGCTGGAAATGGTGGCGGCGCACGTCAAGCCGGGCGTGACCACCGAGCAGCTCGACCAGATCTGCCATGACCACATCGTGCAGGTGCAGGGGGCGATTCCGGCCAATGTCGGCTACAAGGGCTTCCCCAAGACGGTGTGCACCTCGGTCAACCATGTGATCTGCCACGGCATTCCAAGCCCCGGCAAGGTGCTCAAGGATGGCGACATCATCAATATCGATGTCACCGTGATCAAGGATGGCTGGCACGGCGATACCAGCCGCATGTACTACGTGGGCGAGCCGTCGGTACTGGCGCGGCGCCTGGTGGAAACCACCCGCGAGGCCATGTTTGCCGGCATCTCCGTGGTGCGTCCGGGGGCAACCCTTGGCGATATCGGCGAGGCCATCCAGCGGCATGCCGAAGCGCAGGGTTTTTCGGTGGTTCGCGAGTACTGCGGACATGGCATCGGCCGCGTGTACCACGAAGATCCGCAGGTTCTCCACTACGGCCAGGCCGGCGCCGGACTCAAGCTCAAGCAGGGCATGACCTTCACCATCGAGCCGATGATCAATGCCGGCAAACCGCAGACGCGGCTGTTGCCCGACGGCTGGACCGTGGTCACCCGCGATCATTCGCTGTCGGCGCAGTGGGAGCACACCCTGGCCGTCACCGAGACGGGCTTCGAGATCCTGACGCCCTGGCCCAACGCAGCCTGAGGCCCCGTGCAGCAGGTCTCCGCCACGCGCGTGCCCCCGCTGCCGCGGCTGGCGCAGCCGCTGCCGCGGGCCGGTGTGGTCGGTGCGTCGAGGTTGGCCCTGCGCCAGTACTTGATGGATTACGAGCGCGACCTGGCCGGCTCATTCCGCGATGGCGCCCCCATTGCCGAGGTGATTGCAGCGCGCACCGCAGCGGTCGAAAGGGTGCTCGCGCATGTCTGGTTTGGCTGGATGGGGGAAACCCCGGATGCGGCCCTGTTGGCCGTGGGTGGATTTGGCAGGGGCGAACTGTTTCCGCACTCGGACGTCGATCTCCTGGTCTTGACCGTGGCCCAACCCGAGCCGCGCGTGTTGCGCGCCATCGAGGCGTTTGCGGCTTGCCTCTGGGATGTGGGGCTCAAGCCGGGCATGGCGGTGCGCGATGCCGGCGCGTGCTTCGCGCTGGCCGAGCAGGACCTCAGCGTTTACACCAGTCTATTGGACGCACGTCATCTCGATGGATCGCGATTGCTGAGCGTCGCCCTGCTCGAATCCGGGCAGGAGTCGACGCGCTGGACTGCGCCTGAATTCCTCGTTGCCAAGGGCGGAGAGCAGGAAGCGCGGCATCAGCGTTATGGCGACACCGCCTACAACCTGGAGCCGCAACTGAAGGAAGGCACCGGTGGCTTGCGCGACCTGCACCTGATCGGCTGGCTGGGCAAGCTGGTGTGCGGCTCGTCCGACCCGTCGCGCATGCAGGCGGATGGCTTGCTGGATCCGAGTGAGGTGCTTGCCCTTGCCGCGGCCAGGGCATGCCTGTTCCGCATTCGCTATGGCCTGCATCTGGTAGCGCAGCGTGCGGAAGACCGCCTGCTGTTCGATCACCAGCGGCAACTGGCCACCCTGCTCGGCTACCGTGACGAACGTGCCGACAACCTCGGTGTCGAACAGTGCATGCAGGCGTACTACCGCGCGGTGCGCTGTGTTGCGGCCATCAATTCGGAATTGCTGGTGCTGTGTGATGAGCGCTTGAATCCCCAGCAAAACGACGTGGTGGCTCTCGGCAACGGATTGCTGCGCGTTGGCGATGGTCTGGATGTTGAGCCCGGTTGCAGCTTGCATCAGGACCCGAAAGCCCTCGTCGCGCTGTTTGCCGAGTTGGCATCCGGCAATGGCGTGCGCAGGTTGCGCGCCAATGCCCTGCGGCAGCTGCGCCTGGCGCTGGATGACCCGCAGCTCGATTTCAACCATCCCGACGTGCTCGTTGAAGTGCGCAACATCTTCCTGCGGGGTGCCGCTGCGGTCGATGCCCTGGCAGCCATGGCACGCCATGGCGTGCTGGCGCGCATCATTCCCGGATTCGCCCGGGTCAGCGGGCGCATGCAGTACGACCTTTTCCATGTGTACACGGTCGATGAACACACCATGCGCGTGTTGCGCTTCATGGCGCGCTTTGCCAGTGCCGAAGGCGCCCGCGAATTCCCGCTGGCGCATGCGGTGTACCAGCGCATTCCGCAGCCGGAACTGCTGATCCTGGCCGGGATATTCCACGACATCGCCAAGGGGCGTGGCGGCGATCATTCGCTGCTCGGCGAGGACGATGCCCGCGAATTCTGCACGCGATTGGGCTTGCATCCGGCGGCGGTCAACCGCGTGGCCTGGCTGGTTCGCGTGCATCTGTTGATGAGCGTGACCGCGCAGCGCCAGGACATTACCGATCCACAGGTCGTGCATCGCTTTGCCGAGCAGGTGCAGGACTGGGAGCGGCTGGACTACCTTTATCTGCTGACCGTGGCCGACATCAACGGCACCAGCCCGAAATTGTGGAACACCTGGCGTGATCGCCTGTTGTCGGATCTGTACGCCGGCACCCGTTCGGTACTGCGCGAGGAGACCGGCGAGTTGCCAAAGGCCGAGGAGCGTGTTGCCGAAACCCGCCTGGCCGCACAAGGCCTGCTCACGCAGGCGGGCATCACCGCAACGCAGGCCGAAACCGTCTGGGAGGATTTTCCCGGGGAGAGTTTCCTGCGCTACCGACCCGAGCAGATTGCCTGGCAGACACAGGCCATCGTCGAGCATGCCCAGAGTGAATCGGCATTGGCGCGGGTCAACCCCATGGGCGCACGCGGAACCACCGAGGTGTTCGTGTATTCCGCCGACCGCGACGGCCTGTTCGCAGCGGTGACCGCCGTGCTCGACCGCGCCCATCTGAACGTGCTGGAAGCGCGTGCGATCACGGCACGCTCGGGTCGTGTGCTCGACACCTTTTTCGTGCTCGACAAGCACGCCAAGCCCTTGCTGGAAGCAGAGCGGGTCGCGGCGCTGGAGCAGAACCTGCGTTCCGTGCTGGGACGCAGAGCGCTCGATGTACAGCCGGTTCGACGGGCCTTGCCGCGCAACCTGCGCCATTTCCATATTGCACCGCGCGTCGTCTTCACCGAGGAAGATGGACGCACGCGCCTGGGTCTCGTGTGCAGCGATCGCCCCGGATTGCTGGCGTCGGTTGCGCAAACCTTTCGCAGCCATCGCATTCGCGTGCATGATGCGCGCATCGCGACCTTCGGCGAGCGGGTCGAGGATTTCTTCCGCATCAGCGATGAAAATGACGCGACGCTTGATCAAACGACCCAGCATGTCTTGCGCGACGGCCTGCTCGAACAGCTTGAATTGCACCAACCCACAGCCTTGAAGGAACGCCATGCACGACATTGAGCGCATCATCGACAGCGCCTGGGAGCGACGCGCCGAACTGCTGCCGGATTCACCCGACAGGGAGGTGCGTGCGGCCGTGGACGCTGCGCTTGACCTGCTTGAATGCGGCACGCGCAGGGTTGCCGAGCCTTCACCGGACGGAGGCTGGCGAGTCAATCAATGGCTCAAGAAGGCAGTGCTGCTTTACTTCCGCATCAACGCCAACCGGGTCATGGCGGGCGGTCCGGCGCAGGCCTGGGACAAGGTGCCTCTGCGTTTCGGCAACGCCGATACGGAGGAGTTTGCCGGGCTAGGTGCGCGCGTGGTGCCCGGTGCGCTGGTCCGCCGTGGTGCGCACGTGGCCGCCGATGCGGTGCTGATGCCGAGCTACGTCAACATCGGTGCGCATGTGGGCGCCGGCAGCATGGTCGATACCTGGGCCACGGTGGGTTCCTGCGCGCAGATCGGCGCGCGCGTGCACCTGTCCGGTGGTGTCGGCATCGGTGGCGTGCTGGAACCGTTGCAGGCTTCACCCACCATCATCGAGGACGATTGCTTCATTGGCGCACGTTCGGAAGTGGTGGAAGGCGTGGTGGTGGAGCAAGGCAGCGTGATCGGCATGGGTGTGTTCCTCGGCCAGTCCACGCGCATTTACGACCGCGCCAGTGGCGAAGTCGGCTATGGCCGCGTGCCTGCCGGCAGCGTGGTGGTGGCAGGCTCGCTGCCTGCCGCCGATGGCAGCCACAGCCTGTATGCGGCAGTCATCGTCAAGCGCGTGGACGCGAAGACGCGCTCGAAGACCAGCATCAACGAACTGCTGAGAGCCTGAGCATGGCCATCCAGATGTATGGTTTGAAGAATTGCGATACCTGCAAGAAGGCGCGCAACTGGCTGGATCGGCATGCCGTGGAATACCGTTTCATCGACTACCGCGAGCAGCCCGCCACGCCCGAGCAGCTCAAGCGCTGGGCAGAAGCGGCCGGTGGCTTCGAAAAGCTGGTCAACCGCGCCGGAACCACCTGGCGCAACCTGCCGCCGGCACGCAAGACTCCTGGTTCAACACCCGAATGGACCTTGCTGATCCGCGAATACCCGGCGCTGGTGCGTCGCCCGGTGCTGGTGATGGCTGACGCCAGTGTGCTCGTGGGCTTTGCTGCCAAGAGCTGGGAATCGAGAATAGGGAGTAGGGAGTAGAGAATAGGGAAGAGCGAAGTGCGCTTCGCATTGGTCCTTGCTCTTGACCATTCTCGATTCTCCATTCCCAATTGCCGGCTCCTCAACCATGTCCGAAATCCTTGATCTCACCTGCGAACTGATCCGCCGCGCATCGGTCACTCCCGAGGATGCCGGCTGCCAGCAACTGCTGGGCGAGCGATTGGCAGCGGCGGGATTCGCCATCGAAGACCTGCATTACGGCGACGTGCGAAATTTGTGGGCCACGCATGGAACCGACGGTCCGGTCTTGATCCTGCTGGGCCACACGGATGTGGTGCCGACCGGGCCGGTCGAGAACTGGACCAGCCCTCCGTTCGAGCCGACCATCCGCGATGGTCATTTGTTTGGCCGCGGCGCAGCCGACATGAAATCCGGCGTGGCCGCCATGACCCTGGCCCTTGAGGCGTTCGTGCATCGGCATCCGCAGCATGCCGGCGTCGTCGGGCTGTTGTTGACCAGCGATGAGGAAGGACCCTCCATCGACGGCGTGCGTCGGGTGGTCGAGGAGTTTCACAGGCGCGGCCAGCGCGTGGAATGGTGTCTGGTCGGCGAGCCTTCGTCGCGCCAGGCATTGGGCGATCTGGTTCGCGTCGGTCGACGCGGTTCCCTGCATGGTCGCCTCAGCGTGCGCGGCATCCAGGGTCATGTCGCCTATCCGGATCTGGCGCGCAATCCCGTTCACCTCGCTGCTGCGGCCCTGGCTGAGCTTGCAGCCACGGTCTGGGACGAGGGAAATGCCAGCTTCCCGCCAACGAGCTTCCAGATTTCCAACCTCCACGCCGGCACCGGTGCCAACAACGTGATCCCCGGGCAGTTGGAAGTCGTTTTCAATTTCCGCTACGGAACCGCCAGCAGCGCGAATGGATTGCGTGCGCGGGTCGAGGACTGCCTCACGCGCCATGGCCTGGACTACGAAATCGAATGGGAGCTTTCCGGCGAGCCGTTCCTGACCGAGCCCGGCGCCCTGCGTTCGGCTGTCGAGGCGGTTCTCATGCAGCACTGTGGCCGGGTGCCGGAATCCAGCACCGGCGGCGGCACCTCGGATGGCCGCTTCATTGCGCCGATGGGCGCGGAAGTGGTGGAGTTCGGGCCGGTCAACGCCAGCATCCACAAGGTGGACGAATGCGTGTCCGTGGCTGATCTGGAGCGATTGCCCGATATGTACCTCGCGATCATCGAGAGGTTGCTGGCTCCGTCCCCGGGCTGAGCTTCCGCTGGTCGGCTTTTTGCGTATGCCCGCACACATCTGCCGCATGCTTGACCGGCTTTTCGGACGCTTAACGCCGGTTTGTGATAAAAATCAGCGGGTTTTACTGTGCGCAAGGCGAAATGGGGCGAATAGCAGCCGCCGAAGCACGCAGACTCCCACTCCAAGGAATTCAGGCATGGACAGGCTGGCGCCATTCGTGGCGCGTTTCGTGCATCGTGATTACAGCATCAGGTGAATGCATTGTTCGGGAAAACCGTTTCTTCCGTGAAGTTCGCAACGAGGCTGGCTGCAATGCTGGCTTGCCTTGTCCTGTCGAACGCCGCCTGGGCCATCGACTTCACCCCGCACGGCACGCAGCCAGGTTTGCAGTTTTCGCTGTTGAACTCGGATTCCTGTGGCGGTTGCCATGGCGGATTTGTCGGCAATGATCCGAACTTTCGTCCGCACAGCACCTGGAGCGGTTCGATGATGGCCAATGCCACGCGTGATCCGCTTTTCTGGGCGGCGCTGGATATTGCCAATCTCGATGTCCCCGGTGTGGGCGACTATTGCCTGCGTTGTCATACCTCGCAAGGCTGGTATGGAGGTCGGGCGGTCAAGCCGGCCAACGATCCAGTCAAGGGCGCCAATGGCTGTTTGCTCGAAGGCACGCCTGACGCAAGCGATTTCTCCAATGACTTCAGCGGCGTTGCCTGCCATTTCTGCCATCGCATGATGCCCACTGGTCCATTGGGCGAGCCAGGCATGATTGGCAATGCCAATGCCTGGCTGGACGACACCGAGTGCAATGGCAACGAGGGAGAGCCCTGCCGGCGTGGTCCCTACGGGTATACGGGCAGTTTTCAGCCACCGCATGCCTGGGCGCAATCGGCGTATCACGAAGACAGCGCGATTTGTGGTTCCTGCCACGATGTCACCACGCCCGATACCGATGTCGGGCCGTTGAAAACACTCAAACTGGCCGATGGAACCGATACGGCACTTCCGTTTCCGATCGAACGCACCTACAGCGAATGGAAGCAGAGTGATTTTTCCGAGGCCGGCGGCCAGACCTGCCAAGGCTGCCACATGCCCGATAGCGAAGACCCAACAGCCACAGCCTGTGCTGGCGGGCCAAGTCGGACCGGCAACTTGCCGGTGCATACGTTTGTCGGCGGCAATACCTGGGTGCCCGGCATCATCAAGGGCGAATACAGCGATACCACGGCCATACCCGGTTCGGCCGGTGGCATCGGCCGCCAGAGTGCACTTGATCGAACCGTGCAGGCAGCGCGCGAACTTCTGCAATCCTCCGCGGAAGTCGATGTTTCCCTGATTTCCTACACGGCGCCAACCATCAATACCGCAGGTGCTCTGAGCGCGCGGGTCAAGGTCACCAATCTGAGCGGCCACAAGCTGCCGTCCGGATATGGCGAAGGTCGTCGCATGTGGCTCAATGTCCAGTTGCTGGATTTCAACGGGGCGCTGGTGTTTGAAAGCGGCGCCTATGACGCCCCCAGCGCGCTGCTTGCCAGCGATCCGCAATTGCGCGTTTACGAGGTGCTGCAGGGAATCTGGAATCGCAACGGCACGGGAACCTGTGATGCCGTCGATGGGCTTGGCCGGGAGGCTTTTCATTTCGCATTGAACGACTGCGTGGCAAAGGACAGCCGCATTCCACCTCTGGGTTTCCAGCCGGCAACCGCAGCCGACCCCAATGGCTATGAGTTGCGACCAGTGGGTGCAACCTATGCGGAAACCTCGCCGGGCAGTGGCATCCTGGTCAACTTCGACGAGGCGGACTACAACGTGGTGATCCCGCCCGGCACGCCGGGGCCCATGAGCGTATCGGCGCGACTTTATTACCAAACGGCAAGTCGGGAATATATCGAGTTCCTGCGCAACCAGGCCATCGAGCGCGCGATCCCTGGGGAAAACCAGTTGTGTTCGGGTGAACCGAACCGACCAGCCGTGGTCGGTCCGAAAAACCTCAGCCGTGGTGTGTACATGTGGCAATTGTGGAATTTGCCCGAGACCGGAGCCGCGGAACGCATTTTTGCCAACAATTTTGATTTTTCGGGTTACCAGTCGGGCTATGGAAAGTCTCCGCCGGAATCTGTCGATTCCGACATCGCATTGACGCCATGAAATTGATTCGATACGGCATTCCGGTCGGCCACCCGCGAAACGCGGATGGCTTCCGATTCATCTGCGATATCCAATGCATGGGGATCTGTTCATGAACTTGAAGTTGATACCGGCCATTCTCTTGATTGCATGCGGTCTGATTACACCCTGGGCGTCCGAAGCTTCATCGTCGGAAGCGGCGGCGGTGCCGCAGGCCAACTGGTCCGCCTGGGGCGGAACCGTAGGTGTTCGCCTCGAAAAGAGCAATCTGCGAGGGATCGGCATAACCGCAAGCACGCCTTCAAGCCATTTGCCCGAAGGCAGCCCGCGTTTGACCGATGGACTCAATGGCATGCGCGCCTACGGCATCGACCTTTTCGCGTTGCGCGAAAGTGGAAGTATCGAGTTCAAGGCCAGCCGTGGCTCGTTCGCCGGTTTTCTCGGTGGCTCTCTGCAAACCCGCGGTGGTTACCAACTTGCTTTGGCTGACGGCAGCACGATCCCCCTGGTCGATTTCCGCCTGCGTCCGAGCGCGTCCAATCCAATGCAGCTTGATGTTGTGTCCGGGGACGGCAAGGTCTGGTTCTACGTGGACAACCTGATGTACGAGCTGGTCAGGGACAACCGCGTGCTGGCGTTCTACACCAGCGACATGCGCATCAGCCGGGCGTTGGCAGAGCGCACCGGACATCCCGACATGGCAGGTCAACCCGCTGGTGAGCTGGAGATCCTGACCCAGGTTACGCGCCAGGGTGGTGGCGGTGAGCGCGACGTGGCGGGCATTCCGTCGCCCAGTCATTGGCACGGCGATCCGGTCGCCGGCCAGCCGGGCAGTTTCTACCAAGCCGACCTGTTCATGCAGACGTTCAGCGTTTCGCGGGTTGAAGCCGAAGCCAATACCGGGCCAGACGGAATTGGCCGCGTCGCCTTCGCGCCCAGTTCCACCCTGCGCAACAACGTCAACAATGGAACTTCATCAGCCACCGTCGCAAATCAAGGGACACTCGGCACGAGTGCAGCCCTGTATGCCGCATGGATTCCCTGGTACACCAAGTTCTCGGGCAATTTTGCGCCCTACTCGAACGACCAGCATCCCTACCTGATCTGGAACATGTACCGAATCAATGCCGATGGCGGTATCGAGCAAATCGGGCGTTCCGGCGTGAAGCATGCCTTCCTGACGACCAATGGCGGTTGCGCAGCGGGAGAAGATTTCTCGTCACACGTACTCGGGCGTTCGTGCAGCGACACTTACAGCACGGGAAACAATGATTCCAATGGATCGCTGTCATTTCGAAGCGAGATCATCCCATCGACCAACCAGTGGGGGCGTTGCCACTCGTTGTTTGATCCCGGTTGCATAGGCAGCAACACCAATCCGAGCCCGCCGGATGATGGTTTCGTGCGCCGTCTGGTCGTCAACGAATCGCAGATCAGCAATACGGTGAACCCGAACGCGAGCTACCTGTTCGATTCCTGGTATCTCGCCCGTCAGGACATCAACATCTACAACTCGATGGCAACGATTTCCGGCAGCCCGAACTGGTCGGGCGGCAACTGGACCTTCGCGGGGCAAGCCAACTTCAGGCTGGGTTCGGTCACCGACCGCTGGGTCGAAAACCTGCCGGCAGGCACCCAGGCCCAGAACCAGGAAGTAAACCTGGACATCGGCCATGCCAAGCTCGCTGTTCGTGTCG
>Ga0208822_1001839_pt1 | contig 14117 bp, 17 predicted proteins | sample AD_STIC08_MetaG_FD_184435 | JGI IMG/M metagenome (GOLD analysis project Ga0208822, IMG submission 184435) | Active sludge microbial communities of municipal wastewater-treating anaerobic digesters from USA - AD_STIC08_MetaG (SPAdes) (version 2) | ecosystem: Engineered > Bioreactor > Anaerobic >...
CGTCGTTGCCGTCGCCAATGAGCGCGTTCTGTTCACCCACGAACAGGCCTTTGAATATCCGGACGAAACCTATGCCGACATCAAAAGGCTGATGCCCGAGGCGGAGATTGTGATTGTCCCTGCCGACCGCGTATCGCTCGCCGATGCGATCCAGAGCTATTTGTTCAACGCGCAGCTTGTGACCCTGCCCGATGGCGGCATGGCGCTGATCCTGCCCAGCGAGGCGCAGGAAAATACGCGGGTCTGGGGCTGGCTGAGCGAGATGGTGGCGGGCAACGGCCCGATCCGCACGCTCATACCTGTCGACGTACGCCAGTCCATGGCCAATGGCGGCGGTCCCGCCTGTCTGCGGTTGCGCGTCGCATGCGATCCCGCCACGGTCGACCCACGCTTCATGGCGGACGAGGCGAAACTGGACCGGATTTCCGACGTTATCGCGGCGCATTGGCCGGAGACAATCGCACCCGATCAACTGGGCAATTCCGCGCTGGTTTCCACCGTCCGCAAGGCCCGCGAAGCCCTGCTCGATGCATGCGGTCTGGCGGAGCTGCGCTAAGCGTCGAATTCCTTTACAATCGGCGTGCGCGTTAACCATTGTGATGCCTGCAAATGCTGAACTGGCACAGGCATTGCTGTTAATTATTTTAACTATGAAAAAAATCGCCCGCCTGTTCACCATAAAGACCAAATTTGAGGTCTTCCTTATCACCTACGCGCTCGGCCTGGGTGCGGCTGAACGGGGTAAGGACTATATGGTCCAATATCCGGGCAATGTGGGTAAGATGTTCTTTGTGCTGTGCACCGTCGCGGTGTTCATCGCGGCGTCCAAGATGCTGGACGCGATTGACCTGCACAAGGCGTTTGGGGTGGATTGAGAGGGAAAAGTCCCCGGATTCTGTTGCCCGGCTCCGGGGGGCCGCTGTAACCTTTCTGTTGCCCGGCCGGTTCGGCCGCGTTCTTTTAGGATAATTTCAGACCGTGAGGCCCAAAATTACGCTGCGAGAGCAAGTGCTTCGTTATCGTTTGCACTTATGAGTTTTGAACCATTTCACGGCTTATTCATGCCGGGCAAAAACAATGCTTTTCAACGCACGTCGATCCTAGTTCAGCCCCATCAGAACGCCCGGTAAACCGGGAGATATGGTGGAGCTGCCGGGTACCGCCCCCGGGTCCGCTGCATCTATTGCACATCGCAATTTATCGCCATAGCCGGGCGAACCCGGCACCGACCCATATAGGCGATCTTTCGTGAATGGGAAGTGAAGAGCGTTATTAACGCTTTTCGAAGATAGGATTTCCGCAATTTGTGCATGCGTCCACTTGCTTTAGCCAATCGCCGAACTTGAAAATTGATCCTGTTAGTTCGCCGATACTCCGCCCGCAGTTTCGGCACGAATATCTAAAACAAGATACCACAAGAGCAAATGCCAGCGGAAAAGTATAAGCCGACTTGAACAGAACAATCTCAACCATAGGAGCGAACGTTGCCAGCATGGCAAGGCGCAAATGGCCTTTAATTGATTTAGAAGTGTTCGGATAACGCATATAGCAGTTATAGCCCCTGCATATTCCGGCTCTCCGCCGGAATGCGGACGACGAGGCCGTCGAGTTCGTCGGTCAACAGGATCTGGCAGGACAAGCGGCTGGTGCGCCGTGCGCCGCTGGCGAGGTCGAGCATATCTTCTTCATCTTCGACGGCGGGCGGCAATTTGTCGAACCATGCCTTGTCCACAATTACATGGCAGGTGGAGCAGGCCATCTGCCCCTCGCATGTCCCTTCGAGTGGCATCCCGGCGCCCTGCGCAACCTCCAGCAACCCTAGGCCGGTTTCGGCCTCAACCTCATGTGCGTCGCCTTCGGCGTTGATGAAGGTTATCTTGATCATAACATCGCCCCTGCTGCACGATTGATTGCTTCGGCAGCAATATCAATTTCCGCAAGCGTCGTATAGCGCCCAAAACCAAGCCTTATCGAAGATTTTGCCTGTGTTTGGGACAGTCCGAGCGCCGAAAGCACATGGCTCGGGCGGCCCGAACCGCTGGCGCATGCCGATCCGGCGGAAAAGGCAATGTTGCGGCATTCCGACATCAGGCGGCCCACATCCACCCCGTCACGGCGGATGTTGAGATTGCCTTTGTAGCGGTGGATTGTCGACCCGTTCACGGTCCAGTCCGAAAATGCCGCAATGGCGTGGTCCGATAACAGCGCGACATGCGCGTCATCCTGCTCCATCCGCTGTGCGGCCAGCTGCGCCGCTGCGCCGAAGCCTGCGCATAAGGCTGGCGACAAGGTTCCAGAACGCAGCCCCTGTTCTTGCCCGCCGCCATGCATCAAGGGTGTAAGTTCAATCCCGTCGCGCACCCACAAGGCACCAATGCCCTTGGGTCCATGAATCTTGTGCGCGGACACCGCAATCATATCCGGCCCGTCGGGGATTGGCATCCGGCCAAAGGCCTGCACCGCATCGCACAGCAGCAGACCGCCCTGTATATGGCATTGCTCGGCAAGCTCGGCGACCGGCTGGATCGTTCCGATTTCATTATTCACGAGCATGGCCGCAAACAGGCCCTGCCCCGCACCATCAAACCCCGCGCGCCCGTCGGTCCCGACCGGCACAACTGCGCCGCCCAGATAGGCCACGCAATCCAGCACCGCCGCATGTTCGGTGGAAAGCGCCGCAACCGGCAAGCCGCAGCCTTTGATGGCGAGGTTAAGCGCTTCGGTCGCGCCGCTGGTGAAAATCAACTTGCCCCCTTTGGGCAGCAAGGCGGCAATCTGGTCCCGCGCCACTTCCACGGCGGCGGCCGCCTTACGTCCACCGGCATGGGCGCTGTGTGGATTCCAGAAACCGTCTTTCAACCAGGGCTCCATCGCAGCAAAGGCTTCCGGAGCCAGTGGCGTTGTTGCCTGATAATCGAGGTAGATCATGCCGCCTTTGTCCGCGCCGCGATGCCGCGCCACACATCGATAAAGCGGTCGATATGTGCCGCGCTGGTTTCGGGACCGAAGCTGACCCGGATGACTTGCGATGCCGCCTTTTCATCCCATCCCATCGCGCCCAGCACATGGCTGGTTTTCAGCGTGCCAGACGAACAGGCGCTACCTGCGGACACGGCAATCCCTGCTATATCGAAGTTGATCAACTGGCTCGATGCCGCAGCGCCCGGCATCTGGTAACTCGCAATGGTCGCAAGCCGATCGCTCGCGTCGGCAACCACAATGCCACCCGCCTCACGCACCGCCGCATCGAGGACGGCCCGCAGGCGCGCTGCTTCGGCAAGCCATGCAAATCCGGCTTCCAACGCCACGGCCAAGCCAATCGCGGCGGGTAGATTTTCGGTGCCCCGACGATAGCCCTGCTCCTGCCCGCCGGTCGGCTGCAACAGCCCCAGATTACGGGTCAGCAAAGCGCCGACACCCGGCGGTCCGCCCAGCTTGTGCGCCGATATCGCAATCAGGTCCGCCTCAGGCAGCGGCAGCTTACCGGCGCTTTGCGAGCAATCCGCAAATAATGTTCCGCCCACGGCACCGACCGCCGCCGCTGTTTTCGACAGCGGCTGGATCACCCCTGTTTCATTGTTGACCGACTGCACGGCATAGCGGGCGGCAGCCTGAATGGCGTCTACCTCCACATAACCGTCCGCGTCGACCGGCAGGCGGATTTTTCCCGCGACCGCGAGTACTGCGTCATGCTCGACCGCGCTGGCGATGGCATCCTGCCCGCGCAGGGCAAGTGCGATGGCTTCGCTGGCACCGCTTGTCAGGATTAGTTCGCCATCCCAGCCCAAGACGGCGTTAATCCGTGCGCGCGCATCTTCCAGCGCCGCACGTGCCGCACGGCCCTCGCTATGCGGGGAGGACGGGTTCGCCCACCGCGCCATCGCGTCGGCCATGGCTTCGCGCACCACTGGCAGCAGCGGCGTCGTGGCGGCGTGGTCGAGATATATGCGCGGAATCGGGGCCATTTGTTCCATGACAGTTGCGAAAATCGTGACTGCTTCTATATAGCGCTTCGACTTCCTGCAAAGCCCGAACAATCGGTTGCTGCGCGGCACTTAAATATAGAATCGAAAAAATAGATGCCTGCCATTGCTATTCCAGGTCCCGAAGGCCGTCTCGAAGCCCGTTTTTCGCCCCCGCCACGCCCACGTGCACCGGTTGCGATGATTCTGCACCCGCATCCGCAGGCAGGCGGCACGATGAATGACCGCATCACACAGGCCTTGTACAAGACCTTTGTGGCGCGCGGCTTTGCCGTATTGCGCTTCAACTTCCGTGGCGTCGGCCGCAGCGAAGGCGAATTTGACAATGGCATCGGCGAATTGTCCGACGCCGCATCGGCGCTCGACTGGGTGCAAAGCTTCCATCCCGAAGCCTCCACCACCTGGATCGCAGGGTTCAGCTTCGGCGCATGGATCGGCATGCAATTGCTGATGCGCCGCCCCGAAATCCGTGGCTTCATCTCGGTCTCACCGCCGTCGAACATGTATGATTTCAGCTTCCTCGCCCCTTGCCCGTCTTCGGGTATCATCATTCAGGGCGCGCAGGATGAAGTTGTGAACCCCAATGCGGTGCAGAAGCTGGTCGATAAGTTGCGGACCCAGCGTCACATCACGATCCACCATGACGAAATTCCCCGGGCCAACCATTTCTATGAAAATGAAATGGATATGCTGATGGCGTCGGTGAACAATTATCTGGATTTCCGCCTGGACCCCAATTCACCGATCAAGTGATATTGGGCGACGAAGTGCTATTTCACTTCGCCGGTCACCAGACTGTTGCCCTTTTCGTCGGGCACGACCCAGATTGCGATATTGGCAAATATCACCAGCGCAGCCGCTATCATAAGCCACATTTGCTGGCTTAAACCGTCGCGCCGCCAACGCCTCCACGCCCCGAAAAGGAGCAAAAAGGCGGCAATCATGGCGAGCGATAGAATGGCGTTGAGCATATCCCCCCATAAAGCCCGTGGAAAAGCTGCACAATCGGGCAAATTCGCCATAGCGTTTTAGCTGCCCCTCGCTTAGAGGGACGCCATTGACGAGTCCCCACGCCCGCGAAGGATATGCCCATGCGTATCGCCATTGCCTCCGACCATGCCGCCCTCGCGCTGAAATCCGCGCTGGTCGACTATATGCGCCAACAAGGCCATGACATCACCGACCTTGGTCCGCACGACGAAAGCTCGGTCGATTATCCCGATTATGGGTATAAACTTGCCGCTGCGATCGCCGATGGCGATGCAGAGCGCGGCATTGCCTTATGCGGGTCAGGCATCGGTATTTCGATTGCCGTCAACCGCAACCCCGCCGCACGCGCTGCGCTCGTATCCGAACCGCTGTCGGCGCAACTCGCCCGCGAACATAATGACGCAAATGTGATTGCCATGGGCGCACGCCTGATCGGCATCGAAATGGCGAAAGCCTGCGTCGACCGCTTTCTTACAACGGAATTTGGTGGTGACCGTCACCAGCGCCGCGTCGATAAATTGTCCAACCCGCAAAATGCGAAGGAATCAGCATGAGCAGCCATCCCGCAAATGATCTGAGCAATGTACAGCCCGACGGCTTTTTCACCCGTGGCCTAGCCGAGGCAGATCCCGAAATTTCGGGCTGGATTGGCAAGGAACTGGAACGTCAGCAGGACAAGATCGAGCTAATCGCATCGGAAAACATCACCTCGCGCGCTGTTCTGGAGGCGACGGGTTCCATACTGACCAACAAATATGCCGAAGGCTATCCCGGCAAACGCTATTATGGCGGCTGCGAATATGTCGACGAGATCGAGACAATCGCCATCGAACGCGCCAAAAAGCTGTTTGGATGCAATTTCGCCAATGTGCAGCCCAACAGCGGCAGCCAGATGAACCAGGCGGTTTTCCTCGCGCTGCTGAACCCGGGCGACAGCTTCATGGGCCTCGACCTCGCAGCCGGCGGTCACCTGACCCATGGTTCGCCGGTCAACCAATCGGGCAAATGGTTCAACCCCATCCCCTATGGCGTGCGCCGCGAAGACCAGATCATCGATATGGACGAGGTCGCCCGCATTGCCCGCGAAAACAAACCCAAGCTGATCATCGCAGGCGGCACCGCCTATTCCCGGATATGGGACTGGGCCGGTTTCCGCGCCATCGCCGATGAAATCGGTGCAACTCTGCTGGTCGACATGTCCCATATCTCGGGTCTTGTCGCTGGTGGCGCGCACCCCTCGCCCATTCCGCATGCGCATATCGTCACCACGACCACGCACAAGTCGCTTCGTGGACCACGCTCGGGCGTGATCCTGTCCAATGACGAAGCATTGGCCAAGAAGCTGAATTCGGCAATTTTCCCGGGGCTTCAGGGCGGACCGCTGATGCATGTGATCGCCGCCAAGGCTGTCTGCTTTGCCGAAGCAATGAAGCCCGAATTCAAAACCTACGCCGCAAGCGTTGTGGAAAATGCCAAGGCGCTCGCGGCAAGCTTGCAGGAACAGGGCCTCGACATCGTATCGGGCGGAACCGACAACCACTCGATGCTCGTCGACCTGCGTCCCAAGGAAGCCAAGGGCAAACATGCCGAGCATGCGCTCGACCGCGCGTCGATCACCTGCAACAAGAACAACATTCCGTTCGACACAGAAAAGGCAACCCTCACCTCCGGCCTGCGTCTCGGCACGCCAGCGGGAACGACGCGTGGCTTCGGTCCCGCCGAATTCCGCGAAATCGGCAGGATGATCGCCGACGTCGTCGAAGGTCTGCGCAAAAATGGTGAAGCCGGTGACGGCCAGATCGAAGCACGGGTGAAGGCAGAAGCAGAAGCCATGTGCAAGCGCTTCCCAATCTATCCCTCTTGAACTATATAGGTGACTTACCCATCTAATACACAGAAGGGAAATTGACCATGGGATATTGTAACGAGTGTGACGGCGAATATCAGGACGGTGCGAAATTTTGTCCAAATTGCGGGGCAAAAACGCCTGAACAACGTGCGGCGGAAAGCATTCCGAACCAGGCCAAACATTATGTTGGTGAGGCTGCGGACGAATTATGGGGTGCGACCAAGGACGCATTCCATACCGGCAAGCATCTCGCCGATCAGGACACGGTGAAAAAAGTCGCGGGCGGTGCTGCCATCGGCGCAGCTGCAGCGGTTATCGCGCCTATCGGTCTTGCCACAGGTGCATTGATCGGTGCAGGGATTGTCGCCTACCGCCATGTGAATAAAAAGAAAAATCAGGAAAACCAGAAATAGATGCGTTGCCCATTTTGCGGACATGACGACAGCCAGGTCAAAGACAGCCGGCCGACGGAAGACAATAGCGCCATCCGTCGCCGTCGCCAGTGCGAGGCGTGCGGCGGCCGGTTTACGACCTTTGAGCGCATCCAGCTGCGCGAGCTAACCGTCGTCAAGTCCGAGGGCAAACGCGAACCTTTTGAACGGGAAAAGCTGGAACGCTCGTTATCGGTCGCCTGTCGCAAGCGTCCCGTCGATGCGAGCCAGATCGAAAAGCTGGCTTCGGGCATACAACGCCAATTGGAAACCCTGGGCGAAAGCGAAATCGAGTCCAAGCGCATCGGTGAATTTGTGATGGCGGGCCTGAAAGCGCTCGATAGCGTCGCCTATATCCGCTTCGCTTCGGTCTATAAGGATTTCAGCGAGGCCAAGGATTTTGAAGATTTCGCCGGGAGCGTGGTTGAAGCGGCGAAGAAATGAGCGCGCCGCCCATTATCATCCTCGTCCGCCCGCAACTGGGCGAGAATATCGGCAAGGCTGCGCGTGCCATGCTCAACTTCGGGCTCACTGAAATGCGGCTTGTGGCGCCGCGCGACGGCTGGCCAAACCCTTCCGCCGGACCGGCCGCTTCGGGCGCCGACATCGTGCTCGCCAATGCGCAGGTTTACGATTCAGTTGCCGATGCTACCGCCGACATCAGCCATATATACGCCACCACAGTCCGCAAACGCGGTGTGACCAAGCCTGTTATCACGCCCGAAGCGGCAGCACGCGAAGTGCTCGGCAATGCGGGCCGCAGCGCAATCCTGTTCGGCGCAGAGCGGTCAGGCCTCGAAAGCGACGAGGTCACCGTGGCCCGCGCGATCATCACAGTCCCAATCAATCCTGAATTCGGTTCGCTCAATCTGGCGCAGGCGGTGATCCTGTGCGCTTATGAATGGTCGAAGACGCAAGATCTTGCGAGTCCGCCCAAAACCGATCTGGACCCGCCCGCGTCGCAATTCGAACTCGATGGCCTGATCCAGCAACTGGACGATATGCTCGATCCGCTTGGCTATTTCCGCCCGGAAGATCGCGCCCCCGTCACGCGCCGGACTTTGCGGAACTTGCTGACCAAACCGGCATGGAATGCGCTGGAAGTCCGGACATTGCGTGGCGTTTTGACAACATTGTCGCGAAATCGACGAACGGAGAAATAGCCGCTTGGCGGTCGGGCACCGCTTCGATAAGGTCATGGCTTAATTGATTACTGGAGACCCCCTACATGTTTACTTCCGCACTTGTGTCCATCCTGCTGCTCGCCTCGGGCGCAAGCGATGCCGCCCCTGCCGCAGACGGTCCGGCACCCACCGAAGTGGCGAAATCAAAGCCCAAGAAAATCTGCAAAAATGTCGACTTGACCGGCAGCCGCATCGGCAAACGCAAGTGCAAGACCAAGGAAGAGTGGGAACAGAGCGAAAGCGTCATGGAGCTCGGCCAGAAAGGCGCTCAGGGCAGCATCAGCCGCTAAGCTACATATTATAAGGGATGCCGGGTTAAACCCCCGGCATTACTTACGAATATTGTCCCAATGCTGGAATTCGTAAGCGATGGACGCTTCGACCAGCTGGTCCCAAAGCTGCTCAACAATATCGACCGGTATCGCGCTCGCCGCTGCTGCCGCCTTTACGTTGGCCAACACTTGCGCCTTGCGCGCTTCGTCACGGACAGCGGAGCGTTCGGTCTTGATACGTGCCGCCGCGTCCATATAGCCAAAGCGCCGGACAAGCAGCTCAACCAGAGCGCGGTCGACGGCGTCGACTCCGGCCCGGACTTCGGTCATGTTGCGGCAATTTTGCGGGTCTACGCTCGGTTCAATCTCGGACATGGCCGCGCCTTAGAAAGCTGCGGCAATAAAGTCGAGCGTGATGTTGACAATTGGGCTCTTTGCGGCCATAGGCCCGCCTTCGCAATTGACCCTGCATCCCGGTGAAGCAGGTGTCCGGCCCATCTAGCATGTGTCGCGCGGTACCGGGAACATAGTTGTTAGCAAATTGGAGACTGTAAATGTCGAAGCGTACAAGCTCGAAGTATAAACTTGACCGCCGGATGGGTGAAAATATCTGGGGTCGTCCTAAATCACCTGTCAACAAGCGTGAATATGGCCCCGGCCAGCACGGTCAGCGCCGCAAGGGAAAGCTGTCCGATTATGGTATCCAGCTGCGCGCCAAGCAGAAGCTGAAGGGCTATTATGGCGACATCACTGAAAAGCAGTTCAAGCGCGCTTATCAGGAAGCCAACCGCATGAAGGGCGATACCTCGCAGAACCTGATTGGTCTGCTGGAGCGTCGTCTGGACATGATTGTATACCGCGCCAAGTTCGCACCGACAATCTTCGCCGCGCGCCAGCTCGTCAGCCACGGCCATATCCGCGTCAACGGCGTGAAGTGCAACATCGCCAGCCGTCAGGTTGACGTAGGCAGCATCATCAGCCTGGGCAACAAGGCGAAGGAAATGGCTTTGGTCATCGAAGCCCAAGGCCTCGCCGAGCGCGACATTCCGGAATATGTTGCCGTCGAAGGCAACGACAAGGTGACCTTCGCACGCGTACCGACGCTCGACGAAGTACCTTATCCTGTAAAGATGGAACCGAATCTGGTCGTCGAATTCTATTCGCGCTAATTCTGGTTTTTAGCCAACAAAGGGGCGGTCCTTCGGGGCCGCCTTTTTTGTTTGGGGATATACGCTGCGTCTGGCAAAAGAGAAGCGAACGCGAAATCTAGGAGTTTTTAATGCGAATTCTGACGCTTGCGGTTGTATCCGCTTTAATGCTGTCCACAGCCTGCAAACAGATGGACGACGAGGCGGTTAAGGCATCCGCATTACCTGAAGTATCGGTTCCGGAACTGTCCGAACAGACCATGAAGGACGTCGTGAAGGAATTGTCGCTCGACAGCTATGAAGGTCGTGCGCCGGGTTCTGTGGGTGAGGAAAAGACCGTTGCCTATCTGATCGACCGCTTCAAAAAAGCAGGGCTGGAGCCCGGGAACAACGGCAGTTGGACGCAGGATGTCCCTCTGGTCGAGATCACCGCGAAAAATGTGTCCGCCCTCAGCATCGCGGACAAGAGCGGCAAGGCCATGTCCTTCGCCTATGGCAGCGAATTTGTCGTCGGCAGCTATCGCGAAACGCCCAAGACCAAGATTGACCAGAGCGAAATGATATTCGTCGGCCATGGCATCGTCGCCCCGGAAAAGGGCTGGAACGATTATGAAGGCCTGGACGTCAAAGGCAAAACCGTGGTGATCATGGTCAACGACCCCGATTTCGATGCCGCCGATCTCACAGGCGACTTCGGCGGAAAGGCGATGACCTATTATGGCCGCTGGACCTATAAATTTGAGGAAGCCGCCCGGCAGGGTGCCGCGGCAGCGCTCATTATCCATGATGACGCGCCTGCCGCTTATGGCTGGAATGTCGTCAATTCGAGCTGGACCGGAACGCAATTTCTGGCCCAATCCAAAGATGCAGGAGCCAGCCAGACAGCCGCCAATGGCTGGATCCAGAAAGATGTCGCGAAGGAAATCTTCGCCGCCGCCGGACAGGATCTGGACAAGCAGATGGCGGCCGCAAAAAAGAAAGGCTTCAAGGCTGTGCCTTTGGGCCTGACGGCGTCGTTGAGCTTTGACAATGACATTGCGCGTAAGGCGAGCAAGAATGTTGTCGGCGTCCTGAAAGGCGCAAAACGGCCTGAAGAATATGTCCTCTACACCGCGCATTGGGACCATCTGGGCCGCTGCACCGCGGCAGCCGATGGTGACGACATCTGCAACGGCGCCGTCGACAACGCGACCGGCACAGCTGCTCTCGTTGCGTTGGCTGAAGGCTTCAAGAAAGCTGGCGCGCCGGACCGCAGCGTCGTGTTCCTTGCGGTCACCGCAGAGGAATCGGGTCTGCTTGGTTCCAAATTTTATGCCGAAAACCCCGTCTTTCCGCTGAGCCAGACCGTCGGCGGCGTCAACATGGACGCATTCTCCATGGCAGGACCTGCGAAGAACCTGACTGTCATTGGCAAAGGCAAATCGCAGCTTGACGATTATCTGAACGCCGCCGCCAAGGCCGAAGGACGCACCCCCGAAATGGAGCCGACGCCTGAAAAAGGTTTCTACTACCGCTCGGACCATTTCAGCTTTGCCAAATTGGGCGTGCCGATGGTCTATTTTGAAGGCGGAGATGATCTTGTCACCGGCGGCAAGGAAGCGGCCAAGGCGGCTGCCGAGGATTATGAGAAGAACCGTTACCACGCACCCGGCGACGAATATGACGAGGCATGGGACTGGTCCGGTGTGATGGCCGACCTTCGCCTTTATTATCGCGTAGGCCGGATGCTGGCGATGACCGATGCCTGGCCCAATTGGAATGACGGCGACGAATTCCGCGCCATCCGTGACAAAAGCCGCGACGGGAAATAAAGTCCCATGACGTTGAGAATGCCGGCCGAATGGGCACCGCATGAGCGTGTCTGGATTGGCTTCCCCAGCTTTTGGGGCCATTGGGAAGAACCCTTTGCTGCCGCACAGAAGCAGATCGCGGCCTTTGCCAATGCCGTCCACGACGGCGGCAAGGGTGAGACGGTGTATCTGATCGCGGGCAATGCCGATGCGGCAAAAGTCGCCCGCGATCTCGCCGCGCCGGGTGTGATCGTTGAGGAACGCCATATCGGCGATGTCTGGCTACGCGACACAGGCTGCATCATTGTCGGTGAAGGCAATAGCCGGATCGCCCGCGATTTCGGCTTTAACGGCTGGGGCAACCGGTTCAATTTTGACGGCGATCAGGATATCGGCAAGACGCTGGCGCAGGCGGCTGGCCTGACTGTAACGCCATGCGATTGGGTATTGGAAGGCGGCTCCATCGATGTCGATGGCGAAGGCCGCGCTGTGACTACGGTCGACTGCCTGCTGAACCCCAACCGCAACCCGGAACTGGGCAAGGCGCAAATCGAAGCACGTTTGCGCAGCGACCTTGGAATCGAACAACTTCTCTGGCTCGGCGATGGCCTTGCCAACGATCATACCGACGGGCATGTCGACAATCTCGCGCGTTTCGTGGGGCCGAACCATCTGGTAATCCCTGAAGCACGCGATGCGGACGACCCGAACGCCGCCGTATACGCCGCCGCGCGCAAAGCGGCGGAGGACTTCGGGTACCGGGTGACTCCCCTGCCCTCGGTCGGGCGGTTCGAACAATATGGGGAAGCCGTCCCGGCCAGCTATATGAACTTCTATATCGGCAACAGCGTGGTGGTCGTTCCCACCTACGGCAGCCGCCATGATGATGCGGCTCTGACAGAGTTGCAAAGCCTGTTCCCGGCCCATAGAATCGTGGGCCTACCCGCCGATGCCGTCCTCACAGGCGGCGGCAGCTTCCATTGTTCCAGCCAGCAGGTACCAATTTAGCTGTATTGGCTTTTGATCCCTTTCGACCCATATACAACCGCAGTTAAACAGAGAGGAATCCCCCATGAAAAAATCCCTTCTATTCGCACTCGCCGCAACCGCGCTGACTGTCCCATCCTATGCCGACGACCATAAGGGCATGAGCAAGGCCGAGCATGACAAGATGCACAAGGCGCATCAGGAGCGTTTGGCGAAAATCTTGACCGACCCGTCGCGTGCTGAAGATTCCAAGCGCGACAAATACCGCCATCCGGCAGAAACATTCGACTTCTTCCGCCTTCACCCCGATCATGTGATCGGCGAATACGCCCCCGGTGGCGAATGGGTGTCGCGCATTTTGGGCCGTTACGTTGACGACAAGGGCAAATATGTCGGACTCTTCTTCGGCACCAAGACCCATTTCAGCGACACCGCAAAAGAAGGCATCAAGGCCGGGATTGCAAAATTCCCCGCTGATGTTGCCGCTGTTTCCGGTCGGCCAGCAACCGACTTCAGCGCCTTTTCCTTGAGCGAGATTCCTGATGGCGCGAAAGGCACATTCGACCGCATCATTGTCATGCGCATGCTGCACAATATGCAACGCTGGAACATTGCCGACGCCGAAATCAAGGCAATGCGCGACCTGCTTAAGGACGACGGCCTTCTCGGCATCGAACAGCACCGCGCCAAGGCCGACGCGCCTTATAGCTATGCGGATGGCAAGAACGGATATCTTCGTGAAGCCGACGTTATCAAGTTCATGGAAGTGAACGGCTTTGAACTGGTTGGGAAAAGCGAAATCAACGCCAATCCCAAGGACGAAGCCAATTGGCCCGACGGCGTGTGGACCCTGCCCCCGCGCCTTGCCAAGGGTGAAACCGACAAGGCAAAATATGAAGCCATCGGCGAATCCGACCGTATGACGCTCTTGTTCAAAAAGCGGCCCTAACGTCCAATGACTGCGCGCTCAATTACCGTTGCGGCCTTGCAACTCCCCCTTGCCGGGGATGAGGCGACAAATATCGAAGCCGTGTCCGACCTCGTAAGTCAGGCAGCGGGACATGGCGCGCAGATCATACTCCCGCCGGAGCTCTTCTCCGGCCCCTATTTCTGCAAGACGCAGGAAGAACACCACTTCGCCCTTGCCCGCCCGACGTTGGAACACCCGTCGGTCCAGGCGATGGCAAAACTTGCAAAGCAATTGGGCGTCGCCATCCCCACCAGCTTTTTCGAACGTGATGGCGCGCATTTTTACAACACGATGGCAATGATTGATGCCGAGGGCGAAATTCTCGGCACCTATCGCAAAAGCCACATTCCCGACGGCCCCGGTTATCAGGAAAAATATTATTTCCGGCCCGGCAATAGCGGATTCAAGGCCTGGGATGTGTTCGGCACCCGCATCGGCGTAGGCATCTGTTGGGACCAGTGGTATCCCGAATGCGCGCGGGCAATGGCTCTGATGGGCGCGGAGATGCTGTTT
>Ga0208822_1001840_pt1 | contig 14117 bp, 12 predicted proteins | sample AD_STIC08_MetaG_FD_184435 | JGI IMG/M metagenome (GOLD analysis project Ga0208822, IMG submission 184435) | Active sludge microbial communities of municipal wastewater-treating anaerobic digesters from USA - AD_STIC08_MetaG (SPAdes) (version 2) | ecosystem: Engineered > Bioreactor > Anaerobic >...
TACTGAAATATAAGGAGGCCGCCGTCAAGGAAATCCCGCTGGACAAGGAAGAGACGACGATCGGCCGCAAGCCGGACAACGACATCGTCATCGACAATCAGGCGGTGTCCGGGCACCACGCCTCCATCAAGGTGGAAGGTGACAAGCTCGTGCTGGAGGATCTGGGCAGCCTGAACGGCACCTTTGTGAACAGCCAGAAAATCTCCAAAACGGAGCTGTTCAACGGCGACGTGGTTCTTATCGGCGTGCACACCCTGAACGTCACCTCGGAAAAAAACCGGTCGCAGGAAACCAAAGGCTTCGCGGTACGCGGCCGCTCCATGGATGAAACCATGGTGATCGCGCCGGATGACCAGAAGAAAATCATCACGGCCGCGGACAAAAACCTCCCCGAACCGCTGGGAGGCTTTATGGTCCTGGAAGGATCAACGGAACGGAAAGATTACGAACTGAAGGAAAGAGTGTCCGCCATCGGGAAGGAAGACGGGTCGGCCATCAAATTGAAGGGATTGTTTGCTCCCAAATTGGCCGCCATGGTCAACCGCCGGAAGGAAGGTTACTTTATTACGCCGGCCGGCGGCAAGGAGCTTAAGGTCAACGGCAAAATCATAGACCGCCGCTGCGATCTCAAAGACGGGGATCTGGTGGAAGTTGCAAGCCTGAAATTGCAGTTCTATCTCAAAGAGTAACAAGGAAAGCGGTTCACTCATTCCAAAGAAAGATCACCCCGCCCGGGCGGGTCAATCTCTTCTTTCTGAAAAATTTGAGACGGCGCTTGAAGAAAATCCCCTCGGCCGAAGAGACCTGAGGGGGTTGTTATATGGACCAATGAGGGTTTTGTGACGCTCCGGGAAAGCTTCTTTTGCGGTCTTGCGAATGAACACTTGAACTAATAAAAAATTAATTTATAATGCCTGGGCATTCCGGAGCAAAGGTGCGTCAACGATCCCCGGAATGCAGGAGTAATCCATGACCAGTCATGAAGAGTCATCGTTTCTTGAGGCGGTGGAAAGCCGTTTGGACAGCATCTTCGGGTCGGATTCAAAACCAACCCGGCATACGGATTCCGGCGGGGCGGACATCGCGGATGAAATCGCAGCCGGCCTGCGGGAAAATTCAATTCCCCGCGAAACCGGACAGACCGCTGCCGAACCGGCCACGGCGGGGGATAAATCCGCCTACCTTTCGGAAATCGACCGGCGCTTTACAGCGATCTTCGGCGATATGGACAAACCAGCCCGGGCTGCTGAAAGTGAGGCCGAACCGGATGATTTGAAAGGCTTGGGGATTCGCGTCGGCCGGGAGGAAAACGCGAAAGAGGAGAGTCTTTCGGAGGACCTTACGTTGTTTTCCTCATCCCCGCCGGATTTCCCTCTAAAAAATCTGCAAAGCATCGTTTTCTCCATGGAAGCCCGAATGAGCGATTCCGTCCTGGAGCGGCTGGACGATGAAGTTCTCCGGCTGGACCGGTTCTACGAAGATGATTCTATCGTTCAGGGATTATTGCGTATTTTGCGATTTGCGGAAAGATACATTCGGGTCAGAGGCGCCCGGTCCAGCCGTGATGCCATGGATCTGATTTTTTCAGTTTACAGCCGTCTGGAACTGGTCACGGGCGGGGAAGATATGGCTCCGGAAACCAGACGCCACTTTTTAAAGGAAAGTATTGAGCAATATCGATCGTGGGTGGAAAACGCCGACCTTGAGAAACCCGCCGAACCGGAAGCCCCGGCAGGCATGATGGATGAAGGTGAAACCCGGGAAATCGAAACGACTGACGGCCGGTTGCGCAAGAACGCTTTGATGGAAGAGATGCCCTTTGCCCGCATTCGGGTGGTGGAGGAACAAAAGCCGTCCGGGGCGGGCGGCATAGATACCGAGAGATTGGCCGCGGCGATGAAAGATTTGCCGCCCAATGAAGCGTTTGCCGGGGCGCTAGCGGAGCTGAAAAAAACATTCCAGGATGAGATCGCCGTCCTGAAAGAGGAAATTCGCCTTTTGAAGGCAAAAGGAAACAAAAGCCCTTAGACCGGAAGATTGCGGATCCCGCGTCAATGGAAGAGGATGTGAAATGCCCGGCAAAACGGAAGAGATCGATTTAAAACGGGAGAAGAAGGAGCTGGAAGAGTTTTTATCCACCATCGCCGAAGACGAGGCTCTGCTTCCCGAGGAAAATGTTTTTACATCCGGCGATATCCTTGATTCATCTCCGAAGGACCAACCTGTGCCGGACGAAGTTTCCGCGGCGCCGGAAGTCAGGGGAGAGACGCCGGCTACGGATGATGAGGCCTTGCTTCCGGCGGCGGCTGAAACGGAGGGGGTCAAACCACCTGAAGATGCGGCAGAGGTGTTGGATCAGGCGCTTTCCGGAGAGACGCCCCCCGAATGGAAAGAACCGTCCGCAACCGCGCTGCCCGAAGAGGGGGTTGTTTCGGTTCCGCTGGACAGCATTGAAACGATGGTGCGGTTTGACGAACCGAAGGAATCTGCGGGACGGGCGGCTTTGCCGGAAAAGCTCCGGACCTCCGGGGTTGATTTGCAGCCCCAAAAGGCGGGCGACGGAATCCTTTATTGGATCGGAATGGCGGCCGCCTTTTTAATCGTCATGACCCTGGCGCTCATCGCCGGATATTTCTGGGTTTATCCGGAGCGGGGCCTTCAAACCTTCGAACTGGTTAAATCCTTCCTTTTGGGTTTATAGACCGGCCCGCGCCCAGCGCCAAAGAAGGCTTTGCTTAAAAAAGCTCTCCAAGCGCCGGATGGGACGGCCGTCTCCTGCCGCAACGGTCAGGACACGGTCAGGCTTTGGCTTCCTGAAGCAGAGCGGCAATCTGAGTATCTTTTTCTTTCCACAGGTCCTGCACCCACTGCTGAAACAGCGCCTGGAAGTCCTTGTCCGACTCGTAATCCATGTGCAAAAATGCCCCGGGGATTTCCGTGGAGGAAATCCGGACGACGACCCTGCGCACTTTGCCGCACAAAAATCCCCAGAATGTCGGAATGCCGTCCGGATAAACGATGGTGATGTTCAGCAGAGAATGAAATTTGTCCCCCAGCACGTTCAGGGCGAGCGCGATGCCGCCCGCTTTGGGTTTCAGCAGATAGCGGTAAGGTCTTTCCTGATGCTCATGCTTTTGCGCGGTGAATCTGGTTCCCTCCAGAAAGTTCATCACGCTGGTCGGAATCCGCGAAAACTTTTCACAGGCTTTTTTGGTGGTTGCAAAGTCCTTTCCTTTTTGCTCCGGATGTTTTTTCAGATAGTCGGCGCGATGACGGCGCAGAAAAGGAAAATCCAGGGCCCACCAGGCCAGTCCCATCAGGGGCACCCAGATCAATTCGCGCTTAAGGAAGAATTTCATGAGCGGTATGCGCCGGTTTAAGAGCTTCTGCAGGACGAAAATATCCGCCCAGGACTGGTGATTGCCGACCACGAGATACCAGCCGCGGTAATTCAGGTCCTTCAATCCCTGGACGTCCCAGACGGTTTTCTGGGTCAGCTTCATCCACAGGACATTTCCGGAAATCCAGTTTTCCGCGATCCACAGCAAAATTTTATCGATCTGTTTGGTCAGCGGCCGGATCGGCAGGATGAATTTCAGAAAAGAAAATAAAAACAGAATGAATACCCAAAACAGGATATTCAATGACAACAAAAGCATAGCGACGGCGCCCACCAGCCAGCCGGGCAGAAAATTCAGCATTTTTGATTCCCCTTATGTTTATCGTAAGCGCCCCTTAACATGCGTGGGCGGATTGGTCAAAGCATAACACGCTTTGAGTGGAATTATTTTTTGAGCTGTTGTAGAAAGCATCGGTGATGAATCCGAAAGATCAACAAAAACGCGGCAGGTGGGTGGTGTATCTTCTTTGCTGCTCGGACGGCAGCTTTTATACCGGCGCGACCAATTGCATCGAAAGAAGGTTTAGGGAGCACAACCGCGGAACGGCATCCAAATATACCCGTGCCCGAAGACCAGTGACGCTCCTGGCGGTGAGCGGCCCCATGAGCAGGAGCGAAGCCCTTCGCCTGGAAAGAAAAATCAAAGAATTGCCGAGAACAAAAAAAATAGCCGGCCTCACGACGAAAGGGTATTCAACCTTTCAGAAATGTGCTACACGGACAAGCGTTTCCATCGTTCGGAAAAAGGAGATCAAGGCGTGAAAAAGAAAATCATCATTCTGGTGTTTGCGCTGCTTTTTATCGGCGCGGGACTTCTGGTGTACATCGGACAGCAGCGCCGGGCGCCCGGGGAATTGTTTTATTCCGGCACCATTGAAACCACGCAGGCCAAGCTCTCCTTTCAGGTTCCGGGAAGGGTTTTACGGGTTTATGTTCAGGAAGGGCAGACCGTAAAAAAAGACCAGGTGATCGCGGAACTGGACCGGGCGGAGTACGAATCCCTCCAAGAACAGGCCCGGGCCGGCCTCGACCGCGCGCAAAGAGCAAAACAACAGCTTCAAACCGCTCTCGAAATCAGCAAAAAAACACTGCCGGCCGAAGTCGCGCGCGCCGAAGCCGCCGTGAAAAGCGCCAGGGTCTCCCTGACGGATGCCGAAAAAAATTATCAGCGCTATGAGGACCTGTTCAGTAAAAGCGTGGTCACGGAAAAAGAATACGACACGCTGAAACTCCACTATGACGTCGCCCGCGCGCGGCTCGCGGAAAGCGAATCCGTTCTGGCTCTGGCCCGCGGCAATCTTTCACGCATTGACGCGGCCAGAGACGATATTGCCACTGCCTCCGCACAGGTGGACATTGCCCGGGCGGCGCTTTCCCAGGCGGCCATTCAGCTCGAGTACACACGGCTGCGATCGCCGCTCGACGGCGTGGTCACCAGCCGGAATATCGAGCCGGGCGAAACGGTCAATATTGGGCGCGAAGTGATCACGATTGCCAACCTGAATCGCGTGGATTTGAAAATATTTATTGATGAGACGGCGATCGGCCGGGTCAGGCCCGGGCAGAAAGCGGATGTCGTGATCGACACGTTTCCGGGCAAAGCCTATTCGGGCACGGTTTCGTTTGTTTCGCCGGAAGGCGAATTCACCCCCAAAATCATTCAGACGCAAAAAGAGAGAGTCAAACTGGTCTACTTGGTGAAAGTATCCATTCCCAATCCCAATCATGAACTCAAGGCGGGGATGCCGGCGGATGCCCGCCTGCACCCGTGACGGGAGGATCGCGATGGCCGGTCTGCCCTTGAACTACGCGCAGGTGCTGGATGTGAAAAATATTTCCCTCGATTTCCAGCAGGTGCGGGCGGTCCGGAACGTATCCTTCCGTGCGCCCCGGCAGAGCATTTTCGGTCTGGTCGGCTCCGACGGCGCCGGCAAATCCAGCGTGCTGCGAATGATCGCCGGCATGATTCGGCCCTCCTCCGGCGCCATTGACATCAACGGACTCGACGCGGCCGGAAGGCGGCGCGAACTCAAGCATTTCATCGGCTATATGCCCCAGCGCTTCGGTCTGTACCCGGATCTGACCGTCGAAGAAAACATGGATTTTTTCATGGACGTTTTCAGCGTTCCGCGCGGGGAAAGGAACAAGCGCAAGGAAAAGTATCTGGGATTTTCCAACCTGCTGCCTTTTGTGGACCGGCTGGCCGGGAACCTTTCCGGCGGAATGAAGCAGAAGCTGGGACTGGCCTGCGTGCTTGTTCATGAGCCGGGGCTGTTGATTCTGGATGAGCCGACCAACGGCGTGGATCCGGTTTCCCGACGCGAATTCTGGGACATTCTGCAAAACATGAAAGAGGCGGGGATGACGCTTCTGGTTTCCACCGCCTACCTGGACGAAGGCGAGAAGTGCGACCGGCTGGCCCTGATGCACGAGGGCGTCATTCTGGAGCAGGATGCGCCCGGCATCCTGCGGGGAGACCACCCTTCGCTGGAGGCGGCCATTGTCGCGCGTCTTCGGGAAGCGGACGAGGAGATTGCCCATGACACCTTTGCCCTCTGAGGCCATCGCGGTTTCCCGGCTGGAAAAAAGATTCGGCGATTTTGTCGCCGTCGATCAAATCACGTTCCGCGTAAAAAAAGGTGAAATCTTCGGGTTCCTCGGTGCGAACGGCTCCGGAAAATCCACCACCATCCGCATGCTGTGCGGCATCATCACGCCGACCGCGGGCGAAGGCACCGTGGCCGGCTTTGACCTGTTGCGCCAGCCGGAAAACATCAAACAGTCCATCGGTTACATGTCCCAGAAATTTTCCCTGTACGAAGACCTGACGCCTTATGAAAACGTGCGGTTTTATCTCGGGGTGTACAGCGTTCCGCGGGATCAGTGGCCGGAACGCATCGACTGGATCCTGAACATGACGCGCCTTAAGGATGTTCGCGATCGCCCGACGCGCGAATTGCCGCCGGGATGGCGTCAGCGGCTGGCCCTGGGTTGCGCGCTTTTGCACCGGCCGCAAATTCTGTTTCTCGATGAGCCGACGTCGGGCGTCGATCCGATTACCCGCGGGCATTTCTGGGATTTCATCCGGCAGCTTGCCGCCCGGGGCGTGACGGTTTTTGTGACCACACATTACATGGATGAAGCGCGCTTCTGTGAACGGATTGTGATGATCAACGCCGGCCGCATTGTGGCGGAGGGCTCGCCCGCGGAAATTATCGCGGCGGCCTGTCCGGATCAGTCGGACGCGGATTTGAACGATGCATTTATTCATCTGATGAAGAGGGCGCCGGTGTGAATCCCTTTCGACTGCAAGCCATCGTCCGCAAGGAATTTTACCACCTGATTCGGGATTACCGCAGCCTTTACCTGGCCTTTGCCATTCCGCTTTTGCTGATCGTTTTGTTCGGCTACGCGCTGAGCCTCGACGTGGAGCACATCAAGACCGTGGTCGTGGATTACGACCACAGCGAGCTGAGCCGCGATTTCGTAAGCCGGCTCGACGCATCGCTCTACTTCGACATTGTCGCCCGCCCCGGTTCCTCGCGGCAGGTTCACCGGTATCTCGACCGGGATGAAGCGTCCGTGGCCATTGTCATTCCGCCGGACTTTGCCCGGGATATTCAGGCCGACCGGGAAGCGCAGATGCAGATCATCATCGACGGCAGTGATCCGGTGTTTGCCGGCGCGGTCCGGGGATATCTGACGGGGCTTGCCGAGGGATACAATTCAAAGCTTCTGCTCTCCTTTCTCAACCGCCAGGGGCAAAAGACGCTCAAACCGCCCGTGGAAGGGCGCATTCGCATCTGGTTCAATGAAGACCTGGAAAGCCGCAACTTCATTCTGCCGGGCATCATCGCCATCATCATCATGATTGCTGGCGCCATGCTGACGTCGCTCGTCATTGCCCGGGAATATGAAAGCGGAACGATGGAGACGATCAAATCTCTTCCGATCACTGCCGGTGAATTTCTGCTGGGCAAGGCGATCCCCTATTTCTTCATCGGAATGGCCGATGTATTCATCGCCATGCTGCTGGGGCAGGTGTTGTTCGGCGTGGTGATGAAGGGGAGCTTCGGGTTGATGGTCCTGGGGACCTCCCTGTATCTGGTGTGCGCGCTGCTTTTGGGGCTCTTGATTTCGTCCGCGACCCAGTCGCAGCTGGTGGCCAATCAGGCCGCGGTCATGCTCACCTATCTGCCGTCGCTCCTGCTTTCCAATTTCGTTTTCCCGATCGTCAATATGCCGGTCGTGCTGCAGTGGGCGACGTATCTGGTCCCGGCAAGATATTACATCGACATACTGGTGGGCGTCTATCTGCGCGACACCGGCCTTGCCTACCTGGGGATGGACATGGTCGTGCTGGGCTTTCTGTGTCTTTTGCTGGCGGCGCTCAATTACCTCCTCTTGAAAAAGGAGGGCTTATGAACCCCGTCAGAATCCGGGAGCTGGTGCGCAAGGAGTTCATTCAACTGCTCAGAGACCGGCGCTACCGGATGATTCTATTTGTCGCGCCGCTTTTGCAGATGCTGATTTTCGGCTATGTCGTCAATTACGACATCAAAAACATCCGCGTTGCGGTGGTGGATCATTCCCGCACGGTGGAAAGCCGGAAGCTCGCGGACGCCTTTGAAGGTAGCCGGATCTTCACGATCACCCACCGGCTGCCCGACGAAAGGGCGCTGGAGGATCTGCTGCTTCGGGGCCGCGTGGACATGGGGATCAAAGTGGCGCCCGATTTCGCGGACCTGATCCGGAAAGGGCAGACCGCCCCCGTGCAGATCATCGCCGACGGTTCGATGAGCAACATGGCGGCCCTGCGCATGGCCTACACCTCGACCGTTCTGGAGCGGTTCAACAGCGAGACCCTTCGGGAGCTCTATCCGCAGACGCTGCGCTACGGCCGAATCGACGCGCGCGTCCGCACCTGGTACAACCCCAACATCGAGAGCCGGTATTTCTTTGTGCCCGGCATCGTGGCTTTTGTAATCATGCTGATTTCCCTCTTGTTGACGTCAATCGCCATCATTCGGGAAAAGGAGGCGGGCACGATGGAGCAGCTCATCGTGACACCCTTGAAATCCTACGAGCTTATTTGCGGAAAGACGATCCCCTATATTATTATTTCGCTGGTCCAGCTGGCGGTGGTCATCATGGCCGCGGTTTTCTGGTTTGAGATTCCGCTGGCGGGAAGCATTCCGCTTTTGTTTTTCGCCGCCTGCCTGTTTCTTCTTTCCACGCTGGGCATCGGTTTGTTCATTTCGACCATCTCCGCGACGCAGCAGCAGGCCATGATGACGACCTTCTTTTTCATTCTTCCGTTTTTCATGCTCAGCGGCTTCGTTTTCCCGATCGACAACATGCCCACCGTGGTCCAGTGGCTGACGTATCTGAATCCGCTGCGGTATTTCCTGGTGATCCTGAGAGGCGTATTTCTCAAGGGGGTTGGGATGGACGTCCTCTGGCCCCAGTATGTTTTCCTGGCGGTTCTGGGGGGTGTTGTGTTTGCCGGAGCGATTGCCCGCTTTAAAAAACGCCTGGATTAGTGTAAGGAACAGGCCATGGGTGAGAGGCAATGGGCGATGGGAAAAAGCTCACGGCTCGCAGTTCACGGTGGACGGCGTCCCTCGACAGGCAATGTCATGCTGAGCCGGTCGAAGCATCGGGATGACATTCTTATTGTCATGGGGAGCCCTTCGATAAACTCAGGGCAGGCCCAGTCGAACCAAGGGCAATAGGCGATAGGTCGGGCTGAAGACGGAAGGCAAGGCATATGCTGAAGCTGATTGATGACGAAAAGCTGATAGCCAGATACGCAAGGCAGTTTACCAGAAGCTTTCGGCCGTTTGTCGATGAAAAGATTCGGGTGAAACTGGGGCATCAGGGGGCGAGTTTCGGCGCAAAGGTGGCCTGGTCAAAAAAACTGGGCATCTGGATATTTTCTCAGGCCACCCGGAATGTCCGCTACTGGAACGCCTTTGGCAGAGGCAAGCCTCCGGTGTCAGGCCAACTGCCGATTACGGCGGAAATCAATTTCCCCTGGGCGGGCATCGACCGAAGAACCGGCGCGGCTTTTGCCCAGGATGCGCAAAAGCAAATCTATGTCATCCACCGGGGCATCATCGGGGGCGGCAAGAAAGGCATCGGGAAATCCCTGTTTGAAGAAAACTATCGGGGCGTCTGGGCCTGGATGGAGGACGGCGGCTCCCTTTCGCAGGTGGCGGTGGTCGGACTTTTGGGTAGCGAACGGTTTGCCCTGCAGGCCGCCGGGTTTGTGGAAAAGATCGAAAAACTCAAATTGGCGGCTTTTCGCTCGCCGCAGACATCGCTGGATTTTCCGGAAGTTTCTTTTGCCGGCGAGCGCGTCGGAAATCCGCCTTCCTCCGCTCCGGAGGAAGAGACCTATGCCAGCGACCATGACCTGATCGTCAGCCATCTGGCTTCGCTCCTTGCGCGCCGGAAATGGAAAATCGGCAATGACGAAGGCGCGGAATTGTTTATCCTGCGGCCCGCTTCGGACAGTGTGTCCGCCCTTTTTGCCGTTTGCGCCGACCGTCGGGAAAAAAGCGTGCTGGCCGCGGCCGCGAAGCTGCTCCTGCAGAAATCCGATCGGGGCGGCCATCCCCGGGCGATCCTGGTTCTCCCGGAGGACGAGGCAAACCGGTATTCAGAGACCCTGCGGCGGATATCGATCGAAGTTTTCGGCTATCGTCTGGAAGGCGAAAGAATTCTTTTCCCGGACCTGGACCGGGCCGGACTGGACCGGGATTGACGAGAGGTGCGTTATCCATGGATGCGTTTTTGGAAATGGGGCGGCAGGTTCTTGCCTCACAGCCCTTCAGTGTCTTGATCGGAGCGGAGCTGACCGGCTTTGCCGCGGGCAGCGCCGAAATCAAGGTTCCCATACAACCAAAGCTCAAACAGCAGCACGGGTTTCTGCACGGCGGCGTGGTCAGCTATGCGGCGGACAACGCGCTGACCTATGTGGGCGGCAGTGTTCTGGGCCCCGCCGTCGTGACGTCGGAATTTAAAATCAACTACGTGCGGCCGGCGCTGGGCGACGCGATTGTGGCGCGGGCGCAGGCGGTTTACGTCGGGAAAAATCAGGCGGTTTGCCGCTGCGATGTTTTCGCGGTCAGCGGCGGCAAAGAAAGCCTGTGCGCGATTGCCCAGGGCACCATCAACAAAATCGGCCAGTCCAAATAAGCTGAGGCCGTTTCTTCAGTGAATCATGCCGGATTCCGGGCTCAACGGGATTGACGAAACAGGGTGACTGAGCCGGCGGCCTTTTTCTTCAGGCCGCCGGCTCAGGGGGGACTGCTTTTAGTCCCCATGTGTTTGTTTTGCCGTTTTAGTTCGGCAGACGAACCATGTTTGCCGTGCTTTTCGTAATCTTTCTGACCTCTTCCCATTCCTTGTCGTTTTTGATCCACCAGAAATACTGAATGGGCGGCGTCAATTTACCGTTTTCGACGGTCTGGGTGGAGCCGTTGATCAGAAGACCGCCCTTTTCGGTAATGCCGAATATTTCCGTCGGTATGGTATCGCCGTTGATCGGCAGCGCCTTATGGAAATCCGCTCGGATTTTATAGACGTCCGTTGTCGTGCCCGCTTTTTCGATGGCTCTGGCCAGAGCCATCGTCGCACCGTAATTCCTGAAGCCTTCCGATGTGACCATCCGTTTATACGTGGCTTTGTACCGCTTTTCGTAAGCGATCGACGCGGGAACGGGAACGCTCATGGGGGTGGCGACGCCGATCGTGTTGTTCATCAATTTATAACCCTTCAGAAGGTAGGCCATATAGTCCAGTTTGGCCTGATCGATGACAATAAAAGCGCCCTTGAAGCCCATGCCCCGCGCCTGTTCTATAACCAGGGCGGTTGTGGCGGACGGGCCGCCGATCAGCATCGCTTCCGGTTTGGTGGCCAGCGCCGCGGCAAGCGGGGCCGAGAAATCCGTTTCCGTGTAGTAATTGGCGGGCTTGTCCGCAGTGATGATGCCGCCGAGTTTCGTCCAGCGCTCCCGGAAGGCATCCCGCCACTCTTCTCCGTAGGCCCCGGCGGTCACGACCATGGCGACTTTTTTGTAGCCCCTTTTCATGGCGCTGGCAATAAACTGGTCAAGATAGACGGTGAAAGGGGGTGCCGTGGTTCCGATGAGAAGTTTGTTGCCCATTTCATAGAGCTTGGGTGTACTCGTGTAAGCCATCAGGAGAAACTCATTGTTTTTTTCCTGATTGATTTTGTTCATGGCCGCGATGGTGGTGAATACGCCGTTATAAACTGCAATGGCGCCGCTGTTACGGAGGCGGCGGGCATTGTTGACGGCCGCCGTGGGATCGGCCCTGTCATCCAGCTTTTCCAGCTTTATGAGATGCTTCTTGCCGCCGATGGTCACGCCGCCGCCGGCGTTGATTTCATTGACCGCCATGTCAATGCCGTAGAGCATGTCCTGGCCGTATTCCGCCGCCGGGCCGCTTAAGGGCCCCGAAAATCCGATGACGATATCCTGGGCTCGGGCCATCCACGTTCCCGACATCAACAGACCAACCACTGCTGTAACCACAAGAATTTTCCAATGCTTCATTTTTCCCCCTCCTTTGATGGGATATAGACCTGCTTTGCCATTCATAAAGAAACAATAAAACAGTTGTCTTGCGACGTGCATTGAATGAAAAAGAAGATGGCACAAAACCAGCTTCCCCGTGAATGCCGTCTAGGCTTTCAAATTCGAAAGCAAGTGAATCGCGATGTTTGTTTTTGTGGCGAAAGTATAAAAAAAAGGATTTGCCCTGTCAACCAAATAAACAGGAGACAATAAAATATTTGCTTGTAATGGTCAGGGATATTTGGTTAATAAATCAACGCTGCATGCCTGTGGATCCGAACCGTGCCGTGAAAATTGGTTCTGCAAACCGAAAAACGAATGATATCAAGGAGAAACTATGGGCGAAAACATCAGTGATTATTCACAAAACATTGTTGATCTGAGGCGCCACATGTGGATGGACGGCGTCGAAGTGGAGCTGAGAAGGCTGATCTGGCAGATCGCCGTTGTCGGCAAGTACATTTCCGCCAAAATTCATGAATCCAACCGCAAACTGGCAGGTTTTAAGAACATTTACGGGGAAGAGCAGCTTGCCCTGGACCGCGTGAGCGATGATATTCTGAAAAACAAACTACAACACTCGGGCTTTGTGAGCCACTACGCGTCCGAAGAGCTGGACGACATCGTTGCCATCGGCAACGGAAAGGAAAAATACATCGTGACCGCCGATCCGCTGGACGGATCGTCTCTGGTGGACACCAATCTGGCCATCGGCACGATCATCGGCATCCACAAGAACTCCATTTTCGACTGCGGACGGAATTCCATGGTGGCCGCGCTGTACATCACCTACGGGCCGCTGATCACGATGATTTATTCAGCCGGAAAGGGCGCGCATGAGTTTGTGCTGGACCGCGAAGGGGAATATGTGTTGTCGGAGGAGAATATCCGCCTGAAAGAGAAAGGATCCATCTTCTCGCCCGGCGGCCTGCGCAGGGACTGGACGGACGCACATCTGAAGTTCATCGACAAGTTGGAGACCGACGGCTACAAGCTGCGCTACAGCGGCGGCTTTGTGCCGGACATCAACCAGGTGATCATCAAGCGCGGCGGTTTGTTTACGTATCCCGCCCTGAAGAAATCCCCTCAGGGGAAGCTGCGCTTGCTGTTCGAACTGCAGCCGATGGCCTTCATTGTGGAGCAGGCCGGCGGCAGGGCGACCGACGGAAAGGACGATATTCTTTCCCTGAAGGTCACCTCGGTGGATCAACGGGCGCCGATCTATATCGGCTCCGCGGCGGAAGTGAAGATGGCGGGGGAATTTCTGTCGCAATAATATCAGAAGTAAAGGAGCAGCCATGATTTATGAAAACAAAGATCAGTTGAAAAAAGGATGCGAAGCCGTTCTCTCCTGCGAAGGCGGAGACGTCCGCATTTTGGATGAAGAAAGGTTTCGGGGCAGATTGATTGACGATTTGATCCAGACCGTGGCGTTCAGTCCCGATCAGGGAACGAGGGAAGCCGCAGGCTTTCTGATCCGCCGGGGCGCGGCCGCGCTGGGGATCGTGTCCTCGTCGATACAGGCCCTCTACGATGCGATGGGGCGCGGGGAGCTGGGCGGCTTTACGGTTCCGGCCATCAACATCCGCGGCATCAGCTACGATGTGGCGCAGGCGGTTTTCCGCGCCGCGATCGCGGGAAGCGTCGGACCGGTCCTTTTTGAAATCGCCCGGTCGGAAATCGACTACACAAAGCAGAGACCTTTTGAATACACCTGCGCCGTTACGGCGGCCGCCGTGAAAACCGGTTGGCGCGGGCCGATCTTTCTCCAGGGCGACCACTTCCAGATGAACGCCAAAAAATTTGCCGCGGATCCGGAAAAGGAAACGCAGGCGGTCAAGAATCTGATCTGGGAAGCCATCGAAGGCGGTTTTTACAACATTGACATCGACACCTCCACGCTGGTGGACCTGTCGCAGCCCACGATCAAGGATCAGCAGCGGACCAACTTCTCGCTGGCTGCGGAACTGACTACCATGATCCGTGATCTGGAGCCGGAAGGCATCACGATTTCCGTGGGCGGGGAGATCGGCGAAGTGGGCGGCAAAAACAGCACGGTGGAAGAGCTGCAGGTTTACATGGAAGGGTATCTTGAGGAGCTCAAGAAGCGCG
>Ga0208822_1001854_pt1 | contig 14034 bp, 11 predicted proteins | sample AD_STIC08_MetaG_FD_184435 | JGI IMG/M metagenome (GOLD analysis project Ga0208822, IMG submission 184435) | Active sludge microbial communities of municipal wastewater-treating anaerobic digesters from USA - AD_STIC08_MetaG (SPAdes) (version 2) | ecosystem: Engineered > Bioreactor > Anaerobic >...
AGTGACGTCTCGCACGCCGTTCTCCGCTCTTCGGTTTCTGACTCTTGACAAGCCAAAAACCTAGGCAGAGAACGGCGTGCCCTCGTTCACGGCACGCGAAGCACCCACGGATGAGTCACAAGAGCCGCAAATTCTGCGTTACTGTGATTTGCATCACCCTTAGCGAGCGGGAGGCAGATGATGCGGACCTACGTGATCAAGGATCTCATGATCAACGTCATGGGTGGGCTCGATGGAGTCGCAACGTGCGGAGCATGCACCTCCGATAGCAGTGGGCCGCCGTGCTCCGGGATCTGTCCTGGAACGAAGGACCCCATGCCGGGGTTGCTGGACGGCATCCGGCTCGAGAAGAACCCAGCGGTCCTTGCCAGTCTGGAAGCGGAGCTGGAGCTGCAGTTGCAGAATGTCCGTGAGCGCCGAACATTGCTGGCCACAGAGTTGTCGCCGAAGTCGTCCGAGGAAGTCGCCCAAGTCAGAGAGCAGTTGACCAAGGCGTTGGCGGCTCTTGAAGACAGCCCCGCGACCGGCTCGTAGCACCAACGCTGCGTTGGCCGGCACAACAGCTGTCGGAGCACGGTTCCGTATCTCGCCTGGGTACCGATTGCGCCTGTTCTCCGAGTTGAGTGAAGTAGAGCGCGACACCCTGGGTTCGGACATCACAGGTTCGGGCTTCTGCGCCGCTGTGGTGGATGAGTCTTCACGGCGTCCCGTGCAAGCGCTGGGACCCGACGCAGTGGAAGCATTAGAACGTGCTGAGCTCGTCGAGGGTGAGCACGAGCGCGATCCGGTGATCCAGACCTTGGTGTTGGCTGGGGTGCTCGAGTGGAGGTTCCGAGGTTCGTGGGTGACCGGCCTTACGGCGATGAACGGGCTGGGGCTGGCTCGCCGCGGCCCGACAGCTGCCGACGGGCTGGAATGGGCGGCATTTGAGCACGCTCGGCGGTGCGGCACCGCAGATCCGCGGGCCACCGCTAATCGCCTGTATTTCTCGAACCGCATCCCGGTGACCCCACGGTGGCGTTCCCGATGGCACTCCCCTCTAGCGGTCGCCAGCAGCCTCGACATCGCGGGCGCCACACCGTTTCCGGGATTTGTGAGAGGGGATCCGCGGGGCACCAATCCTTGGCTTGCCTGGACACGACAGATACCGGCCGGATCCGCATCGGGTTGGGGCGGGAAACTCTACGTTAGCCCTCTGCCGGACGACCTCCCTGCCGCGTTTGCTGCGGTTCGTGGCGTCCTGGGGAGTTCCGGGGCGCATGCGGTGAAGGTCGGAGGTAGCGCTGCGGCCCTACTGCGGCCCGACAAGTGCGTGCTGTACTTCACCAGGTTGGACGACCTGCACCACTGTGCCGACCGGTTGGCCGCCGAACTAGCAGGGATGCAGGGCCAGGGGGTGCCGTTTACGGCGCGCATCATGGAGTCAAGGCTGCTGTCTTGGGGAGCGGACCCGCCCGAGAAGGGCACCCGGGTCGGGCACGTCACGGACTCCAGCTGGCGAGTCTGGGTCTGCAACCGGTTGGCCACTGCCATGCACGCCGCTGCCGAGTGCCCAGACGACGCGCTGGTGTGGTCGTACGCCTGCGTCCGCTTGGAGGGCCTCGGCGTGGACGTTGCCCGCTGGGCCCCCACTGGGTTGGACCTATGAGGATCACCGACGCCTTTCGGCTCGCCGCCGACGTCCGCTTCCTACCGGGGAGCATCCTCACGCCGGCCGATCGCGAGCTCCTCAACTGCAGTGAAGAAGAAGTTGTCATTTCCCGACCAGCATCGCGCGCGAACTCCAAAGTGGTCAGCGGCGACGTAGCGCACCTGCTGAGGCTGTTCGCTTCTCCCCGAACGATCGTGAGCACCGCCTTGGAGCTCTGTGAGGCCGACGGGGCAGATCCTCGAGCCACGCTGAGGGAGGTCTTCGACACCATCGCGCCCTTCATCAGTCTGGGGTGGGTGTACACCGGTGCGGAACGGCAAAGCACCGCTGATGAGTTCACCTACTCACCTGGGACGAGCGTCGGGGGCTTTCTCATCGTTGAGCCCGTTCTTGCCATGGAGGACTCCGAGGTCTACAAGGCTCGGACTGAAGACGGAACCGACGTTGCTCTCAAGCTCGCCCGCCTCCCGACGCCCCCGGACGTACAGGCGCAGTTCTCGACGGAGGCACGCGCCCTCCAGCGCGCGGCGGGAGCACCAGCAGCCCAGCTGGTCGACTCGGGCCACATCGACGGCCGAGCGTCCTGCGCAACGAGATGGGTGGACGCAGTCCCCGTGACCACTCGGGGCCGGGACCTGCGCCACCAGCGGGACCGAGCAGGGCTGCTGCGACTGTTCGTGGAGGTCGTGGGAGCCTATGCCACCCTTCACTCTCGAGGAGTGATCCACGGAGACGCCTACCCTCGGAACCTCTTGATTGACGACGCCGGCAAGGTGCATGTCATCGACTTCGGCATGGCTCACATCTCCGGCCAGATACCCGACCCGGCGCTTCGGCGCATGGCCTCTCCCGAGTTCTACGACCCGCAGCTCGCGGCGGCAATCCTCGGCGGAACTGACCTCCCCCCACCCGACGCGGCAAGTGACCAGTACGCCCTCGCCGCCATCCTCTTCCTGACTGCCACCGGGCGCACCTACCTGGACTTCTCGACGCAGCGCCAGCCCATGCTGACCTCGATCGTGTTCGACCCGCCGCTGACCTTCGCGAGCAGCGGGGTGAGTGCCTGGCCAGAACTGGAGTCGGTGCTGCGCCGTGCACTGTCCAAAGATCCTGCGAGCCGATTCCCCGACGTCGGGCAGTTTCATGACGCCCTCCGCGCGATACCGCAGCCCCGACGCGAGGAGCATGGCGCGGCACGGGAGTCACGCGAGCGTCGGGCATGGGCGTTGGACCTCCTGCACGGCCTGGACGCGCCGGAGGCCTGGGAAGGCTCCCTCCTGACCGGCGACCCCGTGGCATCCGTCACTCATGGGGCGGCCGGTGTCGCAGCTGGACTCCTCGAGGCTGCGGTACTCACCGAAGACCCACGAGACCTCCAAAGGGCTGACCTCTGGATCACGCGAGCGGAGCTCCACCGCGACAGGAGGAACGCCTTCACCAGCTCACGCCTGGAACTGACTCAGGAACGCATCGGGCCCCGGTCGGTCTTCTACGGCGAACCCGGCATTGATGTCGTATGCGCGCGCGTGGCGGCGGCAATGGGAGACACTGCACGATTTAGTGGGTCGATCGCGCGACTGGCACCCGTGGCCGACGCCTCCGGCGGTGACGATCTCACGCTTGGCCGGGCCGGGCTGTTGCTTACCGCGGCGCTGCTGATGGACGACCTGGACTTGGAAGCGGCTGTCGGCTCCCCAGATCCCCAAATCGCCATAGAGGCCATGGCGACGGCGACCGGGAGGCAGGTATCGCCTGCCATCGAAGGGTGGACCCACCTCGGCATGGCTCACGGCGTCGCAGGATTCCTGCATGCGGCGCTCCTCTGGGCACAACAACGCCAAGTGCCGCCGCCGCCCGAAGTAGTGGACGCAGTTCGAGAACTCGCCGCGCGCGCGCGCCCTGCCGGTCGCGGCCTTCGTTGGCCAATGCGGTCGGGTCCCGAGGAATCGGAGTTCTTCGAGAGCTGGTGTCATGGGACTCCCGGCCACGTGCTCTTGTTCTCCACCGCAGCACGAGTCATCAGCGACGAGTTCACCGACACCACCATCCGGGCAGCGTGGACGGTAACAGACACCGAGGCCGCGAACGCAAGCTTGTGTTGCGGCGACGCAGGACGTGCCTATGCGCTGCTTGCAGCCTACCGAGTCACTGGGGATCCAGCGTGGCTACACCGCGCACGCGCTGCCGGTGCTCTCGCATACGAACACGCGGGGAGCCTCCCCACGCAGACTGCTCTGTTCCAGGGGGCCGTCGGCCCAGCAGTGCTGCAACTGGCGCTGGACGATCCCGACCGTGGAAGCTTCCCGATGCTGGAGCGATGGATCGTCTAGCCCTGCGCGAACCCGTTGCCCGCCTCACACGGCGCTGCCGACCCGCAGGCGATCACTCGCAGCGTCATCCGCACTTCGCCAGGACGAATGACGCTCACTGGAGTCGCCTGGAGGCAGCTGGACATCGACCGAACAGCACCATTACGCCCCGTGGATGGCCTGGAAGGCAGTCGCTATCTCGACTCGAGCTGATTGGCGCAGGCGCCGTCCCCTTTCTCACCGACTTGGAGCAAGTCAATGGTCAAGTCAGGGAGGCGTTCGAAGTTTGAACGGAGGGTCAAGGACGAGGAACCAGTGACGATGAGGATTTGCTAGGAGCCGGTCGGCAGCCGGCGATGTGAAGCACCGACGAGATTAGGGGTCGGCTGTCTCGGTCTCGCTCTGGGCGCGGGCCGCCGCTATTCTCGCGGTGTGCCCGAGTTCACTTGGCGACCGGCTAACAACGCGACCTGCGAGGACATCGAGGCGGTGTTCGAAACAGGCGGCGCCCGCAAGTGCCGCTGCCAGGCGCTCAAGGTCCCGGGCTGGATCTGGCGCGACACGACCCAGGAGGAGCGCGATGTCGCGTTGCTCGAGCAGGCCGGCTGCGGCACGAGCGGCCCCACGTCCGGACTGGTCGGTTACGTGGACGGCGAGCCGGTCGGCTGGGTCGCGGTCGAGCCGCGAGAGAACTACCCGAGGATCTGGGCCCGTCAGAAGTCGTGGATGCGCAAAGACCCGGACCTCGAGGGCGTCTGGTCGGTCACCTGCTTCGTCGTCCGAAAGGGCTTCCGTCGACAAGGGCTGATGCACGAGCTTGCCGCCGCCACCGTCGAGTACGGCAAACAGGTCGGCGCTCGCGTCCTGGAGGGTTACCCGACCGAGCCGCCGACGGGCAAGCCTGTCATCTGGGACGAGGCCTCGGTCGGGCTGCTCCAAGTGTTCCTCGATGCCGGCTACGAGGTCGAGGCCTCGCCCACACTGCGCCGCAGGGTGGTGCGACATCAACTCGGTGCGCCGTCCTGACGACCACCCGCGATCGGAGTCCGAACCCCACGGTTGGCTTCGGTCCTTCCAGTGGACAGGTATGAGCGCCATCACCCTGTTCGCGGGATCAACATCCGGCGAAAAGGGGCACGTCGGGCAAGGGGCGTTTCGTCGGCCGGCGTCTACCGTGGAACGGTCGTGACCCGGTTCGCGTCGGATGTCTTGAAATACACGTCCGGAAGGGGTCTGTTATGCGCACGCGGTGGGCGGTTCTGGCGAGTGCGGGAATCGTGACGCTGGTCGCGAGCGGATGCGGGGAGGCCGCGGTCGGGCCGGGGACACTACCTGGCGCCGAGACCTTCGAGGTGCCCACGTATGCGTGGAACGGCAACGGGATGGACGCCCTCGTCACAGGCCGACTGGCCTTCACCGACGACGGCTGCACCCTCATCTACCAGCCCGGCGAGGAGACGCTGGCCACTCCCGTCGTCTTCCCCGACGCCGAAGGAGTCCGGTTTGCCAACGGTGTGCGGGCCGTGACCAGGCAGGCGTCGGGCGAGGTGTTCGCGGTCGAGGGCCAGGAGTTCTCCTACGGCGGGGGATGGGTGGCCCCGGGCGAGGCCTGGAGCCAGCTGTGCGGGCCGTACGACGGCGGCGACATCGCCTGGATCAACGACGAGCCGGCTCTCCCGGCGATGACCGGCGACCCGCGGCCTCCTGACAGGCCGGTCCCGACGCGGGCCGCCACCGCCGAGGAACTGGGCTGGTATGCGGTGCCCACCTTCGCGTGGGACCCCGCCGAGGGCGGTGACTCGGCCCTGCTTGAAGGGAGCGTGACGATGACTGCGGACGGGTGCGCCACCATCGTCACCGACGACGGCACGACCGGCCTGGTGTTGCCGAACGCGCGCGGCAAGCGCGAACCCAGGAGCGGAAGCGTGATGATCCTGTCGACTTTCCCCGACGGAACGGAGACGAACATGGCGATGGAAGGCGACCCGGTCTCCTTCGCTGGAGGTGAAGCCGGCGACAGCGGCGACGTCCTCGAGCAGTGGAACAGCCTCTGCCCGGACTCTCCCGTGGACCGGCTGTTCATCGTCCAGGACACCCAGCCCTGAGCGGAGTCCTCCAGACCCCCGCCGACTCGCGGCGCGATAGCCCCCCTGACTCGACGCGCGATTCGCGGCGCAGAGACGCATCCAATCGACCACCTCCCACGTGAGAGCACAGGGCGCGGCAATAGGTGTCGTTTAAGGCTGGGCCGAAGATCTGCTGGCTGACACCGGCGAGGTGCAGCACCTCTGCCGCCCTCCTTCAGTTCGTTCGGGTGGACGACATAAGCCGAAGGAGCAGTGCTCCGAGAAGCGTTGGAACATGTCGATCTCGACTTGGCCGGACCAACAGACTCCACTGCTGATGGGCAAGTTGTGGAGCCCGCTTCGTGGGACGCGTCCTACAGACTCATGGGCCCACGACAGCTCGAGCGGCTGAACTCCGGCACCGGTAAACTGAAAGCGCCGTCAGGTCGCAACTGAAGCAAGTCACAGGGAGTGCCATGGAGCCACTGATCCTTGTCGTGGGCATGGCAGTGCTTGTGGTGGCTGCGGTCCTCCGCGCCATAAGGAAGCAGGGCGAAGCATCCGCGAAGTCGTCGTCCTCCGATGGGCTGTCGGAGCTGCATGCATCACTGACTCATAAACTAGACCAGCGGATGAAGGCGGCTGCCGAGGCCGCCACCGCGATGGGTGCTGAGCGCGGAGGGGCGCATCCGGACGCATTTTCAGCATGGATCAGTGACGTTACAGATTGTCAGAGCAAGTTGGCTGCTCGCCCCCTCCCTTCGCCGGCCACTGCGGCTGCCAAGCCGCCCTCTCCTCGTCTGGTTCGTAGCGCACGAGAGGCCGAGGAAGATGCCGCAGTTTGGGTGAGGTTCCTCGGATGGGCCGATGCGGAGACCACTCAACAGGCGGGGGATGGCGGCTTCGACGTGTACTCGACGAGCCGAGGAGGGCTCGGCGTCCAAGTGAAGATGGAATACAAGCCGGTCGGCCGACCTGCCCTTCAGCAACTGCTGGGCGCGTGCAAGGGTGCCAACCTCTCCACGCCCATGTTCTTCTCGGTATCGGGATTCACCTCTGAAGCAATCATCTGGGCCAACCTTGTCGGGATGGAACTCTTCTCGTTTGGGAGGGACGGTTCGATATCACCTCAGAACCCTGCAGCGGCCGCCCGGGTGGCACTCGTCTCTCAGACGTCGGCTGCAAAGACGAACGCTTCCGGTCCAGGAAAGAACGCCGTCCAGCCCAGAATCTTGCGGACGGAGGAGGTTCACTACGCCCGGTCTCTCGCCCTTCAGGACTTCCTGCGAATCATCCTCGAAGGAACGCATAGGGAAACCCCTTCCCTGCTACGCCGTCTAGATTCAGGGATTGCGATGGGGTCACTGACAATAGGCGAGCTTGGAGACGTCAAGGCATCCCTCAAGAATGTTCTTCGTGGAAGGTGCTGGGGGCGGGAAGTTCCCTGGCGCATTCGTCTCCATCGGAACGACGCATTGTCGAAGTCGGATCCGATCGGGCTGTAGCGAGGCGTGTTCGGAGCCCCTAGAGCGTTAGGCGGCGTTGTGACGCACCTCAATTTCGCGCATTGACCGAGAATCGGGAGGCGCCAGTTGCCCACGTCTGGCTTGAATTTCCGAGACATCGCAATGGCTGGTGCCTGTCAGGAGCAGCCTCGCCGGCATTTCCACACCATCGTCACGGGCGACGCCTCAGCCCAGCTCGCAGGGCGTACCGGTGGGCACAAGAACTCATCGCGCGAGTACCTGTGGAGATGATCCGTTCGATGATCGCCGTCCAGAAGACGGCTACTGCATCGGATAGAGGTAGAAGCGACCGGACTCGCCGGGTGCGACGTCGAACATCGAACCTTGGTACCCGCTGTATGGCTTGTCGAATGTATCGAGGCCTTTGGTATCGCCTACGCCTGCTTCCGGTGAGGCCCACCCGGTGGACTGCACGCGGCCGTCGCGGATCCGGTACCAAGTGACGATCACATCGCCGTCGCATCTGCTCGTGCTGACGGTCATGTCGACATCACCCTTTGAGAGGTTGGCGCCGCTCACACCCACGAGGTTGCAGCCAAACTCAATGGGAGGTTCGAGGACGGTGATCCCCTTCTTGTGCAGGAACAACTCCAAAGCGTCGCCAGCATCGCTGGTTGCTGGGTAGCGCGGCAGTGCAGTCGACAGCCCGGACGGGGCCGCGGCTCGCTTGATCTGCACGGTGTAGCGGCCGTTGCCGTTGATGGAGTCGGTCAGCATGTTGATCTCGCCCTGGATGAATGCGAGCACCCCAGCCCCCGCGAGCACCGCACCGGCCACCGGCGCCCATACCGCCCCGACCAGGCCGGCCAGGGCCTTGTCGTCGAAGCACTTGGTCAGGACCTTGCCGGGGTTCGGGAATGCCTCGAGACAGGTCCCCGCGGTGGTCGCCGCGTCCATCCAGCGCAGCAGCGCCTTGTTGTTCAGCTCCTTGCTGCCGAGCTTGGTGAAGATGAACAGCAGCGCCTCGGCAGCGGTCTGGATGGCTACCAGCGACTGGCCGAACCCATCGATCGAGGTTCGCGCGCCGCGCACCGTGCCGCGCTCGATCTCACCGCTGAAGGTGATGGTGTCCCCCGGTGCGAGCACGCTGTCCTTGCCGCTGAAGGCGCGTGAGAGCGCGGACAGGCTCGCGTACCGGGTCCATGACCCCTCATCAAGCACCTTGGTGGTGTGCTCGACCATCATCGGGTAGCGGCGGTGGTTGACCAGCTTCAGCACCCGCTGCCCGTCCTGGATGCCGAAGCACCAGAACACCGAGTCGCTCGTGGACGACTTGACCGAGTACCCATCGGTGAGGGCCTGCTTCTCTTGGGAGCACTTCGGCTTGGGCACGTCTTGGTACAGCCCACCGGTCAGTCCCTCGGCCAGTTGCGACTTGAACGCCTCGACGAGCCCGGACAGCAGCATCGTGAACGGGGCGAACCAGGAGAAGTGGTCAATGGTGATGCTCGCGCTGCGCCGGTCCGTGGCCAACGTTGCCGGCACAAAGCTCCACGGCCCGTCCTGCACCTGCCGGGTCGCGATCACGACCAGAACACCGGAGGGCTGGGCCGCATCCAGGTGCACGGTCACCGTTGCCGCCTCCGGCAGCTTCCCGCCGGGGGTGATCGAGAACGTCGGCCCGGCCCGGGTCAAGCCCTCGAGTTGCGGCCCGGCCATCTCGTCCACGGCAACGACCGTGCCGGCCGGCGCGCCGGCCACAGTCAGCTGCTGCGCAGACGGCGACGGGCTCGGGGTCGGGGCCGGGTCGCTGGTGCAACCGGCCACGAGGGCAGCCACGACTGCCACGATCACCAAGACTCGTGCACGCATGGCGCGAGCGTAGGGGCCACCGGGGCAAGCCCGTCAGTGTTGGAGAGAATCCGGACAACCTCACAACCCGGCAGCGCGCGCCCGTGCAGGGCACAAAAGGTCAAGACCGTCACGGCTGGAACACCTCGGCCCACCACGGATCCGGCCGAGGTGAGCACTGCGGCTGACTGGGTCCGTGGTCAGTGCCGGTCGGGACGTGGCATTCGTGGCCGCCGGGCCTGGCCACCGACTTGGGCGTCGCCGCGAATGGGGGGAACTGCTGGTCAGCCCCAATGTGATATGTCATCGCACGTCAAACCTGACTTGGCTCACGCTCCGGGTTCCGAGTACGGCGCAAGGCTGTGAGCTGCGGTGATTCCGTCGGAGCGGCGCGATTTCACGCACTAACGGGAGGGCGTGGACTGTCTCCAACTCGCCATCTTGAGGCGGCCCGACGGGCGCCGGTGATGCCGCTCATCGAATGTCCCCAGGTTTGATCGTTGATTGTCCTCACCTGGTGGCGGGGTCAGCGTAGTGGTTGGCGGGTGCCGGTGGTGGTCGCTCGTAGGGCTTCGCCTCGGGCGTGGTGGGCTCGCAGGCGGTAGGAGTCGCCGTCGAGGTTGAGCACGACGGAGCGGTGCAGGAGCCGGTCGAGCAGGGCGGCGGCGACGGCGGTGTCGCCCAGGACTTCTCCCCAGGAGCCGACGCCTTTGTTGCTGGTGAGGATGATCGAGGTCTTCAGGTACCGCTGCGACACGACCTGGAACAGGGCCGAGGCGGCTTCGGCGGGCAGCGGCAGGTAGCCGAGCTCGTCGATGACCAGGCAGGTGGGGCCGGCGAAGAAGCGCATGGTGGTGGCCCAGCGGCCTTCGATCGCGGCGCGGTGGCAGCGGGCGGCGAGGTCGGCAGCGGTGGTGAAGTAGATGCGGTACCCGGCCTCGGCGGCGGATCGGGCGAGGCCGACGGCGAGGTGGGTCTTGCCGACGCCGGGTGGTCCGATGAGGAGCACGTTGGTGACCTGCTGCAGGTAGCGGCCGGTGGCGAGCTCGTTGATCAGGGCGGGGTCGACGCCGGGGGCGGCGTCGTAGTCGAAGTCGGCCAGGGTCGCCGGGGTGGGCAGGGAGGCGAACCGTATCCGCCCGGCCAGGCGGCGGGCTTGGTTGGCGTCGACCTCGATCGCGAGGAGGCGTTCCAGGGCCGCGGTCAGGGTCAAACCTTCGGTGTGGGCGGCGTCCAGGACGGTGGGCAGGTGCTCGGCGGCGTCGTACAGCTTCAAGGTCGCGAGGTGGCCCCGTAGCTGCTGGTACAGCGAGGCCTGCCCGGCACTGGCCGGGGCGGTCAGGGTCGCGGATTCGGTTGTGGTCATGGGATGTTCGTCTCCTTCGTGGGGTTGTGCGTGTCGGGCTGTGCTGGTGGGGTGAGGGTGTTGCGCCCTGCGGCGGCGGCGTACACGCTCAGGTCGACCACGCCCGCCTCGGCCTGCCCCTGGTCGGCACGCCCTTGCCGGGTGCGCAGGGTTGCGGCGTGCGCTGCAGCGGCAGCGCTGGGTGGGAGCCTCTGCTTGCTGCGGTGCGGCCGCGCGGTGGTGGACGCGGCGAGGGCGGCTTGCTCCAGGGCGGTGACGTGGACATCAGAGCGGATGGTGGCGCCGGCCCCGGGCGGGGCTAACGCGTGCCGGGCGATCACGGTCGGCAGGGCTGAGGCGCGGCCGGGGGCCGGCTGGGTGGCGATGTCCAGGTGGGTCCCGCCCAGGCGCACTGACACGCTCACGGTGGCCCCGTGCAGCTGCGGCGGGACGGAGTAGCGGTTGCCGCGGTAGGACACCAGCGCCTGCGCCGACACCACCCGCTCGACGGTGAGCACGGCCGGGTACGGGCCCGGCATCGGCGCGAGTGGTTCGGCCTTGGCCACGGTCGCGACGGTGGCGCGCCCATCAGCGGTGGCGCGCATCCGCACGTCGCCGCGGGTGGCGCACCACGTGTCCAGTAGCGCCTGCGCCTCCTTGACGGTGACGTCGTCCGGTACGGTCCGCCAGAACCGCTGCGCGGCAACATGGTTGGCCCTCTCCACGACGCCTTTGCGGTTCCCCCGCCGCGGTGGGCACGGCTTGACGGTCACGCCGTAGTGCTTCGCAACGCCCGCGAACGAGGCACTGACCTTGCCGGTGCCCGGGGAGACCACCGTGGCCATCCGGTCAAAGCGCCAGTCCTTCGTCAGGCCGCCCAGGGCTCGGGCGACCCGGTCCAGGGCGTCGATGAGGTGGGGTTGCTCCATCGACTCGCAGAGCACCCCTCGCCAGCGACTGGAGTGTGAGAGGGCCCCGACGAGCAGGTACGCGGTCTTGCCCCACCCCCAGTGCTCGGGCGGGTCGGGCAGCTCGACCCAGTCCCACTGGGTCTCCTGCCCGGGCGGGTGCTCGATCACCGCCACCGCCCGGCCCTTGGTCGGCCGGCACGCCTCGCACGCCGGGCGCAGCTCGCGGGTCCGGATCGCCCGCGTCATCGACGGGTACGAGCGGTCGTACCCCAAGCCCAGGAGCTCGTCGTACAACGTCGAGGCCCACAGGTGCGGGTCATCGCCCAGACGTTGCTTCACGTAGGCGGCGAAGGGTTCGAAGTGGTCGGCGACCTGGCCGCGGTCGCGCGGGCCGGGATCGACGCCCACGCGCTGCTCCGCACCACCCTGGCGGCTCCGCTGCCGGACGACCACGCGGCGTCTGCGTTGTGGTGGCGGGTCAGCCGCCACCTCGCCCCTGCGGTCGCCGCCCAAGCCGACATCGGCAATCAGCACCGGCTCTCACCCGTGTGGGTCGACCACCTCACCGACAGCGTCGGCGAGGACCGCGCCGCGGCGATGCAGATCAGTGTGTGGTGGCCCGCCCTGGTCACCGTCGTCGACCATGCCCTCGCCCGCGGCCAGACCCTCGAGGCCCTGCTGTCCATTGCAGGCACCCGTGACCCCGAGGTCGACCTTGACGACGCCCAGGCCATGGTCTGGCGGGTCAGCCTGCTCACCGAGCCGACCCCCGCCGACGACACAGCCCCTCCCCCACCGGAGGAGCACGACAATGACCTCGAGTGGCTCACACCCACCACCCCCGGCATCGACGGCACGGCGGCTTCGCACCACAGTCCGGCCGACCCCGACGACGCAACAACGTCGCTTGACGACGTCTACACGGCGCTGAACGCCGCCGCCGTGGGCCGTGCGGGGATGGGCGTCCTGGAACCCACCCCGGCCGAGGTCGAGGCGATGGTCGCGCACGCCGCCGAATGGGACGACGCACCCTTCACCCCGCAGCGTGCCGCGCACATCAATGGCATGGCTCGCGACTACTACGCCGAGCGCCTGGACACGGCGTGGGGCGGGACCTACCTGCGCGACCGGCTTCGTACCAACCAGGCCCCGCCCGGCGCCGGGTACGTGCCAGCCGGGTGGGCCCACCTCGTCATGCACCTGCGAACCCGAGGAGTCAGCGACGACGAGATGCTCGCCGTCGGCCTGGTCACCCGCGCCCGCACCGGACGACTCATCGACCGGTTCCGGGACCGCCTCGTCCTGCCCATCAGCGCCGACGACACCGTTGTCGGGTTCGTCGCCCGACGGCACCCCGACGCCGGCGACGAGCACGGCCCGAAGTACCTCAACACCCCCACCACACCCATGTTCCGCAAGGGCGACGTGCTCTACGGGGTCGACCATCAGCTGCTCGGGGGTGGCGCTGTTCCCGTCCTCGTCGAGGGGCCCCTCGACGCCCTCGCTGTCACCACCGCCACGGGTGGCCGATACCTCGGCGTCGCCCCCCTGGGCACCTCGCTGACGCAGACCCAGGCGCGGCTCCTCGCCACCCTCCACCCCTCGCCGATCGTCGCTACCGACGCCGACAATGCCGGCCGCACCGCGGCCGAACGTGCCTACTGGCTCCTCACCCAACACGCCGTCTCACCGCGAACGACAACCCTTCCCGAAAGCACCGACCCCGCCGATCTCCTTCACGCCTGCGGACCGGATGCGCTCGCACTTGCCCTCAGCGGCGGACACGCACTTGCCCAGCAACTGATCGACAACCTCCTCGCCCGGCCACTGAGCCAGAGAACCTTGGGAGACGTGGCTGCTCTCATCGCCGCTGACACACCGGCCTTGTGGATGGCCCGCGCTCACGACCTCACCAACCGCACCGACGCCCCGCCAGCCGAGATACTCACCGCGCTGGAGGTTGCCAGCACTGCTTGGAACCGAGACCCCGCGTATGCCGCACAAACGAGGCTGCAGATGGGGACCCAAGATCACGTCCTGCGGCCAGACGGCAGCGCCAGACCTCCCGACCCAGACGTTGCCGGCGAGGGCTTGAACAGCGAATTCCTTCCTCAACCGATGTCCGTTCACGAGGGTGCGCCGTATGCCTCAGGTCCCAGCCAGCACCGTGCTGACCGCGCGAATTGGCCAACGAGGTCTCGGCCCCGAGGCCGTGCCGTCGAGCGATGAGTTTCCCCCCTCCTTCGCGCCTTTATCGCCTCTTCTCAGCAGCCGACCCAAGAGGGCGCTCCACCACTTGCGCTGCACGGGCGGCGGTAGGACGCACCTCTGTAGAGATTCCCGAACGCCCCGGGGCAACCTGAAGCGTCGACACAAGGGCCGTGGGAGACGTCTGTGCGGGGCGGCGCTACCCGGGCACCGTGAGGATGTGGCAG
>Ga0208822_1001891_pt1 | contig 13875 bp, 9 predicted proteins | sample AD_STIC08_MetaG_FD_184435 | JGI IMG/M metagenome (GOLD analysis project Ga0208822, IMG submission 184435) | Active sludge microbial communities of municipal wastewater-treating anaerobic digesters from USA - AD_STIC08_MetaG (SPAdes) (version 2) | ecosystem: Engineered > Bioreactor > Anaerobic >...
AATCGCCCGGCGCCTCAACAGCGCGGCGGCACGCTACCGATCGGCGGAAGCCCCGGCCGCAGGCTCACTCCCTGAGTCACCGGCGGGCGAATAATGCGGCGGACACCTTGTATGAAAAGAAGATGGAGGCATGCCTGGAAAGCCAGATATGGGCCTCCAGCCTCACCGCAAAATTGACGTTTTTCCGTACCGCTTCTTGACAGAAGCATCCTCTCGAGGCCTCACCGGCGCCTCATTACGCCAGACCACGACGCAGTCAGGGAGTACAAAAGCATGGAACTGAATCTGAACATCGTGAAGGAAGCACTGAGCGGCACTGCTGCCGCCTTTCGTTGCGTCACCGAGTACCAGCCGGCGGGAGGGCCGGGCGACAAGCTTTTTCCCCCCACCTATGAGGGCGGCAAATACGCCACCGAATCGCGCATGATCGACGGCCGCCAGGTTGATTGCGTGTTGCTCGATTCGGTTCAGTCACAGGCCAACCGGATGGAACTCGCCTTGCTGGAGGCTTACCGTAGCGGCCAGGTGAAACTGCCCGTCTTGATCACCCGCTTTGATCAGGCGGTATTGCTAAAGAGGTTCTCGGTCAGCAGCCTTGAAGCACCGCACCGGATCGCCGACGCCCTGTTCCGCGACAGCCTGCTTCACGGCGTGATCTTCCGAAAATCGGAAAAGGGTCGCGTGCTCGACCACGCCGAGGTGCGCAATGCCACCGCGCTCTTTGGCCTGTGTCCGACCGCACTGCTGTTCGGCCTGTGGGACTCCACCGGGCCACGCGGCGGATTAGGTGCGAAGTTTCAACGCGCCATCGTGTCTGAAATCATCGGCTACGATGCCGTGCCGGGGGTCAAAACCAGCAGCCGCATCGACCCGGCGCAAATCATGCTGGGCGCGGGGCCGCTGCTTGACCGCAAGGCATCGAACGACTCCACTCCATCCTGGACCCTGGACGATGACGCCGGCGGAAAGAAGCTCGGCAAGGACGGCAAACCGTCCGAAGCCAACCACGGAAACGTGACGCCCGGCATCACTCAGGGCGGGTATACCATTTCCAAGGCAGTTCAAACCACCGTCCTGTCCCTGACCACACTGCGCCGCCTGCGCTTCCCGCTAAATGGGAAGCCCGATTCCGACCCGGCCGTGGACGCCGCCGCCCGCACGGTGCTCGCCGCACTCGGACTGGCCGCCGGAGCCTTGGCCCGCACCGATGCCGATCTGCGGTCCCGCTGCCAGTTGTTCGCCCAGCAGGTCCCAGTGTGGGAACTGCTCGACCGCCCGGGGGAAACTCCGCGGAAATACCAACTGTCTGCCGAGGCTGCCGTCTCGCTGCTCCAGGCAGCCATCGATGAGGCGGTGGAGGCAGGCTTGCCATGGGAAGGCGAGATCGTCCTGACGCCGTCGGACGACTTGGTCGAACTGGTACGGCGCAGCCAGGAACTCGCCGCCGCCACGGACGGGGGGGAGGACTGATGTTTGTGCTCGCCCTCCACTACCTAAACGGGTGGGCGATGGCGGCAGCCGACGGCGCACGCAAAGAGCAGGCTGAATGGCCGCCTCACCCGGATCGGGTGTTCATGGCGCTCGCCGCAGCCTGGTTCGAGACCGGCGAGGATGCCGCCGAAGGCGCCGCACTGCGCTGGCTGGAGTCCCAGCAGGCACCCGCCATCACCGCCTCCGACGCCGCGATGCGACATTCCACCGACGGCGAACGGCCCGTTCTCAGCTACGTTCCGACCAACGACACACGCCTGGGGCGCCTGCCATCCAGCAATGACGCGGGCAAGATCAAGGCTGCCGGCCTGTCGCTGCTACCCGAATACCGCTCGCGTCAGCCGCGCGCGTTCCCGGTAGCTATTCCGCGCGATCCGATCGTCCATTTCATCTGGCCGCATTCACAACCCGGCGAGCACCTTACTGCCCTTGCACAGCTGGCAGACAAGGTGACGCACGTCGGCCATTCAGCATCCTTCGTCAAAGCCTGGGTTCATCATAACGAGACAGTCCCGACTTGGGTGCCGGTCTCCAGTGTGGCCGAACATCGTCTGCGGGTACCGAACCCGGGCCGCCTGTCGTATCTGGCGCAGCGTCAAAACCGCGAAATCGTCATCGCATATGCCGACCTTTCCGCCCATGCAAGCACGCTGAAGGGCAAAGAAAAAAAGAGGGCCGATGCCCTCCTCCTGGAGCGGTTCGGCAACTGCGCACCCTTCAGCCTGAGACCGGAGGCCGGCCACTGGCAAGGCTATGCTCGGCCACGGCCACCCTCGGCAGCGCAGATGACGGAATCGGTGTTCGATTCCCAACTCATCGTGTTCGCCCTCACCGGCAGACGCATCGCCCTACCCGCCACGCTCAAACTGACCGAAGCCCTGCGCAGCGCCCTGATGGCAGCCTGTCCGGAACAACCGCCGCCGGAATGGCTGAGCGGCCATCGTCCGGACGGACGGCCGAGCCTGGCACCTCACCTCGCCTTTCTGCCCCTTCCTTTCGTCGGTTCCAAACATGCCGACGGGCACATCGTCGGACTCGGCATTGCACTGCCCGCCGCTCTCGATCCTGCAGAAGCGGCCCACAGCCTGGGGGCCTTCCTGCATCACCCGGACACGGGGCTGCCGCGCACCCACACCTTGTTCGATGGCAAGTGGTTCTCCAGCCGGATCGAGATCGAAACGCGGGAATCCCCGCCCGCCAGCCTGCACTCGGAAACCTGGACCCGGTCATCCACCGTCTGGGCCAGCGTCACCCCGGTGGTGCTGGATCGCCACTTCGATGGCAAGGACAAGGCACGCCTCATGGTGGAGAACATCAAGGACGCCTGCGAGCGGATCGGCCTGCCGCGCCCGCGCGAGGTGCTGCTGCACCCAGTCTCGCTGATTAAAGGCGCCGCGCATGCACGCGATTTTCCTCCGCTGAAGCGCAAAGCGGATGGCGGTACGCGCTACCACAGCCATGCGGTGCTGTTGTTCGACGAGCCGGTGCGCGGCCCGGTGCTAATCGGCGCCGGACGCTTCCGCGGCTATGGGGTGTGCCGGCCGGTAAATGCGGAGGGAGGGGCAAATGACTGAATTGAGCCCGGCAGACTTCGACGAATTCTTTTGTCAGTTGTGGGGGTTTCCGCCCTTTCAGTGGCAGCGCGACCTGGCCTCGCGCGTATTGACCCACTCCGACGCGCCGTGGCCCCAGGCGCTTGCGCTCCCAACCGCATCCGGGAAGACGGCCTGCCTGGACATCGCAGTGTTCGCCCTGGCCGCCCAGGCCGATCGTCTTGCGACAGGGCAGGCCATCACCGCGGCGCGACGCATCTTTTTCGTCGTCGACCGGCGCGTGATCGTGGACGAGGCCTTCGAGCGCGCCCGCATCCTCGCTCAACGGCTGGCGACCGCGCAGCACGGTATCCTGAGCAAAGTCGCAGCCAAGCTGCGCCTGATCGCCGCCGGCGGCGCGGACGATGCCGAGGACAAAGCACCGCTTGTCGCACACGTGCTGCGCGGTGGGATGTTCCGTTCCGAAGCCTGGGCGCGCGACCCGCTGCAGCCGGCCATCGTCGCCTCCACGGTCGACCAGTTGGGCTCGCGGCTGCTGTTCCGTGCCTACGGCCGAGATGCCGGCATGTGGCCGGTCTATGCCGGGCTTGCGACCAACGACAGCCTGGTTTTGCTCGATGAAGCGCACTGCGCGCAGCCCTTCCTGCAGACGCTCCAGGCCATCGCGCGTTACCGCGGTTGGGCCGATTCCCCCCTGAATCGCAGCTTCTTCCCCGTCGTCATGTCGGCCACCCCTCCGGCGGGGCTGAACAGATTCGAGGACAGTTCCGCCGAAAGGACCGACCCACAGCATCCGCTCGGGCGCCGGCAACTCGCCCGCAAACCGGCCGCGCTCGTGGAAGTCCCCGAGGCGAAAGGCGCCAAGGCCACGCTGGCACTGGCCAAGGCCTTGGTGCACAGCGCGGAGAATCTAGTGGACGCGCAGCGGCGCGCCATTGTCATCTTCGTCAATCGCGTCGCCACTGCACGCGCCGTGTTCAAGCTGCTCGAAGCCAGGCCGGAATGTCTCGCCACCCTGGTCACCGGCCGCATGCGTGCGCTGGACAAGGACGCCATCGTCACGGAACGCCTGAGCGGCCTGGCCTCGTCCCGTTCGGAGGCTCGCCCGCCCAGCGAAACGCCGCATTTCGTCGTCTCCACGCAGACGCTGGAAGTGGGCGCAGATCTCGATTTCGATGGCCTGGTCAGCGAATGCGCCAGCCTCGACGCGCTCCGCCAGCGCTTCGGGCGCCTCAATCGCATGGGCCGCCCCGTCGAGGCCCGCGCTGCAATCGTGATGCGCGCCGACCACGCCGCGAACAGCGACGAAGACCCGGTCTACGGCCATGCGCTTGCAGCAACCTGGAATTGGCTGCTTGCCCAACGTGACGAACATGGCGAAATCGACTTCGGTATCGCCCATCTGGAACGCGTGCTGCCCGGCGCTGCGGCATTGTCGGCATTGAACGCACCGGCGAAGGATGCGCCGGTGATGCTGCCCGCTTATATCGACCGGTGGTCGCAGACCGCCCCCGTGCCGAAGCCTTCGCCCGAAGTCGCGCCCTTCCTGCATGGCTCGGATGACGGGGCCGCGGACGTCCAGGTGTGCTGGCGTGCCGACATCGACCTTGCGCACAGCGACGCACGGCACCGGGATTACGCGCTCGAATCTCTGAGCCTGTGCCCGCCCAGCTCAGCCGAATCCCTGCCGGTGCCGATCGGTGTCTTCCGCCGCTGGCTCGCCGGACACCCCATCGACGACCTCAGCTCCGACATCGAGGGCATTGCCGCCGATGCCGCAACTCCCGCTGCGGTAGCCGGCACCGCCGCCAGACGCACGGTGATCCGCTGGCAAGGGACCAAGACCCGAGTCGACACCCACATCACCGGCGATCCCGCCCGCATTCGTCCAGGCGATATCATCGTGGTTCCAGCCGGACTAGGCGGATGGAAGGAACTGGGCACGTTGGTGGTGGCCGAACCGACTCCAGCAGGCATCGACATCGCGGAGCAGGCTCACATGCTGGCCCGCAACAGGGCACTGCTCAGACTGCACCCGCGCTTGCTGGAAACCTGGCCGGACAGCCCGGCGCGCATGCAAGCTAGTACCTTGCTCACAGCCATCGCCACAGGCGATGAAGATGTCGACGACGCCGCCGCCGTCAGAACCATACTCGCCGCGCTGGAGGCGGTACCCGCCCATGCCCCGCAAGGGTGGCGCAAAGAGCACATCGCCGCACTGCGCCAGGAATGTACTCGCGCTGGCACCCGACACGTCGTCCGGCGCCTCGGCAGTGAGGCGATTTTCATCGTCGGACGTCACCGGCTGTCCGCCGGCGTCAGCCAGGCAGACTCGTTCAGCGACGAGGATGACGCCACTGCCTCCTCGGTTTCGATGCCGAGCGGCCGCCCTGTCAGGCTGCGCACCCACCTCGACGGCGTAGCCGCTGTTGCACGCCGGTTCGCGCAAGGGAGCGGCCTGCCGGAGAGACTCGCCGCTGCGCTGGAGACGGCCGCCCGCCTGCACGATCTCGGCAAGGCCGACCCGCGTTTCCAGGCCCTGCTGCGCGGAGGCAACCGCTGGCTCGGCGGTGAACTGCTGGCCAAATCCAGCGGCATGCCCCAGAACCCGCAGGCGCGGGAGCAAGCACGCAAGTCGGTCGCCTATCCGCTCAACGGGCGGCACGAGTTGCTTTCGGTCCGGCTCGCGAAAAGCGCACCGAGCCTGCTGCCGCTGGACGAAGACCTGCGCGAACTTGTTCTGCACCTGATCGCAACCCACCACGGCCATTGCCGTCCGTTCGCCCCGGTAGTCTCCGATGATGCCCCGCCCGACGTCACCGTCGATCTGTGGGGGCAGACCTGCCATTGGCAGGGCCCGACGCGCATGGAGCATCTCGAATCCGGCACTGCCGATCGCTTTTGGCTGCTCGTGCGGCGATACGGCTGGTGGGGACTGGCTTGGCTGGAAGCACTGCTGCGCCTGGCGGACCATCGCCGCAGCGAATGGGAGGAAGAGCATGAAGCCGAATGAAACGCAGACGGACTGGCCCCTGATCGGCCTGGACGGCGCCAACCCGCTCGCCTTTCTCGCCGCACTAGGTACGGGTTTGATCGCCAGCACGATCTGGCCGCATTCACGTCTGTGCTGGCGACTGCTTGACGGCAACTGGCGACCGATCCTGAGCTGCCCGGAAAGCGATCAGGAACGCCTCCTCGAACAATTCCATGCCGCCCTGCGCGACGCCTCGACAATCGCTTTCGGGATCGACAACAAACTGCCCTTTAGGGCGGACAAATTTGCCTCTGTACTCAAGACTTCCGCTGCGGGTGCGCATCCGGACAGGCGACGGGATTGCGATTTTCTTGCCGCATTCGGCACAGAGATTCGCCCGGAGATGGACGCCAAGAAGAATCCGCTCTTCCGCGACACCCGTCTGCGCATGGTGCGCAGCGGCGACAGCGCGGGACAGGGACTCCCTGTTTACGCCAGGGTCATCCGACAGGCCACCGGGATTGTGCACCTGCGCCGTACGCTGTTCGAACCGTGGGACTATGGCGACCACGACTTCAGCAGTCTGCGCTGGGACCCACTCGAAGATCAGCGTTACGCATTGCGCTGGCGCGACCCGAGCAAGTCGGGAGCGAACGATGGCCCGGGGAGCATGCTGGGCGCCAACAGCCTAGCACTCGAAGCCTTGCAGGCCTTCCCCGTGATATGGACCGGCCGCGAAGCGGAAACCACCGGGTTCCATCGCAACGGACGGCGCGAAGTGTTTTTCACTTGGCCAATCTGGAGCGCGAGCATCGGCATGGACACCGTCCGTTCGTTACTCACGCTGCCCGCGCTGGCCGATGACGAACCGCCAAAGGAAGAACTGGCTGCAATGGGTATCGACGAGATTTTCCGCTGCCAGCGCATCCAGCAAAACCAGTACTACAGCAACTTCTCGCCGGCACGCCCAGCCTGACGCTCCGTTCCTTAACAATCCAAACACACCCTCGCCGCTGCGCCCCTGATGGCGCGGCGGCCTCATTGCACATCCGAGAACCGTCTCCCGACTCTGCCTTCTAGTTCTTTTCCAGCACAGCCACCTCATCGGAGGCGAGTACAGGACAAGCTGCTGCAGCCGCACGACTCGAGACCGTCGAACCCCGATGTCGCCAACACCTTCTTTCGTGCGGGGCTCATCGAAGCATGGGGACGCGGCTACGAGAAGATTCGAGATGCGTGCCACGAAGCCGGTGCGCCAGCGCCTGAAGTCGAGTTCGATGGCGGCGTACGCCTCCTTTGGCAGAGGCGGATCCCGGACGATACGGTCTCATCGTCGCCGGTAGAGTCGCCGGTAGAGTCGCAAGTGCTGGCCGCACTGCTCACCGGGCCCCTCGGTAAAACCGAACTTGCGCGCGCGCTCGGCCGCAACAGACCATCCGGCCAACTGCACGAGGCGGTGCGACGGCTCGTCCAGCGCGGTGCGATCACGCCGACCATCCCGGAAAAACCCAACAGTCGCCTGCAGAAGTATCGCTTGACGACGGCAGGCAAGCGATTGCGCCGCACCTGACGATCGGACTCCACACCGAACAAGCTCTTTGACAATCCGGACTCCATTTCCGCGGCGCCCTACCCTCCAGCGCCGCGGCCTCATTGCGCGCGAAGGGCCCACCACATCCCCTGCACCGCGCCAGCCGTTCTCCCTGCGGCTATTTCCATCGCCGGCCGGCTCGATCGACGCCTGCTCGCCAAGACCGCCGCAATCGGTCGCTGCGACGCCCTGCCAATGCATGTAAACCGGAGGAACCAGAAGATGGACGCCCCACAACCGGAACTCCCGCTGCCCTTTCCAGCCCAGGGCGGTGACATGCCACTGCTGCCCGCACGCATGGTCAACGAATACCAGTACTGCCCGCGCCTGGCTTACCTGGAGTGGGTGCAGGGCGAGTGGTCCGAATCTTCAGACACCGTGGACGGGCGCTACCGCCATCGCCGCGTGGACAGGCCCGGCGGCAATCTGCCCGATGCGGACGCCGGTGCCGAAGGCGAGCGTTTTCATGCGCGCTCGGTGACCCTGTCGTCGGAACGGCTCGGGCTGATCGCACGCATGGACCTCGTAGAAGGCGACGGCGAGCACGCCACCCCGGTCGACTACAAGCGCGGCAAACGCCCGCATGTGGCGCGGGGCGCCTACGATCCCGAGCGCGTGCAGCTCTGCGTGCAGGGCATGATCCTGGAAGAGCACGGCTACCGCTGCGACGAAGGCGTGCTCTACTTCGCCGAATCGCGGGAGCGCGTTGCCGTGCCCTTCGACGATGAACTGCGCACCCTCGCGCGCGCTGCGGTCGATGGCTTGCGCTTCGTCGCGGCAGGGGGCCAGATGCCGGCCCCGCTGGAGGACAGCCCGAAGTGCCCGCGCTGTTCGCTGGTCGGCATCTGCCTGCCCGACGAGGTCAATTTCATCCGCCACGAGAAGATCGCCCCCCGGCCGCTGGCCGTGGCGCGCGACGACGCGCTGCCGCTCTACATCCAGGCGCGCGGCGGCAAGCTCGCGAAACGGGGCGAGACGCTGGAGGTGAGCGTCGACGACGAGAAGGTGCAGACGGTGCGCCTGATCGATGTCTCCCAGGTCGTCGTCATGGGCAACGTCTACATCACCACGCCCACGCTGCAAGAGCTGATGCAGCGCGAGATCCCCGTGAGCTGGCATTCCTACGGCGGCTGGTTCATCGGCCACACGGTCGGCACCGGACACAAGAACGTCGAGATCCGCACCGCCCAGTACCGCGCGAGCTTCGACGAACGGCAGTGCCTCCACCTCGCCCGCAACCTGGTCGTCGCCAAGATCCAGAACTGCCGCACCTTGCTGCGTCGCAACTGGAAGGACGAGGAAAAGCCCGAGGATCTGGTCGCCGCGCTGCACACCGACGTCAGACGCGCCGAGCACGCCGCGGGTATCCAGGAACTGCTCGGCGTCGAGGGTTCCGCAGCCGCACGCTACTTCGGCAGCTTCGGCAAACTGCTCCGCACCACGCCCGAAGATGGCTCACCCAACGCCGCGCTGGGGTTCGACTTCACCACGCGCAACCGCCGCCCGCCCACCGATCCGGTCAATGCGCTGCTCTCCTTCGCCTACAGCATGCTCGCACGCGCGTGGACCACGACGCTGTCGGCGGTCGGCTTCGACCCCTACCGCGGCTTCTATCACCAACCGCGCTACGGCCGCCCGGCGCTCGCGCTGGACATGATGGAGCCGTTCCGCCCCCTGATCGCCGATTCCTGCGTGATCCAGGCGATCAACAACGGCGAACTCGGGCCGGGCGACTTCATCCGCGCAGCCGGCAGCGTGGCGCTGAGCGCCGACGGTCGCAAGCGCTTCATCGCCACCTTCGATCGGCGCCTCGGCCACGAGATCACGCATCCCTTGTTCGGCTACCGCATCAGCTACCGGCGGCTGCTGGAAGTCCAGGCTCGGCTGCTCGCCCGCTATCTGCTGGGCGAAATCCCGGATTATCCGAACTTCACGACACGGTGAACCGATGGACGAGCATCTATACGTCGTGACCTACGACATCCGCGACCCGAAACGCTGGCGGCGGATTTTCAGGATCATGAAAGGCTATGGCGAGTGGGTTCAGCTCTCCGTCTTCCAATGCCGACTCAACCGGCAACGTCATGCCGAACTGATCGCTCTGCTTGACGGCATGATCCATCACGCCGACGATCACGTCGTCCTCATGGACGTGGGCCCGGCCGACAGGGTGGCGCCTCACATCACCAGCCTGGGCCGCAACTTCACCCCGGTCGAACGCGCCTCCGTCATCGTCTGACGCCTCCGAGGCCGCGTTCCTTCCCGCCGAGCGGACGCGAGCGCTCCAGTGCCAAGCATTGCCCCTGCCAGCGCTCGCAACGTCGCAGGGAATTGAAAACATGGAGCATTTCCCCCAGCTGCCGGGTACTATTCTGCTTGACTCGAACGCCTAGGAACGTATGCGCACACAGCCCTCGCAAGAAGCGCCAAATCTTCAGCAGAAACAGGCGATTTCGCGAGGGGCTGTCATCCACGGCAATAAGCCGTGGCCTCATTGAAGCGACCACGGCGACCACACGTACGAATGCAAGTCCTGCGTCATCCACGGCAATAAGCCGTGGCCTCATTGAAGCAGGGCCTGCAGGGTGTCGGCGACGCGCTTGACCACGGTCATCCACGGCAATAAGCCGTGGCCTCATTGAAGCCAGGTCCTGCGCCGAGCTGCGCGCCTCGTCGAGCTCGTCATCCACGGCAATAAGCCGTGGCCTCATTGAAGCAACGTCTGGCGCGGCCAGCGCGGGCACAGCCCGATGGTCATCCACGGCAATAAGCCGTGGCCTCATTGAAGCGGGGAGTCGCTGCTGTCGAAATACTGGCTGGAGGCGTCATCCACGGCAATAAGCCGTGGCCTCATTGAAGCTCGCCCAGGTACTGGCCGTTGCCGCGTGCGTCGAGTCATCCACGGCAATAAGCCGTGGCCTCATTGAAGCAGATTCTGTACTAGGCTGTGTTCAGATTCTGAACTAGGTCATCCACGGCAATAAGCCGTGGCCTCATTGAAGCCATCATGGCTTCATGGGCTTTTCTGGCAAGCAGCATGTCATCCACGGCAATAAGCCGTGGCCTCATTGAAGCCCCACGCCGGTGCTGGCAACAGCGCAGAACAGCGAGTCATCCACGGCAATAAGCCGTGGCCTCATTGAAGCTCTGGATCAGGATGAAGAAGCTGGATTCGATGGCGAGGTCATCCACGGCAATAAGCCGTGGCCTCATTGAAGCCCGCTCGATGCGCGCAAGGCCGGCGCTGATTGAGCGGTCATCCACGGCAATAAGCCGTGGCCTCATTGAAGCCTTGTAGAGGGTGGTCATGGGGCGATCTCCGGCGCTGGTCATCCACGGCAATAAGCCGTGGCCTCATTGAAGCGCCGCGGGCGACGACCTCGTCGGCCACCCCGAACAGCGTCATCCACGGCAATAAGCCGTGGCCTCATTGAAGCGTCGGCGTGCTTGTGGGGGCGGCCGCTGGCGACGATCAGTCATCCACGGCAATAAGCCGTGGCCTCATTGAAGCGCGGTACCAGGGGTCGATCATGTTGGCGATGAGGTCGTCATCCACGGCAATAAGCCGTGGCCTCATTGAAGCAGGATCGGGGTGGTACAACACGCTTGCCGCAGCTCCTGTCATCCACGGCAATAAGCCGTGGCCTCATTGAAGCGTCTTCACCCGCCGCGACTACAGCCCCGCCGCGCTCGAAGTCATCCACGGCAATAAGCCGTGGCCTCATTGAAGCGGGTCGAATGGCGTGTTCGCTTACATCCGCAACGACACGTCATCCACGGCAATAAGCCGTGGCCTCATTGAAGCAAGAAGCTGTTTGAACTGGATGGGCGGGACGTGAAGTCATCCACGGCAATAAGCCGTGGCCTCATTGAAGCTCGGTGGAAAGCCGGAACTGCGCCCAGGCGTGCGCGTCATCCACGGCAATAAGCCGTGGCCTCATTGAAGCTGAGGATTCCGGTCGGTCCATACAGGCGGACGCTGAGTCATCCACGGCAATAAGCCGTGGCCTCATTGAAGCACTGCATAGAAAATCCCGGGCGCGCGCCCTCGCGGGAGTCATCCACGGCAATAAGCCGTGGCCTCATTGAAGCCACTCGGCGCACCTGCCGAAGGCGTCGTCATCGGCGGTCATCCACGGCAATAAGCCGTGGCCTCATTGAAGCGGTGAAGCCCTCACCGCGATCGTCGCCCTGCTCGTCGTCATCCACGGCAATAAGCCGTGGCCTCATTGAAGCCCGAGTGGCATAACAAGCGATGCGCTTTGCATGTCCCTGTCATCCACGGCAATAAGCCGTGGCCTCATTGAAGCTCGGGCACGTTCGCGCAGTTCTTCGCCACGTACTTCCCGGTCATCCACGGCAATAAGCCGTGGCCTCATTGAAGCAATGGCGCGCTCGTTGGCTTGCACGTCGGCAACTTGTCATCCACGGCAATAAGCCGTGGCCTCATTGAAGCGATGGTGTAAGCAGTGATGCCAAGCGCTTTCGGGCTAAGTCATCCACGGCAATAAGCCGTGGCCTCATTGAAGCGTATGCCGGTGATCATTCTCGTCATCGTCATTGCCGAGTCATCCACGGCAATAAGCCGTGGCCTCATTGAAGCAAAGGCGCGTTCGAAATTCACGGCTTGCCCCCTGCGTCATCCACGGCAATAAGCCGTGGCCTCATTGAAGCGTAAGCCCTCGTCTTCCCGTTCACCCAAGATTCCGCGTCATCCACGGCAATAAGCCGTGGCCTCATTGAAGCTGGCCCGTGGTCGCCCACGGCGCGTTTTCCGACCACGAGTCATCCACGGCAATAAGCCGTGGCCTCATTGAAGCCCTGCCGTTCATGACGCGGATCTGCTCGGCGGCGGGTCATCCACGGCAATAAGCCGTGGCCTCATTGAAGCTCTGCTAACAAGCAGGACGTGACCGGCTCCGCCTGTGTCATCCACGGCAATAAGCCGTGGCCTCATTGAAGCGACCGCGCGCCCATTCCTCGCCCGGAGGATCGTGACGTCATCCACGGCAATAAGCCGTGGCCTCATTGAAGCACGTTGGTCGCGCCGGTGCGGATGGCTTCCCACTGCATGGTCATCCACGGCAATAAGCCGTGGCCTCATTGAAGCGTTGCCGTACTTGGCGCGCAGGGCGAACACAAGACCAGGTCATCCACGGCAATAAGCCGTGGCCTCATTGAAGCACCTTGTGGCAGGCGCGGCACAGGGTCTGCAGGTTGGGTCATCCACGGCAATAAGCCGTGGCCTCATTGAAGCTCGACGAGCGCGACGTGTTCAACGACGACACCTCGTTGTCATCCACGGCAATAAGCCGTGGCCTCATTGAAGCATCATCATCCTTCTGGCGGTTTCCCCTCCTATCAATGTCATCCACGGCAATAAGCCGTGGCCTCATTGAAGCTGCCGTCTATTCGCAAGAGCGGCAGCTACACTCAAGTCATCCACGGCAATAAGCCGTGGCCTCATTGAAGCTGGCCGCGCTTGACCTGCAGCACGATGGCCTTGCCGTGTCATCCACGGCAATAAGCCGTGGCCTCATTGAAGCAGCCTCCGAGGCTCTTTGTATGGGCGCCTGACGGGCGGTCATCCACGGCAATAAGCCGTGGCCTCATTGAAGCAGGTGGTCGAATAGCCGTGCGCAGTCGGCCGCGTGGGGTCATCCACGGCAATAAGCCGTGGCCTCATTGAAGCGATGACCTTGACCGCATCGTTGATTCCGCCATCCTGTCATCCACGGCAATAAGCCGTGGCCTCATTGAAGCCAACCAATTCAACCGCTCGTTTGTTCCGCGCGGAATGTCATCCACGGCAATAAGCCGTGGCCTCATTGAAGCGATTTCGCGCACGGCTTCTACGGCTTCGCTTTGAGGTCATCCACGGCAATAAGCCGTGGCCTCATTGAAGCGCCTCCGCGAGAGCAGTGGTCACGCTTTCCGGCACGGTCATCCACGGCAATAAGCCGTGGCCTCATTGAAGCATGCGGATGGTTTCGGAGGTGATCAGGTTCTTGAGGAGTCATCCACGGCAATAAGCCGTGGCCTCATTGAAGCGAGCAGGCGGGCGGCTTCGGTGATGTTGCAAGTGGTCGTCATCCACGGCAATAAGCCGTGGCCTCATTGAAGCGAGCAGGCGCTCGAGATGACCACGCGCCCCGCGATCGTCATCCACGGCAATAAGCCGTGGCCTCATTGAAGCCAGGCTGATCGTGCTGGCAAAGGAGGAAGAGCGCGAGTCATCCACGGCAATAAGCCGTGGCCTCATTGAA
>Ga0208822_1001901_pt1 | contig 13824 bp, 10 predicted proteins | sample AD_STIC08_MetaG_FD_184435 | JGI IMG/M metagenome (GOLD analysis project Ga0208822, IMG submission 184435) | Active sludge microbial communities of municipal wastewater-treating anaerobic digesters from USA - AD_STIC08_MetaG (SPAdes) (version 2) | ecosystem: Engineered > Bioreactor > Anaerobic >...
GACGCCGCTCGCCAGGAAATAGGCGAAGTTGAACCCGCATACGAAAAGGGTCCCCATGCCGTAGCAATAGGTCGCCCGTGATTTCTTTTTAATGGTCAGAAAATAGACGGCGCAGAAGAGGAAAAAACAGGTGGGGATGAGCGCGCCGAGGGTGAAGAAATTCGCGTAAAACGGCACCGGCAGATTCATCCCCCCTCCCCTCCGTCATGAAAGAATCATTTCGCAAGCGGGAACCCGAAGGGCATCCCGCAATGATGACCGGCGGCAAACCGGCGCTTTCCCCGGCAAAGAACCACGTCGTGCAGCGGTCTATTATGCGCAGGCATGCATGAAAAACGCAAGTGCTTTTTACCTGATCAGGCACGCGGTTGTGCATCTGCCCTGAGCAGGGCATGCCCCGGAAACAGGACAAATTATGTTGCGGGAAGGCATGGCACCGCCGGGTACCGCGATGGGCGGACAGGACGCCGCCACCAGACCGGATTTCGTGAAAAGGCACTCCCTTTTAGGCCACCCCAGGGGCAGGTTTGACCAATGAACCAATCGTTCTTGTTATTATTAAGAAATAGTTCCAATAGCATTAAGCAACGTATCAAGGGAATATGGTTTCTGTAGAAAAGTATACCCCTTCTCCTTAATCTCGCTAAAAAGCGATTTCTGTTCCATATAACCGCTGGTCATGATGATCTTCAATTGCTTATTTTGTTCCAGCAGTCTTTTCACTATCTCCAGGCCGTTACCATCGGGCAATACTACATCGCAGAACAGTATATCAAAGCGCCCTTCTTCTCTGCTGAAGACGTCAAACGCCTCCCTGCTGGACTCGGTCTCGAATACCGTATACCCGTACTGCCTGAGAGCAGTTGAAGTAAACTTTCGCACCTCCAGTTGGTCTTCAACAAGGAGAATCCGCTCGCCATTCCCATGCCGGTGTTTTTTTCGGAAGGCTTCATCATCTATCGCACCCTGGTCGCCTGCCACCGCAGGAAGATAAATCCGGAACGACGCGCCCTCTTTCGGCCTGCTCGATACAGTGATATAACCGCCATGCTGTTTGACGATGCCATACACGACTGAAAGACCAAGCCCTGTTCCCTTGCTGATATCTTTTGTGGTGAAAAAAGGCTCGAAAATATTCTGCATCAGCTCTTCATCCATGCCGATGCCGCTATCCTCGACAACGAGGCACACATATCTGCCCCGCGTAAGATATTCTTCCGCAACAGCGGTATCATCCGTGATTACGACATCATTGGTCTTGATGGAGAGTTTTCCCCCTGAAGGCATGGCATCACGAGCATTGACCACCAGGTTCATCAATACCTGCTCAATATGGCCCCGGTCCGCGTAAATATTCATGATCGAAGGGTCAAGCTCTGTGACAAACTGAATATCCTCGCCGATAAGCCTCCTGAGCAGTTTCTCCATGTCGGTCACAATCCTGTTCAGGTCAACCACGGCGGCTTCGATTATCTGTTTTCTGCTGAACGCCAGGAGCTGCCTGGTTAATACCGCCGAGCGGTCCGCGGCTTTTACTATTTCACTCACCAGTTCGTATCGCTCATCACGGGAATCAATCTGGTTCATTAACAGGTCCGCATACCCGAGAATAGCGGTCAGCAGATTATTGAAGTCATGGGCGACGCCGCCCGCGAGATTGCCGATAGCCTCCATTTTCTGCGACTGCAGCAGCTGTCGCTGCATGACCTCCTGCGCTACTTCGGCTTTCTTCTTTTCGGTTATGTCGGTGATAACGCCGAAACTCGCTGCATATTCGCCTCCGGCGCTAAAAATAGCCTGCGGAGAAACAATTGTCGATATCCTCGTGCCGTCTTTTCTGAACAGATTGAGCTCATAGGGATCATTCTGACCCCTGCGTATCGCATCAAGCCGTTCACTCATGACCTGTTTGTTGTCCTGATCCAGAAAATCAAACAGGGGACGGCCGACAACTTCAGCGATATCGTATCCCAGCAGGGAAGAGAGGGAAGAATTGAGATAGGTGACACGGCCCTCGACATCAAGCATGCACAGGCCCTCTTTCATTGTTTCGACCAGAAGCCGGTACCGCTCCTCGCTTTCCCTCAATGTTGCCTCGGCTTTTTTCATGTCAGTAAGATCGGTAACAATGACGCCGTAGCAGAGAGACTTATTATTCATATCACGAAGGATGAACACGTTCTGTATCGCCGGTATTTCTGCATTAGTTACGGGATTTCTAATCGACAGTTCATCGGTCCAATCACCTCGCTCCTCAAGGGCACGAAGTATCGCATCACGTTTCTCCTTCATGAGCTCCGCGGGAATATAGTGCCACACTTTCCGTCCCAGGATATCGTCCGCCTTCTGCGCCCCCATCATATGGCACAGGGCCGCATTGACATAGGTAATGGAACCATCCAGACCGCACATCCCAAAACCCTGGCCGGACGTCTCGGCAAACTGCTTGAATATTTCCAGGAGTCCGCTTTCACGTGCCAGATTCTTATTGGCTTGATCCAGATTATTGTATGTCCGGACAAGCTCCTCGTTCATCCTCTCCATCTCCTCATACTGCGCCTGCATCTCCTCGTAGTTCTGTTCGAGTTCCTGTTCGTTTTTAATGGACCGTTCAAAAAGCAGGGCGTTTTCGATGGAAATGGCGGCCTGGGTTGACAGCAGCTTCACTGTCTCCTGCCGCTCCGGCGGGAACGCGCCGACCACCAGGTTGTTCTCCAGATATATGATCCCCTTGAGCTCCTGCTGCTTGACCAGGGGAACGCAGAGGATCGAATGGGCCTGATGCTCGCGAATATACGGGTCATCCTTGAAGCGACCTTCTCTCGATGAATCATTAAGCACGACTGATTCCTTTGTCCGCCTGACATAGTTTAACACAGAAAGAGGCGCTTTCCCATATGACCTTATCGGCAAGGTCTTAAACATTACTACTCTGTCATTTTCAGCTATACATTCGGCCTGAATATACATTTCGCCTTCAGTCTCAATCAGCATCAATCCGCGCTGAGCGCCTGCATTTTCGAGGATTATCCGAATGAGAGTTTTATTTAATTTAGCGATTTCTATCTCGCTTGAAATAGCATATGAGGCTTTCATTATCGTGTTAAGATCCAAAGATCTCGCGAGTTCATTATTCTTAAATTCAATTTCAACAGGGCTGACGGAACAACTCTGCAGCCACGGGAATTCGCTTTTTAGCAGATCGACTTTAATTCCAGCCCCCCAGGATTCATAAAGCACATATGAATTATTATAATACGTCATTGCCGTTTTATCAAACCCATTAAGCGTGAGAAATCGGGCACATCGTTCATTTGCAATCGCTTCATCATGCAGAAATCCATTCCTGCCGGCATGTTCAATTGATTGTTCATACAGCCGCAACGCATCATTCAATGCGCCTTTTCTTGCGTGCCGCTCGGCCTCGACAAGGAGATATTTATGCATATAGTTTGCCGGCGCGTGGGACATCCATCGTTTCATCTTTTTCTGGTTTGCATCTATTTTCCCCTGCATCCGCATAGACTCTGTTTTTCCCGCGGCTAAAGAATAAGCCGACAGAGCAAGAGAATACAGATAGTAGAACTCGGGAATAAAGATCATGCCCAGTACACCCTTGAGATTTTTCTCTCCCTAACGGGCGACTTCTATCGCTTTTTCATAATCACCATACAGATAATGCAGAAACATCTTCCCCACAGTATAGAAACCCAGACAGGTAAGCTCTTTCGTCCTGATCTTTTCCGGGATCAGGACATCTTCATCGCATATTTCCCCTTTAATGAGGGATCTATCCGCTGCATTACCGCATAAATTCACCACCAGCTGATGCCACAGCTTGAAGGATTGAGTCGGATTCAGCTGCTGGAAACGCTCCATGATCGAGGTATACTGCCTGAATAGATCCTTCATCACATCCAGTTTTTCACCCATAAAGAACCGGTGAAAAAGGTAATGATTAACAGCGTATGAGGCAAAGGATGGATCATGCATGTGAAATCCGCTGACATAGGATTCCTCGAGATATTCAAGATCTGTCCTCAGATGATTTTTCCAGTGATTGATCAGGTTTCCGAAGAGAAAATAAACCTTGCATTTGAATTCCTCAGCGTTATACTTTTCCAAAACCAGCAAGGATAATTTTCCAAATTTATACCCAAGGTCGATATTATTTAAAAACGCGCTTACTATGACACCATATGACGCATATGCATACGGCGCGTAAATTGAATTACCGTGTTTCAACGAGATATTTAAAAGCTTCAGTATAATGAGAGGTAAATATTCCGGAGATGTTATGTAGCTCGCCTCCGAACAGCACATCAGAAGACGCGCTATTGATGCCTGCCTGGGATCATCAAGCTCCTTGTAGTCAGCAAGGTCTTCAATTTTTTTATTAATGAGATTGATTCTGGCTGTTACTATTTCCTTCAACAAAATGGCCCGTCCGGGTTTTCGAGGCATTTTCATCCCGAGCATTGCAAGAGCTTCAAGGCCGAGACGAAATGCCTCCTCCATGTTGTTGAGCGCTGTTTTATGATAAATTATTACTTCATAAACCCGCACCGCGTCAATAGGATCAACAACCCTGTTCTTAACTATATTAAAATGCAGTTCCGCCTCTTCACTATTTCCCCTGAGATATCCCAGTTCAACCATTTCGGAATGTATCGATAATGCCAGATCATAGGCACTGCGCCATGAATCGACCGCTAGGCTTTCCAATGCTTTTTTCATGAAATCATTGGCGGCCTCATAGGCAATGGACTGCTTGGCGCGTATCCCGGCTTTCAAATTTATGCGGCAAAGCGTTTCTTTTTCATCCGCTGTTTTTAAAAGGTTCACGGCACAATTATAATGATGGGCAATGTTAAAAATATCATCATCATTTTTTTTCACCACCGATTTATTAAACAGGTATCGGGCTATTGAATAATGTATCTGTTCGCGGTGCTCCTGGCCGAGCGTGGCATACACCGCCTCCCGTATCCGGTCATGGGAAAAACAGAGCTGATCATTGCTTTTAATAAGAATGTCATTATCGACAGCCAGCTGGATGGAATCAAAAATCTGGACTTTGATAGTATCAAAAAAAAGAAACAATTCATTTAATGAAAACATCGATCCCAGACAAGAAAGAGTCTGCAGTAATTCTTTAACATCAACAGGCAGATCATTATATTTATCAATGAGCAGATCAACCACATTGTCGGTCATGTTGGCGATACTTATCCCGCGGATATCATATTGCCATGCACCACTTTCATTCAATTGAATGTATTTATTCTGGTATAGATTTATCAGGAATTCTTTTACAAAGAAAGGATTACCGCCGGTTTTAGCCACGATCAATTCAGAAAGGATCATGCTGTCGGCAGGCGGTACGGATAGCGTATCTGAAACCAGTGAATTTATTTCTTCGAGTTCCAGGGTTCCCAGTTCCACCCTGGTCCAAAAATCCTTTCTTTTTTCAAGATATTCAAATAACCGCAGAGCCTGTTCGTTGTATTCAATTTCACCATCACGGTATGTCCCGATTATGAGAAGTCCCGGGACATGAGGATTCATCATGAGCGCATGAAGTAATTGCAGGCTTGAATCATCTATCCATTGCACATCATCAAGAAATAAAACCAGCGGCTTATTTCTTTGGGCAAAAACCTTGATAAACTTCAGGAATACAGCAAGAAATCTATCCTTCATCTCGACGGCCGAAATCTTATCCTGCATTGTGTGATGCCCTACAATCAATTCTATGTCGGGAAACACATTGACAAGAATAGGACCATCATTTTCTAATGCAGCAACGATTATTTTTTTCCAGTTTTCCAGCTGTTCTTCGCTTTCAGTGAGTATTTGCCGCACCAGATCCTGAATAGCCTGGATAAACGCCAAATAGGGAAATGTCCGTTTATACTGATCAAATTTTCCAGAGATGAAATAGCCTTTTTCTTTAACCAGCGGCTTATGTATTTCTTTAATCAATGATGACTTTCCAATACCCGGAGGACCGGAACACAGGATCATCCGAAACTCGCCCTGTACAACCCTCTGATACTCATGATAAAGAGCCTCAAGATGACGATTTCTTCCATATAATTTTTCAGGGATGATAAATGAATCAGACCGGTCTTTTGCGCCAAGAGGGAAATCATCAACAACAGTATATTTGGCCAGGCGTTTGAGACATTCTTCCAGGTCGGCCAGGATACCCCCCGCAGTTTTATATCTGTCTTCAGCGTTTTTAGAAAGCAACTTCATGATAATGCGAGACAATACCGGAGGAACAGCGGAATTAACCCGGTCGACGGGAATCGCCTGCATCGCGATATGAGCATGAATCAGTTCCATGGGATCAGAGAACGCGAAAGGCAGCACTCCGGTAAATAATTCATACAATGTAACACCCAGAGAATAGTAATCAGACCTGAAATCAATGGATCGATTCATTCGTCCCGTTTGCTCCGGGGACATATAGGCAAGGGTCCCTTCGATGAACTCGGGGTTCATCACAGCGGGAGTCTCTTTTATCATCCGGGACGCAATGCTAAAATCAGTGATTTTTATTTCTTTAGATATTTTATTGATAAAAATATTCTGCGGCTTGATATCCTTATGGATTATTCGCTCGCGATGAATTACGTCTACGGCCTTAACGATAGCAACGGCAATTCCAAGAAGGATACTCACCTCAGGCCGGGCAAGTTTCAAGTATTGATGCAGGGAGATGCCGCCGAAATCCTCCAGTATAAGAGCCCTGCTATAGCCGGCGTTGATAAAATCATAGGCCCTGACAATCTCAGAGGCGGCAAGGCTTCTTGTCAGGTTATATTCGTATTCCAGGCGCTCGATTTCCGAACGGGAGGGATTAGCAGAGGTCAGTGTTTTAATTATCACGGGCAAGCTATCAGACGTTCGTATTCCTCTATACACGCATGTCCGGTGACCCCTGTGCACTGGTTCAATCAATGTATAATCAGGTAGGGTAATCATCTCTCAGTATCAAACAACACCGGTCGCCATATTTTAAACTCCATCTTCCCCGGCCTTTTTTTTCCGGGTATAATTACAATTATTTAAGATTTAGAAAGGCGTGAATCATGATATCGATAAACAGTATGCGAAAAAAAATCAACAACAAATTGCCGGCGCTCTTCCGCGATTCGATAATTATTTGACAAATAGTTAATTGCAATCAGACTGCCATGTACCTATGAAAACATTAACCATGGCCGCAGTCAATATTGACGGGGTTTTATTAATTGATACTTTCAGCCCCGTTTTAAAATCAATTGTAGCAACGTTCGAAATTGAGTATACCCCAACGCTCGAACGCGCTCTTTTCTCGCGTCCCCAGGCTCTTGCCGCCCACTATCTCATATCACAGTATAACCTAAGCCTGACACCCGGGGAGCTTATAAAGCTGTTCTTCGACGAACGTGATGCATATATTAAAAACAATCCCGGATTATTGTCAGATGGCGTTGAAGCACTGCTGAATGTCCTCCATGGCAGCACGCTATCCATCCTTTGTTATGGAGGCCTCAGAGAAGATCATTTCAAGAAAGAACTCGGAGCGTATCTCCCCTATTTCACCACGTACATTTGCACCAACGATTTTCGTCCGGGTATCAAGGAAATAGTACAGGACATATGCCGAATTGACGGCAATCGGATTGTATTTATTGACGATGTTAATACCGTTGCCGAATCGGCAAAAGAAAACAATATACCATTTATCGGAGTGCCATCAACCGAATTTCAGAAGCAGGATATGATAAAAACCGGCGTACAATTCATGGTTACTTCACTCCGCGATATTGATTTGAATTATATCACGGCAGTTGACAATGCCGCATATAACGGCTCCTGCTGGTAACATATCCGGATACAGGCACATGAATATACAAGGTATGTTAATCGACTTTGATGGAGTAATTTCAAGGAATTCAGTGTTGGTCGCCCAACAGTTTTCGTATGACTTCATCAACAGTCTGGAGCCAATACCCTTCGAGACATTTCAATCATACTTCAAACTGGCAACCTGCTTTTCCCAGGAACAAGCCATAGCTTTATTCTTTACCTCTCTCGGCCTGGATAATGAACTCCCGCGGTTTCTCAAGGAATTCAAGTCATTGAATTCCCATAAAAACATGACAATCGAAATTGATAATAAATTTTTATCATTTATTGATTATTGCGATAAAAATGATTTAAAATATACGATATTTTCACTAGCGGAACCTGAACGGATGCAGAAGCTTGGGTTACGCGCCGTTGACGCCATCTATCCCTTACGTGACGTGTCGAAAGCCAATACATCGGCATTTTTACGGGTAATATCAGATCTTGACATCGATCCGGGACAATGGATTTATATTGACGACAATCCGCTGGCATTGCGGGCAGGAAAGCGGTCTGGTTTACATACAGTCATGATGCTTAATGACGTCTTCACCATAAGCGATTATCATATGTACAGCGACTATATAGATCATACTGTCGAAAATTTTCCGGAATTCGAACGCTATATAACCGTATTGCGGACAAGAGGAAGCCATGCCACATAACATCAATTTCGATGAAATTCTATTCCCCGAAAAGAAGTACCTGCATAAAGATAGAAAGGAAAATGTCCACATCTACAACCTTCGGCGCTCCCTCCCCCGGGTCATCATCAAGGAAATATTCGAGAAAGACATCCTGCAGGAGTTGAATCCGGAGGAAAAAGAATTCATCCTGACCTATTATATAAAACGAAAAATAGTCATCGGCGATACTGAATCAGGCGGGGACGCCGACGCCTACGTGCTTCGGTCGCTGCCTGTCTCGTTTTCAATAGAAGCCATGGAGGGGATGCTCCAGGATCCGCACATGATCCCGGCGGAACGAGATCTGATTTTAGGGTGCTATAAAAAGCGGGTCAATGAAAACAACTATATCCTGTCATGCGACATCAGCGAGCTCGACGAGCTCCGCATCGCGAATATATTGAAAATCAAATGGCTCCTCGTCAATGATGCGGACAAAAAAAGGATATCCGACATCCTGGAGCGCATCAAGCAGTTTCAAAAAAACGACATCTTTATCGCCAACATGCACGTCGACCCGGAGCATGAATATTTTTTCGAGCATAAGCTTGACCACGTTCCCGGCATGATGGCCATTGAAACCGCGCGGCAGTTCTTTCTCGCCTGCGCCCACGTTTATGGCAAGGTTCCCGTCAGCGGCGTCTTCTTTACCCTGAACACCATGAATATCAATTTTTCAGAATATCTCTGGATGAGTTATCCCATACGCCTGGAACTGCGTATGACCAATACCAGCCTTACGCCGGAAGGATACTGGCATAAATGCGCCTGCAGCGTCGCCTTTTACCAGGAATTCAGGGAAAAGGCGCGGATCAGCGTCGAAGGCATGACCATCAGAAAAAACATCATCGAAGGAATCATTGTCAAAAAACAGATAGAACGGGCCCTTGAATTCGATTATTCCGCCGGCCTTCAAACCGAGGTACTGCTGAAGGACGCCAAGAATGACATAACCATCATCGGCAGGATCGTCGACATATCCCCCAAACATGTCATGGTGGAATTCATAGACGAGATAGTTTTGGAAAACGCGGAGGAATTCGATATCCGCATAAGCCTTGAAAAGCAGTACTATTGTTATGGGGTATGCATGCTCCTGAAATCGCAGAAAAAGGGGAACCGTACTATTGCGAGCTTTTATCTTTTGTACATGGAAGAATCCGGCTTGAACAACATCAATGAAATAATCAAACGCCTCTGCCATCTGAGGGAACAGAAGGGGATCCTTTAAAATTTCTTCGATCCGATTACCGGCAACATTCCTCCACTACCCCGCGGCCAAGGCTAAGAAAAAACGGCAGTTTCGGCAGCGATCGACAGCAGTCCTCTTGTTGGACTATTTCATGCAAAGCAAATAAACAATCTGTATATGGCTGATGACGACATCCACCTGTAATTACCCGTGCAATCAAAGTCCATGACAGGAAACCCAACTGACCCGGCAGCTAGTATCGATATCCGCCCTGCGCGGCCTCGGGGCCACATATCTGCGGATCATTGGTCGGTGCGCTTTCAGGGGTTGGCACCCCGGTAACACGGTCATTAAAACGGCATTACCAGACCGGCGGAAAAGACAAGGGCCGGCCCTCGGCCTGTTTCCCCAAAGACAATAATCCCTGCCTGATTAAATTTTCAGCAAGGATGATACCTTCTTGACAAATATGGTCACTATGATCTATTTGTCATATATCAGTCGATTAGACGTGCGGGATGCCCGACCCGGGATTCAAAGACAAAATTGTTTATCCATCTGGAATCCTTTCTTTTATAACAAGATAACATCTTATCGTTCCCATAGCACTCAGGAATAATCTTACCTATCCGGTATATGACGGTTAAGAACATAGCAGGCTTGGATTATTGTTCATTCAATGAAATCAGAGGTTTTTGATGGATGGAAAATAGAAAATTATTCATCGGAAATTTAAACTTTGCGGCAACGGAAGAGGAACTCAAAACCCTTTTTTCCGATTACGGCACGGTGGTGCATATCAAGATGCAAAGAAAGAAAGGCTGCGCATTTATCGAGATGTCCTCTGAAGCGGAGGCCGCACTGGCCATTGAGAAGCTCAACGGCGCCATGTTCATGGACCGGGAGGTCCGCGTCAGCCTTGAAATGAAAGCAAAAGAGGCCAGGGCTTTATCGATTAAAAAATATAATGAACGCGCTGAGGGGTTTTCCCGGCGCAAAAAAAGTGAAAAACAGCACATGGTATCGCCGGATGATACGGAAAATGATTCCATGGAAACCGGACCGGGAGAGCCATCATCTCAACTTGAAGATATTCCCGCGGATGAAGAAAACATCATCAACGCGAAGGCTCCCCGGCCTGCAAAAAAAAGACCTGCGGCCCAAAGAACTGTGTCCTGGCATCCTCAAAGAAAAGGATGGCGCCATGACGGGCAGACGCGCCGGGAAAGGCCTTCCCGTGACGGCCGCAAATCCGGCCATGGCAGATCGCCCCAGCCTGAAACGAATTACAACACCAGGGAACGATGGCCCGATCCGGATGATAGAACGGCGCGAAATTACCCCAGGGGAAAATCCGGCTCTCAACATCCTCAACGAAAAGAATGGTCCCACGACCGGCCGTTTCGCCAGGACAGAGCTCCACGGGATGGCCAGAGATCCGGCCGCGGCAGTTCGCCCCAGCCTGAAACGAATTACAACACCAGGGAACGATGGCCCGATTCAGGCGAAAGACCGGCACGAAATTACTCCCGGGGAGAATCCGGCTATCCGCATCCCCAGAGAAAAGAACGGTCCCACGACGGGCCATTACGCCAGGACAGGGCCCCACGGGATGGCCAGAGATCCGGTCACGGCAAGCCTGAAACAAATTACAACACCAGGGAACGCTGGCCCGATCCGGATGAGAGACCGGCACGTATTTTCTCCCGGGGAAGATCCGGCGCTCCGCATCCTCAACAAAAAGAATGGTCCCACGACAAACCTTCATATTCGGGCAGGCCTTCAGGACCGTCGCGGCAGCCGGGTGCCGGAACCCGCAATGGCCTGAAACCACGGCCGGCGGGCACTTCTTCGAACAGGGCCCCTGTTTCCTCCAGGCCGAAACCAGGCCCTGGCGGAAAAAAAAATCCGCAAAAATTCGCAAGACCCAAAGTACGCGGCGGTGCTGAAAATAAAGGACGCGGCAGCCGGCCTAAGAAAGACTTATAAGAGGCAACAGATGAGCCCACTTGACATATTGTCGAGGGTACCCTGCGGCGGATTTTTTATTAAAGAGTACTACAGCCGCATTTTGAACATGCAGTCCATCGGGATGACTGACAATGCAATAATAGAAAGAATCGCCGCCGAGATAAGACAGATCAAGAAAGATAATCCGGGATGGCGCGAAAAGAGGGCCACTCCCGACATGGATGCGCGGCGGAACGAATGGTAAAAGCGCTCAAGCAGAAGGACATTAAGGGAACAATTACAGGCAACTGCCGTCATTGAACTGCGATAACGATTGTGACCAGTCAACAGGTTAACATAACCGGCGTCAGGGACCAGGGTGACCATCATCCCGCGGAAGCCGCGGCCGGCCGCACGGTCTTCATCGACATGCTGCGCGTTATATGCGTGGCGTGGCTCGTTCCCTTTCACACGGCGCGCATCTATGACCTGTGGGAAATTAATTACGTGAAAAGCGGCGCGACCAGCGCCGGCCTCTCCGCCCTCATCGGCCTTACGGGCCCGTGGCACATGCCCTTTTTCTTTCTCCTTGCCGGGGCCTCGACCTACCTGGCCCTTACCAAACGGAGCGGCGTTGAATACGCCCGGGAACGGACGCTGCGCCTCCTCGTCCCCCTGCTCTTCGGCACCGCGGTCCTGATCCCGCCCCAGCCCTATTACGCCCTCCTGGACCACGGGACGCCGCCTTCCTCCTATGCCGGTTTCCTGGCCGGGTATTTCACCCCGGACCTTCGCGATCTCTCCGGATATTACGGCACCTTCACCCCGGCGCATCTCTGGTTCATCCTGTATCTCTTTTTGTTTTCCCTTCTTCTCCTGCCGCTCTTCCTCTATCTCCGGAAAGCTTCCGGCGCGGCCCTGGTGTCGCGCGCGGCCGCCCTCATATCATCACCGGCCGGGGCGGTGCTCCTGGTTATTCTCCTGGCCGCGACCGAGCTCCTGCCGGCGCCGGGGGGAAAAAATCCCTTTTTCTACGGAATATTTTTCCTGGGAGGGTTCCTCTTCATGGCCGATGAACGCCTGCGCCGGGCCGCTGAGACCCGTCGGCGGATCGCCCTGGCGACCGGGCTTCCCGCCGCGTTCTTCGTCGTGGCGGTCTGGCTGTCCGGCCCTTCCCTGCGGGGAATAACCCCCGCCACGGTCGCCTTCTCCCTGGTGCGCCATTATGCCGGCCTCGCCCTGGTGACGGCCGCCCTCGGATACGGCCTGCGGCGCCTCGACGGGGACCGGCCCTGGCTCCCCTTTGCCCAGGAAATCTCCTTTCCTTTTTACATCCTGCACCAGACCGTCATCGTCGCCGCCGGCTACTATATCATTCGCCTGGTCCCGGCCGTGTACACCGGGTTCCTGGCAATCTGCGCCCTGTCGTTCCTGGTCACCGCGGGGCTGTGCGCCGCAGCGCGCCTTACGCCGGTAACACGGTTTCTGCTCGGCATGAAGGCGCTCAGGCCACGGCAGTACCGGACCTGATCCCCCGGCAGGTTAAAAATTCCCTATGCCCCGGTCGGCAGTTTTACCTACTGAATAATAATCCAATGAAGTGGTGTCTGGTTAATAAATTCAATTTGACTCATCTCCCTTTTTTCTATATCCATATAATAAGAATCTCCCGGGGGTTTCATCATGGATATTAACATCAAGGAAGACGATGACAGAATCACGGTCAGCGTTAAAGGCGATATTGAATTATACACCCATGCTAAATTCAAGAACAGGCTTTTTGAGCTCACTCAAACGTCTGACAAAAATATTGATATTGATTTATCAAAGGTGGATTACATGGATTCTTCGGGGCTGGGCACGCTGGTCAGCCTGCACAAGATCCAGAACAAAAAGGGGAGGAAATTGACCATCAGCAATGTCAATGCCGACATCCGCAATCTGATCAGATTATCCACCCTGTCGGATATTTTCGAGGTGTAAAAGCTTAGAATCTCGAAGAAGCCGGCTATTACTCCATGGACTTCTTTTCCAGTGAATCGACTTCTGCCAGTATGGTGCCCATGACATCGATCAATGGAGGGATATCGT
>Ga0208822_1001912_pt1 | contig 13771 bp, 10 predicted proteins | sample AD_STIC08_MetaG_FD_184435 | JGI IMG/M metagenome (GOLD analysis project Ga0208822, IMG submission 184435) | Active sludge microbial communities of municipal wastewater-treating anaerobic digesters from USA - AD_STIC08_MetaG (SPAdes) (version 2) | ecosystem: Engineered > Bioreactor > Anaerobic >...
AGCGTCCGCGCTCGTGGTGTAATTTCCGGTGTAGGCGATGGTGTATTCCGGGGTGGGGCATGCCCCACCCCGGAATGCGGCGTCGCTGGTGGCCACCGGGTTCATCGTTATGGGCTTCAGTGCATTATTGGGACACAGATATACGGTAGCGGCGAAGCCGACATTCCAACAATGACCAGTGATTGGGTCATAGCGGACATTTAAATTTGTTAGATGGTGGCTGAAATTGCTTCCAAAAGCGCATTCTGGGCGTGAAGAAGGAAAGCCTTGGCTTCAATGACCCGACATTGCGGTGCCTCCAGCGCCTCCACAGAGACCTCCTGGCCTCGAGTGACCGGTGGGCATGGAATGAAAAGCCCATTGGGGACATAGTTGTCGAGTAAAGAGCGGGTTACCTGATAAGCCAGCAACTCCGAAGCAGGCGCAGCTTTGGGCCAGCAATCGGTAATCACTATGTCACACCCTGTCATTGCGGCAAGATCAGTCGTAGCCGAAAACCGTTTAACATTGGCAAACCTCTTGGAATGCAATGAAGTTGGAAACACCTGAACCACCTCAATCGGCAGCACAGCAGCAGCCTCCGCCCACGAGCCCAATATGTTATCGTCCGGGGCTATGACGCAAACCCTTAGCCCGTCCAATGCGCGACCTTCGCTCAAGGCGAAGGCCAAATCGCCGAGTGTTTCGCAAGGATGATTGCTGCGCGTTCGCGCGTTAATGACTGGCGCGGTTGCGGCTGCGGCAAGCTCCCTGATTTTCCCTAAATCCGGCGTCCTGACAACAAGGATATCGAACCAGTTGTCAAGATAATGAGCCAAGTCAACAACGTCCTCGGCCCCGCCGAGAGAAATCGGAGCGTGAACACAGACGCCGCCCATGGCGGTAATTCCAAGGTCAAATGCTGTAGTATTACGCCAGCCTGTATCATCGACAATCAACCCAACGCGTATGCCTCGGAGTAAACGGGGCAAGCAACGATTGCGCCAACTCTCCGCAAGCTCTGTTGCGCGGCCTAGCACGGACGCAAGGTCCTCGACTTTGTGGTCATCGAGCGCGAGAAAATCGGTAAGCAAAGGAAGCTCCCAAAAAATCGCCGACTAGCATAGCAGATGATTGCATTCCAACTCTCTTGAAAGGCGAGAATATTACAGGTCTCATGACCGGTAATGCAGCTACTCCTTCCGCACAGGTTCCGACACCAAAAACCCGCAGCGATGAATCTCGCCATTGTGCCCTTCGCCGCCGTGGCGGCTCTCTGGGGAATGTCTTATTTGTGGCAGCAATGCGTCGATGTTGGCCGTTGTCCATCATTCCCGGCCAAGCCGTAGGGGCAAAAATCCGTCATCATCGAGCTGGGCATTATCGCTAAAGATGTAGTCGCCAGTCAGGTTGATATGATCCCAACCGAGTGGCGAGATCTGGCTGTAGCTTGCGCCAGTATCTGCCCCAGCAGAATTGCCAAGCTTCTCGACAGCGCGGCCCAGATAGCGGCAATTGAACAGGATGATCGCAGCGGTGACGAGGTTCACGGCAGCAGCCCTGATCTGCTGGTTCTCGGTGCCACGATCACGAAAACGGCCAAGCCTGTGAAAGGCAACCGCCCGTGCAAGCGTATTGCGGGATTCGCCCTTGTTGAGTTCCGCTGTGACCAGTTTCCGCAGCTCTGGGTCTTCAAACCACCGCAAGGTAAACAAGGTGCGCTCGATCCGGCCAACCTCGCGCATCGCGGCGGCCAGACTGTTCTGCTGTTTATAGGCAGAGAGCTTTTTCAGGATCAGCGACGGGGTGACCACCTTGTTCCGCATGGCGGTCACGACCTGATGGATGTCATCCCAGTGGCTCCGGATGAGATTTTCATCAAGCCGTTGCCCGAAGAGCGGGGCGAGCTTCCCATATCGGGCGCGTGGCTCGAAGGCGTAGAGCTTTCTGTCGGATAGCCGTGGAATGCGCGGCTCAAAGTTCAGGCCGAGCAGATGCATCACAGAAAACACGATGTCAGACACCCCGCCGCCATCGACATGAAGGGCAGAGATTTCGGCTGAACTTTCATGGCCGAGAATTCCGTCAAGCGCGTGAATGGCCTCGCCAGCGGTGCCCGCAATCACGGTCTGATGGAGCGGCGCGTAACGATCCGTTATGGTGGTGTAGATCTTGATGATCGGATCGCGGCCATAATGGGCATTGACGGTGCCTCCGCTTTCCCCTGGCCCGCCGAGGTAGAAATGCTGGCCATCGGCAGAAGCGCGCCAACCTTCCCCAAACCATGCCGCCATTGGCTCGGCATGAATCGCGTCGGTGAGTGCACCCAAGGCGGCGCGGAATGTGTCTTCGCGCATGTGCCAGGTCTGCATCCTAAGCAGCGCCCTGCGCGATGCGACCCCGCAAATGTCAGCCATGCGGGACAGGCCAAGGTTGGTGGCTTCGGCAATCAAGGCTGCCAGAAAGCCGTTCTGGTCACTGGGCGGGACGCCGGTTGAGACATGACTGAAATGATCAGTAAAGCCCGTCCACTTCGCGACCTGTGACAGAACATCTGTAATCCGTACTGTGGGCAGGATGCGGTAAGTCCGAACCGCGAGATCACGGGTTTCCTCACTATCATCCGCGTCTTCCTTCGGCATTTTCGGAAACCGGAGGCGGTCACCAGAGAATAGCGACGCATCCTTCCCGGACAGCCCGTTCATGGTGGACAATAGTGCCCGATCCAGCTGCGCCGACCGTTCTTCGAACCACTGGTCAAAAGATGGCTTGGAAATAACGGGCAAAGCGGTGACGCCTGTTACCGTGGCGGGCTGCAACAATTCTTCCAATGCGCGGTGCATCCTCGATGATGGCACCCACAGATCGCCGGACGCCAACGCGCTCGATACTGCAAAATAGGTCGCAAGCTCCCAGTAGGTGCGTTCAATCTTGCCGTCGGCGAACAGATGGCGCTGCCAGCGGCGTTCAATATGCCCAAGCGGAATGTCCGCCGGCAAGGCTTTGCGCCAATTGCCATCGAGTTCGATCAAAAGGCCGATCGCGGTGCGCAACGGTGCTGTCGCGCGCCGACCTTCGAACGTAAAACTGCGCAGGAAACGGCTGCCAACCTGTTTGAATATCTTGTATTCAGGTGCAAGTTCTCCAGTGGCGTCAGGCCGACCAGGCTTTGTTGTGCGCTTGATCAGAAGTGCATCGGCTTCGATCAGATCGAGGCTGGCGACAGCGGTAACCGCTGCTTCAACATCGTCACCCTTGCGAATAGCCTTTGCCATCGCACCCAAAACATCCGCAATGCGGACCAGGCGTTCTCGGCCCTGATCAGCGGATGCCAGGAGGGTTTCTTCAAGCCGCTTGCGCGCCCGAAGATGGGCTCGACCGACGAGTGAGCCGAACATCGCCAGAGCTGCATCGGTAAGGGTTGCTTCCAGCTCACCGATGGTGGCCACCAATGTAGCCATCCGGCGCGGAAGCGTCATTTGCTGCAACGCTTGCGCGGTATACCGCACGCCCTCACGCGCCAACTGGGAAAGCCGCAGCTTGAGATAATCGGGAAGCGCCAGCTCGCCGATCCCTAACCTGCGGATATAGTCGATTTTGTCGAGAAGTTCGAACAGTCCCCGCGCACCGACGCGGATCGGCGGCTCGCGCAGCCAGCTCAATCGGCTCTGCTGGGCATGGGTCTTGTCGTCCAGCACCGCATTCAACTTCGCCTTTTGCTCCGTATTGAGCTGGGCCAGAATCTCAGAAGCAACTTTGGCATCGGCAGCGTGCATCGCCGACGCTGTCAATCGCTCGATGACGCTGACGCCGGGAATGATGATTTTTCGTTCACGCATTCTCGCGATCAGGCGTTCGAGCAGAAGACGGCCATCGGTGCAGGACAATGCCTCGGCTTCGAGCCACTGCTTGAGTTCAGCGCGAACGGGATGCGTCAGATCAACAAATCCATGGTTCCGCTTGATCGAGGCCAATTGTTCATATCGGGTGGGTCCGCGTTTGGCGAAGTCAGCAATGACGTCGGCATCGACGTCAATCTGCTCGGCAACATGATCGAGCATGATCGCAGGGAGCAATTCGCCTCGGCGAAGGTATCGCCCCGGAAAGCGAAGACAGCATAGCTGCAAGGCATAGCCCAGTTGGTTGGCCGGCGAACGCAATCGGGCGATTGCCGCACGCTCATTTTCGTCGAGGCTGTGGTGTGCAATGACCTCCTCCTCGGTCATTGGCAGCGCGAGCAAAGCCTCCCGCTGTTTGGCCGTCATGGGAATGCGCGCTGGCATGTCCGAATCCCTTCACAAACGTCTTTCCATTCGCTACAGTTTTGAAAGAGGATTTTGAAAGACGCAATCATGCTGCGACAGGCAGCATTGATCAGTCTTTCAAAAACGACCGTTTGTGAATGCGGAGCTGGTTGTGGCGACTGAAGGCAGCTGTCTGTGCGGCGCAGTGCGATATGAAATCGATAGGCTGGCCAGCCCGATTGGATTTTGTCACTGTCTTACCTGTCAGAAGGCACATGCTGCCGCATCGGCGCCGACCGCGAGAGTTAGGCGCGAACATTTCCGTTGGCTGTTAGGGCGTGAGTCCGTTGCGGGCTACGAGTCCTCACCGGGCAAAATTCGTCATTTCTGCAAGCGTTGTGGGTCGCACATTGTCTCTGAGAAAAGTGGACTAGATGAATTTATTTTGCGCGTTGCGACACTCGACTCGGATCCTGGAATGCGACCGGTCGTCCATATCTGGACCTCGCATGATGTGCCCTGGTTAGAGGAGGTGGACTTGCCGAAGTTAGCTGAAGGCTTTTCTTCAACATGAACTCCCCACCATTTTTGATCGGCTACGCCCGCATCTCCAAAGGTGATAACCAAAGCACGGCCATGCAGCTACGTGCTCTCAAGGAGGCTGGGTGCACGCGGGTCTTTGAAGAGGCGGCCAGCGGTGGGCGCTGGGATAGGCCTGAATTGCACCGGATGCTCGACCAGCTCCGCAAAGGCGATGTCATTGTTGTCTGGAAACTGGACCGGCTATCCCGATCGCTCAAAGATCTGCTGCATCTGCTCGACCGGATCGAAGGTGCCAATGCCGGGTTTCGTTCGCTCACCGAAAGCATCGACACGACCACTCCGGCAGGCCGGATGATGATGCAGATGGTTGGCAGTTTCGCAGAATTCGAGCGTGCGATGATACGTGAGCGGACCAAGGCAGGTCTCGACCAAGCCCGTTCGGAAGGCCGAATTGGCGGTCGCCGCCCCAAGCTCAACGCCAAACAGCGTGCGGAGATTGCCGAAAGCGTGATCTCGGGCCGCAAATCTGCCGCTGAAATGGCACGTATTTTCGGCGTGAGCCAGCCCACCGTATCACGGATTGTCGCACTGGTGCGCCATGGCTGACCCAATCATCCGGCGCGCGGTAGAGGAGGATATCGCCGACATCCGGACATTGACGATCCGCGCCTACACCAAATGGGTCGAGATTACACCCAGACCGCCTCGGCCGATGACAGCAGATTATAACCAAGCTTTTGCCGATCACCGCTTCGACTTGCTGGTCGACCAGGGGCGGTTGATCGGTCTTGTCGAAACTGTTGCGGAGGGCGACGAACTGATGATCGTCAATGTTGCGGTCGAGCCTGAACGGCAAGGCCAAGGCCATGGGTTCACGCTGATGCGCCACGCCGAGGAGATCGCGCGCTTGTCCGGTTTGGCTGGAACGCGTCTTTATACCAACAAACTCATGACATCGAACATCGCACTGTATGAGCGATTGGGGTATGAATTTGAGAAAGAAACCCACCACGATCTCGGGACCGTCGCCGTGCATATGAAATATTCATTCAGCCCAAGACGTGACAAATGACCGAGAAATCGCGCGAAGCCCGGTGTAATTGTGGACAGCTCTCGGCGATTTGCGCTGGTCCACCCCAGCGTGTGTCTGTTTGCCACTGTAATGCGTGCAAGCGCCGCACCGGCAGCGCATTCGCATGGAATGCGACTTGGGATGAAGCAAAGGTGACTATATCCGGTAATTCCAGTAGCTTCGAACGGACGACCGATACCAACAGGACCAATCGGTATCACTTCTGCCCAGAGTGCGGGTCGGTGGCGTATTATTTTGTCGAAATGAGGCCCGGCACTATATCGATCCCTGCCGGATTATTTGCAGATGAGACATTCCCATCACCGACCGTTGAAGTTTTTGGCGAGCGAAGGGTGAAGTGGTGCACGCGGGGAGACGAGGGAACATGAAGTCCGGCTATGATCTCTCCCGCCTGATCAAGTTCACTTTGCGCGAGGATTGGCGCGATGCGCTGGAAGACGCGATGGCCGAGCATGTTGGCCTTGCTCAGGAAGAGTTTGGCGTCGAGTTCGAGGAAATCGGCGACATTCTTGGCGATCACTATGAAGGACTTCTGTTTGGCTGTGCCCTCGAAGACCTGATGACCCGCCGCTTTGAGCCCGATGGTATCAATCTGGTTGACGATTATCTCAAGCGTCGGGGCTGGAACGAGTCCGCACCCGCCAAAGCCTATATGCGCGCGCTGCGTGATTCCGTGTGCAGCCTTTACGAGGTCAGCGATGTCATCCCGGGGGTATCCTTCCTTGCCCGCGATCTGGTGCGGGGCGGTGAACCAATCCGGGTAAGCGAACGGACCGCCACGCAAACGCTCAAGCAATGGGACAAGATATCGGCAAGGATCGTCCCGGAACGCAAAGGACATGTCTTATCGGGCGCACTGCTGCCTTTCTCAGCCGAAGGCGCTGACACACTTTTGACGGGATTGCGCAAAGCCGAAGGCAAACGACGAAAATCCGGTCCCCTTGATATCGATGAAGACACACTGGCGACCATCGCCCACCTCTTCACCATTGGCTGGCTCTATGATGTCCTGCCCAAGGCGCTCGGCCTCCGGCGGCCCGCCATCCAGAACAGCGATGGTGACGAACTGATGTTCCACAAGGTCCGCTTCCGGCTTGTGAAAAGCGCGTCACCCGCCGACGTTGCAACCCAGATCAATGGGCATCCGGAATTTTCGCCCGAATCCGACCACTTCTGGAACTGGCTGAAACCGTCAAATGGTTCGTTGCCTCGCGCCAAAGGCTCCGGCACTTTAGCGATGAGCACGACGATGGACAATGGCCAGACCGTTTATGGGACGGTGGAAATCAAAGGCCGCACCCTCTTGCTCGCCGTCAATTCGGCACAGCGCGCGCAAGAAGGCATAACGGTGATCATGTCTTTGGTCGGCAACATGGTGGGCAAACCGCTGACCGAAATCGAAACCGTCGAACAGGCCATGCACGATCAAAGGCAACGCGCACCCGAAGAAGCGGCTTTTCCGCCCGAAATTGCAACCGAGATCATTCACCAGACCATGGACCGGCACTACCGCGAAACGCTCGATCAACCAGTGGGCATGCTCAATGATCAAACGCCACGTCAAGCGACCAAAACTGCAAAGGGCCGTAAAATGCTCGTCGAATGGCTCAAGTTCATCGAAAATCACTCCGGACAACAACCTGACCCCAATGATCCAATGGCAACCTACGATTTTGCATGGCTATGGGCGGAACTCGGCGTCGAAAGACTCCGAAAGTAGCCATTTCTGGCTGCGCACGATTGTCTACCGTATATCCGTGTCCCAATAATGCACTGAGGCCGTAGCGGTCCGGGAAGGTCCGCGGCTGACTGCCATTCAGCGCATCTTCCTCGACGCGCAAACCGCGTCTTACCGCATGAAGCTGATGCTCGGCAGGCCCGCGCGCGGCGCCTGGCAGGGGGGAGGGGCGGGGCAGGGGACGCTCGCACTTGCCGAGGGCTTCGAAACGGCGCGGGCCTTCACGATCCTCAACGAGATACCCTGCTGGGCCACGATGGGCGCGCGCCGCTTCGATCAAATCCAGTTGCCATCATCGATCGAGCGCCTGATCCTCGCGATCGACAATGATGCGGAAGGGCGGCGCGGGGCTATCAAAGCGGAAGAGTGCTATGCGCGTCCGGGGCTTTCGATCGAGCGCATGCCCCCTAAGGCCGGCTTCAAGGATTGGGCCAAGATTCTGGAGACTGGTGAGCGGCGTTGTCTCAAGCCACCGCTCTGAAGCTCCAGCGTCTCATTCGCCGAAACCGACCAGCGCGCCAACCATAGCAGCGCCTTGCTTCCGAGCCCCATAATTCCATCCCGTAACCGGAGGAAAGGGGAGAGGTCCCACCGTTTGCCGGTACATTTCGGACCCGTCGACTCATATGGCCGCGCCGCTATCTGCGCAGTTCAATGCTCAACGACTTCAGGGCTGGAACGAGATCGGCCAGACGGAGGAGTTCGACCACGGGGCAGGCCGGGTCGAGGGTCGTGGTCACAGCCCTGTCGTAGACCGCCACACACTCCGCGTTGGTGATGCGCGACATGTAGATGATCCCGTCGAAATCCGTGTCGTCATAAAGTTCCTGACTGAACCTGCGTCCAGCGAGCTGCGATCGCCCGCGCGCCGCGTCGGTCGGAATGCCGAGGCGAGTCGCGCCGCTTGTCCGAAGATCGAGCAGCTTGAGAGGCGATCGTGCAGAAAGACTCGCAACCACGAGATCGTCGACATCCGATTCGAGAAGCACGCGTTTCGTTTTGCCCTGAAAACGGTCCCGCACGATCCGCTCAGCGAGGGCGGTCGCCAGGTCCTGCGCCGCATAGAGCAATGCGAAGCTGTCGGACTGGCTGGAGAATCGCGTTCGGCCAAAGCCCATGCCCATCGGCGCCGCCCGATAGCGCGCGTCGAGAATACGGAGGTATCCGCTCGGGTCGATTCCGACCGCAAGCTCCCGCAGTATTGAGCTGTCCAGCGTCACGGGTAAGCGAAAACCGTCCGCGCCGCGTCCGCCACATCCTGGCGACGATCCTGCTTCAACAGATCGATCGGCCGCTTCTCGCCGAGCAAAGGGCTCTGTTGAACGAGCCAAAGCCACGCGCGCCTCGGATTGCCCGCGATCTCCAGCACATCGCTGATCCCTTGCACGGGCCGTCCGTCAACGAACTGCTCGAGCGGGAACGCATGTTTGCGTGCGCCCGACAGAAGCGCGATGACCTCGCCCCGCTTCTGCCAGTCGTGCAAGGTCGATCGGGCGATACCCCGTTCATGCAGCATGGTTGATCCGGCCACCGGACCAGCCCAATCCTCGAGCGATCCCTCGGTCACGTAGCCCGCGAGCCGGCGGCGTCCTTCATCAACGTCGACAAGCTCACCAAAGCCCGAACCCTTTCGAGCTTCCGTCTGAGCAGGCGCCGGTATCCGGATTGCTGTCGCCGGTCTCTCTTCGCGCGCGAACGCGGCGATCATGGTCGCAACATCTGCACTCTTGCCCTTGAGGCGCTTTTGCTGGGCCGCGGGCAGTCCGATGACCGCAGCGGCAACGGCGGCGACGATCTGCGCGGTGTTCGCGACGGCTTCCTTGGCGAGCCCGGACTGGCGACCAAGCACCTCGGTCACTTCGCTCGCCACCAATCGACGAACACCCGCATCTGCATTTCGGACCTGCGCTACCATCGCGATCACTCCTTCCCGGTCCATATAGGCCGCTGTGCCTACATTGTCCAGATTGTCCGATATATCCGGAATGTGCGGACCGCTATATGCTGACCAGGTCCTCGCTTCAACGCACGCGAACCCGCCCGACGGACAAACGAGCCTGAAGCCGGAGAGGGAAGGGGGATCTGGGCTGAGGCTGCCGACGGGGCAGTCAGTCCGGAGACCCCATCATGTCCGATCTATTCGACGCGCCGATCAATGCCGAAATCCGTGCGGCCGTCCTCATCGCCACCCACCTGAAATCCGGTGGCCCGCTCTCCCGGGCCGACCTCAATACGGCGATGACCGAAGCCTTCCATGGCACCGACGCCGATGGCCTCTGGACCCAGCGCCAGAGTTTCGAGCTCCTCGAACTCGCGCTCGTTCACCACCTCCAGTCCGCACCCTATCCGCTGCGCGTTCTCGACGATGCGCATGCCGCTTGCGATCTTCTCGACCGCTTGCCGACGCAGACCGTCCGCAGCGAGAGCCAGATCGAATGGCAGCAATTCTCGACGCCGGTCGATCTTGCGGCCATCGCGGTCCTCCTCGCGAACATCCAGGGTGACGACGTCATCCTCGAGCCGAGCGCCGGCAACGGCCTTCTGGTCGCCCAGTGCGGCGCCCACGCAGAACTCCAGCTCAACGAATATGCCCCCGAACGCCGCGCCCGGCTGGTCCACGCGTTTCCCGGCGCCAAGGTAACCGGGCATGACGGTGCCGCGATCAATTCCACGCTGGCCAATGCGGCAAGACCGACATTGATCCTGATGAACCCGCCATTTTCGCGGTCCGTGGGCCTGGGCGCGGACGCCCATGCAGCCGTCCGCCACCTCCAGGCAGCTCTTCGGCGCCTCAGCCCGGGCGGTCGCCTCGTCGCGATTATGCCCGACTGGTTCGGCCCCAACGCACGCATGCGCGACCTCTTCGAGACCAGCTTGCGCGACGTCCAGCTCCGTACCTCCGTCCGTCTAGAAAAATGCTATCTGAAACATGGCACCTCGATCGCCGTCCGCCTCTACGTCATCGACAAGGTGCCCGGCGGTGCGATCCCGGCCACAATCCAGCGGTCTTCCATCCGGGAGCTGATCGGTGCCCTGGCGATACCCGCGCGCGCCACGCTGGTGATGGCGCCGGCGGCACCCCCGCGCCGGTCGGCAAACCCTTCGCTGTTCCGTGCCATGAAGAGCCGCCCGCCAAGGCCACGGCCCTTTCATGCGCCCATACGCAACAATGTCCTGCCGGTCGCCTATTCGTCGCTCGCAACGCCTGCCCCGTTGCTCGAACAGGTGGGTGTCTATCTCCCGTATCGACCGAGCCGCATCGTATTCGACGCCGCTGGCGAGCATCCGACCGCGCTCGTCGAATCCGTCGCGATGGGCTCGATCGCCGCGCCGGTCCCCGACTATGTGCCGCACCTGCCCGAGCGGTCGGTCAGCGAGCGCTTGCTCTCCGCGTCACAGCTCGAAACGGTCGTCTATGCGGGCCACGCCTGGTCGCTATACCTTCCGGGCACATTCAGTCCCAGCAAGGAAGGCGTCGGCCTCGAGGCGGCTGAAGACGGGCGCGCTTATCGAAAGGGCTATTTCCTCGGCGACGGTACCGGTGCGGGCAAGGGCCGCCAGATCGCCGCCTGCATCCTCGACAGCTGGCTCCAGGGACGCCGCCGCAACATCTGGATCTCGAAGAACGAGGCGCTACTCGAAGACGCGCGGCGCGACTGGACCGCGCTCGGGGGCCTTGCGGCCGACATCCAGCCCCTGGCGAACTGGACGATCGACAAACCCATCCCCCTCGAACAGGGCGTCCTGTTCGTCACCTATCCAACGCTCCGATCCGTCCGCGGCGACCATAGCCGGCTCCAACAAATCCTCGACTGGGCCGGCCCGGACTTCGAAGGGATCATCGCCTTCGACGAAGCCCATGAGATGGGCGGGGTCGCCGGCGGCGAAGGGGCGCTCGGCCGGAAGGAGGGATCGCAACAAGGCGTTTGCGGTGTCCTCCTCCAGAACCATCTGCCGGGCGCGCGCGTCCTCTATGCCTCGGCCACTGGCGCATCGGACGTCAACAATCTCGCTTACGCGGTCCGGCTTGGCCTCTGGGGGCCGGGAACGGCCTTTGACGATCGCGAACAGTTCATCGCGGGCATTCGCAAGGGCGGCATCGCGGCCATGGAACTCGTCGCCCGCGACCTGAAGGCGCTCGGCCTCTACACCTCTCGGGCGCTCAGCTTCGCCGGCGTCGAATATGAGATCCTGCGCCACGCGCTGACCACCGAGCAGATTGCGATCTACGATAGCTATGCTGACGCCTGGTCCATCTTATGCGCAGCTGCGCATAAGACCTGTTATCGCGAGGTCGCGATAATGCGCAGGAACGTGGCGAAGGCCCGCAAAGCTGCTGAGCATTTCGCCACGTCCTTCACATTATTTCACAAGGTATCGAGCCACTCCATCAGGCTGGCATCTCGTTTCCACGAAGGTGGCACGTTGCTCGCCGCCGGCGCGCCCACCTGCTCAAGCGCCTTCCGTTTGGTCTCCAGATTGGCCTGTGCGTAGTGGTTGGTCGTATCGAGGCTGACGTGTCCCAGCCAACTGCGGATGACGGTGATGTCGACTCCGGCAGCGACAAGGTGAACGGCGGTCGCGTGCCGGAAGCTGTGCGGCGTCACATTTTTGGACCGAAGCGACGGCACGGTTTCTGACGCCTTTCCTACATAGGAGGCGAGTTTGAACCGCACTCCCGAGGCGCCCAGCGGCTCACCATATCGATTGACGAAGATCCGCTGATCTGGCGCGCGCGGGTGACGTTCCAACAACTTCCTGAGCAACGCCACGGTTTCCGGCCAGAGCGGACAGATACGTTCCTTGCGACCCTTGCCGTAAAGACGCACGAAGTTCGGTGCGTCGAACCGGATCGCCTCGGGACAGAGGTCGAGGGCCTCCTGGATGCGCGCGCCGCTGTTATATAGGAACGAGAGTAGCACGTGGTCGCGCATTCCCTCGATTGTCGACCGGTCGGGCTGAGCAAGGATCGCTTCGACCTCCTCCGGCTCGAGATAGCAGGGTGCAACGGTAGGCTCCCGCTTGAGCGGGACGGTCAGGACCTCGGCGCATTGCGCGATGTATTCGGGATCCTTGTCAGCCACGAAGCTGAAGAAGCTGCGGATCGCGGCGAGCCGGCAGTTGCGTGTACCGATCGTGCCCCTGCGCCCATGCTCGGTATGGTGGAGGAACGCGCGAACCTCTCCGGCCGAGACGTCGGCCAGCATGATTCGCGCGACCCCGCCGCCCTTTCGCCCCGCGATGAACCGAAGCAATAACCGCCAGGTGTCGCGGTAAGACCGGATCGTATGGACAGATGCACTGCGTTGCTCAGCCAACCATTCCTGGAAGAACGCCCGCAACAATGCGGGGAAGAGATTGCCCTTCGTCATGACCGCGCCTCCATCGTGAGGCATCGGGCGCCGACGGTCCGGAACCGCTCGCTTGCTTCCTGCAGCAGGTCCTGCGTGACGGTGATGTAGACCAGCGTGGAGTTGATGTCCCGGTGGCCCATATAGGTCGAGAGGAAGCGCAGTTTGTCCTGCGGATTGATGCCGGATCGATACCATTGGAGGATTCGGTTCACGACCATCGAGTGGCGCAGGTCATGAACGCGCGGCCCCGCCCTCCCCGTCGGGGGCTTGAACCCGGCTCGGCGCATGACGTTGGTGATCATCGTTGAGACCGTCACCGGGGTATAGTGATCATTGAAGTGCTCGTGCCAGAAGAGCCCGGACCGAGGATCCTGTGGGGCGCCGGCGCGCCGCCTTGCATCGATATAGGCCCGTAATTCGGCCATGACGCTGCCGGTTAGCGGCAATATCCTGGTCTTGTAGAACTTCGTTTCCCGCACTGTGATCGTGTCTGATTGAAGATCGACGTCACCCAGATCGAGCCCGGCGAGTTCACTACGGCGCAGTCCGGCACAATAGGCCAGAACCACCATGGTGTAGAGAACCATCGGCCGCAGCGGCGCGTCCGGCGACGGATAGGAGCGGGCAACGTCGAGCATCTGCCGAACGTCGGCCGGGCTGAAGATATGCGGTCGTCGATGCTCTCGTGCCACTTCTCGTTCGGGACGGGCGTTGAAGCGTTTCGGTGGGATGCTGGGATCAAGGCGATACCGCGCCTTGGTCAGGAGGCGCCCGAGCTTCTGGCATTCAGCCGCGTGATTGCGGGTCGGCTTGGCAGTTG
>Ga0208822_1001913_pt1 | contig 13771 bp, 8 predicted proteins | sample AD_STIC08_MetaG_FD_184435 | JGI IMG/M metagenome (GOLD analysis project Ga0208822, IMG submission 184435) | Active sludge microbial communities of municipal wastewater-treating anaerobic digesters from USA - AD_STIC08_MetaG (SPAdes) (version 2) | ecosystem: Engineered > Bioreactor > Anaerobic >...
ATGCGCCGGCAACGTCAGGGCGAAATTGGACCGGGCCTTGCCGTGCCGGGCATGGGCCTTCGCCTCGATCTGCATCGCCAGAATGTTCCGGCTCCAGCCGTTGGCAAGGGTCTGCTCCATGTACCAGCATCTCGTTGGAATGTCTTTGACCTTTTCCATCAGAACAATGTGATGAAACCAGGGAATTGCCCAGAGAGGCACGCTCCCCGATTTTGCCGCAGGTTGCGGCATTTTTACCGGGGAGCTTATTTTTGCCGCAGCCTGCGGCAAAAATGCGGGCGGATCGGGATACTCCCGGTAAAAAGCAATCATCCGGCCGATATTGCGCTCCGAAAAACCCTTCAGTTCGGGCATCTCGTTTTTCAGCTCCCGTGCCAGCCGTGGAATGACTGCCGCACCCCAGGCTTCGAGCTTCTGGCGCGCATCAATGATACGGCCGATGCCCCAATACAGGCGGACCAACTCTGAGTTGACGGCCAGAACGGCCTGGGTCTGGGCGAGCTGAATGCGTTGTTTCACTTCAGTGAGAAGTAACGCAAAGTCGTTGGTTTTCGCCAGCTTCTTATCCGCCATAGCCGATGTCCTCCAGGTTGGCCCAGATGATCTGGTCGAGCTTCTCGGCCTGTGCGCTCTGCTCCCGCAGGGCGGACGTCAGGCGGGCCATCTTTTCTTCAAACGGCTCGCCGTCGTCTTCCACCTCGGCCGCGCCGACATAGCGGCCGGGCGTGAGGATGTGGTTGTGATGGCGGATATCATCGAGCGTGGCGCTTTTGCAGAAGCCGGGTATATCTTCATAATTCCCGGCAGACTTATCTCCCCGCCAGGCGTGGTAGGTGTCCGCGATCCTCTGGATGTCCTCCTCGGTCAGTTCACGGTGGACGCGGTCAATCATCGTCCCCAGCTTGCGGGCATCGATGAAGAGTGTCTGGCCGGTGCGCTTGCGGAATCGTCCGTTGCTCTTATTGCGGGCGATGAACCAGAGGCAGACGGGAATTTGGGTGGAGTAGAAAAGCTGCCCAGGCATCGCCACCATGCAGTCCACCAGGTCGGCCTCGATGATGTTCTTGCGAATTTCGCCCTCGCCGGATTGGTTGGAGGACATCGAGCCGTTGGCCAGGACGAAGCCCGCCAGGCCGGTCGGGGCCAGATGATGAATGAAGTGCTGGACCCAGGCGAAGTTGGCGTTGGATGCGGGCGGTGTGCCGAATTTCCAGCGCTTGTCGTCCTTGAGCAGATCCCCACGCCAGTCGGAATCGTTGAAGGGCGGATTGGCGATGACATAGTCGGCCTTGAGGTCGGGGTGGAGGTCGCGGTGAAAGCTGTCGGCGTGCTCCTTGCCAAGGTTGCCGTCGATGCCGCGAATGGCCAGGTTCATTTTCGCCAGCCGCCAGGTGGTGTGGTTGGATTCCTGGCCGTAGATGCTGATGTCGCCAATTTTGCCGCCGTGGGCTTCAACGAACTTCTCTGATTGGACGAACATGCCGCCGGAGCCACAGGCAGGGTCGTATACGCGGCCTTTGTACGGGGCGAGCATCTCGACCAGCACGCCGACCACACAGCGAGGCGTATAGAACTGGCCGCCTTTCTTACCCTCGGCGCTGGCGAATTGGGAGAGGAAATACTCGTAGACCCGTCCCAGGATATCCTTGGATCGGTTGGCCTTGTCGCCTAGGCCGATGTTGCCAATGAGGTCAATGAGCTGTCCAAGGCGCTGTTTGTCGAGGCGCGGGTGGGAGTAATCCTTCGGCAGCACGCCTTTGAGGGACGGATTGTCGCGCTCGATGGCGAGCATGGCGTCGTCCACGACCTTGCCGATGGCCGGTTGCTTGGCGTTGGCCTTGAGGTTCGACCAGCGAGCTTCCCGGGGTACCCAGAAGATTTTCTGGGCAATATACTCATCGCGATCTTCCGGGTCGGCACCCTTGGCGCGGTCGGCATCGAGCTTGGCGTGCTGCTCTTCGAAGGCGTCTGAGATGTACTTCAGGAAGATCAGGCCGAGGACAACGTGCTTGTACTCGGCCGCGTCCATGTTGGAACGCATCGCGTCAGCCGCCCGCCAAAGTTTGCACTCGAATCCCAGGTTTGCGCCCTGGTTGGTTGTTTCAGTCATCACATCTGCTCCGCAATTCGTGTTGGTTCCAGCGCTGAGTCCGGGCCACCCGTGCCAAGCCGCAGTCAACCGTCCCCGCAGGCGATTGTTAACCTTTGGCACAATCTTTCGAAGACGGGTGGAATGCTATCAGTTGGGGTAAAAGCGCGCAAGCAGAACCAGGCTGCTCCGGGGCAATCTGATCACTAGCTGCGTTCCGGATCGTTGCGCCGACGGGCTGGAACCGGCAGGCGGCAGGATTCCCGCTCCACAGTCACCTGGCGGCGTGGCCAAACCAGGCGTTTGGGACGGGCGCCGGGCGGATCTCTGGCGTGTTCAGGTTGGCGGACCGGGTCGAATCCGGGCTTTACGCTTCGGCGAACAGGTATTCCAGATCTGTTTGGGAGAGGCTGCGGGCGAAGCCTTCTTCGCCGAGCACGTCGGCGATGGTCCGGGCTTTGCGCTGTTGCAGCTCCCAAATCTTTTCTTCGACGGTGCCGGGGGAGATCAGGCGGTAGGCGTTGACGGTGCGGGTTTGGCCGATGCGGTGGGAGCGATCAATGGCTTGGGCTTCGACCGCCGGGTTCCACCAGGGATCGTAGAGCACGACGTAGCTGGCCGTGGTCAGGTTCAGGCCGGTGCCCGCCGCTCGCAGGCTGAGCAGAAACACCGCCGGGCGGGGGTCGTTTTGGAATGCGCTCACGACAGCGGCCCGGTCCCGGGTTTGGCCGGTGAGGCTATGGGTGGGAATCTGGCGCTGGCGGCATTCCGCTTCGAGCAGGTGCAGCATCTGCACAAACTGGCTGAACAGCAGCACCTTCTGGCCTTCGGCGGAGAGCGCGTCGAGCAGTTCAAACAGGGTTTCGGTCTTGCCGGAGGCGGCGGCGTTGCCCACCAGCCGGGGGTGGCAGCAAATCTGGCGCAGCCGGGTGAGGGCGGCCAGCACATGGATTTTGCTTTTGTTGAGGCCCTGCTCGGCCACGGTTTTCAGCACCAGCTCGCGGCTGCGGCGCAGTTCGGCCAGGTAAAGCTTGCGCTGCGCGTCGCCCAGTTGGCAGTCGCGACGCTGCTCGATGCGTTCAGGCAGGTCTTTCGCCACCTGCTGTTTGAGCCGGCGCAGCAGCAACGGGCGCAGCCGGGCCGACAACCGGCGCCGCGCGATGCGTTGCGCCGCCTCGGACTCCTCGCCGCGCGGCTCGTAGGTTTCGGTGAAGCGGTCCTGGCGGCCGAGGTAGCCCGGCTGGATGAAGTCCACGATGCTCCACAGGTCCAGCAGGCGATTCTCCAGCGGCGTGCCGGTCAGCGCCAGGCGATGGGCGGCTTTTAATTGCTTCACGGACTGGGTGACCTGGGCTTCCGGGTTTTTGATGAATTGCGCTTCGTCCAGGACAATGGCCCGGAAGGCGAACTTTTGCAGCTCCTCGAGGTCGCGGCGCAGCAGGGCGTAGTTGGTGACGATGAGGTCGTATTGGGGGACTTGCCGGCGCAAGTTATGGCGGGCGGCGCCGCTTTCGAGCACCAGCACCCGGAGTTGCGGGGTGAAGCGTTCCGCCTCGCGCCGCCAGTTATGCAGCACCGAGGCGGGGCAGATCACCAGCGCCGGCTGGGGGTCTTTCCGATGCTGGTCTTTGAGCCACGCCAGCCACGCCAGCGTTTGCAGCGTCTTGCCCAGGCCCATGTCGTCCGCGAGGATGCCGCCCAGCCGGAGCCGGGTAAGGTGGCAGAGGAAATCAAAGCCCGCTTTCTGATACGGCCGCAGTTCCGCCCGCACCGCGGCGGGCAGCGGCATGGCGGGCAGCCCGGTGAAGTTCCGGATGCGCTCGCGCAAGGCCCGGGCCGCGGCGGAATCACAGAAGCGCCGCCAGCCGTCTTCGCCCAGGTGCGCCGCCTGCTCCAGGCCGAGGCGCTGGGGCGCCGCCGCCAGCCCTTCCACGCCCAGGTCGGCCATGGCCTCGTGCGCCGAATGCACCGCGTCCGCGTCCAGTTCGACCCAGCCGGCGTCGGGCAGTTTTACGAAGCGTCCGGTGGCCGCCTGGAGCCGCTGCAAGTCGGCGGCGGTGAGTTTCAGCCCCTCCTGTTCCCATTCGGCGGAGACCTCCAGCCAGTCAATGCCGCTGCCTTTGACCACGAGCCGCGGGCGCAGTTGGCGCGGCGCCAGGAACAGGCGGGAGAAACCGGGATTGCCCAGGTAATCGGCCTCCGCCGGGCGGTCGGCCCAGGCGCGGGCCAGCAGGCCCAGGAAGGTCTCATTGGCGTCGCCGACCCAGAGGCCCGGTTCGGGCGTGAACCAATCCAGCCGCCGCAGCCATTGCGTCGCGGGTTCCAGCCGCGGGTCATCCAGCAGTTCCGGCCGGGCGCCGTCCGGGCGCGGGGGATTCGAGGCGTGCCGTTTCCATTCGTGGCCGTTCCAGAACCAGAGGCTTTGGTCGCGCTGGCTTCGGGCGCGCAACTGCAGGCGCACGGTTTCGGCGAGCAGTTCGAACAGGAATTGCGGTTTGGCCGCGTGGCTGAGGCAGAGTTGCTCCCAGTCCACGCCCTGGCGGGACTGGGTTTTGCGCAGGTGCAGCAGCAGGCGGTGGCTCAGCTTTGCCAGGGGCAGCGCCGGCTGGGTATTCCAGAGCTCGAACACGGGCGGCGGCGGCGCGGAGCGCAGCAGGTAGAAGGTTCTCCCCGCCAGCGCCAGGGTTGGGTGGCGGTTGAAGAACCGCACTTCGCTCAGCGGATAAATCCCCCCGCCGGGCACGGTCAGCCGGTGGGTAAAGGCCAGGCCCGCTCCGCCGTTTTCCAGGTGCGGCGTCAGCTCGGCGACGGCGCCCTGGAATTCGAGCGGCTGCGGCGGTTCCTTGCCGAGAGCCAGTTCGAGCCGGGCGGTGTGGCCCCAGCGCGCCAGCCAGTGCAACAGTTCAAGGTCTGACAGCACCAGGGGCGTTTCGCCGTTCCGGCGATGGGAATGGGTTTCTGCCAGCCACCGGATGAATTCCCAGTCGCCGGGCGGGAACAGCTCCTGCTCGTGCGCGGCGCGCGTGGTCAGTTCCAGGATTTCGCCCAGCGTCCGGACCTTCTCGCCGGTGCGCGGGCGCGCCAGGCGCAATTCCACCGCCAGCCGGCAGCACGCGGGCTGCTCCGGGTCGGGTTGCGGATGGCAGATCGCCCGCACAAAGGCCCGCGGCGCGTCGAAGTGCGCCGGGGGCTCCGGGAAAAGCCAGGTCTCCAGGTGGCGGACCAACTGTTGCTCCCGCGCCGCCTGCTCGAGGCGCTCGAACCGGTCGCGGTTGGCGTAGACACTCAATTCCGTGGGCACCGGCCGCCGCGCGCGCAGAAACAGGAACGCCAGCTCCTCCAGGCGCGCCGTCCCTTGCACCGCCAGCAAGCGCGGCCACCAGTCGGAGTTGGGGAAATCCTTGCGCGACAGGCGGAGCTTTTCGAAGTAATCCTCGAGCAGGAGCCACGCCCGTTGCGAATCCGCGCAGCCGGCGAAGACCCGCAGCAATTTCTCCCGTTCGGCGACCACCGCGCTTGAATCGCCCAGCTCGCGCCGCAGGTCCGCCAGCGCGCCATAAGTCTTTGTCAGCGCCGTGTTTTGCGCGTCGTACTTCGATACCTGTGACGCGCGCGACCCGTTTCCGTTTCTCGGCAAAGCTTTAGCCATCTTCTGCACTGACCCTTTTCGGGGTCTTTCATCTGCGCATAGAACCAGATGGGGGTCAATCTCAAACGCCAAAATTTCGGCCGGCCGGGCGCAGTTCCGCTGGGAAAGTAGCCGCTTGCCGCGCCCCGCGCCTAGCAAATGCGGGGCAATTGCTCGCCGCTGGACATGTCGAGGATGCGCCGGGCGCCGATGGCGCTTTGCAGGAGAACGCGGGCGGTGGATTGGGGGGAGGCCTGGCCAATCCGGGCTGCCCCGGCGCTGACGGGATGCGCGCGCAGGATTTCCAGCGCGCGCGCGGCGTCGCGTTCCGGCACAAAAACGGCAAAGCGGCCTTCGCAGGCGACTTGCAGCGGGTCGAGCCCGAGAATCTCACAGGCGGCGCGGACGTCTTCGCGGACGGGAATGAGCTTTTCCTCGACCTGGAGGGTGAGGCGGGCGGCTTCGGCGATTTCATTGAGCACACTGGTGAGACCGCCGCGGGTGAGGTCGCGCAGGCAATGAATTTCGAGGCCGGCCTGAATGAGTTGCAGGACGGCCTCGGCGACCGGGGCGGAGTCGCTGCGGATGGCGCTCTCGAACTCCAGTCCCTCGCGCACGGCCATGATTGCCATGCCGTGCCGGCCGACGTCGCCGCTGACGAGGATGGCGTCGCCGGGCTGGACGCTCTGGGGCGCGATACGGAGCGAGTGCTCCAGGATGCCAATCCCGGCGGTATTGATAAAGAGGCCATCGCCCTTGCCTTTATCCACAACCTTGGTATCGCCGGTGATGATCTGGACCCCGGCAGCCTGGGCGGCCTGCTGCATGGAGGCGGTGATTTTCCACAGGGTCTCCATCGGCAGCCCCTCTTCGATGATGAAAGCGGCGCTGAGGTAGCGCGGGCGCGCGCCGGCCATGGCGAGGTCGTTCACCGTGCCATGCACCGCGAGCGAGCCGAGGTCGCCGCCGGGAAAGAAAAGGGGGCGCACGACATAGGAATCGGTGGTGAAGGCGATGCGCTGGCCGGCGAGGTCGAACACGCTGGCGTCATGCTGCGCTTCGAGCAGGGAGTTGCGAAAGGCGGGCACGAAGAGCTTGCCGATGAGCTGGTGCATGAGCTTGCCGCCGCCGCCGTGCGCCAGCAGCACGCGCGGATAGTCCTGGATGGGAAACGGGCAGGCGGGCGTGAACTTCGCCGGGGTGGTCATGGTTCGCGGCGGTAGCGGTAGTAGGCGGCGCAGGCGCCTTCGGAGGAGACCATGGTCGCGCCGAGAGGATGTTCGGGGGTGCAGCGGGTGCCAAAGGCGGGGCATTCGTGGGGCTTGATTTTGCCTTGCAGCACCAACCCGCTCTGACATTCGGCGGGTTCGGCCACGCCGCGGCCCGCCAGGCCGAACTTGCGCTCGGCGTCGAAGGCGGCGTAAGCGTCGCGCAGGCCCAGGCCGCTGCGGGGGATTTCCCCAATGCCGCGCCATTTGCGCGGGGTGACCTGGAAGACTTCGCGGATGAGCTGCTGCGCCGGGGAGTTGCCGGCCTGGCGCACGGCGCGGCGGTATTGGTTTTCGACCTCGGCCCGCCCGCTCTCGAGCTGCCGCACGCACATCAGCACGCCTTGCAGAATATCGAGCGGCTCGAAGCCGGTGACTACGATGGGCACCTGATACTTTGCGGCGAGGGGGAGGTATTCCTCCCAGCCCATGACGGCGCAGACATGGCCGGCGGCGAGAAACCCCTGCACGCGGCGGTCGGGCGCGTCCAGGATGGCCTCGATGGCGGGCGGCACCAGCACGTGCGAGACGAGCAGGGAGAAATTCCGAAGGCCCTGGCGGGCCGCCTGGTAAACCGCCATGGCCGTGGTGGGGGCGGTGGTCTCGAAGCCGACGGCAAAGAAGACAACCTCCCGGGCGGGGTTTTGCCCGGCCAGCTTTACGGCATCGAGCGGGGAATAGACGATTCGCACATCGCCGCCCGCGGCTTTGACGGCCAGCAGGTCGGTGGTGCTGCCGGGCACGCGCAGCATGTCGCCGAACGAACAGAAAATAACGTCAGGCCGGGCGGCCAGTTCGAGGGCGCTATCAATCAATTCGAGCGGGGTGACGCAGACCGGGCAGCCGGGGCCGTGCAGGAGCGTGACCTGCCGGGGCAGCAGCTCGTCCAGGCCGAACTTGACGATTGCATGGGTCTGGCCGCCGCAAACCTCCATGAGCAGCCAGGGGCGCGTCGTGATGCGGGCCAATTCGCGCGCCAACTGGTGCGTGCCGCCGGCCTCGCGGTATTCATCGAGGTATTTCATGGCGGCGATGGCCCCGGCGCCGGGGCCGGCGCGGCGCCCGCCCCGGCTTCCTGCAGGTCGCCCAGTTCCTGCATCTCGCGCAGGTATTCGAAGATTTGTTTGGCCTCCGCCTCGTCCACCCGGCTGAGCGCAAAGCCGACGTGGACGATGACGTAATCGCCGATCACGGCTTCGGGCACGTAGGCCAGGTTGACTTCTTTGAGAATGCCGCCGAAGTCCACTTTGCCGGTGCGCAGCAGCGGGTCTTCGCCGCTGATGCTGGTAATTTTACCTGGAATAGCCAGACACATTATCCCCCAACCTACACCGGGGGCGGCAATCCGGCAATGTCGCGCGGAGCGGGGCGCTGAATTCGGCCGGGTCAGGACGGCAGCAGGCGGGCGTTCGGGCTCAGGGCGGCCACGATCTGGCCCAGCGCGAGGCCGCCGTCGTTGGGCGGGACGCGCTGATGCCAATAGGGACGGAAGCCCGCCTCCCGCAAACGGCGCACGGCGTGTTCGGTCAGGCAGCGGTTCTGGAAACAGCCGCCGGAGAGAACCACGCGCGGCTGACCGAGCCGCCGGGCAACGGCAATGATGGCCTCGACCAGCCCCTGATGGAAGCGGGCGGAGATTTGGCTCACGGGAACGCCGCGGGCCAGGTCGGCCAATATAGCTTCAAGCATGGGAGCCCAGTCGAGGATGAGCGGCGCGCGCGAGGAGGAGCGGGCCTCGGGTTCCGAGCGGATGGGCAGTTCGTAGGCTTCGTCCGCGGAAGCGGTGTCGGGGAGGGCGAATTCCAGTTCCATGGCCGCCTGGCCCTCGTAGTGCGCCCGTTGGCGGCCGCCGGTGAGCGCCGCCACCGCGTCGAACAAGCGCCCGACGCTCGAGGTCAGCGGCGAGTTGATTCGACGGGCGAGCATGGTTTTGAGCGGGGCCAGTTCGGCGGGGGTGAAAGCCCGCAGCGGGGCCAGGTGGGTCTGCGCAAAGGCGGCTTCGCCGAGCGCCTCATACAGCAGGCCCAGGGCCGCGCGCCGCGGTTCCCGAGCCGCGGAATCGCCGCCGGGCAGGCGGAAGGGGCGGAGATGCGCGGCGCGCGCGCAGGCGGTTTCCGTGACGAGGAAAAACTCGCCGCCCCAGACGGTGCCGTCGAGGCCGTAGCCGGTGCCGTCCCAGGAAACCCCGAGCACCGGCGGCGCGAGTTCATTTTCCGCCAGGCAGGAAAATACATGGGCGAGGTGATGCTGAACGGTGAGGAGTTGAGGGGGCGGGGTTTGGGCCTCCTCGCCGTGGCGGCCCCGGGCGGCGAGTTCGTGCGCGAACTGGGTGGAAAGATAATCGGGGTGGGCGTCGGCGGCGATGATGGATGGGCGCGCGTCGTAAAGGGTCTGGAAGTCGGCGATTACGCGGCGAAAGGCCGCAAAGGCCAGGTCGGTTTCCAGGTCGCCGATATGCTGGCCGATGAAGACCTGCGGCCCGACGGACAGGGCGATGGCGTTCTTGAGATGCGCGCCGACCGCCAGCACGGAATGGCCCGGAGCCGATCGCGGACCGCCCAGGGAGACCGGGAGTTGAATGGGCAGCGGGGCATAGCCGCGGGCGCGGCGCAGAACCAGTTCGCGCCCCGACATCAGGCGCACGATGGAATCGTCCACATGCCGGACGATGGGGCGGTTATGGACCAGAAAGAGATCGGCGATGCCGCCAAGGCGGTCCAGGGCCTCGTATTCGTCGGTGCAGATGGGCTCATCGCTCAGGTTGCCGCTGGTGGCCACGACGGGAAAGCCGAGGGCGGCAAGCAGCAGATGATACTGCGGGGCGTAGGGGAGCATTACGCCGAGATTGGGATTGTGGGGGGCGAGCGAGGGGGCGAGGGGAAGGGCGGAAGGCGCGGGGCGGGGAGCGCGGGCGCGGCGGAGCAGGACGATGGGGGCTTCGGGAGATTGCAGGAGCCGTTCCTCGAGCGGTGAGACCTCGCACTCCGCCCGGATGGCCGCCAGCGACGGGAACATAAGCGCGAAAGGCTTTTCCTCACGGTGCTTCAATGCCCGCAGGCGGCAAACGGCGTCTTCATTGTGCGCCGCGACCATCAGCAGAAAGCCGCCGAGGCCCTTGACGGCGACGATTCGGCCCTGGCGCAAGGCCTCCGCCGCCGCGGCGATGGGCGCGCCCGCGGGCGCGGTTGCGGCGGGCAGCGGTTTTCCGCTCCGGTCCCACAATTCGAGCCGCGGGCCGCAGGCGGGGCAGGCGTTGGGCTGGGCGTGGAACCGGCGGTCGCGCGGATCGTCGTATTCGGCCTGGCATTGCGGGCACATGACGAACGCCTTCATGGAGGTATTCGGGCGGTCGTACGGCAGCGATTCGAGGATGCTGAACCGCGGGCCGCAATGGGTGCAGTTGGTGAAGGGGTAGCCATAGCGGCGGTTGCGCGGGTCAAAGATTTCAGCCCGGCAATCAGCGCAGGTGGCAATGTCCGGGAGCACCAGCGCCGTCCGGGCGCCGCCGGGGTCGCTGGGGCGGATGGCAAACCCGGCATAGCCGGCCGGGTCAAGCCAGGCCGCCTCGAGACTTTGGATTGAACTGCGCGGCGGCTTTTCCGCCGGGAGACGCAACCGGAACTTCTCCAACGCGGCGCGGGGGCCCTCGACTTCAATGAACACGCCCTGGGCTGAGTTGCTGACCCAGCCGGCCAGGCCGCTCTCCACGGCCAGCCGGTAGATGAACGGCCGGAAGCCGACGCCCTGCACCGCGCCGCGCACGACAATCCTCAGCCGGACGCTCGAGCCCATCTCACGCATGATTCCAGTTCCCGCCGGGCGCCGCCGATTCCCCCTGCCCAACCCATGCTTTCTGGCGGTTCATACTCGCGGGCGTTCAATCGTCGCGGCCGGCTTCGTGAACGCGGATGAAGCGTTGGAACACGAACAGGCCCACGGGAGCAATCAGGGTGCTCAAGCCAATGATGAGCCAGAGCGTTCCCGAGTGGCGGGGGCCGGTGGCCGGGCAGAACCGGTCGAGCAATACGCCGGAGAGCGGCCCCACCCCGATTTTCGCCAGGAAAAACGGCAGCGAGGACATGGCCATGTAGGAGGCTTCCTGACCCTTGGGCGCGATGGCCGCGGTGTATTCATAAAGCCGCGGCGAGTAGAAGGACTCGCCGATGGAGAGGAACAGGACAAAGAGGAAAATCATCACGTAGTAGGGGTTGACCGTGCCGCTCAGGCCCAGCCAAACATGGGCGATGCCGTGGCCGAACCAGCCGTCGGCCAGCGGCCGGAACCATTGGGGCGGGACGGCCATGATGAAAACCGACGCCGCCGCAATGAAGCTGCCGAAAATAACCATGCGATAGGCCGAGATCCGCTGCGTGAGCACCCCCACCAACGGCGCCAGAAACACAATCAGGATATTGTTCAGCCCGTAGAGATGCCCGACGGGCGCGCCCTCGCCCAGTTCGCGAATGCCGAAGGTCGGGTAGGTGTAATCCATATGCACGAAAATCATCTTGATAAACACGGCCAGCGACAGAAAGGCCAGGAACTTGTAAAAGCCGGTCTGCCGCCACAGGCCGGCGAAGATGCGGGCCGTATCGCGCGCGGTATCGCCGATCGTCAACCGGAGCACCCGCAAGGCATTCTGGCCGGGATATTTCACCTGCTCCGGCGTGATGACAACCCCTTGATCCGTGGCTTCGACCCCTTCACGGAGCCAGAAGTAGATGATCAGGAAGCTGGGGATGGACAGCGCCAGGCTGGCCAGCAGAATGGCGCGGTAGGTGCTGAGCTGCATGCCGAGCCCGGGCAAAGTGAAGCCGTCATGCTCCCCCAGCTTCGCGCGCAGGGCATCGAAAATCAGGACGCCGATGAGGAATCCCGCGTTCATAATGGCGTAGAAGATGGAGAAGGCGATGGAACGTTGCGCCGTGGTGGTGTAGCGCCGCAGGGCGGCGATGGTCACCGGCGCGCCCATGCCCTCCCCGAGCGCCAGCACGGTCAGGCCGACCCCCAGCGCCAGCCACTTGACCGTGGTAAACGTGATGAAGACGCGCGAGATGATGCAAAGCGCGAAACCGAGCAGGAACGTCTTGCGCAACCCCAGCGCGTCGGTCAGCGATCCGACCAGCACGATGCAGAGCGTCAGCCCCGCCGACCACAGCAGCACCACCAGGCCCGACTGGACGTCGTTGTAGCCCAGGTCCGAGGAGAGCCAAAGCCGCAAGGTGAAGTTCACCACCCGGTAGGCCAGGTTGCTGAACAGCACGATGGCAAACACGATCCATAACTCGCGCACCGCGCCAAAGAGCACGGTGAACTTGCCCAGAAAGCTCCGCAGCGGGCCGGGGGACGGCGGGTTGTTCGGGTCAGGCATGGGGAAGCGGGGGGACGCGCCGGCTCAGGGCGGGGATGCGGGCGCGGAAAGAGGATTTTCCCGCCGGCATTTTAGTATGGACTGCAGGCATGACGCAGTGTAGTCTTGTGGCCCGAATTGCAGCAAGCGTATGACTGGAATTCTTTACGGCCCGCAATCCGGCGGCTTCCGGAAGCAGCCGGTGGCCTCACCGCCCGGCTTTCGCCGGGAGGGGGGGCGGGCGTTTACGCTGATCGAGCTGCTGGTCGTTCTGGCAATCATTGGCCTCCTGGCCAGCCTGCTCCTGCCGGCATTGGCCCGGGCCCGGGAGGCGTCCCTGCGCGTCAAATGCGCCAATCATCTCAAACAACTGGGATATGCCATCCGGATGTATGCCGACGACAGCAACGGCCGTTACCCCATGCGCGCGCTGGCCGGCTACTGGCCCGCGGCATTGCTCGAATACTACCAGTCCACCAACATCCTGCTCTGCCTGTCCGACCGGCGCCGCGGGCCGCCGCAGACGGATTTTGCGGCGCAGTTGGCGGCGGACCGGGCCAACCGCAGCTACCTCATCAATGGGTGGAATGATTACTTCGGCACCGCGTTAAATGCCGCCAGCGCCATGCGCGAGGCCGCCGTGATTTACCCCGCGGAAACGATTGTCTTCGGCGAAAAGAAGAATTCCGTGGCGCACTACTTCATGGACCTTTGCGAAGACCACGGCAATGACCTCGACTCCGTCGAGCAGGCCTGCCACTCCGCCAGCCAAAAGAGCGTCTATTCCGGGGGCGCCAACTTCACTTACGCGGATGGCAGCGTGCGCTATATGAAGTATGGAACGACGGTCTGGCCCCTGAACCTCTGGGCCGTAAGCACCACCAACCGCCTTCTCTTCGCCTGGCAACGGTAGCGCCCGCGCTGCCCGGCAGGGTCAGTGGAAGCGCGCCGCGGCAGACCCCATACCCTCCCGCGGCTTTCCACCCCCGGCAACCCACCAGCCCCCGGCACTATCCCGATCCCTGCAGGCCGCGTGCCCACACGCGGCGCTCCGCACCGGCCTGCCACCACCACCCCCCAAAAATTGCCCTTGCGCGAAGCCTCCCTGCCCGCCAGCCTTCCTCCCGACCCTTGGGGTGGGGGCGGCTGGAACTCCCAGCCCAGGGAACGGCAGGAAGCGGAGTCGCTCTCCGGCCCGTAATAGACAAGCAATTAAAATAACCATTAGAGAGGACAGACATTATGAAAATACTATCTGCTCCGCGCACGGGCAGTCTGGGCGCGGAAACATACTACCAATCCCCCTTCGGCGTGTGCGCCCGGCGGCGCACCGTTCCCCGGGACCGACCCTCGGAGCGCAAAGCGGCCGCGCGGTCGTATTTTGGGATATCCTCGCGGGAGTGGGGTCTCAAGCTCAGCGAAGCGCAGCGCGAGCG
>Ga0208822_1001916_pt1 | contig 13767 bp, 7 predicted proteins | sample AD_STIC08_MetaG_FD_184435 | JGI IMG/M metagenome (GOLD analysis project Ga0208822, IMG submission 184435) | Active sludge microbial communities of municipal wastewater-treating anaerobic digesters from USA - AD_STIC08_MetaG (SPAdes) (version 2) | ecosystem: Engineered > Bioreactor > Anaerobic >...
TCTACATCCCGATGGGCGTGCGCGTGGCGATCCCGAACTTCGCGCGCGGCTGCCCGTTCACCTGCACCTTCTGCAGCCAGTGGAAGTTCTGGCGCGACTACCGCGTGCGCGATCCCATCAAGGTCGTCGACGAGATCGAGGCGCTGGTGCGCGACCACCAGGTCGGCTTCTTCATCCTGGCCGACGAGGAGCCGACGATCCACCGCAAGAAGTTCATCGCCTTCTGCGAGGAGCTGATCCGCCGCGAGCTGCCGGTGCTGTGGGGCATCAACACGCGCGTCACCGACATCCTGCGCGACGAGAAGCTGCTGCCGATGTTCCGCCGCGCCGGCCTGGTCCACGTGAGCCTGGGCACCGAGGCGGCCGCGCAGCTCAAGCTCGACCGCTTCAACAAGGAGACGACGATCGCGCAGAACAAGCGCGCGATCGAGCTGCTGCGCGAGAACGGCATCGTCAGCGAGGCGCAGTTCATCGTCGGCCTCGAGAACGAGACCCGCGAGACGCTGGAAGAGACCTACCGGATGGCGCGCGACTGGAACCCCGACATGGCCAACTGGGCGATGTACACGCCCTGGCCGTTCAGCGACCTGTTCCAGGAGCTCGGCGACAAGGTCGAGGTGTTCGACTTCGAGAAGTACAACTTCGTCACGCCGATCATGAAGCCCGAGGCGATGGACCGCGCCGAGCTGCTCGACCGGGTGATGCACAACTACCGCCGCTTCTTCATGAACAAGACCTTGTTCCAGTACCCCTGGACGAAAGACAAGACAAGGCGCAGGTACCTGATGGGCTGCCTGAAGGCCTTCCTGAAGAGCGGCTTCGAGCGCAAGTTCTACGACCTCGGGCGCGTCGGCTACACCGGCCCGCAGAGCCGCAGGAAGGTCGACTTCGCCTTCGACGCCGCGCGCACCTTCGAGCGGCCCTCGCAGGCCGCGATCGCCGAGGCCGACGCCGGCTGGGTGACGATGCACGGACCGAAGATCGAGCACCGGCGCCGCCAGGGCGAGCTCAACGCCGCGATGGCGGTGGCCGCCTGCGGCGGCGGCAGCGAACAGCTCGACGACGCCGAGGCGGCGTCGTTCTGAGGACGCGCCCGGTGCGCGCCCTGCCGCCCGGCGGCACGCCGGCACGCATCGGGCCGAACGCCGTCAACCGGCTGGCCGAGGCGCTGCACGCGCGCCATGGCCCGGCGGTCGCGGCCGAGGTCTTCGGCGCGGCAGGCGTGGCGCGCCATCTGCGGCAGCCGCCGACCGGCATGGTCGACGAGGCCGAGGTCGCGCGGCTGCACCGTGCGCTGCGCGATCGCCTCGCCGGCGGCGAGGCCGCGTCGGTCGCGCGCGACGCCGGCCAGCGCACGGCCGACTACCTGCTGGCGCATCGCATCCCGGCGGCGGTGCAGGGCCTGCTGAAGCGGCTGCCGGCGCCCTGGGCGGCCCGCGTTCTGCTGGCCGCCATCGGCCGCCACGCCTGGACCTTCGCCGGCAGCGGGCGCTTCGAGGCGCGCGCCGGCCACCCGGTGGTACTGACGATCCGCGGCAACCCGCTGTGTACCGGTGTCTCGAGCCCGGTGCCCGTGTGCGACTTCTATGCCGCGACCTTCGAGCGGCTGTTCCGCGTGCTGGTGCACCGCGACACCCGCGTGTCCGAGACCGCCTGCGAGGCGCAGGGCGCCCCGGCCTGCCGCTTCGAGCTGCGCTGGCGCTGAGGCCCCCGCGCGGCGGCGCCTAAAATCCGGCCTGCCCGCGCGCTGCCCGCGCGCCGCCCGCCTTCCACGCGCTGCCGGCGCGTGCCCGCCCTCGCCGACCCCGGCGCCCCGAACGCCGCGCCCCGACATGTCCCTGTCCGCCCTCACCGCCCTGTCGCCGCTCGACGGCCGATACGCCGCCAAGGTCGCGGCCCTGCGCCCCCTGCTGTCCGAGTTCGGCCTGATGCACCGCCGCGTGCAGGTCGAGGTCGAGTGGTTCATCGCGCTGTCCGACGCCGGCTTCGACGAGTTCAAGCCGCTGACCGAGGCCGCGCGCGGGCTGCTGCGCGGCCTGGTCGTGCGCTTCTCGGAGGCCGACGCGCAGGCGATCAAGGACATCGAGCGCACCACCAACCACGACGTGAAGGCGGTCGAGTACTGGCTCAAGAGCCGCTTCGAGCATCATGCCGAGCTGAAGACCGCGGGCGAGTTCGTGCACTTCGCCTGCACCAGCGAGGACATCAACAACACCAGCCACGGCCTGATGGTCCAGGCCGCCCGCGCCGAGGTGCTGCTGCCCGCGCTCGACCGCATCGTGGCGAAGCTGCGCGCGATGGCGCACGCGCTGGCCGAGGTGCCGATGCTCAGCCGCACGCACGGCCAGACCGCGAGCCCGACCACGGTGGGCAAGGAGATCGCCAACGTCGTGGCGCGCCTGGCGCATGCGCGCGAGCGCATCGCCGAGGTCAAGGTGCTGGCCAAGATGAACGGCGCCGTGGGCAACTACAACGCCCACCTGTCGGCCTGGCCCGACTTCGACTGGGAGGCGTTCAGCCGCCGCGTCGTCGAGCAGCAGCTCGGCCTGAGCTTCAATCCGTACACGATCCAGATCGAGCCGCACGACTGGATGGCCGAGCTGTTCGACGCGATGACGCGCACGAACACGATCCTGATCGACTGGTCGCGCGACGTCTGGGGCTACGTCAGCCTGGGCTACTTCAAGCAGCGCACGAAGGAGGGCGAGATCGGCTCGTCGACGATGCCGCACAAGGTCAACCCGATCGACTTCGAGAACGCCGAGGGCAACTTCGGCCTGGCCAGCGCGCTGCTCACGCACCTGAGCCAGAAGCTGCCGATCAGCCGCTGGCAGCGCGACCTGACCGACAGCACCGTGCTGCGCAACATGGGCGTGGCCTTCGGCTACGCGGTGCTGGGCTACGACTCGCTGCTGCGCGGTCTCGACAAGCTCGAGGTCAACCGCGAGGCGCTGGCCGCCGACCTCGACGCGGCCTGGGAGGTGCTGGCCGAGCCCATCCAGACCGTGATGCGCCGCCACGCGCTGCCCAACCCCTACGAGCGCCTGAAGGCGCTGACGCGCGGCAAGACGATCACGCGCGAGGCGATCCGCGAGTTCATCGACACCCTCGAGATCCCGCCCGAAGAGCGCCAGCGCCTGCACGCGCTGACGCCGGCCAGCTACACCGGCGCGGCGGCGGCGCTCGCGAAGCGGCTGGGCTGAGGGGCGCACGATGAGCAGCTTCACGGCCCGCCTCGCCCGCGCCGAACGCGCGCACCAGTCGCTGCTGTGCGTCGGGCTCGACCCCGACCCGGCCCGCTTTCCCGGTGCCTGGCAGCACGATGCGTCGCGCATCTTCGACTTCTGCGCCACCATCGTCGATGCGACCCGGGACCTGGTGATCGCCTTCAAGCCGCAGATCGCCTACTTCGCCGCGCACCGCGCCGAGGACCAGCTCGAGCGCCTGATCGCGCACATCCACCGCGCCGCGCCCGAGGTGCCGGTGATCCTGGACGCCAAGCGCGGCGACATCGGCAGCACCGCGGAGCAGTACGCCGTCGAGGCCTTCGAACGCTACCAGGCCGACGCGCTGACGCTGTCGCCCTTCCTCGGCTTCGACTCGATCGAGCCCTACCTGAAGTACGAAGGCAAGGGCCTGATCCTGCTGTGCCGCACGTCCAACCCGGGCGGCTCGGACCTGCAGGCGCAGCGCCTGGCAGGCGCCGACGGCCGGCCGGGCGACCTGCTGTACGAACACATCGCCCGCCGCGCCGCCGGCGACTGGAACGCCGGCGGCCAGCTCGGCCTGGTGGTCGGCGCCACCTTCCCCGGCGAGATCGAGCGCGTGCGCGAACTCGCGCCGACGCTGCCGCTGCTGATCCCGGGCGTCGGCGCGCAGGGCGGCGATGCCGCCGCCACGGTGCGCGCCGGCTGGCGCCAGGCCGACGGCCGCACCACCGGGCCGATCGTCGTCAACTCCTCGCGCGCCGTGCTGTACGCCAGCCGCGGCAGCGATTTCGCCGAGCGCGCGCGCGAGGTCGCCCTGGCCACGCGCGACGAGCTCAACCGCGCCAAGGCCTGACACCGGCCGTTGCGCCGAGGTCGAGCCCGTCCTCGCCATGACGTCGACGCCGCCGACCCCGGCCGACGCGGCCTTGCCCGACGCGGTCGGCCGCCTGATCGGCCGCGGCTACTTCGGCGCCTGCGCCGGCGTCGCCGGCGCAGTGGCGCTGAGCCTGTGCGTGCTGCCCCCGCAGATGGCGCTGCCGCTGCGCGTGGGGCTGGTCACGGCCTTCGCGCTCTATGCCTGGGTGTGCGGGCTGATGGGCGTCGGCAGCCGGCGGCCGGCGTTCCGCATGCAGGCCGCCCTGCTCGCGATGGCGCTCGGCGCGGTGCTGCTCGTGGGCGTGGCCGGCGTGGCGCTCGGCCTGGGCGTGCAGGACCCGGCACTGGGCCTCGGCGCCCTGCTGGTGCTGATGCTGTGCGCGATCGCCCACACCCGTTCGGGCCTGCTGGTCGCCCTCGCCTGCCTCGTGCAGGTGGGGGTGCTGGCCCAGGCCCAGGCGCGCGGCGCGTGGGGCCTGGCGCCGGCGCCGCCGTCCGGCCTGGCGCTGGCGGTGGCGATGCACCTGCTGAACATCGCCTGTGCCGTCGCCGGCGGGCTGCTGATCTCGCGCGTGCTCGACCACTACCTGCAGGCCGCCTCGGAACGCGAACAGCGCTTCCGCGGCCTGCTGGCCATCGCCGCCGACCGCTACTGGGAGATGGACGCCCGGTTCCGCTTCACCCACTTCCAGGACGCGCGCGAGACGCGCAACGACGACCCGGTCGTGCCGCGCCTCGGCCGCACGCCCTGGGAGCTGCCCGACTTCGGGCTGAACGAGGCGCAGCTCGACGCCCATCGCGCCGACCTCGAGGCGCATCGGCGCTTTCGCGGCCTGGTCACGCGGCGCGTCGGCGCGCAGGGCCGCACGCACTACGTCAGTCTCAGCGGCGAGCCGCGCTTCGGGCCGGACGGCGCCTTCCTCGGCTACTGGGGCGTGGGCCGCAACGTCACCGCCGAGTTCCGCGCCCAGCAATCGCTGGCCGCCAGCGAGCACCGCTACCGCGAGCTCTTCGAGCACTCGCCCTCGCCACTGCTGCTGCACCGCAAGGGCATCGTCATCGACGCCAACGAGGCGGCGGCGCGCCTGTTCGGCTACCCGCAGGCCACGTCGCTGCGCGGCACCAGCCTCATCAAGCGCTTTCCGGCGGGGGCGGTGCGTGCCGGCTTCGTCGAGCGCATCACGCACCTCGAGTCGCTGCCACTGGGCGAGGGCCTGCCCCCCTCCGACTGGGAGCTCGAGGCGCTGGACGGCCGGCCGCTGAGCGTGCAGACCACCGCGGTGCGGGTCGACACCGCCAGCGGTCCGGCGATCCTGACCCTGATCTTCGACGTCTCCCAGCGCAAGGCGGCCGAAGCCTCGGTGCGGCGCTCCGAAGCGCTGCTGTCGCATCTGTTCGCCACCAACCCCGACTGCATGACGTTGACCGAGCGGGCCACCGGCCGCTACGCGCTCGTCAACGAGGGCTTCCTGCGCACGACGGGCTACGCGCGCGAGGAGGTGATCGGCCGGACCTCGATCGAACTGGGCATCTGGCACGACCCGGCGGACCGCCTGCGCTTCGTCGAGGCCCTGCAGCGCGACGGCGAGGTGCGCGACCTGCCCGTCACCTTCCGCCGCCGCGACGGCAGCCGCGTCGCGATGCTGGTGTCGGGGGCGCGCTTCGACTTCGAGGAGCGCGACTTCGTCGTCATCAACGCGCGCGACGTGTCGGCCCGGGAGCAGAGCCGCCTCGAGGTCGAGGCGATCCTGAACACGGTGTCGCTGGCGATCGCCTTCGTGCGCGACCGCCGCATCGTGCGCATCAACCCGCGCCACGAGCGCGTGTTCGGCTGGAGCGCCGAGGAGCTCGAGCGCGAGACGCTGGCGGTGCTCTGGGCCGACGCGGACGAGTTCGAGCGCATGCGCGCACGCGCCGGCAGCGCGCTGCGGGCCGGGCAGCCCTTCGACGCCGAGTGCCAGATGCGCCGGCGCGACGGCAGCGTCCTGTGGTGCCGCGTGCAGGCGCAGGCGGTGGACCCGCGCGACCCGATCGACGGCGGCACCATCTGGTCGGCCGAGGACATCACCGAACGGCGCGAGTTCGCGCGCACGCTGGCCGCCGCCCGCGACGCCGCCGAGGCGGCCAACCGCGCCAAGAGCGCCTTCCTCGCGAACACCAGCCACGAGATCCGCACGCCGCTCAACGGCCTGCTCGGCCTGGCGCGCCTGGCACTGCAGCCCGACGTGCCCGAGGCACGCCGCACGCAGTACCTGCACCAGATCCTGGACAGCACGCAGAGCCTGGCAGGCATCATCTCCGACACGCTCGACCTGTCGAAGATCGAGGCCGGCAAGTTCTCGCTCGAGAACACCGCCTTCGACCTGCGGGCCCTGCTGGCCGCGGTGCACCACGCCTACCTGCCGCTGGCCGCGGCCAAGAGCCTGGCCATGACGCTGGCGGTCGACGACGCGCTGCCCTCGCACGTCGGCGGCGACCCGCTGCGCGTGCGCCAGATCCTGTCGAACTTCGTCACCAACGCGCTGAAGTTCACCGACCGCGGCACCGTCGCGATCGTCGCCTCGACCCGCAGCGACGGGCGCATCGTGCTCGCCGTGCACGACACCGGCCCGGGCATCGACGAGGCCACCCAGGCGCGGCTTTTCACGCCCTTCTCGCAGGCCGACGAATCGACGACGCGGCGCTACGGCGGCACCGGCCTGGGCCTGTCGATCTGCCGCCAGCTGGCGCGGCTGATGGGCGGCGAGGTCGGTGTCGACAGCCGGCCCGGACTGGGCAGCCGCTTCTGGGCCGAACTCCCGCTGCCGGTGATGCCCGCGCCCGAGGCCCCGGGCGAAGACGACGAGGTCGACCTCGCCCGGCTGCGCGGGGCGCAGGTGCTGATGGCCGAGGACAACCCGGTGAACATGCTGATCGCCGTGGCGCTGCTCGAGCAATGGGGCGTCGTGGTCGTGCAGGCCAGCGACGGGGCCCAGGCCGTCGAGGCGGTGATGCGGGCGGCCGCCGAGCATCGCCCCTTCGACGCGGTGCTGATGGACGTGCACATGCCGGTGATGAACGGCCACGCCGCCGTGCGCGCGTTGCGCGAGCACTTCGATGCGGCGACGCTGCCGGTGATCGCCCTGACCGCCGCGGCGCTCGTTTCCGAGCGCGACGAGGCGCTGGCCGCGGGCATGAACGACTTCCTGACGAAGCCGATCGACCCGCGCCGGCTGCGCCAGGTGCTGGCCCGGCACCTGAAGCGCGCGCAGGCGGCCTGAGCAACCGTGAAAGAACCCAAGGGCATCTTGGGTTCTTTCACGCCTTCTGAGGGCGCGGCCTTGCCTCGTCGCGTGAAATCGCGCCTCGTCCTTCGCCAGCCGTGCAAGCCCTTCCGGGCTCGCACGCGCGGGCTCAGCCCAGCAGCGGCAGCTCGCGCCGGCGCTCGCCGGTGAGCACGAACAGCGCGTTCGCCAGCGCCGGCGCCAGCGGCGGCGTGCCGGGTTCGCCCACGCCGCCGGGCGCGCGGGTGCTGGCCACCAGGTGCGTCTCGATGCGCGGCGTGTCGGCGAGCGCGGTCACCGGCACGTCGGGGAAGTTGCGCTGGCGCACGACTCCGGCCTCGATGTCGATGCGCCCGCGCAGCGCCGCGGCCAGGCCGAACATCACCGCACCCTCCATCTGCTGCGCGACGATGCCCGGGTTCACGACCGTGCCCACGTCGGCGGCGCAGACGACGCGGTGCACGCGCGGCACGCCGGCCTCGAGCGAGACCTCGACGACCTCGGCGACGATGCTGCCGAAGCTCTCGTGCAGCGCGACACCGCGGGCGCGGCCGGCGGGCAGCGCCCGGGCCTCGCCGTGGCCCGGCCAGCCTGCCTTCTGCGCGGCCAGCCTCAGCACCGCCGCGTGGCGCGGCTTGTCGCGCAGCATCGCGAGCCGATAGGCCACCGGGTCCTGGCCGGCGGCGTGCGCCAGCTCGTCGACGAAGCCCTCGACGAAGAAGGCGTTGTGCGAATGCCCGACCGAGCGCCAGTAGCCCACCGGCACGCCGCTGTGCGTCGCGACGTGCGCGATGCGCTGGTGGGCGATGCCGTAGGGCTGGTCGTACAGGCCCTCGCCGGCGGTCTTGTCGGGCGCATCGAAGCGCGTGGCCAGGCCCGGCAGGCCACGCTCGAGCCAGCGCGGCGTGATCGCGTCGCCGGCGCTGGTGGCCTGCAGCGCGAGGCATCGGCCCTGCTCGTCCAGCCCGGCGCGCAGCACCGCCACGCCGGCCGGCCGGTAGAAGTCGTGGCCGATGTCCTCCTCGCGCGGCCAGACCAGCTGCAACGGCCGGCCGTCGGTCTCGAGCGCCACGCGGACCGCCTGCGCCACGACGTCGGCGTCGAGCCGCCGGCCGAAGCCGCCGCCGAGGTAGGTGAGGTGCAGCGTCACCGCGCTCTCGGGCAGGCCGGCCACGCGCGCGGCCTGCGCACGCGCGATGCCCGGCACCTGCGTCGAGGCCCAGACCTCGACGCGCCCGTCGGCGACGCGCGCGGTGCAGTTCGGCGGCTCCATCGTCGCGTGCGCGAGGTAGGGCGCGTGGTAGACGGCCTCGAGGCGCCGCGCTGCGGAGGCGAGGGCCGCCTCGGCGTCGCCCCGGCGATGGAAGACGAAACCGCCGCCACGGTCGGCCGCAGCCCGCGCCTGCGCTTCCAGCCCGAGCCGGATCGCCGCGGTCTCGAGCCGGCCGCCCGGCGGCGCCTGCCACTCGACCTCGAGCGCCTGCGCTCCGCGTTGTGCATGCCAGGTGCTGCGGCCGACCACCGCCAGCGCCGCCGTCGCGCCGGCCAGCGGGCCCAGGCGCACGACGCGCTCGACGCCGGGCATGCGCATCGCGGCCTCGATCTTCACGCGGCCGGGGCTGCCGCCGATCATCGGGCAGTGGCGCACGACCGCGTACACCATGCCGGGCAGGCGCACGTCCAGGCCGAAGCGCGCGCTGCCGTCGGCCTTGGCCACGACGTCGATGCGCGGCGCCGGCGTGCCGATCAGGCGCCAGTCCTCGCGCGCCTTGGGCCGCACCTCGCCGGGCGGCGTGGCGGCGGCCACGCGCGCGAGTTCGCCGAAGTGCGCGCGCTGGCCGGTGGCGTCGTGGTGCACGGCGCCGTCGCGCACGCGCAGTTCGTCGGCCGGCAGGCGCCAGTTCAGCGAGGCCGCGCCGACGAGCTGCGCGCGCGCCGTCGCCGCGGCCAGGCGCAGCACGTCCCAGGCGTCGGCCACGCTGGTCGATCCGCCGGTGACCTGGATGCCGAGCTCGCGCGCGACCTTGGCGACGACCCACCGCCCCGCCGTCGCGAGCGCGGTCTCGTGTCCGGGTTCGGTGTCTTCCGGATGCAGCGGCAGGCTCTCGACGAACATCGCGACGTTGCCGTAGAGCCGCTGCGGGCCCGCCTCGACCAGGCGCACGGCGGCCAGCGGGACCTCGAGCTCCTCGGCGACCAGCATCGCCAGCGCGGTGTGGATGCCCTGGCCCATCTCGCTGCGCGGCATCGCGAGCATCACGGTGCCGTCCGCGGCGATCTTGATCCAGCCGTTCAGGCCGACCTCGCCGGCCTCGAGCGCCAGCGTGCCCTGCGCGCCCAGGCGGCTGCGCGGCGGCAGCACGCCCCAGCCGACCACCAGGGCGCCGGCCGCGCCGAGCCCCCCGAGCAGCAGGCTGCGTCGGCGCGTCATTTCGGGGCCGGCGGCCGCGGCGCCACGCTGCGGATCGCCTCGCGCCAGCGCGGCGTGGTGCCGCAGCGGCACAGGTTCGTCAGCGCCGCGTCGATCTGCGCGTCGCTCGGGTTCGGCACGCGCGCCAGCAGGGCCGCGGCGGCCATCAGCACGCCGCTCTGGCAGTAGCCGCACTGCGGCACCTGGTGCGCGACCCAGGCCCGCTGCAGCGCGTGTGGGCCGGTGCCCGGGTCGGCCAGGCCCTCGATCGTGCGGATCGCCTTGCCCGCCGCCGCCGACACCGGCATCACGCACGAGCGCTGCGCCTGGCCGTCGACGATCACGGTGCAGGCGCCGCAGGCCGCCACGCCGCAGCCGAACTTGGTGCCGGTGAGGCCGAGCACGTCGCGCAGCACCCACAGCAGCGGCATGTCCGGCGCCACCGCGTCGGCCGGCAGCGCCATCGTCCGACCGTTGACTTGCAGTTCCATCGCGCCTCCTGGTCGGACGATTGTGCCCGCGCGCCGCGCCCCGCCCCGCACGGCACCGGGCACACTCGGGGACTTCGATCGCTGCCGCGCCCGCCATGCCCCTGCACGCCCTCGCCCACCTGCCCGCCGAAGGTCCGCCGCAACTGCTCTTCCTGCTGTTCCACGGCGTCGGTGCCGACGCCCGGCAGATGGTGCCGCTGGCCCAGGCGCTGGCCGCCGGGTACCCGCAGGCCGCGGTGCTCTGCCTGGACGCCCCCGACCCGTTCGACGGCGTGCCCGGCGGCGGCGCGGGACACCAGTGGTTCTCGGTGCGCGGCGTCACCGAGTCCGACCGCCCGGCGCGCGTTGCCGCGGCGCTGCCGCGCTTCGTGGCCGCGGTGCGCGAGCTGCAGTCGCGTTTCGGCGTGTCGTGGCCGTGCACGGCGCTGGCCGGCTTCTCGCAGGGCGCGATCATGGCGCTCGAGGCGGTGCAGGCCGAGCCACGCCTGGCCGGCCGCGTGCTCGCCTTCAGCGGGCGCCACGCGACCGCGCCGCTGCACGCGCCGGCGGACACCACCGTGCACCTCTTCCACGGCCTGGACGACGCCGTCGTGCCGCCCGGCCCGGCGCTGGACGCCGCCGAGCGGCTGGTCGCGCTGGGCGGCGACGTCACCGCCGAGCTGCTGCCCGGGATCGGCCACGCGCTCGACCCGCGCCTGATCGACCGGGCGCTCGGGCAGCTGCGGACCTTCCTGCCGAAGCGGGTCTGGCGCGAGGCCCTCGGCGAAGCGCCGGTGCTGCCGCGCGTGGCGTCGAGCGACGAGCTCGGCTGACGCGCGGGCCCTTCCGGGCTCGCATGCGCGGGCTCAGCCCTCGCGCGTGAAATCGCGCTCGGGCCTTCGCCAGCCGTGCAAGCCCTTCCGGGCTCGCACGCGCGGGCTCAGTGGAGCGCGGTGCGGGCGTCGATGTCGCGGTGGCCGGCGAGCTGCGAGATCTCGATGCGGTCGAGCAGCAGCTCGATGCCCTCGGGCGCCAGCGGGCGCGACAGGTGGAAGCCCTGTCCCGACCGGCAGCCCATCTCGCGCAGCTGGTCGAGCTGCGCCTCGCTCTCGATGCCTTCGGCGATCACGCTCTTGCCGAGCGAGGCGCCGAGCGAGACGATCGCCCGCACGACCTCGGCCTGCTTCGAGCCGGCGCGCATGCACTGCACGAAGGAGCGGTCGATCTTGAGGCTGTCGATCGGCAGCGACGACAGGTAGCTCAGCGACGAGTAGCCGGTGCCGAAGTCGTCGACGCTCAGGCCCACGCCCAGCGCCTGCAGCTGCGCCAGCGTGTCGATCGCGCCCTCGACGCGCTCCATCAGGATGTTCTCGGTCAGCTCCAGCGTCAGCCGCTGCGGCGGCAGGCCGGCGCCCGACAGCGCACGGCCAATGCGTTGCGCGAACGCGCCGTGGGCCATGTCGTTGCCCGAGATGTTGACCTGCACCTTCAGGTCGGCGAACAGCGGGCTGCGGCGCTGCCAGTCGCGCAACTGCCGGCAGGCGCGGTCGAGCACGAAGTCGGTCAGCGGCGCCATCAGCGCGGCCTCTTCGGCGATCGGGATGAAGGTGTCCGGCGGGATGTGGCCGTGCTGCGGGTGGGACCAGCGGGCCAGCGCCTCGAAGCCTTCGAGGCGGCCGCTGTCCAGGTGGTACAGCGGCTGGTAGACGACCGACAGCGCGCCGAGGTCGAGCGCGCGGCGCAGTTCGCCTTCGAGGTGCAGGCGGTCGGTGGCCTGCTGGCGCAGGCCGGCGTCGAAGAGGGCGTGGCGCGCCTTGCCCTGCGCCTTGGCGCGGTACATGGCGATGTCGGCGTCGCGCAGCACCTCGTCGGCGCTGCGGTAGCCGATGGCGCTGAAGGTGATGCCGATGCTCGCGCTGGTGGCGATCTCGGTGCCGGCGATCTGGATCGGGCGGTGGATCAGCGCCTGCATGCGCTCGGCCAGCTGCACCGCGTGGGTCTCGTGGCCGATGTCTTCGCACAGCACCGCGAACTCGTCGCCGCCGAGGCGCGCGACCACGTCGCTCGGCCGCACGCTGTCGCGGATGCGCCGAGCCACCTCGGTCAGGAACTGGTCGCCGGCGCCGTGGCCGAGGCTGTCGTTGATGAGCTTGAAGCGGTCGAAGTCGAGGTACATCACCGCGAAGGTGCAGCGCGCGTCGGCGGTGGCGCGCTCGATCGCCCGCGCCAGGTGCTCGTAGAAGCGCGAGCGGTTCGGCAGGCCCGTCAGCCCGTCGTGGAAGGCGATGTGCTGCAGCCGCGCCTCGGCGCTGCGGCGGGCGCTGATGTCCTGCACCTGCAGGATCAGGCTGGGCGTCTCGTTGCCGGCCTCGTCGGCGGTGAAGACGCTGCCATGGAGCGCCACCCAGACCTCGTGGCCGTCGCTGTGGCGGCAACGCAGTTCGGCGGCGAAGGCGTCGATCTCGTGCGACTCGACGCGCGCCATGTGCTGGGCCAGCGCGCCGGCATCGTCGGGATGCATGAAGGCGCGCAGCGGCGCGCCGAGCAGCTCGGCGTCGTCGCCGCGGCCCAGCAGCGCGAGCAGCGCGCGGTTGACCTGGCGCACGCTGCCGTCGAAGCTGACCAGCGCCATGCCGATCGAGGCGTGGGTGAAGGCACGGTGGAAACGCTGCTCGCTGGCCGCCAGCGCGTGCACGTGGCGCGCCGCCTGCGACGCCTCGCGCTCGGCGGCCTCGACGCGCTCGCGGCGCGCGGCCTCGTCGACCTCCTGCTGGCGGAAGAAGAAGTGCAGGGTCGCCATCAGCATGCCGATGATCGGCACCGCCGCCATCAGCACGCCCACGCCGGACTGCCGGAAGGTCAGGAACAGCAGCGCCGCGATCGAGGCGCAGCCGGCGAACGAGATGCCGACCCAGCCGAAGGCGCCGAAGAATTCGCGCAGCACCACGGCCTCGCGGCGCTTCAGGTGCGAGACGGCGGTGACCAGGGCGGTGTTCAGCACGAAGTAGACGACCGCGAAGGCCATGGCCGACATCAGCAGGGCACCGTCGCTGAACAGCCCGACGCTGCGCAGGCCGCCGATCAGCGCCTGCAGCAGCGACCCCGCCACCAGCATGGCCACCGCCGCCATCGCCGGGCTGGCGATGCGGCTGGTCCAGCGCTTCGAGGTGCGGTACGAGCCGACGAAGGCCTCGCCGGCGGCGGCCAGCGTGGCGGCCGCCGGGCCGTGCAGCAGCAGCACGAGGAAGATGAAGATCTCGCCGGCGGCGAAGGAGTTCTTCGAGCGCGGGATGCGCACCGGGAAGAAGCCCGCCAGCGTCGCCACGAAGGCGCCGGCCAGCGTCTGCAGCAGCGCCTCGCGCGGCAGGGCCGCCAGCACGCCCACCGCGTGCAGCAGCGCCAGCGCACCCAGGCCGACGACCGACCACCAGTAGGCCGTGGCCGCGCGGTTGTAGTCGGGCATCAGCGCCCGGTGCAGGCGCTGCCACGGCGTCGGCGCGGCGAGTTCGACCAGGGGCACGGGCGGGGTGGGCATGGAG
>Ga0208822_1001917_pt1 | contig 13767 bp, 7 predicted proteins | sample AD_STIC08_MetaG_FD_184435 | JGI IMG/M metagenome (GOLD analysis project Ga0208822, IMG submission 184435) | Active sludge microbial communities of municipal wastewater-treating anaerobic digesters from USA - AD_STIC08_MetaG (SPAdes) (version 2) | ecosystem: Engineered > Bioreactor > Anaerobic >...
GCATCTTCATAATAAGGACGGAAATAAAGGAAAAACTCGTTGGTGGAAATCGGGCAGCCGCCCGCGTTGACCCGGAACGTCACCGATGTCGCCGTGCCGGCAGGCAGCGGGTCAAAGTGGAGAACGTTGCTAATCACGTTGTCGCCTGTCAAAGACCAGCCCGGCGGCATGACCGGCGTGCCCGTCATGTTGTACGCCGTGCCCACCTCGGCGCCGGAGGCATTCGTGATATACAGCGTCACCTCGGTGCCCGCGCAATAGTCCACCAAAATGGGCGAGGGATCCATTGCGTAGGAAATGCTCGGGAAGCGGTCGAGAAAACGAATGCCCGCCGTGGCCGTCTCGTTCTCCAACGAGGTGTCTTCGCAAATCTCATTGGCCAACACTTGCAGGTTCTGGCAACCCCACTTGGCATCGGCGTGGTTGAACAGCCCCTTGCAAGCCACCACTTGCGCCGTCACCACAATGTCCACATAAGCGCCCGGCGCCAAGCTAGCCAGTGCCGGGATCACCGTGGAGTCCCACACCGCATTGGAGACAGTTGCATTGGCTGGTGTGGGGTCAAAGCCGGTGAAAGCGAGCCCGTGGCCCAACCGGTCAGACGCAACAACATTTTGTGCCGTGCCAAAGCCTTCGTTGGCAATCCGCACCGTCCACACCACTTCATCCCCCTCCCCCGCTTCCTGCATGATCGGGGTCTTGGTGACCACCAGGTCCGGGATGTTCACCGTCAAAAATGCCGACCCCGTGGCATTGGTGGCGGTGCCGATGGGTTGCTCAAAGCCCGCCCGCGCAAACAACTGGCCTGATACTGCCGCGCAATTGATTTCCACCGCATAGACAATGGTAATCTCCGCGCCACTGGACAATCCCTGCGGCAGATTCCCCGATCCAGGATTGGGCGTGGGCTGATCTCGCCAGTCATTGCGCCGGTTGGTATCGTTATTGGCCGGACTGCGTTCCAAGGAATGCCCGGCACCCACGCCCGGCACCGCCGGATTGAAAGCCGCCGTGGAGCCACCATACGAAACGGAGTCCACCGGCCCCATAGTACTAATCAGGAATACCCCATCGCCCGGGACCACGTTCAACCCGGAACCAATCTTCCCATCCGCCACCTCATAAACTTGCCCCGTATAGGCTGGGTGGTCCGCCTAAAATGCATTCGTCCGCCCGGCAATGATCACAAACTCTCCCGGGGCGATCGTGAAGGTCGGCAGCAGGTCCAACTGCCCCGGATTCGCATCGCCCACCTGCCAGCCATTCAGCGTCACTGGATTCGGCGTCGGATTATAAATCTCAAACCACTCGTGATCCTCTTTGGTCCCCGGCCCCGTATAATTATAGAAAACTTCCGTAATCAGCAGATGGTCCACATCGGACGGCGTCACCACCGACGAAAAATCCCAGACCAGATCTTGGCCGTTGACCGTCGGGTCCGCCGCCGCGCCATTCAACACTACCCCGCTTGGCAGGGTCACCTCGGACAGTCCCGGTACATAGGCCCAATTGGCCGATGGCAGCACATTGGTGATGAACAAATTATTGAGCGTGGGCCCGTTGTTGCGGAACGTGTTGGTGAAATACACTAACCCGCAACTGTCCGCCATCGGCGCCCCGGCCAGTATGTTGGACACTTGAGCCGACGCCGTAAGCGTGCCCAAGCTCAGCAACAAGCCCAAGCTTCCCAAAAGCCAGCCGCTGCGCGTCCGCTTGCCGTTCGTCGTTTCTGCTGTTTTCATATCCGGTCTCCTCGGAGTCATCACCTTTTTAAAACGCCAAAAAACCGCCCAGTTCCACCCTGCTTTTCCAAGGTGGAACCGCGCAAAACTTCACTTGTCTTTTCGCCGGAAGAAACGCTTGACCCCACAAAATACAAGGCGTGTTGTGCGATTAGGCAGCCTTGGGGGAACCAAACAAACTTCCGGTGAATGGGTGAACTGATGACTCATCTGCCCCCCCGATGCAAACGAAAACAGCATTTTTTTTCTAATTTTTTCCGAAACCGCTGTTTTTCTTTCCGAAACGCCCCCCCTCCCCGGCCTCACTGCGGCCGGCTACAATAAGACAGGAAATCCAACATCCCGCCGCCGGTATAACGGCTGCCTCCAAGAGCGTGGCTGTTGCTGTAGCCGCGGGCGGTGACCGCAGGGATTTTTTCAGCCCCCCCCCCCGCTGGAGGGGATCAGCGGAACCAGGATTTCAGCCAAGGATGCCGCAGCAACCGCAGCGGGCGCAACAACGCGTAGGCCGGCTCCAAAGCATGCGGTAATGGACACCCCTCCAAATCGCCCAAAGTCGGGGTGAACACCCACCCGGTCATCATTCGTACCTTCTGCCGCCATGCATCCTGCGCGGCGCGCTCGTAGCGCAGGCGGGCCATCATCGGCATCCGTTCGGTCGCCGCGGGGCAGGCCATCACCGCAGCCCCCGCCGCCAACGCCAGCACGCGGGGCCGGCTCGCCAGTGTGGCGGCATCGTCGCTTAATTCAATGCCCACCAAGTCTGCCGCCAACCGCAAGCCCAGCCCCAGCACGACGGTTTGCGCCCGCCGCCGTGCCACAACACACGCCTCCGCTCGTTCCGCCGGCGATAACTTCTGCCAAATGGCCGCGGTATCCATCACCCACGAAAGCCGATCCCATCCGTGGTGCGCGCCGTGCCGACAGCCGAACAGCAACGCATCCACCGGGTGCAGCGTGGACACGACCACCCCGCCGATATTCAACTGCACGCGGCGATTCCACATCTCCCGTGCAGCCCGGCGGCTGGGCCCCAATGACGCCCAACCATGCGCCACCTCCACCAACCGCCCTCGTTCCGGGTGCCGGAACGAAGCCTCGATCCCCGCCCGCCGCGCCGCCGCAGCCACCCGTTCCGTCAACGGCGGCGACCGCTCGAATCCCGCAGCCCGCAACGCTATGGCGGCGTTCGCCGCGCGCGACGCCGGCACCCAAAGATCCACGTCGTCACTCACCCGCCATTCTTCGGTCGGATAGGCCTGTCGAGCCAACGCCGGGCCTTTCAGAATCAAAAACTCCCCCCCCGCCCCCGCCAGAATATCCGCCACCAATGCCACTTCGCGGTCCAGCACCACCATGTGCTGCGCCAACGACAGCACTCGCCGCCGAAATGCTCCCCGCTGCTCAGCGGCCAGACCCGCCGCGCAAAGTGGCACCACACGATGCCGCTCCGCCATGGCCAGCAAATCCTCCGGTCTCCCCCCCGGCGATAATTCAACTTGGCCCAAGTTGCCGTGCAATGCCGCCGCGCAACACCGCCGTAAATCAGCGAACGTCTGGAGTGGTTCAACCATGCCGCTGCCGCCACTGCAAAATGAGCCGGTTCAACCGACGCCGCGCCGGATGGATCAGCAAAAAGAGCCAGCGCCGCCAAAGCGGCAGCGCCATGACGCCGGCAACCGCCGCCAGCGGCACCAGTTCCGGTGGCCCCCATTCTGCGTCGCCCCGACATGCCACCACGCCATCCGCTGTCGGCGGTTGCACCACGCGGTGCAGCACGGGCTCTTGTTCGTTGCGCCAGAACAGGGCGATATCGCCCCGGCGCAACTGCCGGCCCGCCAGCGGGGCCACCATTACTTTTTGCCCCTCGCGCAACCACGGCAGCATACTCGGCCCCCGCACCCGAAATGCCACCGCCTGCCCCCTCGCCAAAGTCTCGCGCAGCACCGCCGTAAACAACGCCTGGTCCTCTCTCTTCAAATGGGAGCAGTCCTTTGATTTAAGGTTCTTGTTTCCGGCCCCGGCTATTCCGTGCGCCGGCACCGCGCCAGCGGCGTGTTGATCCCCGGCATTGTGCTGGTTTGCAGATGTCATGACACTATTCGCGCGGGCAACCGCCGCGGCATCAGGCTTGCCGCAGTTTGGTCGAGCTTACTGGACAGCCAAAGAAACTGTTTTGCGTAGTTTCCCCCTCTGCCGCCGCTACGCTCTCTCCTTTACGCCCGCCTTGCTCAAGCCCCCATTGCGCGGGCTGCTTCCCTCCTGCGCCCGCTTCCCCCCATAGCCCGGCCCTCCTTGCCCCCCTCCGCCGCGCTCGCCTCAAGCCCCCCTTAGGCCGCCCCCTTGCGCGGCCGCTTCGCGGCCTCCCTTGCCCGGTTCCCCAAGGCGCGGCGCTGCGCGCCGCTGTAGATGACCCTCGCTCCGCTTCGCGTCGCTCGGGGGATGGCCGCCCCCGCTTCGGCCACAGCCCCGCCGCTGGCGCGGCGTGGCGCGGCCTGCGCCGGGGGCTGGCCATTCCTCGCCCTGCCGTCACGCCTTCGGCGTCCACGGCTGGGCTCCGGGTGGAACTCGCTCGTCCGGCGGCTGCCGGACTCGCTCGCCTCCGCCTCGGGCGTTGCCCTCGGCGTTCACGCGGGCCTGTGCCCGCCTTCGGCAGGTCCGGCGGCTGCCGGACGGCCCGCGTGAGGAGCGGCGGCGGCCCGCCCGCCTTCCTGCCGCGCCGGAGAACCTGCCGCAAGGTTCCGCGCCCCGAAACGGGGCGGCCTCGGCACGCGCGCAGTTTATGTTAGCTATTATTCTTTCTGGTTCTAATGAACTTGTCTTTTTAATTGGACTGATCTCTCCAGTTCAATCCGATTTTGAATTTCCATTTTATATTCCACACTAGTGAGTGATGATAAGATATTTTCAGCTTCGTCAATTTGATTTGATTCACACAAAGCAACAGCTTTCGCAAATAGCAATACTTCGCGCCAACTTGTGTCTACTCCTTTTGTGTATATTCGCTTTGCAGCCATTAGGGCTGGATGGCTGGACCCATCGAGGAGGCCATAGTTGATTAAAGAATCCGCCTCTTGAATTCGAAGCACCATGTGAACAGAGTCGCCAGAGTATGAGGGTTCAAGAGCAAGATAAAACTTAGCAAGCTGGGCTTGCCATGTATCGGGGCTTGCCTTAATCACCTCCTGACATAATTGAAAAGGCTCAGCCATGTCTGAGGTAGACAAATCTGTTGAATCCCGATCAAGCAGATAAAGAACAAGCGTGATTTGCGCAGTAAGTCGGTCTTCACTGCGTTCCGCCTGGCTTGATAAATGACGAAGACTTTTAATAATATCAGGAGAATTGAATGGTCTATCCGACACCAGATTCGCAACGACATCATCGAATAGATTATCGGTTGCCGTGCAAATAACGGGCAAGATGAGTGTCAGCATAATAACAATAATTGTAACTGATTTCATTATTTCACCAATCTGCTTTCGGTATAGTTGTCCATATATATATTAGTGGAGCCCATTTATGAAAATAGTAATAATTTAGGTTAGCCTCAATAGCGCAGGCATTTCTTCCGTTAGAATTAGAATTCGCATCTCTCCATGCGTCGACATCTCCAAGGCCTGACCGATTTTGGAGCCAGGTTGAAATGATGCTATCCGAGTTCTGGAGATCAGTAGGAGCCTTCCAGTTGTACCCCAGGAACAAAGAGGGCCCAGTTGGCTCCCACAATTTTCCTGGAGACGCAAGATGGGCAGCTCCATTAGTGTTATTATTATAATCATTGATGTCCAAGACAGAGCATCCCGCAAATATTACAATATCAAGATCCTTGTCCCAATATCCCGTTACATCAGACGGACCGCCGGGATAAACCTCGCCTGTTAATATCCACCCATGTCCAGAGTAGTAGAAATAATCTGCTTGGTTCATGAGTTGGCGTTTATCGGATATCCCCATACAGCATTCTGCTGTAATAACTTCAATCCCGCCAGCAACAAAAAAAGATTTGTCAAGGGGGCTATTTGGCGGTGTATTGTCCAGTCCTCCATATATGGCTTGGGTGCATTTCCCGCGTGATTCTGCAGTCATGCCCGCGTCGAAGGCATGACCATCTAAAAGATTCGGTGCTGACGCGGCTGTATCGAAACCGGTGTCATACCATGCTTTCTCCGCAACAGAATCGCTCTCCTGACTTGGCAAGACACCGAGCGAAATAAGCTGGCCACGCGATAGCGCGACACGCAACTCGGAGAAACTGCTGTCCTGTGTCAGCGTCGTATTATACGGGGTCATTGTATAAACGTGACCGTCCGGGGCGGTTCCAGAAGTACATATTTTCAAAGCCGTGCCAATATAATTAAAAATAGATTGAAGGTCATATAGCTTCGGTGATATCTGTATTTTAATTCGGGTGTCTTTGTCCGATAGGATGACTTTCTTTTCTTCCAGATCAGCCCACCCTGCGTCATCCGGATCGGCAAATACGACATGAACTTTAAGGGTATCCGTTAGCTCCGCCCCCACGATCTCGGCATAAGCTCCACTATGCCATTTATAACTCACGGTGTTGTAACGTAAATAAACCGTGCTGTTCCCCTTGATAAACACATTACAGGTCTTTGTCTTAGAAATCATACGGCACTCAGATGGACGGTTGGAGCTGCCGCTAAAATAAAAGGTGTTGGTGAATGCCTCGATAGACACCTTGTCATAATTCACGTCTACATCCTCGACCATGCCCTCTACCGTTATGTCGATAAAGTAACCGCAATCGAGAAGTTCTGGAACATATAGACTGTCTGTTCGATTTTGAGTCCCCGCACTCCCGCCGCAGTCGGATGAATCATCAATGTCCACCCGCAATCCAATTAAGTCATTTGTGATTGAACGGGTATTGGCACGAGCATGGGTAAGACGATAGGCCAACTGGTGGCCATTCCAAGCGGGATTGTCGGCTGGGGAGCCCAATTCGAGTTCGAGAGAATTTGAGAAACCATCGCCATCCGGATCACCCTCGGGACCGTTATTGATATTAACTGAACCATCATCGAGAGGATCGAGTCCATGTTGTACTTCCCATGCATCCGGCAAGCCATCGCCATCGGAGTCAGGATCGTTCGGATTGGTTCCGTAGGTGATTACCTCTTCATAATCGGAAAGCCCATCACCATCGCTATCGGGATTGTCGGGGTCAGTGCGGTGCAGCAAAATTTCCGCGCCGTCGCTTAGCCCGTCGCCGTCGGAGTCCATCAGCTTGACCGCGGCGTAGAAGCGCACCCGCGCATTGTCGGGAATATCCGCATCCTCATACACTCCTACGCCGTTGATTAACACCAGGTTGGTTGACAGGCATTCCCACGCGCTTTCGACGCCGTCGAAGGCCGGGGAAACCGGATGCCAAGCCGTATGGCTGTTGGTCAAGACCTCGTCGAACTCGTTGGTCCAAACCACCACGGAAACGCTGGACGTGTGCCAGACGGTATAGGCGAAGACTTCGGCGGCGTCCGTTCCGTTCGTCACCGTGACCTGCATGCTGCCATTGGTCAGGCGCTGAATCCCGGCAAATCCAAACTCGTTTGTGCCCAGGCTACGCAAGGCTATTTCGCTGGATTTCGTCGTCTTGGTGGCTAGGGATTCCACATAATCCTCAATGCGGCTTTCGGTGTACAGATAGGGCTCGACATCTTCGGAGGGGAGCAAATCCAGTTGCAGGGTCACGCGGGCCGGGTCGGCATCCTCCGGCCATTCGCGGGACACCCGGTCGGCTGGGATGGCTGCAATCTGTTTGCCCTCGCCGTTGAAAACAAGGGTTTCCCGCGTCTTGGGGTCCAGAGCCAGCGAGAGCGGATAGATCGCCACGCTGTTCTTGTCCTCCCCGAGAAGTTCATCCAGAAACTTTTCGTCAAAGTTCTCGGCGTCGAAAGGAACCACAGAAGGAAACATCGGCTGAACCCAAGAGAACCCTGGCGGGGTCATGCGGTTGAACATGCGGCGCTGGATTTCCGCGCTTTCCGCCAAGTCCTGAATATCGAAAACCTCGTTTTCGATGAAATCGGCATACTGCTCGGCATCGACGGCAACAGGCTTCTCGGTACGGGAAGTGTCCGACGCAAGAGCCGCAAGACATAGCACGGCGACGATGGCGGCGATTCCGATCCCGATGGCGGGCTTTTGGTACATTTTCGGATTTATCATTGGGCATGCTCCTGGGGTGGTGGCATGGACCCGGTGCCGCGCTAATCTGGAAAGAGGCGCGAACTCCAAGCCCATGCTCTTATTGAGGGACCAGCAAGCCCCATCGCGGAACACAAGACAAGGAGCCGCGCCCATGGTGGGCGCGTCTCTCAAGTCTCGTTCCGCGAAGGAAAATTGCTGGTTTTCAATAAGAACGACTCCCCGCTCGCGCGGGGAAGACTTCAAAACGCAAATTGAAAAGAACGATGTCCGAACACACAGCATTTCGGAACTGCCGAATTTATCGCAGAAGCCGGGGCGGCTGGCGAGAGGAAAATCCGAGGGGCCGACCGAAGCGTTTTACGGAAGAAAAGGACGCCCCGCCCTTCTCCGGGCACCCGGAAGGCGGCGGCGGGATAATGGTAGGTAATACTTACGACAGCCGGGCGCATAGTTTTCCACGCCATGGAAAACTTTATGAGGAATTTTCCACAGCATGGAAAATATTTCAGCGATTTTTCCACAGTATGGAAAACTTTTCGCGATTTTTTCCACGCTATGGAAAAATTTTCGGCGAGTTTTCCACGCTATGGAAAACTTTTTTCCACGCCATGGAAAACCGCCTGAAAACGCCTGTTTTCAGCCGGTTCCGGGCTGTGGGTCCGGGGCTGTTGAGCGGATCACGCCGCGCCCCATGTGAGCCGTAGGGCGACACGACCGAGGGGACGAGGAGCCCGGCGTCCGCCAAAGGCGGACAGCGCCCTCAGCCGCACCGCGCAGCGGGTGCGGCGTAGGAACGCGGGCCGGGTTCCCGTCCCCGAGGGAGGAAAAAGTCGCACTCAGGCGAAACGGGGGCGCGACGGGCGGAGCGAGGATTTTGGTTTGGGGCTGTTAAAAAATGTTCGGGGATTGGGAGACCGTACCTTGGAGGGCCGCAAGGCCCGACCCCAGTCCCGAACGCGCCCGCGCGGTCGGGACGGTGACAGGCGCGGTCATAAGTCCGCGCCTGGCAGGCAGGCCGCCGAAAGCAAGTGGTCCGGCGGCTGCCGGACGAGTTGCCGGCGGCCTTGGAGCGCCTTCGGAGCCCATTTTTCGGGCAAAATTCAGCGAGCGGGGGCCATTTCGGGCCCTGAGCGAGCGATTTTGAACGAAAAATGGGCTTGGAAGGCGCGGACGGACAAGCGCCAGCGCAAATCCGCCGTACTCGGCGGGTTTGTGCGGCGCGCGTAAGCGAGTCTCGACCGCGAAGCGGGTCGTGACGAGCGCCTTGGAGCGGCGGCATCAAATGCAGGCCGCCTACTGACGCGGCGGAGAACCTGCCGCTACCGCAATGCGCGCGTGCCGAGGCCGCCCCGTTTCGGGGCGCGGAACCTTGCGGCAGGTTCTCCGGCGCGGCAGGAAGGCGGGCGGGCCGCCGCCGCTCCTCACGCGGGCCGTCCGGCAGCCGCCGGACCTGCCGAAGGCGGGCACAGGCCCGCGTGAACGCCGAGGGCAACGCCCGAGGCGGAGGCGAGCGAGTCCGGCAGCCGCCGGACGAGCGAGTTCCACCCGGAGCCCAGCCGTGGACGCCGAAGGCGTGACGGCAGGGCGAGGAATGGCCAGCCCCCGGCGCAGGCCGCGCCACGCCGCGCCAGCGGCGGGGCTGTGGCCGAAGCGGGGGCGGCCATCCCCCGAGCGACGCGAAGCGGAGCGAGGGTCATCTACAGCGGCGCGCAGCGCCGCGCCTTGGGGAACCGGGCAAGGGAGGCCGCGAAGCGGCCGCGCAAGGGGGCGGCCTAAGGGGGGCTTGAGGCGAGCGCGGCGGAGGGGGGCAAGGAGGGCCGGGCTATGGGGGGAAGCGGGCGCAGGAGGGAAGCAGCCCGCGCAATGGGGGCTTGAGCAAGGCGGGCGTAAAGGAGAGAGCGTAGCGGCGGCAGAGGGGGAAACTACGCAAAACAGTTTCTTTGGCTGTCCAGTAAGCTCGACCAAACTGCGGCAAGCCTGATGCCGCGGCGGTTGCCCGCGCGAATAGTGTCATGACATCTGCAAACCAGCACAATGCCGGGGATCAACACGCCGCTGGCGCGGTGCCGGCGCACGGAATAGCCGGGGCCGGAAACAAGAACCTTAAATCAAAGGACTGCTCCCATTTGAAGAGAGAGGACCAGGCGTTGTTTACGGCGGTGCTGCGCGAGACTTTGGCGAGGGGGCAGGCGGTGGCATTTCGGGTGCGGGGGCCGAGTATGCTGCCGTGGTTGCGCGAGGGGCAAAAAGTAATGGTGGCCCCGCTGGCGGGCCGGCAGTTGCGCCGGGGCGATATCGCCCTGTTCTGGCGCAACGAACAAGAGCCCGTGCTGCACCGCGTGGTGCAACCGCCGACAGCGGATGGCGTGGTGGCATGTCGGGGCGACGCAGAATGGGGGCCACCGGAACTGGTGCCGCTGGCGGCGGTTGCCGGCGTCATGGCGCTGCCGCTTTGGCGGCGCTGGCTCTTTTTGCTGATCCATCCGGCGCGGCGTCGGTTGAACCGGCTCATTTTGCAGTGGCGGCAGCGGCATGGTTGAACCACTCCAGACGTTCGCTGATTTACGGCGGTGTTGCGCGGCGGCATTGCACGGCAACTTGGGCCAAGTTGAATTATCGCCGGGGGGGAGACCGGAGGATTTGCTGGCCATGGCGGAGCGGCATCGTGTGGTGCCACTTTGCGCGGCGGGTCTGGCCGCTGAGCAGCGGGGAGCATTTCGGCGGCGAGTGCTGTCGTTGGCGCAGCACATGGTGGTGCTGGACCGCGAAGTGGCATTGGTGGCGGATATTCTGGCGGGGGCGGGGGGGGAGTTTTTGATTCTGAAAGGCCCGGCGTTGGCTCGACAGGCCTATCCGACCGAAGAATGGCGGGTGAGTGACGACGTGGATCTTTGGGTGCCGGCGTCGCGCGCGGCGAACGCCGCCATAGCGTTGCGGGCTGCGGGATTCGAGCGGTCGCCGCCGTTGACGGAACGGGTGGCTGCGGCGGCGCGGCGGGCGGGGATCGAGGCTTCGTTCCGGCACCCGGAACGAGGGCGGTTGGTGGAGGTGGCGCATGGTTGGGCGTCATTGGGGCCCAGCCGCCGGGCTGCACGGGAGATGTGGAATCGCCGCGTGCAGTTGAATATCGGCGGGGTGGTCGTGTCCACGCTGCACCCGGTGGATGCGTTGCTGTTCGGCTGTCGGCACGGCGCGCACCACGGATGGGATCGGCTTTCGTGGGTGATGGATACCGCGGCCATTTGGCAGAAGTTATCGCCGGCGGAACGAGCGGAGGCGTGTGTTGTGGCACGGCGGCGGGCGCAAACCGTCGTGCTGGGGCTGGGCTTGCGGTTGGCGGCAGACTTGGTGGGCATTGAATTAAGCGACGATGCCGCCACACTGGCGAGCCGGCCCCGCGTGCTGGCGTTGGCGGCGGGGGCTGCGGTGATGGCCTGCCCCGCGGCGACCGAACGGATGCCGATGATGGCCCGCCTGCGCTACGAGCGCGCCGCGCAGGATGCATGGCGGCAGAAGGTACGAATGATGACCGGGTGGGTGTTCACCCCGACTTTGGGCGATTTGGAGGGGTGTCCATTACCGCATGCTTTGGAGCCGGCCTACGCGTTGTTGCGCCCGCTGCGGTTGCTGCGGCATCCTTGGCTGAAATCCTGGTTCCGCTGATCCCCTCCAGCGGGGGGGGGGGCTGAAAAAATCCCTGCGGTCACCGCCCGCGGCTACAGCAACAGCCACGCTCTTGGAGGCAGCCGTTATACCGGCGGCGGGATGTTGGATTTCCTGTCTTATTGTAGCCGGCCGCAGTGAGGCCGGGGAGGGGGGGCGTTTCGGAAAGAAAAACAGCGGTTTCGGAAAAAATTAGAAAAAAAATGCTGTTTTCGTTTGCATCGGGGGGGCAGATGAGTCATCAGTTCACCCATTCACCGGAAGTTTGTTTGGTTCCCCCAAGGCTGCCTAATCGCACAACACGCCTTGTATTTTGTGGGGTCAAGCGTTTCTTCCGGCGAAAAGACAAGTGAAGTTTTGCGCGGTTCCACCTTGGAAAAGCAGGGTGGAACTGGGCGGTTTTTTGGCGTTTTAAAAAGGTGATGACTCCGAGGAGACCGGATATGAAAACAGCAGAAACGACGAACGGCAAGCGGACGCGCAGCGGCTGGCTTTTGGGAAGCTTGGGCTTGTTGCTGAGCTTGGGCACGCTTACGGCGTCGGCTCAAGTGTCCAACATACTGGCCGGGGCGCCGATGGCGGACAGTTGCGGGTTAGTGTATTTCACCAACACGTTCCGCAACAACGGGCCCACGCTCAATAATTTGTTCATCACCAATGTGCTGCCATCGGCCAATTGGGCCTATGTACCGGGACTGTCCGAGGTGACCCTGCCAAGCGGGGTAGTGTTGAATGGCGCGGCGGCGGACCCGACGGTCAACGGCCAAGATCTGGTCTGGGATTTTTCGTCGGTGGTGACGCCGTCCGATGTGGACCATCTGCTGATTACGGAAGTTTTCTATAATTATACGGGGCCGGGGACCAAAGAGGATCACGAGTGGTTTGAGATTTATAATCCGACGCCGAATCCAGTGACGCTGAATGGCTGGCAGGTGGGCGATGCGAATCCGGGGCAGTTGGACCTGCTGCCGACCTTCACGATCGCCCCGGGAGAGTTTGTGATCATTGCCGGGCGGACGAATGCATTTTAGGCGGACCACCCAGCCTATACGGGGCAAGTTTATGAGGTGGCGGATGGGAAGATTGGTTCCGGGTTGAACGTGGTCCCGGGCGATGGGGTATTCCTGATTAGTACTATGGGGCCGGTGGACTCCGTTTCGTATGGTGGCTCCACGGCGGCTTTCAATCCGGCGGTGCCGGGCGTGGGTGCCGGGCATTCCTTGGAACGCAGTCCGGCCAATAACGATACCAACCGGCGCAATGACTGGCGAGATCAGCCCACGCCCAATCCTGGATCGGGGAATCTGCCGCAGGGATTGTCCAGTGGCGCGGAGATTACCATTGTCTATGCGGTGGAAATCAATTGCGCGGCAGTATCAGGCCAGTTGTTTGCGCGGGCGGGCTTTGAGCAACCCATCGGCACCGCCACCAATGCCACGGGGTCGGCATTTTTGACGGTGAACATCCCGGACCTGGTGGTCACCAAGACCCCGATCATGCAGGAAGCGGGGGAGGGGGATGAAGTGGTGTGGACGGTGCGGATTGCCAACGAAGGCTTTGGCACGGCACAAAATGTTGTTGCGTCTGACCGGTTGGGCCACGGGCTCGCTTTCACCGGCTTTGACCCCACACCAGCCAATGCAACTGTCTCCAATGCGGTGTGGGACTCCACGGTGATCCCGGCACTGGCTAGCTTGGCGCCGGGCGCTTATGTGGACATTGTGGTGACGGCGCAAGTGGTGGCTTGCAAGGGGCTGTTCAACCACGCCGATGCCAAGTGGGGTTGCCAGAACCTGCAAGTGTTGGCCAATGAGATTTGCGAAGACACCTCGTTGGAGAACGAGACGGCCACGGCGGGCATTCGTTTTCTCGACCGCTTCCCGAGCATTTCCTACGCAATGGATCCCTCGCCCATTTTGGTGGACTATTGCGCGGGCACCGAGGTGACGCTGTATATCACGAATGCCTCCGGCGCCGAGGTGGGCACGGCGTACAACATGACGGGCACGCCGGTCATGCCGCCGGGCTGGTCTTTGACAGGCGACAACGTGATTAGCAACGTTCTCCACTTTGACCCGCTGCCTGCCGGCACGGCGACATCGGTGACGTTCCGGGTCAACGCGGGCGGCTGCCCGATTTCCACCAACGAGTTTTTCCTTTATTTCCGTCCTTATTATGAAGATGC
>Ga0208822_1001921_pt1 | contig 13756 bp, 13 predicted proteins | sample AD_STIC08_MetaG_FD_184435 | JGI IMG/M metagenome (GOLD analysis project Ga0208822, IMG submission 184435) | Active sludge microbial communities of municipal wastewater-treating anaerobic digesters from USA - AD_STIC08_MetaG (SPAdes) (version 2) | ecosystem: Engineered > Bioreactor > Anaerobic >...
CTCACTCATATTGCACAAAGGGCAACGTCACCTATGACCTATTGTCAACGCTGTTGAGCATGGCGGAGCGGGCCACCGCATCCAGCGCGCCGTCGACCATGGGCTGATCCGCAATGATGCGCAACTGCCCGTTTTGAATCAGCTTGTCACGCATCCGGCTGGTCATCGACTGCGTATTCCCAGAAGCGCCGGTGAACAGAAACAGTGTTCCGTGCGGGCTTGCCCAGGTAAGCTGGGTTCTGATCCACCGGTCATTCACCTTAAGCTCCACCCAGGACCCGACTGGTGGCATCGCGGCTGCAGGGAGATTGCTCTGTGCGAAGTCCGCATCGCCTTCAGGAAATTCCATGAACCCCGAGACCTTGGCTTCCAGTGGCGCCATCCAGAGGTTGTCACCCTCCTCCAGAAGCGGTCGCACCCCGGAACCAGGCGGGGGCACTATCGACACAGCATGGTCTGCTTCGACAACCGCTTTAGGCGGCCGCAAAGCCTGCTGATGCAGCGCCATCAGAACGTCGAAAAAGGCTGAGGTGCGTTCCGGCGGATATTGAATGGCATCAAGCCCTTCACGCAGCTTCGCAATCATTTTGGGAACCAGAGCGGCCAGCTCGGCTGGGCTCCGGCGGGTCAAATCGGGCTGCGCACTCCAGATCAGGCGCCCCACCAGCTCGGAATAACCTCGAGGGTCGGGAGAACCCGCGGTTTCGCCCATACTGGAATGAGCGATCACCTGCGCCCAAGGGCCGCGCAAAAACTCGACAACTTGTACCGGGACATGCCCAATATCGGGTCTCTGGAGAACTTCTTGTGCGCTGGTCATCGCTAGCCTGTTTCGGGCATCCACCTTCTCCAGCGCCTGCACTGCTGCGTCAACCTGAGTCCTGTCATCCTTCCTGCGCTGCTCCCAGCCTTGGACCAGAACATGCAGCGCCTCACTAAAAGGCTCGGAGTTGTCAATTAGCCGGCCCGACAGCTGGGCAACCTGCACCTGCAGGGGAACCAGGAAATCCTGGAATCCCATGGCGTCTTCCGTTTCAAACGCCAGGCTTCGATCGGTCATCTCGCTCAGCAAAGACCGCGCTGGGTGCTTTTTGTCGCTGAAAAACCGCGGGTCCACCATCGCAAGGCGCAACAACGCCGGACCCAGCGCCTTGACGACCTGTTGAATCGGTGCAAGCAGGCGCACATCACTCGCCATATCGCGAACCATCAGCGTCACCACCTCCAGGCTAAGCGCCTGCCCAAGACCCTTGGCCTGCCGCCGAAGCGTTTCCAGAACCGCATCAGAACCTGGCTCCGCCACCGACGGATCGCGGCCTCGGCGGCTTTTGATGTCCGCCAGAACCTTGTCCACCTGTTTCATCTCGGTCAGGGCTTCAAAGGCCGCTGGCACGGTAGGGTAAAAATCCGAAACCTGCGCCTCGGCGGGCGGCCCTGGCGGCTGGTCAAACTCGCGCGAGAACCGCTCAGCAAATGACTCTTCCTGCACCGCCACGGGTAGCTGGTCAAGCTCACCAGACAACAGTTTTCTCAATTTTTCGAGGGTCAGGGACGTATCGTCGCGAACGCCCCTGACGCGCACGGGCGTTCGCGACACGGCCGTTCGTCCGGTCGGTTCGTTCTGCCCATCTTGGGGCCCCCTACCTTGCGAGGATGACGCCGATGACTGCACAACCACATAGCTGGCCGCACTGACCCCTTCCTTCTTCAGCTTGCGGGTCAGTTCCTCGTAGAAGTCCTTGAGCTCCCGTCCGAGCGCCTCGCACATGGGCCGCATCCAGTTGGCGCTAACACCCGGCTTGATGGGCAGCTCGGCAACGGCCACCTGGAGGCAACGGACATACGCCTGAGGGCTCAGCGGGTTCGCATTCATCTGCACCGACGCAAGGCCTAGCAGGCTGCAAATCAACGGGTTCAACTCCATCAAAGCGGCATCGGAAGCGGCCACCACCAGCTGCAGCGAGCGTTCAACCTCGATGCGCTCAAGAATCTGGGACTCATCCATCAACTCCAGCTGTTGAAAGGTAAGCACCATCGAATCGCCACCAAGAGCGCTGTCTTCAGGCGTCACACCCGAGAAACCGGCCAGCAGCAGAGCCACACAGCGCTCGCAAAGCACTGGCTCGTGCTGGTCAAGCAGCGTGCGTGACAGGGTGATCAAATCGCGCTGGAACAATCCACGAACCTCGCGCTCCTGCTTGAGCAGGGATTCACGTGCCGCAGCCACCAGCCTTGGCATCAGCTCCCGGGCATGGGTCACTGCACCGGCCATGGTTCGCTCGTAGAGCAGGGATTGCAAGCCGTTGAAATGGGTGATGCGCATGTTATTGGAAACGCTTTTAGGTAACCAACCGCATCGTAACCGAGCGCAGTTGTTTGTGCTCCCCACACACACCTGTCGTCAAAGACGATCGAAAGGCTGCCACCCGCCAAACACCTCGCGCGGCGTCAGCGTGAATCGAAACCAGTTGCCGCCACCATTGGGCGGCTGGTCCCAGCGCCGCGAAATGGCTTGCCCGGTCAAGTGGCAATACAGCAGCGTGCCCACCGCGCCATGGGAGACGATGGCCACCCCATCAGGTTTGGCACGCGCCAATTCAAGCGCCGCAACCTGCTCCACCGCCTTCACCATGCGGGCCTGCGCATCCACCGCACGCTCCCAGCCGCGCACCGAGGTTTGCGGGTTGGCAAAAAATTCATCGGCCACGCGCTCAAACTCCTCGCCTGGCAAAAAACCCGTGGCGCTGCGGTCGTTTTCGCCCAGCTCGTGTATCGGGGTGAACGGCAGCGACAGGTGCTCGCCCAGAATGGCCGCGCCATCCATCGCCTTCTGCTCGGTGCTACTGTAAATGGCCACCACGTCCTTCACCCAAGGTTGCCGCAGGCCCGCGCGCATGCGCGTACGGCCCAGTTCAGACAATGGCCAGCGGGGTACCGGCACATCCCGGCTGATAACGACGTTGGGGTGGGAGATCAGGTAAAACGTGCGCGTCAACTTCTTGCTCTCATGAACGAGGTGCAAACATGATGATCGCCATGCCCGCCAGGGCAACCCCGGCGCCTGCAATATCCCACAAGTGTGGGCGCTCACCATCCACCAGCCACAACCAGACCAGCGCCGTGGCCACGTAAACGCCGCCATATGCCGCGTAAACACGTCCGGCAGCGGTTGGGTGAAGCGTCAGCAACCAGACAAACAACGCAAGCGACACGGCGGCAGGAATCAGCACCCACACGGGCGCGCGGTTTTGCAACCACAACAGCGGCAGGTAGCAACCGGCAATCTCGGCAACAGCCGTGACAGCAAACAGTCCGGTGGTGGTGAGCAGGTTCATTGACGATTTACCTTTTGTCCATGGGGATTTGGCATGACGGGCTTGACCATGGAGCGTACTCCATGCTTTAGCCTGCAGCCTTCTTTCACCTCAACGGAGCCTTTATGCCGGATGCGTCCAAACCCAAACCTTCTTTCATCAGCCGCACCGCCTGGATTACCGGTATCGCGTGTGTCGCTTGCTGCACAGTTCCCCTGATTGGAATAGCAATGGGCTCTGCGGCAGTTGCCGGACTTTCCCTGCACTCAGAGAAAGCGGCCATCGTTGTTGCGGTCGTAGGTATCGCTGTTGTGCTGTTCAGGCGATTCACCCGCCAGCAAGGTCCGTCCTGCAATCTGGATGGGGGCTGCGGACCCGGCAAAGTGATGGCAGATAAACCAGAGGGCAGGTAGCAACTCAACTGCACGACACGCCTGATTTGGCCGCACTCACCCGCGGCACACAGGTCGGCATGCCGCTTTGTACAGCACAAGCACCGTTACAGGCGCGCTGCACTTCCATCAGCGACGCCTTGTGTTCCAGCAACACGGCAACCTGCCTGTCGATTCGCTCAATCTTCTGAGGTAACTGCGCGGGAAGATCCACGCAGGCATGGTGCTTGCCATCGCCAACCAGAAGCTGCCCGATTTCCTGCAGCGTAAAACCAACATCTTTCAGACGTTGAATCTGTTTCAACCGCTCCAGCGCTTCCGGCCCGTAGTTCTTGTAATCATTTCCGATGTCACGCTCACTGGCCGCCAGCAGCATGCGTTTTTCGTAATAACGAATGGTGTCACGTGACAGACCGGAGCGCTTTGACAGTTCACCAATCAGCATGTTCTGACTCCTCATCAACTCTATGCGACTCTGTGGAAGTGGCCGGTTTTGGGCTTGAAATGTGCATGGGCACCTTCAAGTACTGTCTTGTACCTTCACTCTAACCCATCATGATCTCCCTCTTTGATCCCCTGCAAGTCGGCCGCATGCATTTGGCCAACCGTGTCGTCATGGCGCCACTCACCCGCAACCGCGCCCCCGGTGCGCTGCCCAATGACCTGATGGTCACCTACTACACGCAGCGCGCCAACCCGAAAACTGGCGCCGGGCTCATCGTGACGGAAGCCACCGCCATCAGCCACCAGGGCCAGGGTTATGCCGATGTACCGGGCATCTGGAGCCCCTCACAGGTAGCTGCCTGGAAAAAGGTGACGGACTCGGTACATGCCGAGGGCGGCAAGATCGTGGTGCAGCTGTGGCATGTAGGGCGGGTTTCGCACAATGAATTGCAGCCCGGCGGGCAAGCCCCTGTAGCCCCTTCAGCGATTCGTGCCAAAACCAAAACCGTGCTCATCCGCAACGGCGTACCGGTGTTCGAAGAAACATCCATGCCGCGCGCTCTGGCCATTGACGAGTTGCCCGGTATCGTGGACGACTACCGCCGCGCCGCACGCAACGCCATGGCCGCCGGGTTTGACGGCATTGAAGTGCATGGCGCTAATGGTTACCTGCTGGATCAGTTCATGCGCTCGGGCTCCAACACCCGCAGCGACCTGTATGGCGGCTCCATTGAAAACCGGGCGCGCCTGCTGCTTGAAGTGATGCGTGCTGTCACGCAGGAAATTGGCGGCGACCGGGTTGGCCTGCGGCTGTCGCCCGTCACACCGGCCAACGATGCTGCCGACCCGCATCCGCAACCGCTGTTTGATTACGTGGCCGCCCAGCTGGCGCCGTTGAATCTGGCCTTCCTGCACATCATCGAGGGCGCCACCGGCGGCGCGCGCGACCACACGCAGGGAGACCAGCCCTTTGACTACAACGCCATGCGCACCGCCTATCGCAACGCCAGGGGCAAGGGCGCCTGGATGGTGAACAATGGGTATGACCGCAGGCTATCCGATCAATCCCTCGCAGAGGGCGCTGATCTGGTGGCGTTTGGCCGCCCCTTCATTGCCAACCCGGACCTGACCCGCCGCCTGCGCGAGGGCAAGGCGCTTAACGTGCCGGACCGCGCCACCTTTTACGGCGGAAGCGCCAAGGGCTACACCGATTACCCCGTGCTGGCCTGATTGATCAGCTTTTGCCCAACCCAATGGGTGCGGGTGCCCGCATCACAATGCGGGTGAACAGCCGGTCGTAGGCCGGGTCGCGCGGGTATTTACCGGTGAGCGGGTCGCAATTGGTGGCGAAGGCCGCGTCCAGTTCCTTCCAGTCGGCTTCGCTCAGTACCTTCTGGGCGGCTGGCAGGATCACCGTTTCTTCCAGCTGCATGTGCTCCAGATAAAACGCCAGGTAGCGCTTGACCGCCGCGTCAAACGCGCCGCGTCTGGCGTCCCCCACCAGCTCCCACGCCAGCAACAAATGCTGCAACTCGCGGACTGCTGATTCACTGGCTGCATGGTCTTTTTCCAGCCGCACAATGGTCTCCATGACCTCGGGCGCCAGCCGGGCCACACGCGGAAACAGCAGGTCTGATTCCTTGGTGTGATGCAGGCGCTCCGGGAACTCGTCGATGTAGAACAGCATCGCCCGCAACACATCAAAGAAATCCTCTGCCTGATCCCCCGGCCCGCGCTCTACCATCATGCCCAGTGAGCGCAGCATCGCGGACAACGCCGAGTGTTCGTCATGAATGATTCGTATGCTTTCGTGGGCCATGATGCGTCTCCGGTATTTCGCGTGAGCATGGCATGTGCCAGCACTTCAAACCTTGACGCAGATCAACGTCAAGCCTTGCCCGTCTTCTCAAGGCTCCGGCGTGTCGGTATCCTTGAAGCCCCGACCCAGTTGGGCCCGGGCAGCACTCGCCAGTGCCTGGTACTTGGCGCGGAATTCATCCAGATTTTCTTCCTCCAGCTCCTCCAGATCAAGCAGCGCGTTGTGCGCGCCCCGGGTCGCGCGGATGAGTTCATCCAGCTTCACCTGGATGGCCTCGGTGTCCCGGTTCTGGGTGTTCTGGATCAGAAACACCATCAAAAAGGTAATGATCGTGGTGCCGGTGTTGATCACCAGCTGCCAGGTGTCACTGAAACCGAACAGCGGCCCGGTGATGATCCAGACAACGATGATGGCCACGGCAAGCGCAAAGACGGGAGGCCGGCCACAGAAGTGTGAGGCGCCCTTCGCAAAACGGGAGTACCAGGAAGCGCTACGCATGGGAAAAGCTCACTTTCATAAGTAACGACACGTCATGGCAACCTATGATTTCCGTGGTTTCCAGCGCTTGAGCAGCAATGCGTTGCTCATCACGCTAACCGAGCTCATCGCCATGGCCGCGCCGGCCACCACGGGGCTCAGGTAGCCGAGTGCGGCCAGCGGAATGCCGGCTGCGTTGTAGAAAAAAGCCCAGAACAGGTTTTGCCGGATCTTGGCCACCGTGCGGTCTGAAATCTCCAGCGCAGCAGCTACCAGCAGCGGGTCGCCGCGCATCAGCGTGATACCCGCCGCATGCATCGCCACGTCAGTGCCATTGCCCATGGCCATGCCCACGTCGGCCGCGGCCAGCGCAGGCGCATCGTTCACACCGTCGCCCACCATCGCGACCGTGTGGCCGCCTTCTTTCAGCGCCACCACACGGGCCGCCTTGTCGCCCGGCAGCACCTCGGCCATCACTTCGCCCTCTTCAGGCCGCAGGCCCAGGCGGCGAGCCATGGCTTCGGCGGCCCCTTTGTTGTCGCCAGAGATCATCACGGTCTTGATGCCCCGCGCACGCAAGGCCGTTAGTGCCTCTTTGGCACCCGGTTTGGGCTCGTCGCCAAAGGCCATCAGGGCGCGGAGCGTCAGCCCGTCCGTTGTGCGCTCGGCCATGGCAGAAACGGTGGCACCTTGCGCCTGCAGTTCTGCAGCCTGGGTGGCCAGTGAACGCACGTCAACGCCCAGCTCGTCCATCCAGCGCAGGCTGCCAATCAGAAAGCTGCGCACGCCCACCTCCCCTTCGCTGCCCCGTCCGGGCACGGCGCGCACATTGCCCGGGTCTTCAAACGCCAGGTCTTTTGTCCGCGCCGCCTGCACTACCGCACGCGCCAGCGGATGCTCACTGCCGCTTTGCAGGCTGGCCGCCACGCGCAGCAACTCGACTTCATCCATGCCAGCGGCAACCGACAGCGCTGTCAGCTTGGGCTTGCCCACGGTCAGCGTGCCGGTTTTGTCAAAGGCCACCACGTCCACTTTGTGCGCCAGTTCCAGCGCCTGCGCATCCTTGATCAAAATGCCATGTTTCGCGGCCACGCCGGTGCCGGCCATGATGGCTGCTGGCGTCGCCAGCCCCAGCGCGCACGGGCAGGCAATCACCAGCACCGCCACGGCGTGGATTAGTGCCACCTCAAAAGTGTGGCCAGTCAGCCACCAGCCCAGCAGCGTGAAGATCGCCAGCACCAGCACCACCGGTACAAACACCGCGCTCACCTGATCGACCAGCCGCTGAATTGGCGCCTTGGCCGCCTGCGCGTCTTCCACCAGACGGATGATGCGCGAGAGCACGGTCTCACTTCCCACCGCGCGCACCTGCATCACCACGCGGCCGTCGCCATTGATGGAGCCGCCCGTGAGCGCCCCGCCAGCATCTTTGGCCACGGGCAGGGGCTCACCGGTCAGCATGGACTCATCCACCTGCGTGTGCCCTTCCAGCAGCGTGCCATCCACCGGATACCGCTCACCGGGCTTGACCACCAGCCGGTCACCCACCAGCAATTCCGCCACCGGCACATCCACCTCGCCATCCGGCCCCATCAGGTGCGCCACGTCGGGCCGCAGCGCATGCAGGGCACGAATCGCAGCGGTGGTCTGTCGCTTGGCCCGCGCTTCCAGCCACTTGCCCAGCATCACCAGCGTGATCACTACGGCCGAGCCCTCAAAGTACAGGTGCACCATGGTGTCCGGCTCAGCCGTCAGCCACAGCCACATCGACAACAACCAACCTGCCGTGGTACCAATGGCCACCAGCAAGTCCATGTTGCCTGTGAGCGCCTTGAGTGCATGCCAGCCGGCCTTGTAAAAGCGCGCCCCCAGAATGAACTGAACAGGTGTCGCCAGCAGAAACTGCCAGATCGGCGCCAGCATCCAGTGCTTGCCCAGCAAGTCACCAATCATCGGCAGCACCAGCGGCGCAGACAGCGCCAGACCCACTGCCACGGGCACGAACCCGCCCCAGGCAGAAACGTCTTCTTCCATCACTGCGGCATCGGCGGCACGGGGTTCGTAACCCGCATCACGCACGGCGCGGCGCAGGCGCGCGTCCAGATTCTCGCCCGGTGCCACCACGATGCGTGCCGATTCGGTCGCCAGATTCACCGTGGCCTCCTGAACGCCCGGCACTTTCTTGAGGGCTTTTTCGACGCGGCTCACACACGACGCGCAGGTCATGCCGCCGATACCGATGTCAATTGCAGATGCGGATAAGGTAGTTGTCATAGTGACCAGAGCGTAATGGTTCCCATCATGGTAAGGTCAAGCATTGATCCAGATCAACCCCGGCAACATCAGGGTTGCTTGACTCTCCCATCATGGCAAGGTTCAGACTATGCTCCTGTTTAACGCTATTACCCGAGGAAATACACCATGAACCAGACCTTCACCGTCACCGGCATGACCTGTGGCCACTGCGAAAAGGCCGTCACACGGGCTGTCAAGCAGGCCGACCCGCAAGCCGAGATCAAGATCGACCGGGCCCAGAACCTGGTGCAGGTTGAATCCACCCAGCCCCGCGAAACGCTGGCCAAAGCCATTGCCGAAGAAGGTTATGCCGTCGCCGCCTGAAGCCAGCCACGACAGGGCCCACTTCCCGGTCAACATCGGCGAGGCCTCGCGCCTTTCCGGTGTGTCGGCCAAAATGCTGCGCCACTATGAGTCGCTGTCACTGCTGGGCCAGGTCACACGTACAGACAGCGGTTACCGGCAATACAGCGAGGCCGATGTGCATACGCTGCGCTTCATCAAGCGCAGCCGCGATCTGGGCTTCTCAATGGTCGAGATCGCCGAACTGGTCAACCTGTGGCACAACCGGCGCCGCGCCAGCGCCAGCGTCAAACGCATTGCCCAGAAGCATGTGGATGATCTGACGCAACGCATTGAAGCCATGCAGGCCATGCAACGTTCACTGCAAAACCTGCTGCACCACTGCCATGGCGACGACCGGCCCGATTGCCCCATCCTGGACGATCTGGCCAGCGCCTGAGCCCGATGGCTGGCGCCGTTACCATAGCGCCCATGGTTCACAAGCCGCGCATCCTCCTGGTTGAAGACGAATCCGGCATTGCCGACACGCTGCAATACGTGCTGTCCACGGACGGGTTTGCGCCCGTGTGGTGCAGCACCGCCGAAGAAGCCATCCGCCAGTTCACGATAGCGCCACCGGCCCTGGTGGTGCTGGATGTGGGCCTGCCCGACCTCAATGGTTTTGAACTGTTCAAGCGGCTGCAGGCATTACCCGGCGGCGCGCAGGTGCCCATGCTGTTTCTCACAGCCCGCAGCGACGAGATTGACCGCGTAGTGGGGCTGGAACTCGGCGCCGATGACTACATTGCCAAACCCTTTTCTCCGCGCGAGCTGGTGGCGCGGGTACGCGGCATCCTGCGTCGCAGTGTGCGACCGGTTGCCTCCCCTCAAACCATCCCATCGACCGTACCCGTTGCGAAGCCGGCAACCCAGCCCTTCGCACTGGATGAAGAGCGCCATCAGATCCGCTTCTATGGCCGGCTGCTGGAACTCTCGCGTTATGAATTTGGGGTGCTGCGCCTGCTGGTGCAGCGTCCGGGCCGGGTGTTCACGCGTGACGAACTGCTGGCCAAGGTGTGGGATGACACCAGCGACAGTTTTGACCGCACGGTAGACGCCCACATCAAGACCTTGCGCGCGAAGCTCAAGACCGTCGCACCTGCCATTGAAGCGATCCGCACGCTGCGTGGCACCGGCTATGCGTTGAGCGAAGATTTACCGGAATCAGTTTGAGTAAGCGTACCCGCATCTTCATTGGCATCCTGCTGATCTACGTAGCTGGCATCGGCTTCATGCTTTACCGCGTGGTGGCCGATCTGGACCCGCGTTACCGTGAGTCTGCCGAAGAGTCCCTGGTGGAAACCTCGCAGCTCATGGCCAGCCTGATTGAGCAGGACATTCGCGATGGCGCACTGGATACGGCGCGCCTCGAGCCCGTATTCCAGTCGCTCTACGCGCGTCGTTTCAATGCGCAGATTTTCAGCGTCACCAAAACCCGCGTGGAGCTGCGTGCCTACGTCACCGACCGCAGCGGACGCGTGGTGTTTGACTCCACGGGGCAGCATCTGGGTGAAGACTTTTCCCAGTGGCGCGATGTCAGCCGGGCCCTCAAGGGCGATTACGGCGCACGTACCACACCCGATGTGGCAAGCGACCCCGACAGCTCGGTGATGTATGTCGGCGCGCCAGTACGCTGGTCCCAGGGTGGCAATGGCGAGATCATTGGCACCGTCACCGTGGGCAAACCGGTGCAGAGTTTTGGCCAGTTTGTTTCCGCCGCACGCGAAAAAACCCTGTATGTTGGTCTGGTGTCGGTACTGGCCGTGCTGATGCTGGTCGTGATGGTATCGGTGTGGCTGGTTCGGCCATTTGGCCTGATTGCCGACTACGTGCGCTACGTGCGGGCCCAGCGACGGTTCAGCCTGCCGCGTCTGGGACGCAGGGCGGTGGGCGTCATCGGCGCAGCCTACGACGAAATGCGCGACGCACTGGCTGGCCGCAACTACGTGGCTGACTATGTGCAAACCCTCACCCACGAGGTGAAGAGCCCGCTGTCTGCCATCCGCGGTGCGGCTGAACTGCTGCAGGAACCGGGCATGCCGCAGCCCGAGCGCCAGCGCTTCCTGGCCAACATCCAGCGGGAAACCCTGCGTATTCAGGAAATGGTGGACCGCATGATGGAGCTCACTGCACTGGAAACCCGTCGCATGCTGGAGCGTGCGGAGCCCGTGGCCCTGAAACCCCTGCTGGAGGAGCTGGCGGGCGCCACTCAGGGGCAGGCGGCACGGCGGCACGTCCGCATCGAACTGGATGCGCCGCAGGATGCGGTGGTGGAAGGTGACGCCTTCCTGCTGCGTCGCGCGGTGAGCAACCTGCTGGACAACGCGCTGGATTTTTCCCCCGAAGGCAGCACGGTGCAGCTGTCACTGTCGGTACAGCGGCGCAGTGTGCACATCACCGTGCGTGATCAGGGGCCGGGCATTCCCGACTACGCGCAGGACAAGGTATTCGAAAAATTCTATTCGCTCGCAAGGCCCCACTCGAAGAAAAAAAGTACGGGCCTGGGCCTCTCGTTTGTCAAGGAAATCGCCTCGCTGCACCACGGGCGCATCGAGCTGGACAACCGGCCCGAGGGTGAAGGGCCTGGCGCCGTCGCTACCCTCTCGCTGCCCCGCACGAGTGTCTGAATAGCGTTTCCGGCCCACTTCACGCAGACTTCACAGGGACTTCATATAGCCCCTGCGCGCTTCAAACTGCCTTCTCACACGCCTCCGATGCTAGGGACACCGTGCAACGTCGCACGCATGTTCCGGAGAAAGCATCATGGCGCTCACCCTTCCTTCCACCCCGCAGCCGGCAGAAACTGCACCGCCGCCACATGTTGCCCGATGGTTGTGGATAACCACCACCAGTCTCGCTGCGGCATGTTTTCTGGCGCTGGTCGCCCAGTCCGCCCAGGCGCAGGACCGTGACGCACCGCGCCTGAAGACCGAGAGCCCCTATTTCTTCGTCAAGAGTGACGACCCGGCAGTAGACCAGTTGCCGCTGAAATCCACCCAGGTCGATGTGCGCATCTCCGGCGTCATCGCGGACGTCACGGTCACACAGCACTACAGGAACGAAGGCCAGCGTGTCATCGAGGCGAAATACGTATTTCCGGGTTCCACCAGAGCCGCCGTGCATGGCATGAACGTGCGTCTGGCCGACCGGTTGATCACCGCCAAAATCCGCGAGAAGCAGCAGGCCCGCATCGAATACGACACCGCCAGGAAGGAAGGCAAGACGGCTGCGCTGCTGGAACAGCATCTGCCCAACGTCTTCCAGATGAACGTGGCCAACATCCTGCCCGGCGACGATGTGAAGGTCGAACTGCGCTACACCGAGCTGCTGGTACCCACCAGTGGCAACTACCAGTTTGTGTTTCCCACCGTGGTGGGGCCGCGCTACAACAGCCCGCAGTCCAGTCAGGCGAGTGCCTCCTGGGTGAGCCAGCCCGTGCTGCGTCAGGGTGACGTGTCTCCTGCCGCCTTCGACATCCACGTGGCGCTGAACACCCCCATGGGCATCAAGGAGGTGCATTCCTCCACCCACGACATCAGCACCTACCGGGAAGAAGGCGGCGCGTCCGTAGTCAGCCTGAAAGACACCGGAGTGCCCGCCAACAACCGCGACTTCATCCTGGACTACCGGCTGGCCGGTGACCGCATTGAGTCCGGCGTGATGCTCTACAAGGGCAGTGACGAGAACTTCTTTCTGGCCATGATCGAGCCACCCAAGGCCATAGCCGCTACCATCATTTCGCCGCGTGACTACATCTTTGTGGTGGACATCTCGGGCTCCATGCACGGCTTTCCGCTGGATACCGCGAAGACCCTGCTGCGCGAGCTGATTGGCAACCTGCGTCCCAGCGACACCTTCAATGTGATGCTGTTTTCCGGCAGTAACCGTCTGCTGAGCCCTCATTCTGTACCCGCTACGCGCGCCAACATCGAACAGGCCATCCGCACCATCCAGCAAATGGGCGGTGGTGGCAGTACCGAGCTGATGCCCGCGCTCAAACGCGTCTATGCCGAGCCCAAAGCTGCCGATGTGTCGCGCACCGTGGTGGTGGTGACCGACGGTTATGTGACTGTGGAACGTGAAGCGTTTGATCTGGTCCGCCGGAACCTCTCGCAGGCCAACCTGTTCTCGTTTGGCATTGGCTCCTCGGTCAACCGCCACCTGATGGAAGGTCTGGCACGGGCCGGCATGGGTGAGCCCTTCATCATCACGCAGCCATCTGAAGCGGCCGCACAGGCTGCACGCTTTCGCAAGATGATTGATTCGCCGGTGCTGACCAGCGTCAAAGCACAATTTGACGGTCTGGACGTGTATGACGTGGAGCCGCGTCATCTGCCCGACGTGTTGGGCGAACGCCCCGTTATCGTGTTTGGCAAGTGGCGTGGTGACGCCAAAGGCAACCTCATCATCGAAGGCCAGACCGCGAGTGGTCCGTTCAGCCAGACCCTGCCTGTCGACTCAGCAACCGTCTCCACGGGCAGCAACGCCGCCCTGCGTCACCTGTGGGCGCGCCACCGCATCGCCAGCCTGTCCGATCAGGAGTCGCTGGAAGGGGGTGACGCCTTCAGCAAACGCATCACCGATCTGGGTCTGCAATACAGCCTGCTGACGCAATACACCAGCTTCATCGCAGTGGATCAAGTGGTGCGCAACGTCGCGCCACAAAACAACAC
>Ga0208822_1001937_pt1 | contig 13681 bp, 9 predicted proteins | sample AD_STIC08_MetaG_FD_184435 | JGI IMG/M metagenome (GOLD analysis project Ga0208822, IMG submission 184435) | Active sludge microbial communities of municipal wastewater-treating anaerobic digesters from USA - AD_STIC08_MetaG (SPAdes) (version 2) | ecosystem: Engineered > Bioreactor > Anaerobic >...
CGATGGGTGCGGGGATCGTGGAGGTGTTCGCCCGCAACGGGATCGACGTCGTCGCGGTCGAGGTCGACGGCCCGGCCATCGAGCACGGCAAGGCCGTTCTCGGGGGGAGCACCGGGCGCGCGCTGGCCCGCGGCAAGATGACGCAGCAGGAGCACGACGCGCTGCACTCGCGGGTCACGTTCACGAGCAACCTCGGGGACCTCGCCCCCTGCCAACTCGTCGTCGAGGCCGTGCCGGAGCACTTGGACCTCAAGAAGGAACTGCTCGGCAAGGTCGACGAGGTGGTCTCCGCCGACGCGATCCTCGCGACGAACACCTCGTCCCTGCCGGTCACCGAGATCGCCGTCGCGACGAAGAACCCCAAGCGCGTCGTCGGCATGCACTTCTTCAACCCCGCCCCGGTGCAGCAGTTCGTCGAGGTCATCCGCACCGTCATCACCGCCGACGACGTCTTCGAGGACGTCAAGGCGCTCGCGGAGCGGCTGGGCAAGAAGCCGGTCGTCGTCGGCGACAAGGCCGGCTTCATCGCCAACGCGCTGCTCTTCGGCTACCTGAACCACGCCGTCTCGATGTTCGAGAGCCGCTACGCCACCCGCGAGGACCTCGACGCCGCGATGCGCTTCGGCTGCGGTTACCCGATGGGCCCGCTCGCGCTGCTCGACCTCATCGGCCTCGACACGGCATACGAGATCCTCGACACGATGTACAAGCAGGGCCGTGACCGCCTGCACGCGCCGAGCCCCATCATCAAGCAGATGGTCAGCGCAGGCATGCTCGGCCGCAAGAGCGGTCGGGGGTTCTACACGTACGAGCAGCCCGGTTCGCCGCAGGTCGTCGCGGACGCCAACACCCCGGCTGGCGGTCCCCCCGCGGGCGTCACCCTGCGGTCGGTGGCCACGGTCGGTGTGGTCGGCTCCGGGACGATGGCGACCGGCATCATCGAGGTGTTCGCCAAGGCCGGGTATGCCGTGACGTTCGTGGCGCGCGGCGACGACAAGGTCGCCGGGGTGCACACCGCCCTGGCGCGCAGCACGTCGCGCGCGGTCGAGAAGGGCCGGATGACCGCCGAGGACGCCGAGGCGATGCTCGGACGGGTCAGCGGCGCCACCGACCGCGAGGCGCTCGCGGACGTCGATCTCGTCGTCGAGGCCATCGCCGAGGACCTCGAGATCAAGCAGCAGCTCTTCCGCGACCTCGACCGCATCTGCAAGCCGGGTGCCATCCTCGCGACGACGACGTCCTCGCTGCCGATCATCGACTGCGCCAAGGTGACCTCGCGTCCGCAGGACGTTATCGGCATGCACTTCTTCAACCCGGCACAGGTCATGAAGCTCGTCGAGGTCGTGCACACCGTGACGACTGCACCCGACGTGATCGCCACGGTGCAGGACCTGTGCGCCAAGGTCGGCAAGGTGGCCGTGACCTGCGGCGACCGCTCCGGCTTCATCGTCAACGCGCTGCTCTTCCCCTACCTCAACGACGCGGTGCGCATGCTCGAGGCCAACTACGCCTCGGCCGACGACATCGACACGGCGATGAAGGCGGGCTGTGGGCTGCCGATGGGGCCCTTCGAGCTGCTCGACGTCGTCGGCCTCGACGTGTCCCTGGCCATCGAGCGTGAGCTGTACACCGAGTTCCGCGAGCCGGGCTATGCGCCGGCGCCGCTGCTCGAGCACCTCGTGACCGCCGGCTACCTGGGGCGCAAGACCGGGCGCGGGTTCCGCACCTACGCCTGACCGGCATCTGGCATCCGGCATCCGGCGCGCGACACGGCATCCGACGTGACCGTACCGAGATCGACCAATAGGTCAGTGCGCGTACGAGGCCGTGTACCTGGAGTGACCTATTGGTCGATCTGAAGACGCCCGGGTCATGAGCGGGCGTCCGGATGCCGTGGGCTCACCGCCTGCGTGTTGCCTCCTCTCGACGGGGGAGGGGGAACCGAGCCGGGCGCGGGGTGGATAGGTTGGGCGGGTGAGCACAGCATTGCCGGCGCGGGCCCGGGTCGTCATCATCGGAGGAGGCGTCATCGGCGCCTCGATCGCCTACCACCTGGCGCATCTGGGCATCACCGATGTCCTCGTGCTCGAACGTGACCGGCTGACGTCCGGCACGACGTGGCACGCGGCCGGCCTGATGACCTGTTTCGGCTCCACGAGCGAGACGAACACCCGGATGCGGCTGTACTCGCGTGATCTCTATGCCCGCCTGGAGGCGGAGACGGGTGTGGCGACGGGGTTCAAGCCGGTCGGGCTCATCGAGGCGGCTGCGGACGCGGACCGGCTCGAGGAGTACCGCCGGGTCGCGGCGTTCCAGCGCCACATCGGCCTCGAGGTCGAGGAGATCGGCCCGAAGGAGATGGCCGACCTCTTCCCGCTGGCGCGCACCGACGACCTGCTCGCGGGCTTCCACGTGCCGGGCGACGGCCGGGTCAACCCGGTCGACGTCACGATGAGCCTGGCCAGAGGGGCCCGCAACCTCGGGGTCAGGATCGTCGAGGGGGTGCGGGTCGAGCAGGTCGTCACCCGCCCGCGCGGGCTCGTCGAGGAGGTCACCGGGGTCCGCACGGATGCCGGTGACGTCGAGTGCGACGTCGTCGTCAACTGCGCGGGCATGTGGGCCCGTGAGCTCGCCGAGCGCAACGGCGTCGTCGTGCCGAACCAGGCGGCCGAGCACTACTACCTCATCACCGAGCCGATCGACGGCATGAGCCCGGACGCGCCGGTGTTCGAGGACCCGGCCTCCTACGGCTACTACCGCGAGGAGGGCGGCGGCATGATGGTCGGGCTCTTCGAGCCGGTCGCCGCCGCATGGAACGTCGACGGCATCCCACGCGACTTCTCCTTCGGTGAGATCGCCCCCGACTGGGACCGGATGGGCCCCTTCGTCGAGCGCGCCATCGCGCGCGTACCGGTTGTCGAGACCGTCGGCATCCGCACGTTCTTCTGCGGGCCCGAGTCCTTCACCCCCGACCTCGCGCCGGCGGTGGGTGAGGCTCCCGGCATCCACGGCTACTTCGTGTGTGCGGGGCTGAACTCCGTCGGCATCCTGTCGGCTGGCGGGATGGGCCGCATCGTCGCTCAGTGGGTCGCCGACGGCCACCCCGACGTCGACGTCACCGGGTTCGACGTCGCCCGCTTCCGGGACTGGCAGCTCAACCCGACGCACCGAGCGCAGCGCACCGCCGAGATCCTCGGCACCGTGTATGCCGCTCACACGCCGGGCATCGAGCTCACCTCTGCGCGTGGCGAGTTCACCTCACCCGTGCACGACCGGCTGGTCGCGGAGGGTGCCCGTCTGCGTGACGTCAGCGGCTGGGAGTCCGCGGCCTGGTACGCCGGGCGTGGGCAGACCCCCACCGACGAACCAGGCTGGGGGCACCACCCGTGGTTCGCGAACTGGCGCGCCGAGCACGAGGCGGTGCGCGAGGCCGTCGGGCTCATGGACATGTCGTTCATGGCCAAGTTCGCGGTGCGCGGGCCTGATTCCGGCGTGGTGCTCGACCGCCTGAGCGCTGGCGCGGTCAACGAGCGCGACGGGGTCATCACGTACACCCAGTGGCTCGGGGAGGACGGTGGCATCCGGGCAGACCTCACGGTGACCCGCTTGGCGGCGGACGACTTCCTCGTCGTCGTGTCCGACACCGCGCACGGGTCGGCGCTGGGCCAGCTGCGGCGGGCGGTCGGAGACGCCGACGCCACCGTCGAGGACGTCACGACCGAGCTCGCGCTGCTCACCGTGCAGGGCCCCAGCTCCCGCGCGACCCTCGCGCAGGCTGCTCCCGGCGCTGACTGGTCGAGTGAGGCCTTCCCGTTCCGGGCGGCGCGCCGCGTCGACATCGCCGGTGTCGAGGTGCTCGCCATCCGCATCACCTACCTCGGTGAGCTGGGGTGGGAGCTGTACGCGCCCGCTTCGCACGCGGGCGAGGTGTGGGATGCCGTCCTCGCGGCGGGTGCTGCGCACGGCATCCGACCCGTGGGTCTCAAGGCGTTGTCGAGCCTGCGGATGGAGAAGGGCTACCGCGACTTCGGCCACGACATCGACAACACCGACGACGTCTGCGGCGTCGGGCTCGGTTTCGCCGTCGCCCTCGACAAGCCGGGCGGGTTCGTCGGGCGCGAGGCCACCCTGGCGGCCAAGGAGCGGGGCACACCGCACCACCGGCTCGTCCAGGTGCTGCTGAGAGACCCCCAACCGCTGCTCTTCCACGCCGAGCCGGTGCTACGCGACGGTGTCGTCGTCGGGGAGGTGCGCTCGGCTTCGTACGGCTGGACCCTCGGCGGCGCGGTGGGCCTGGCGTTCGTCGGCGGCGACGGGCCGGTGACGCCGCAGTGGCTCGCCGACGGGCAGTGGGAGGTCGATGTCGCCGGGACCCGGCATCCGGCCGTGGTGTCGTTGCGTCCGATGTACGACCCGACGAGCGCGCGCGTCACGGGCTGACGACGTCTGGAAGCATGGGCGGCATGCCCAGGGCCAACCGCCGCCGCCGCGACCTCGAGTCCCGGCCGCTCTCGGGCGCCAGCGAGGTCGGTACCCAGACCTACTCGGGCCGTCCGTGGCACGTCCGCCAGCTGTCGGGGGCGTCATCGACCCGGGAGTACCGGTGCCCGGGGTGTCATCAGGGCATTGCCGTCGGTACGCCGCACGTCGTCGTGTGGCCGGCCCAGGGGGTCGGCGGTATCGATGAGCGGCGGCACTGGCACACCCGCTGCTGGTCGGCCCGGCACGCCGCCCGCCCCTGAGCCGTAGGGGGCGGTCAGGCGCGGTTCTGGCGCGGGACCAGCACCTCTTCGTAGAGCAACAGGAGCCCGGCGGCCACCGGGATCGCGAGCAGGGCGCCGAGCACCCCGAGCAGCGCGCCGCCGGCAAGGGCGGCGACGATCGTCACCGGCCCCGGTACCGACACCGTGCGCTGCATGATCCGCGGCGCCACGAGGTAGTTCTCGACCTGCTGGTAGATCAGGTAGTACACGCCCGCGATGAGCGCCGTGTTCGGCTCGGACACGAACGCGATGGCGCACACGAGCACCGCCCCGAGGGTGGCACCGATCATCGGGATGAGCCCGAGCAGGCCGACGGTCACGGCGAGCACCGCGGCGTACGGGATGCCGACGAGGGTCATCATCAGGTACGACAGCACCCCGTTCAGGGTGGCGATGGAGACCTGGCCCAGGGCGTAGGAGCCCACCCGGCGCATGATCTCCTCCGACAGCGGCTCGACGCGGGACCGCCGCGAGGCCGGCACGAGGGCGTAACCAGCCTGCTTGACGCGCGGCAGCGACCCCAGGAAGTACAGCGTCAGCACGAGCACCGTGAAGACCTGGAAGGTGCCGTTGAGCACGGCTCTGCCCACCCCGAAGATGCCGCCGAGCACCCCCTGGATGAACGACTGGTCCATGGCCCGCGCTCGGATCTCGGCCTGGAGGGTGTCCAGGACGTCATAGTTCGCGTCGAGGTCGCGCACCCAGCGGGCATCAAGGAGCTGCTCGACGTATCCGGGGGCCTGTCGCGCCAGTTCCGCCCCTTCGAGGGCGACGGGCGGGATGACCACGGCCAGGATCACGCCGAAGATCACGAGCAACCCGCTGAAGACGGCGGCCACGGCTGCGGCCCGGCGCACGCCCCGCGACACGAGGCCGTCGACGATCGGGCTGAGTGCGAGCGCGATGAAGAGGGAGACGACGAGCAGCGTCAGCGTCGTCGTGATCTGCCCGACGAGCCGCCACAGGCCGATGGCGATGATCGCCCCCGTGGCGCCGAAGAAGCCGATGTAGAACGGCGAGTGGCGGTTGAGCGGGCGGCCGATGACACCGTAGGGCGTGACCGTCGGCTGGGTCGGGTCGACGACGAACGGCGAGGATGCCGAGGTGCGGGATTCCTCGGAGCTCCCGGTGGGGGTTTGGGGCTGGACGACCGCGTCACCGTCGCCGGGGGCGGAGGCGGTGGCGGTGTGGTCGACGTCGGCGGGTTCGGCGTCCGTCGCCCGGGCCGCGATGCGGTTGCTCTCCTCGAGCGCCGCGAGTTGCCGTCGCCGGAACTCACCCCACCGGGTCACCGGGCTCCACAGCCTCGACACGTCCACGCCACACCTCCCGCGGCAACCCTACGGTGAGATGAGGCCGCCGGGCGCCACGGCATCCCTCTCCGACTTCGTGCGACTTCGGCACCGGTCTGGGCAGGTGTGTGGCGCAGAACCGCACCCAAGTCGCACGAAGTCGGGAAAAGGTCAGGCGTTGCGGAAGCGGTTGATCTCGCTCTCGAACCGGGCCCGCTTCTCGGGGTTGCTCACGCCGAGGCCCTCCTCGGGGGCCAGCGTCAGCACGCCGACCTTGCCCTGGTGGAGGTTGCGGTGCACGTCCAGGGCGGCGGTGCCGACGTCCTCGAGGCGGTAGGTGCGGCTCAGGGTCGGGTGGATCAGGCCGCGGTCGATGAGCTCGTTGGCCTCCCACGCCTCGCGGTAGTTCGCGAAGTGGGAGCTGACGATGCGCTTGAGGTTCATCCACAGGTAGCGGTTGTCGTACTCGTGCATGTACCCCGAGGTCGACGCACACGTGACGATCGTGCCGCCCTTGCGGGCGACGTAGACGCTGGCGCCGAAGGTCTCGCGGCCGGGGTGCTCGAAGACGATGTCGACGTCGTGCCCACCGGTCAGCTCACGGATCTTCTTGCCCAGGCGCTGCCACTCCTTGGGGTTCTGCGCCGTCCCGTCCTCGTTCCAGAACCGGTACCCCTCCGCGGAGCGGTCGATGATGAGCTCGGCGCCCATCGCGCGGCAGATCGCGGCCTTCTCGGGGGAGGAGACCACGCAGATCGGGGTCGCGCCGCCGGCCAGGGCCATCTGGGTCGCGTAGGAGCCCAATCCGCCCGACGCACCCCAGATGAGCACGCGGTCACCGAGCTTCATGTGGGCGCCGTTGCGCGAGATGAGCTGGCGGTAGGCCGTGCTGTTGACCAGGCCGGGAGATGCCGCCTCCTCCCACGACAGGTGGGTGGGCTTGGGCATCAGCTGGTTGGCCTTGACGATCGCGAGCTCGGCCAGACCGCCGAAGTTGGTCTCGAACCCCCAGATCCGCTGCTGCGGGTCCATCATCGTGTCGTCGTGACCGGCGGCGTCCTCGAGCTCGACGGACAGGCAGTGCGCGACGACCTCGGTGCCGGGCTTCCACTTGGTCACACCCGGACCCACGCGCAGGACGACGCCCGCGAGGTCGGAGCCGACGACGTGGTAGTCGCGGTCGTGACGCTTGGCGAACTCCGAGGTGCGGCCGTAGCGCTCGAGGAACCCGAACGTCGACACCGGCTCGAAGATCGAGGTCCACACGGTGTTGTAGTTGATGGCGCTGGCCATGACGGCGACGAGGGCTTCACCGGGCGCGAGTTCGGGGGTGGGCACCTGCTCGACGTGCAGGGACTTGCGCGGGTCCTTGTCGCGGCTGGCCAGACCCTCGAACATCAGGGCCTCGTCCTTGTGCACGGTCGCGGCCCGATAGGTCTTCGGCACCTCGATCCCGGCGTAGGTCTGCTCGGTGCGGTCCCCGGAGAGGATGGCCTCGCGGATCTGGTCCATGCGGTCGTGCTCCTTTGGCGGCGAAGGCTGGGTCTTGCGTGAACCTAGCCGCCGACCCGGCCGCGGTCGCGTGCGTATGACGGTGCCCACAGCGTGATCCGGCTCACGGGGGTCGGGAGCCCTGCTCGGGCATCCGGCATACAGTTTCGTCGTGTCCCCGATCGCCCTGACCCGCCGCCGCGTGCTGCTCGGTGGGGTCGGGCTGCTGGCCTACTCGGGCACGGCGTACTGGAGCATCACCGAGCGGATCATGCGCGCCGAGGTGCCGTTGTACGGGGAGACGGTGGCCTTCGGCGGGGGCGGGAGCCGTGAGATCGTCCCGGTGGGACGGGTGGATGCCGTGGTGCCGGGCACGCGGGTACTCGCCGACCGCGTCCAGACGGCTGCCCTGCTCGAGGAGGAGCAGGCGTGGCTCGCCTCGTGCGCCCCGTGGGTGCAGACCCGACTCGACGCGGGTGACGACGTGCTCCGCTCTGCCCTGCTCGACCTGCGCGCCCTCTCCGCCGACCTCAAGGTCTCCGTGGCGGGGTGGACCGACCGGTGGCGCTACGCGTGGCCCAGGGACGTCTCGTTCGTGGCAGCAGCCCTGGCCCGGGTCGGCCACCACGACGCAGCGGCCGACCAGCTGCGCTGGCTGCGCGGTGTCCAGGGCAGGGACGGCGGGTTCGAGGCGCGCTACGACCCGAGCACGCGGCGCCCCCCTGACGACCGCGTCGCCCAGCTCGACGGCACCGGCTGGGTGGTGTGGGGCGCTGGCCAGATCGCGGCGCAGGCCCCTGAGCGGGCCACCGAGCTGCTCACCCCGCTCACCTCCCTGCTCGTGCGCAGCTGCACCAAGCTGCTGGACTCCCTCGACGAGGCGACCGCCCTGCCGCCGGCGTCGTCGGACTACTGGGAGATCGTCGAGGACACCCTCACCCTGGGCACCGCGGCCGCCGTCCTCGCCGGGCTGCGCAGCGGCGCGGTCGTGCTGCCCCTGGTGGGGGAGTACGCGCTGGCCGAGCGGGCCCGGGCCGCCTCGGACACCCTGGCGGCGCAGGTTCGCAAGCACTTCGGCCCCAACGGCTACCCGCGACTGCTCGGCGGTTCGGCCTCGGATGCCGCCGTGACGTTCCTCGTCGCCCCCATCGGGCCGACGGAGGCGGACGTCGAGGTGCTGACGGCCATCGACCGGGCCCAGACCTCGATGCTGCGCCCGGCCGGGGGGCTGGCGCCCGGCGCCTCGTGGAAGAACGACGGCATCAGCTGGACCCCGACCACCGCGCTGTTCGCCGCCGCGTGGGCCGCGAACGGCTACCCGAGCAAGGCCGAGATCCTCCTGAAATGGCTCGGTGACCACCGCACCGAGGCCGGCTCCTACCCCGAGAAGGTGCTGCACGACGGCCGACCGGCCGCGGTCGCCCCCCTCGCGTGGACGGCATCCCTCGTGGTCATCGCCACCCACGAGCTGGTGCGGGGATGATGCGCCGCGCCCTCGTCGCCGCCATGGCTCTCGTGGCCGCGACCCTCGGCCTCGCGGCCACACCATGGGCGTGGGCGACGGCTTCCGCCGCGACGTCCGCGACGACAGCCACGGCCTCAAACACCCCGCCACTCGTCATCGTCGGCGCGCCCGGGCTCGCCTGGTCCGACCTCGAGCGCGACGACCTGCCGGCCCTCACGGCGCTCGTCGAGCAGGGCGCCTCCGGGTCGCTGACCGTGCGGGCGGTGCGCAGCCGCTCCTGCGCCATCGACGGCTGGCTCACCCTCTCCGCCGGGCGACGCGCGGGGGACCTGCCCGGGCCGTGCCGCGAGCCGCTGCCCCCGGTCGGTGGGCTCGTGCCGTACTGGTCGGACTACCTGGCTGCTGCCGCTGCAGATTCCTACGACGCCAGACCGGGGCTGCTCGCCGAGGCGGTCGCGGCATCCGGGGCGTGCCTGCAGAGCAGCGGGGCGGGCGCGGCGATCGGTGCTGCCGACCCTGACGGCTCGGTGGGGTCGACGTACTCCGACACGGTGCCGACCAGTGTCGAGTGCCCCGTGGTGCTCGTCGACGGGGGAGCGCTGCCGGTCACCCAGCCCGAGCGGGCGGATGCCGTGGCGCGCCTCGACGCGCTCGTCGCCCAGGTCGTCGGGGCGGCACCCGGGGCCGACGTCGTCGTGGCCGGGCTCGGCGACGGTGACTCCAGCGTGCGACCGCGGGCGGTCGTGGCGAGCGGTCCGTCGTTCGGCGAGGGCCTGCTGACCTCGGGCTCGACGCGGCAGCCCGGCGCCATCCAGCTCCAGGACCTCACGGCCACGGCCCTCGAGCGGGTCGGGGTCGAGGACGCACCGATCAGCGGGCGGGCCGTGTCCGTGGTCTCGGGGGCCTCGTCGGCCGGTCAGCGGGTCGATGGCCTCGTCGGGTTCGAGACGCGGGCCGCGACCCTGCGATCGGTGAGCCCGCAGGTGACGGCCTGGCTGGCCGTGGGCTTCGCCCTCTGGGCGGCCCTGGGTGCGTGGAGCTGGTGGCGTCGCGGGGCGTCGCGAGAGCTGCCCCGGGCGCTGGTCGTCGGCGGTGTCGCGGTGGCTGCCGTGCCCATCTCGACGTTTGCCGCGAACCTGGTGCCCTGGTGGCAGATGCCGGCCCCGGCCGCGGTGTTCGTCGCGATCCTCGTGGCGGTGACCGCGCTGGTGGCGGCGGTCGCGCTGGGTGCCGAGCGACGGCATCCGCTGGGTGCGCTGCGCACCCTGGCGCTGTTCACGGTGGTGGTGCTCGCCGGTGACGTGCTCCTCGGGTCGCGGCTGCAGCTCGGGTCGGTCTTCGGGCAGAACCCGACCGTCGGTGGGCGGTTCTACGGTTTCGGGAACACGAGCTTCGCCCTCTACGGGCTGGCCGCGCTCGTGCTCGTCGCGTGGGTCGCCGGTGCGCGGTGGCGCTCGCGCCAGGTCGCGGTGGGTCTGGGGTTCGGGCTGCTCGTCGTGCTCCTGGCGATCGAGGGGCTGCCGTCGCTCGGTGCCGACTTCGGTGGGCCACCGGGGCTGCTGCTTGGTGGGCTCGTGGTCATCGCCGGTGTCGCTGGCGTCCGGCTGACGCTGCGCCGGTCGGTGGTGGCTGTCGTGGCGGCCGGGCTGCTCGTCGGGGCGATCTCCTGGCTCGACTGGCGGCGCCCGCAGGCGTCGCGCACCCACCTCGGCGAGTTCGTCGACACGGTGATCTCGGGGGAGGCGGGCTCGGTGCTCGGGCGCAAGCTCGCGCAGAACGTCACCAACCTCGGGTCCCCGCCGCTGCTGGCCATCTCGATCGCGACGGTGGTTCTCGTGGTGGTGGCCTGGCGGGTCGGCTGGCGCCCGGTGGATGCCGGGGTGCCGGTGCTGCGCGGGGCCGTCGTCCTCGCCCTGGTCGGGTTCGCGGTCAACGACTCGGGCCTGGTCATCCCGGCCTTCATCGCCGTCGTGTTGGCCCCGACGCTCGTCGCCGCCGGGGCGGCATCGGATGGGCGCGGCGGCTCGCAGAACGCTGGCTCGGCCGAGCCCGGTGTGCCACGCTGAGAGCATGTCGAACACGATGCCGGGGTCGGGGCCGTGGCGGCCGACGAGCTACGTGGGCCCCCTGGTCATGCTCCTGATGGGGGTCGGGTTCCTCGCCCTGGGCTGGTGGGCCAACGCTCAGGCCGAGGTCGTTCGGGCCACCGACGTGTGGGCCTACAACTCGTTGGCTGCGGTGGCGCTGCTCACCGGGGCGCTGTTCCTGCCCTTTGCCGGCGCCACCTTCGTGCGGGCGATGCGCAACCGCAAGGCCCTGGTGCGCTGACCCGTCGAGCCCGTCAGCGCGCCGTCGTGACCGTCAGTGGGCTGAGTCGGCCGGCTCGACGAGCTCGACGAGGATGCCGCCCGCGTCCCTGGGGTGGATGAAGTTGACCCGGCTGTTGCTCGTGCCGCGCCGGGGCGCGTCGTAGAGCAGGCGCAACCCACGCTCTCGCAAGGTGGCGCTCACGGCATCCAGATCGGTGACGCGGTAGGCGAGCTGCTGGATGCCGGGGCCGCTGCGTTCGAGGAACTTCGCGATCGTCGAGGCGGGGGTGAGTGGAGCCAGGAGCTGGATGCAGGACCCGGAGTCGCCGACGGCCATCATCGCCTCGCGCACGCCCTGCTCCTCGTTGGTCTCCTCGTGGAGCATCCGCATCCCGTAGGTCGAGGTGTAGAAGGCGATCGCCTCGTCGAGGTCGGGCACGGCGACGCCGACGTGGTCGATCGCGGTGAACAGGTCGGTGGGCAGCGCAGTCATGGCCCTCAGCGTAGGAAGTGCGGATGCCGTGCGCGCACCTGTCGTGGCGAGCATCACGACGGATGGCTGGGCCTTCCTCCCGTCGCAGATCCCTACTCCGGATGTGCGTCCTTGCAGCAGCGCAGATCGGGAGTAAGGACGCACATCCGGAGAAAGGCCCCGCGGTCCAGCCGCTGCGCCGATCGAGGGCTTCCGTCGGGGTACCGGACACGTCAAGTGACCTTGACTTTCGCTCCGATGTTAGTAAAGGTTGCTTTACGTCAAGCACGCTTTACTTGGAGGGGATTGCCATGCGGGTCACGATGCGATCGATAGTTCAGAGTTGGTGGCGGTCAGCGGTGCTCGGGCTGGCCCTGGGCCTGGTGTTCGGGTTGCTGATGGCCAGCCGCAACCCCGGCGCACCGGCGAGCGTGGTCGTGGTCGTCACGGCGTTCACCACCTGGCCAGTCATCACCGTCGCGCTCCAGGTGCTGTGGTTCGACCGGGCCACCACCGAGCGTGACATCGCCCAGGGCGAACTCGGGGTCGAGCACGCATGGTTCCAGGAAGCAGGCGCCACCGCCTTCGCGACGATGATCGGCGGTCTCCTCTTCCTCGAGGGCGTGGGCGGCACGCTGAACGTGTCGTGGATGGCGCCGGTGGGCCTTGCCCATGCGCTCGTGCTCGGGCTCGGCACGTTCGCGGGGTCCTACCTGTGGCTGCGATTCGGAAGGCGCTGACCGTGGAGAACAGGCTGGCCGAGCTGCGAGCCCAGCACCAGCTGTCGCAGGCAGCCCTGGCCGAGCTGCTCGGGGTCTCGCGGCAGACCGTGATCTCGATCGAGCGGGGGCGGTTCGACCCGTCACTGCCCCTGGCGTTCACGATCGCCCGCCACTTCGGAACCACGATCGAGGACATCTTCCACCCGTAGTCCGCCGACCCCGTAGCCCGTGCCCCCCGTGACCCCCGTGGTGAGGGTCACGGCACGCGGGGCTCGGCACGGCATCCACCCGTCGCTAGAGTCGAGCACGATCCCCGACCTGCTCGACACCCCGACACCGGAGGCCCCCGCATGTCCACTGACCCGACCGTCATCGTCGCCGGCGCCCGCACCCCCATGGGGCGGATGAGCGGCTCGCTCACGGGCTTCAGCGGCTCCGACCTCGGCGGCTTCGCCATCAAGGGCGCCCTCGACAAGGCGGGCGTCGACCCGCAGGACGTCGACTACGTGATCATGGGCCAGGTCCTCTACGCCGGTGAGGGGCAGATCCCCGCGCGCCAGGCGGCGGTCAAGGCCGGCATCCCGATGAACGTCCCGGCGCTGAGCATCAACAAGGTCTGCCTCTCCGGCATCGACGCCATCGCGCTCGCCGACCAGCTCATCCGCGCGGGCGAGTTCGAGATCATCGTCGCCGGCGGCCAGGAGTCGATGACCAACGCGCCGCACCTGCTCGAGAAGAGCCGCGACGGGTTCAAGTACGGCAACGTCACGCTGCGCGACCACATGGACCACGACGCGCTCTCCGACGTGTTCACCGCGCAGGGCATGGGTGGCCTGACCGAGTCGGCCAACCACGGCGAGCGAGCCGTGACCCGCGAGGAGCAGGACGAGTTCGCCGCACGCAGCCACCAGCGTGCCGCCCGCGCGTGGAAGGACGGGCTCTTCGACGACGAGGTCGTCACCGTGCAGATCCCGCAGCGCAAGGGTGACCCCATCGAGTTCCGCACCGACGAGGGCATCCGCGCCGACACCACCGCCCAGTCGCTCGCCGGCCTGCGCCCGGCCTTCGCCAAGGACGGCACCATCACCGCCGGGTCGGCCTCCCAGATCTCCGACGGCGCCGCCGCGGTCGTCGTCATGCGCAAGTCCAAGGCCGAGGAACTGGGCC
>Ga0208822_1001948_pt1 | contig 13640 bp, 13 predicted proteins | sample AD_STIC08_MetaG_FD_184435 | JGI IMG/M metagenome (GOLD analysis project Ga0208822, IMG submission 184435) | Active sludge microbial communities of municipal wastewater-treating anaerobic digesters from USA - AD_STIC08_MetaG (SPAdes) (version 2) | ecosystem: Engineered > Bioreactor > Anaerobic >...
CGCCTTCTGCGACTCTCGCTGTTCCAGGCCTCCGTCGGCATGGCGCTGGTGCTGCTCGTCGGCACGCTCAACCGCGTGATGATCGTCGAGCTGCACGTGCCGGCCTCTCTGGTCGCCATCATGGTGTCGCTGCCGGTGATCTACGCGCCGGTGCGCGCCCTCATCGGATTTCGCTCCGACAACCACCACTCGGCGCTCGGCTGGCGCCGCGTGCCCTACATCTGGATGGGCACGATGCTGCAGTTCGGCGGCCTCGCGGTGATGCCCTTCGCGCTGCTGGTGCTGTCCGGCGGCGGCAATGCCTCGCAGTGGCCGGCCTGGATCGGCCAGGCGGGCGCGGCCATCGCCTTCCTGCTCGTCGGCGCCGGCGTGCACACCACGCAGACCGCCGGGCTCGCCCTGGCCACCGACCTCGCGGCCGAGGAATCGCAGCCCAAGGTGGTCGGCCTGATGTACGTGATGCTGCTGGTGGGCACCATGGTCAGCGCCGTGGTGTTCGGCCAGCTGCTGGCCGACTTCAGCCCCGGCCGCCTCGTTCAGGTGATCCAGGGTGCCGGGTTGGCCACCATGGTGCTCAATGTCGTCGCCCTATGGAAGCAGGAGACGCGCCGCCCGCCGCGTGGCGCGGCGCCGGCCAGGCACGCCAGCTTCGGCGAGTCGTGGGGGCGCTTCATCAACCAGGTCAACGCGATGCGCCGGCTGGTGGCCATCGGCCTGGGCACCATGGCCTTCAGCATGCAGGACGTGCTGCTCGAGCCCTATGGCGGCCAGGTCCTGGGCATGAACGTCGGCGCCACCACCTCGCTGACCGCCACCTTCGCCGCCGGCGGGCTGATCGGCTTCGGCTGGGCTTCGGGCGTGCTCAGCCGCGGCGCCGACCCCTTCCGCATGGCGGCAGCCGGAGCGCTGCTCGGCATCCCGGCGTTCGGCGCCGTCATCATGTCGGCGCCGATGGGGTCGATCCCGCTGTTCGGCGCCGGTGTGCTGCTGGTCGGGCTGGGCGGCGGCATCTTCAGCCATGGCACGCTCACCGCGACCATGAACAGCGCCCCGAAGGAGCAGACCGGCCTCGCACTGGGTGCTTGGGGCGCGGTGCAAGCCACGGCGGCGGGTGTCGCGGTGGCGCTCGGCGGCATCCTGCGCGACCTCGTATCCGCGCTGGCCGCCAGGGGTTTTTTCGGCGAGGCGCTCGCCGTGCCGGCCACGGGCTATGCTGCCGTCTACGCGCTGGAGATCGCCCTGCTGCTGGCCACCACGGCTGCCATGGCAGCACTGATCGGCAGCCAGCGCAGTGGGAGCAGTCCCCGCCCGTTCACTGAAGAATTCGAGAGGAGATCGTCATGAAAATCCACTACCTGCTGTTCATTCTCTGGGTGCTCTGGGTCGCGTTCTGGCTGTGGGGCCAGTTCACGCGCTGGAACCGCGACAACAAGCGCGACTGAAGCACTGTGCGCGCGGGCCTCACCGCCCGCGCCTGTTCAGTCTGGTCAGTCTGGTAGCGAGCCCGGCACGCGCCGGCGCCGCGCCAGCGCCAGTACATCGGCCAGGTAGCCGACCATGATCGCGCCGAAGAAGGCGCCATTGGCCGCCAGCAGCACGGCCAGCGGCAGGCCGCTGATGCGCATGCCGAAGCCGTAGCTGTAGAACGCGCCGAGGGCCGCCACACACAGCTGCGCGGCCACGACCAGCCACTCCCATGTGCTGCGCTGCGTCGCCTGCGTCGTCGTTATCGTCATGGCTCCTTCACTTCACCCGCGGCATGCGCCACGGCAGCATCAGCCGTGTCGTGCGCGCCATCAGGCGCGGCACGTTCAGCGTCTCGTGCACCGAGCTCACCCGCTCGCCGAGCAGCGACGAGTCGAGCATCGAGCGCACGTAGAAAGGCGTGTCCTCCAGCGTGTGCAGCACGCGCGCCGGCTCGCCTGGTTCATTGCGCATGTGGCGCTCGATGCGCCACAGGCTGCGCGGCAGCTTCTGCCGAGGCGGGGGCTCGAAGCGCTCGGCGCCGCCGTCCGCCGAGAAGCGCTGCGCGATGACACGGTCGCCGCCCTGCTTCTGCCGCACGTCGTAGATCACCGCCGTGCTGCCGTCGCGCAGCGAGGCACGTGACCAGTCCCAGTCGGTGAACGGCCGGTCGATCGGCTCGTCGCCCTCGTTCGAATCGAGGTAGGCCTCGCCGCTCCAGCGAACGCCGGGCTGCTGCAGGTCGACCTCGACACGCGCGCACGGCGCAATCGGCCCCCAGCGGTGCCGGCCGGCGTCGTCCAGCGTGGTCGCGAAGGTCGACAGGCCACGCGGCCACACGCGCACTCGGCCGCGCACGCGCTGCGGCAGCGGCATGCCGATCTCGTCGAGGTCGAGCACCAGCGAGGCGCCGTCCCAGTGGATGCGGCTCGGGCCGACGACGAACTCGTGCACGTCGCGCGTCACGCTGGCGCGGCTGCGCTCGGTCATCGTCCAGCGCTTGCCGGCGTCGCCGTAAAGCGCCACGTTGATCGCGCAATGGTCCTCGGCCGGCGACTTCGGGTCGCGCGCGCGGGCCCAGGTGTAGTACGGCGAGAAGACGCTGCCGACGAAGGCGATGATGGTCAGGGCATGGCGGCCGTCGTCGCTGACCGCGTCGACGTACCACCAGAGATAAGCACCCGGCGCGACCGGCTGGTCGAATCGAGGCGTGCCATCAGCGTCGCGGCCGCCAGTTGCCCCGACAGTGCCGCCATCGGCACGCCCGGCCCCGGATGCACCCCCCCGCCCGCCAGGTACAGGCCCGGCAGCCGGCTCGTCGAGGCGCTGCGCCGGAACGACGACATCCAGCCGTGCGTCGCCTGGCCGTACAGCGCCCCGCCGCTGGCCGGGAAGAGCCGGTGAAAGTCGCGTGGCGTGGTGAGAGTCACCTGCTGCGGCGTCATGTCGATCTGCAGGCCGCATCGGCGCAGCAAGTCCAGGCTCCGTTGTTCGCATGGGTCGGTCTCCAGGGCATCGAAGGCGCGCCGGTCGCCTTCGGCAGGGGCATTGACGAGGCACAGCAACCGCTCGGCGCCGGCCGGGCCGGCCACGCCGCCGCGGTCCTGCGCGCAGACGTACACCGTGCCTCGCTGCGGCAGCTGCCGGGCGCGGAAGATGTCGCTGAACTCGGACGCGTAGTCGTCGTCGAAGAACACGTTGTGGCGCTCGAGCGGGAAGCCCTGCGTGCGTGCGTGCACGGCCCAGGTCAGCGCCGACAGCGAACGTTGCTCGCGCGGCAGCGAAGGCACGGCGCCGCGCGCGTCGTCGCCGAGCAGGCCCTCGGCCAGGGCCTGCGGATCGCCGTTGAAGACCACCGAGTCGGCGGCCAGTTCCTCGCCGCCGGCCAGGCGCACGCCGCGCACCCGGCCGCCCGTGGTCAGGATGCGCTCGCAGGGGCTCGCGTAGCGGATGCTGACGCCGCGCCGCTGGGCGAGCGCGGCGAAGGCCTGCGCGACGGCATGCATGCCACCGTCGACCGACCACACGCCGTCGAGTTCGACCTGCGCCACCAGCATCAGCGTGGCCGGCGCCTCCCAGGGCGACGAGCCGCAATAGGTGGCGTAGCGGCCGAACAGCTGCTGCAGGCGCGGGTCGCGGAAGTGCCGCGCCAGCGCGCTCCACATCGAGGCGAACGGGCCGAGGCCGGCCAGTGTGGCCAGGCCGCGCGGGCCGAGGTCGCCGGCCATCGACAGGAGCGTGGGCCGCTCGCAGCGGATGTAGGGGCCTTCGAGCCGCTCGTACACCGCCTTGGCCTGCCGGCAGAAACCGAGGAAGCGCTGTGCCTCGGCGGCACCGGAGAACTCGCCGATCGCCTGCGCCGAACGCTCGCGGTCGGCGAACAGGTCGAGCCGGCGCTCATGGCCGCGCCAGGCGTGGCGGGCCAGCACGTCCAGCGGCGTGAGCGCGGGCAGGTCGGCCATCGAGAAACCGGCGGCATCGAGGATCTGCTCGAACACCCAGCGCATCGTGAAAACCGTGGGGCCGGCGTCGATGCCGGCACCGTCGACCTGCAGCCGGCGCATCTTGCCGCCGGGCGCATCGGCGGCCTCGACCAGGGTGACCTGAAGGCCGGCACGCGCCAGCAGCAGCGCGCTCACCAGCCCACCGATGCCGGCACCGACCACCACCACGCGGTGCGCGCCGGCGCGCTCAGCCGCCATACACGCGGCCCTTCCAGATGCCCTGCAGATCGAGCACCGCGAAGCGCACGAACATGGCCTCGGCGAAGAAGTCGCCTGCATAGGCGGTGCGGATGGCCTGCAGGTGCGCGCCGCTGCGAGCATAGGCGTCCATCGACGCCACGCTGTCCCACAGGCTGAAGGTGCACTGGCGCAGCAGCGGCGCCTCGCCCAGGCCGACGGCGAGTTCGCAGCCCGGCGATGCGGCCAGGGCCGCCTCGCTGGCCCGCGAAAGGCGCCAGAACGAACGCAGGTGGCGCGGCCGGATCGATGCACGCGTGAGTGCGGCCACCGGCCCGTCGGTCGGCAAGCTCGCGGTCGGCACCATCGCGGCACCCGACCACGAGCCCTTGCTCGAGGTGGCGCGCAGCAGGGCGACGCAGCACTCCTTCGCATGCGCACGGTAGCGCGCGAGCACCGGCGACGAGTCGACGAACTGGCGCGCCGTCGTCTCGTCGTCGAAGACCAGGAACAGGCCCTGCCGCGAGCCGCTGGGCCGCAATCCGAAACCGCCCTCGTGGCCGCTGCCCAGCACCTTGGCGAAGCGCAGCCCGGCGACATGGCGCAGCGGCCGGCGTTGCAGCACCAGCCGCGCCCAGCCCCAGGCCCGCGCCATCGGCGTGTACTCGACGAGCAGCATCACCGCGACGGTTCCGGCCAGTTGCAGCGGCGCGTTGAACGGCCCGCCGCGCGCGTCGCCCGAAGGCGGACGGTCGGCGCCGACGCGTGCCAGCGGCGCGGTGGTGCCGTGAGCCTCGATCGTTGTCACGCCGCCCGCCGCAGCAGTGCCACGGGCAGGCGGAAGACGATGCCCTCGTCCAGCCCCTCGGCCTGGCGCACGTCGCCGGCACCGAGTTCGCGCAGGCGCTGCGCGACCCGCTGCACCAGCACCTCGGGCGTGGAGGCGCCCGCCGTCACGCCGATGCGGCGTGCGCCAGCCACCCAGGCCGGGTCGATGCCGCTGTCGTCCTGCACCAGGTAGGCGTCCACGCCCTGCTGCGCCGCGACCTCGCGCAGCCGCGTCGAGTTGGAGCTGTTGCGCGCGCCGACCACCAGCACCACGTCGACCTGCGCCGCCAGTTCGCGCACCGCGTTCTGCCGGTTCTGCGTGGCGTAGCAGATGTCGTCGGTCTCGGGGCCGACGATCTGCGGGAAACGCGCCTTCAGCGCCGCGATGATGCCGCGCGTGTCGTCCAGGCTCAGCGTGGTCTGCGTCACGTAGGCCACCGGCGCGCCAACGTCGATCGGCAGCGCCTGGACCTGCGCGGCCTCGCTGACCAGATGCACCTCGCCCTCGACGCGGCCCATCGTGCCCACCACCTCCTCGTGGCCGGCATGGCCGATGACGATGATGGCGTGGCCCTGCCGGGCATAGCGCTGCGCCTGCAGGTGCACCTTGGTGACCAGCGGGCAGGTGGCGTCGATCACCTGCAGCCGGCGCACCTGCGACTGGTGCACCACCGCCAGCGAAACGCCGTGCGCGCTGAACACGGTCACCGCGCCCTTGGGCACCTGCTCGAGCGAATCGACGAACACCGCACCCTTGTCGCGCAGGTCGGCCACCACGTGGCCGTTGTGCACGATCTCGTGGAACACGTAGACCGGCGCGCCGTGCAGCTCGAGCGCGCGCTCGACGATCTCGATCGCCCGCACCACCCCGGCGCAGAAGCCGCGCGGCCGGGCCAGCAGCACATCGGCCGCCGGCGCGAGGATGGGCGATGCGGTGATGGGCGACATGGCCGGTGCGCAGCGGGCCGCGCTACTTGATCGTCACCTCGACGCGGCGCGCCGTCGGGTCTTCGCCGGCGACGTTGGCCTCGGTCTGCTGCGGCTTGGCCAGTGTCACGCGCGACTCGGCGATGCCGGCGGCGAGCAAGGAATCACGCACGGTGAAGGCGCGCTGCTTGGCCAGTTCCTGGTTCTGCGCCAGCGTGCCGGCCGCCGAGTGGAAGCCGGAGATGGTCGCCTTCGCAGCCGGCGTCTTGCTCATCGTGGTGATCAGTTCGGCCAGGCCCCTGGCCTGCGCGTCCTGAAGGACCGGGGAGCCGACGTCGAAGTACAGCACCGAGCGCTGCGCCTCCGCCACCGGCGGCGGCAGCGCTGCCGGGCCCGATGTGCTCACCATCGCCACCTTGAGCAGCTCCGGGTAGTCCTTGGCCATCGGCGCACCGTAGACCGGCTTGTAGGCACCCTGGTGGCAGGTTGCGCAATACACCTTGGCCACGTCGCCCGTGGGCCCCTTGCGCGCCGCCGGGAAGGTGTCGGTCAGCGGCTGCATGTAGGCGTTGTTGAGCTCGCGCACCATGCGGATGCCGTGCCACGCCGTGGTGCGCTGGGGAGAACTCTCCTGCCAGTTGCCGAACGAGCGGGTGTTGTGGCAGTAGGTGCAGTTGACGCCCAATGACTTGGACATGTGCATCATCAGGCCGTAGGTCTGCTCGGTGTGCTGGATCGAGTTGCGGTTTCCGGTGGGCAGCGGCGTGTTGCCCGCCACGCGGATGTCCATCGCCTTCTGCAGGTACGGCGTGTACGGGTCGTTGGGCAGCGAAGCCAGCCCCACGGTGGTGGCCGGGTAGTTCTGGCCGTTGAGGTTGCCGATGAAGTCCGCGCGTTTGTTCTGCGGCTCCGCCGTGAACCAGATCTCCGCCGGGATGTTGTTGCCCCGGTGGCAGGTGTAGCAGGTCACGCCGGTGGCGGCCACGTGCGGCTTCCAGTCGGCGTTGATCTTCTGCGTCATCTGGATCATGCGGCGGGCGACGACCTTCTGGTACTTCGTGTCGTCGGCCAGGTTCTCGCTGTGGCAGTAGGTGCAGCCTTCCTTCGGTGCGACCCACTCGGTGATCGCCAGCATCTGGCGCGTGAAGGCACCGGCACTCAGGTCACCGAGCACCTGCACGTTCTTGAACACGTCCTTGGCCTTCGGGCCATCGGCGGAGATCGGTGGCTGTGCGACCGGCGGCTGGTTCAGCGGGATCTGTTCGGCCATGGCACGCGGGTTGTAGACCTGCACCATGCCCGTGCCGCGGTAGCCGTACTGCACCGAATCCACCGGCGGCCGCTCGCAGCCGGCCAGCAGGGCTGCGCCGGCCAGCGCGGCGAGCATCGAAGAGATTCTCGCGAAGGCGCTCATGGCTTGACTCCCTGCAGGGCGGCGGCCGGATCGACCCCCGTGCCGAACACGGCCGGGTACGGCGGCGCGACGCCGTGCTGCACCGACCACAGATACCAGTTGTCGACCACCGTGCCGGACAGCAGGATGCCGATGCCGCCGGTCAGCGGGCACAGCACCGCGAACCACCAGGCCCAGCGGTGAATCGATTCCGTCGTCGCGTTGAAGCCCATCGTCCAGCGCCAGAACAGCGCGGCACGCTCCGAGGCGGTGCCGCGGTCGACGATCTGCTCGATCTCGCGTTCGCCGCCGAAGCGTGTCACCGCCAGGATGGTGGCGCCGTGCATCGCGAACAGCAGCGTCGAGCCGTACAGGAAGGCGATCGACAGCGCGTGGAAGGGGTTGTAGAACAGGTTGCCGTAGCGCAGCGAGAAGGCAGCCGTCCAGTCGAGGTGAGAGAAGATGCCGAAGGGCACCGCCTCGCTCCAGCTGCCCATCAGCACCGGGCGGATGAAGCCGAGCACGAGGAACAGCCAGATCGCCGACAGGAAGCCCCAGGCCACGTGCGTGCCCAGGCCCAGCGCCCTCGCCCGGGTGTACATGCGCGCCCACCACAGGAAGATCGAGATGGTCAGGAACAGGCCCGCCATCAGCCACCAGCCGCCGTCGTTCAGCGGCGGCAGCGACAGGCCGTAGGCCGGCGACGGCGGGTCCAGCGACAGCCAGAACAGCTGACGGATGAACTGCACCGGATCCCAGTTGACCTGGGTCAGCATGTTGAAGCCGATGATGTTGAACGACAGCGTGCCGAAGATCAGCGAGGCCAGGCCGAGCGGGCCGAGGTAGATCGGGCCGATCTGGGCGCAGCCGATGCGGCCCATGAGGTGCGAGATCCACGGGTTCTTGCCGGTGCGCGGGCTGTTGCCCGGAGGCAGCGGCACACCCAGCTCCGCCGGGCCCACGACCTGCACGCTGGTGAAGAGGTTTTGGTATTCGACCATGCTTGTTCTCCTGGGCTCACTTGATGGGCCACTGGCTCCAGATCGGCAGGTTCAGCCACCAGCCCCACCACTCGGGCCAGCCGCGCGTCCAGAACGGGCCACTGATGACGATGCACACCGCGCTGAAGAACACCGCGGCCAGCGCGAGGAACAGCCCCAGACGGTGGATGCCCAGCGAACCGATCGAGTAGCCGACGGCATCGCGGAAGAAGGTGTCCTCGTGCGCCGGCGTCTTCACGATCTCGCCCTTGCGCGGATTCGTCGCCGACAGGATCAGGCCACCGTGCATCGCCAGCGCCAGCGTCGTCGTGAAGAAGAAGCTGATGGCGATCATGTGCGCCGGGTTGTAGTGGAAGTGCAGGTACTGGTAGCCGACGTTGCTCACCCAGTCGAGGTGGCTGTAGATGCCGTACGGGAAGCCGTGGCCCCAGGCGCCCATCAGCACCGGGCGGATCACGACCAGCGTGAAGTAGGCGAAGATGGCGAAGCCGAAGGCGATGGGCACGTGCAGCCCCATGCCCAGCTTGCGGCAGATCTCGACCTCGCGCAGCGCCCACGATACGAACGCGCCGAGCGCGCACACCGTGATGAGCTGCCACAGCCCGCCTTCGAGCAGCGGCGCCATGCGCAGGCCGTACGACAGGTCGGGCGGCGCGATGCTGATCTGCCAGAGGTTCCAGGTCGGACCCATTGCCGCGCCCCACAGGATCATCGCGATCCCGAGGAACGAGAAGAAGAACGTGGTGACGCCGAAGAACCCGACCCAGAAGGGGCCGACCCAGAAATCGAACAGATCTCCGCCGATCAGCGTCCCACCGCGCACGCGGTACTTTCTTTCGAAACTCAACATGGCCATGTTCGGTCCTCCGGCCTGTAAAAACTCCGGGTCGGCGCCACACGGCGCCGCCCGGGCAAGCGGGACGGGAACGGTGCTTTGCGCGCCGACCCCGCCCGTTGCTTCGGGCTGCGTGTTACTTCGTCAGGGTGAGCGAAGCAACAGCGGTCGGCATCGGGGCGTTGGCAGACGCCACCGTGGCCTTCTTCGGGCCATCGAGCCAGTTGAACTTGTTCGTGCTCAACAGGATGAGGTGAATCATCACTGCCAGCCCGGCCAAGAAAACCCCTTGGACGACGAGCGCCCGCAGAGGGTCGAACAAACGCCAGATTCTCCACATGATTCCAAGCTCCTACAGTAGATGCGACATGAAGGTATAGACAGCTGCCTTGACGCCGCCAAACACGGACTTGACGCCTTCCGCCCCGGGCAACCAGGTTCGCCAGTGCGCTCCCAGCAACTGCCCGGCAAGGGCGATCGCGAGAAACACGACAAAGCTCATCGCGAAGATCAAGTAGTAGCTTTTGTTGTACTTGCTCTGCGCGTCGTGCCTGTGAAGTGCACTTTGGGTATGGGCCATGGCAATCCCCCTTTTGCTGGGTCAGTGCGTCGGACTAATCAGAGCCAGGGGCGCCAGGCCCACACGAGCACGTGCGCGACGACGGCAATCGCCGTGAAGCCCACGAAACCCTGGACCCAGAACCGATGGAACTCCTGGGCCTCTTCGTCGGTCAGGCCCGAGATCGAGCCCTTTCTTTCAGCCATGGGATATCTCCTTCAGCTTGGCCTTGCGACCAGCCGCGCGCGATGCCTGCGCGACAGAGGCAGCCGCGGCAGGATGCCGCGACGTCGGGTGTGCGAGGTGCCGCCTCATGCGGGCACCCCTTGCAGCGAAACGTTGCTCGACTGCGCCATGCGTTGCGCGCTGACGCGTTCTTCGCCCACGCGGCGCGCCTCGGACTCGGCGCGGTCGCGCAGGCGCTTGGCCGCCGAGATGCGCACGAGCACCGGCTGCGTCTCGACGAGATCGTCGAGCAGCGCCTTGGCGTCGTCGTCCCAGGGCAGTTCATTCGTGTGCTTCGCCGGCGTGGCATCGACCTGGTCGAGGTCGGTGCCCAGCGGCAGGATGTGGAACAGCGCGTCGAACAGCGCGTTGCACACCTCCTGTACCACGTAGGTGGCGCCGGCATAACCCATGAAGGGCGTGCCGGTGGCGCGGCGGATGATCGCGCCGGGGAACGAGGCCGGGATGAACGCCGGCTTCATCGGCCCGCGCGCACCCACTTCGGCGAGGTACATGCGTTCGTTGAAGCTGCCGAACATCACCAGCGGCGTCTTGTCGCGCACCAGGCGGCGCACCTCGGCGTTGTCGGTCTTCGTGCCGGCGGTACGCGATACCGCGAACTGGCACGGCAGGCCGAGCTCGTCTTCGAGGAAGTGGCGCAAGCCCCGCGCGTAGGTCTCGCCGGCGACGACCGCGAAACTCGCGGTGGCGAAGAAGTCCTGCGTGACCGAGCGCCACAGGTCCCACACCGGCTTGATGGTGGTGTGCTTCTCGCGCTCGATGAAGGGCTCGGGGTCGAGGTTGAGCAGCCGGCCCAGCTCGCGCAGGAAGGCGGTGGTGCTGTGCAGCCCGATCGGCGCCTGCAGGTAGGGCCGCTCCAGCGCCTCGCACAGCATGCGGCCGAACTCGCGGTACATGCAGATGTTGACGTCGGCCTCGACCAGGCGCGACACGTCGGCCAGGTGGCTGCCGAGCGGGAACACCATGTTCACCTCGGCGCCGATGCCCTGCACCAGGCGGCGGATCTCGGCCAGGTCGCTCGGCGAATTGAAGGTGCCGTAACACGGCCCGATGATGTTCACGCGCGGCTTCTCGCCAGCGGGACGCTCGGCGAAGGGCACGCGCTGCGGCACTTTGCGCAGGCCGTACTCGGTCCACAGCCAGTACATCGCGCGGTTGGCGCACTGCCACTGGTCTTCGTCGATGGTGCGCGGCAGGAAACGCTGGATCGTCGTGCCCTCGGGCGTGACGCCGCCGCCGATCATCTCGGCGATCGAGCCGGTGACGACGACGCTGGGCAGGTCGGGGTCGAGCGCGGCATGGGCGCGCTTCATCGAGCCTTCGGTGCCTTCGCGGCCGAGCTGCTCTTCGGCCAGGCCCGTCACGACGATCGGCAGCTCGTGCGGCGGCAGCGCGTCGGTGTAGTGCAGCACGCTGGTCACCGGCAGGTTTTCGCAGCCCACCGGGCCGTCGATCACCACCTGCAGGCCCTTGATGGCCGTGAACACGTAGACGGCGCCCCAGTAGCCGCCGGCGCGGTCGTGGTCGAGCACGAAGTTGGGCAGGCTCATGATCCCATCGCCTCCGCCTTGCGCCGCGCGACCATCTTGATGACCTGGCGGCGCGTCTCGGCGCGGAACTCGGGGCGCATCACCGGCTTGCCTTCCCACACGCCGGCCTGGTCACCGCCGCCGACCTCGCCGAAGAACTCGCGCATCGCCTCGAAGCGGCCCTTGTTGGCGATCGCCGCGTTGACCACCTGCGCCAGCGAGCCGGCACCGGCGGGGCCCATCAGCGGGCGCGCCGAAATCAGGTTGGTGAAATACAGCGCCGGGATCGTCGCTTCCTTGGCGGCCTGCACCACCGGCGTGGTGCCGATGGCGAGGTCGGGGCGAAACTCGGCGACCGCGGCGATGTCCTGCTCCAGCGAAGCGCGGTACTGCACGTGCACGCCGCGCGCCTGCAGCCATTCGAGGTCAGGCGCGCTCCATGGCGTGCGCGGGCAGGCACTGCCGACATAGGGCACCTCGGCGCCGCTCTCGATGAGCAGACGCGCGACCAGCAGCTCGGAGCCTTCGTAGCCGCTGACGGTGATGCGGCCCTTCACCGGCATGCGCGACAGCGCGCCGCGGATGGCCGGCAGCCACTTGTTCTTGGCGGCATCGATCTTCGCCTGCTCGACGTTGGTGGCCTGGCCGATCGCCTGCAGCCAGGCCTCGGTGCCTTCGTAGCCCACCGGGGCCGACGCGACGACCGGGCGGCCTGCCGTCTGGAACTCGCGCACGCTGGCCGTGTAGAACGGATGGATCGCCGCCACCGCCGCGCAGTCGAGCGCCGCATACAGCTCGCGCCATTCGCGCGTGGGCACCACCGGTCCGGCAGCCAGGCCCATCGGCTCGAGCATCATGCCGATGCCCACCGGGTCGGCCGGGAACATTTCGCCGAGCAGCGTGACGGTCGGCTTGCTCGAGATGCCGCCGCGCGGTGCCGTCACCGGGCCGGCCTCGGCCTCGGTGCGTGCGTACTTGAGCATCGCGCCGGCGAGCACGTCCTTCGCCTCGGCATGCGTGGGCACGCCGAAGCCCGGCACGTCGATGCCGATGATGCGCACGCCGTTGATCTCTTTCGGCAGCAGCTGCAGCGGCACGCCGCTGGCGGTGGGCACGCACAGGTTGATGATGACGACGGCGTCGTACTTGTCGGGGTCGGCTTCGCGGTAGACCGCGTCGCGGATGTCCTCGAACAGCTTGCCGGTGACCAGCGATTCGCTGTTGAACGGCACGTAGCCGACGCTGCGCTTGGCACCGTAGAAGTGCGAAGTGAAGGTCAGGCCGTAGACGCAGCAGGCCGAGCCGGACAGGATTGTCGAGGTGCGGCGCATGCGCAGGCCGACGCGCAGCGAACCGAAGGCCGGGCACATGCTCTGCGGTTGTTCGTGCGGGCCGGCGCCTGCGGGCAGCGGGTAGTCGCGGGCGTACTGCGCGAGCGTCTCGCTCTTGCCGGCCGATTCGGCGGCGGCGAGCATCTTGTCGCGACCGGTGTGGCAGCCCACGCCATCGCCTTCGAGGGCGGCGGGAACGGGGACGTCGGCGGCGGTGCTCATGGCGGTCTCAGGCGGCGTCGTAGACGACTTCGAGCGTCGGCTTGATCAGCTCGTGCTTGCCGACCATGTCGAAGGTGGTGGCCGGCTCCATCTGGAAGTTGCGGCCGGTCACCTCGGCGGAGAACAGGCCGAGCAGCTGGTCCTGCGTCTGCGGCTTTGGGCGCACCGGCGGCGCCACCGCCACGTTGGTGGCGAGTTCCTCGAACAGCGGCGCCCACTGCGTGCCGGGGCGGCCGATGATTTCGTAGGACGCGCTCTTGCGGCGGATGTCCTCGTTGGAGGGGATCGTGGCGAGCACCGGAATGCCGGCGTGCTCGGCGAACTGCTTGGCCTCGCCGGTGCCGTCGTCGCGGTTGATCACCATGCCGGCCACGCCGACGTTGCCTCCGAGCTTGCGGAAGTACTCGACCGCGCTGCACACGTTGTTGGCGACGTACAGCGACTGCAGGTCGTTGCTGGCGACGACGATGACCTTCTGGCACATGTCGCGCGCGATCGGCAGGCCGAAGCCGCCGCAGACCACGTCGCCGAGGAAGTCGAGCAGCACGTAGTCGAAGCCCCAGTCGTGGAAGCCGAGCTTCTCGAGCGTCTCGAAGCCGTGAATGATGCCGCGCCCGCCGACTG
>Ga0208822_1001957_pt1 | contig 13599 bp, 8 predicted proteins | sample AD_STIC08_MetaG_FD_184435 | JGI IMG/M metagenome (GOLD analysis project Ga0208822, IMG submission 184435) | Active sludge microbial communities of municipal wastewater-treating anaerobic digesters from USA - AD_STIC08_MetaG (SPAdes) (version 2) | ecosystem: Engineered > Bioreactor > Anaerobic >...
ACAAGGCCGCCCGCGCGGAGCCGGGAAAACCCGCCGATACCCCCTTTCGAAAGGCATCGGCCCGAAAAAGCCTTCCTCCGCAAGAGGATGGGGCTCTATCCCTCCTCCTGCGACGCGTCGAGCTTCTTCAGTCCATGCTGGCCTCCTCCGGTATGGCGACGAGGGAGCTACGCGAGATCCGGTCGGCGCTTGGCGAGTTAAGCCTTGCCGCACGCGAAAAAGGCCGACGATTCGATCGTTCAATGCTCGAGGCGTTGGGGCGGCGGTTGCGCGAGCTCGCCAAAAAGATCGATGCGCATAAATCGAATACGGCCGGAATCAAGCTCGAATCGTTTCGCGACGGGCTTATGGGCCTTTCGGAGACGGTTTTCCGCCTCGCGCGAAAAACCGACAGAAAGACCATGCAGGGCCGGATGGAAGAGGGCGGCCAGCCCAACGCCCGCGGCGCGGCCTTCGATAGGCTTCCGCCCGCAAATGCCGCGGGAATCAAGGACAGGCACGACGCGTTTTCATCGAAAGACGGAAATACGGCGCCGTTCGGTCTGCATTCCGGAAAGGCGACGTTCTCGCATGAAAAAATATCCCAGTCCCCGGCGCAGCCGATGAGGAACCCATTGTTTGAGGAACAGCTCCAGTCGCTGGTCCGAAACGCCCGCGTGGTTGTCCAGGACGCGAAAAACGGCAGTTTCCAGATGCGAATGTATCCGGAATCGCTGGGCAGGGTGAACGTGCACCTGGGGCTTGACCAGGGAACCATTACTGGGCGCTTTTTGGTGGAGACGGCCGAGGCGAGGCAGGCGCTACTCGAACAACTGGCCGATGTCCGCGACCGCCTGGCCGAATCGGGGATAAGCGTGGGCGAGTTTCAGGTGAACGTCCGCGGCGATGAGCGCCATGCCCGGCAGAGCGAACGCGACGTCCCGCTTGTGCCGCTTGCCGGTCCGGCTGTCGAAGCGGGAGGCGTTTACGAACAACAGGGCATTCTACTTCATGACGGATATATAGACGTAACGATTTAGGAGATGGAACGCATGGATATTCCCAACACCATGTCGCGCGAGGAGCTCGCAAGGACGAAGCAACAGGCGGACGCCGTCAACGCGAAGCTCAAGCGCAAAGACGGAAGCCAGAAGGGCGATATGGGCAAGGACGCCTTCCTGAAACTGCTCATCACCGAATTGAAGCACCAGGACCCCACCCAGCCGATGCAGGACCGCGAATTCATCTCGCAGATGGCGCAGTTCTCGGCGCTCGAGCAGATGACGAACGTGAGCAAGTCCATGGAGTCCCTTAATAGGAGCGCCCGTTCGAACGAGGCCTATTCGCTTTTGGGCAAACGGGTCGAGGCGTTCAACCCCGCCAACGGCAGGGCCGTGGAGGGCGAGGTGTCGAGGATTTTTTACAGGGAAAACGATATACGGCTTATGGTAAACGGCGCGGAGCTCGGGCTTTCGGATATCCACGCGGTGCTTCCTCCCGAGGAGAAGCTCGCGCCGGTTGAAGATCGACGCAGCGCGCCCGTGCCCGCGTTTCGCAACATCGAACCGGCCCCAGAGGCCTCTCCGAGGATGGCGCTCGAATCGAATATCGGGTTCGCCGTAAAGGCGTACGGACACAATGAGCCGCGGTCGGACGGGCGGTAACAACTTTTATTCAGGAGTATACGCGTTATGATGCGATCACTGTTTTCCGGGGTATCGGGTCTCAAGAACCATCAGACGAGGATGGACGTCATAGGCCATAACATCTCGAACGTCAATACCTACGGGTACAAGACGAGCCGGGTGACCTTCCAGGATATGCTGTCGCAGACGCTTTCCGGCGCGGCGAAGCCGGAGGAGAACAAGGGGGGCGTCAATCCGCGGCAGGTCGGCCTTGGCATGACCATCGCCTCTATCGACAGGATATTCACGCAGGGCAGCCTGCAGACGACCGGAAACCAGACGGATCTCGCAATCTCGGGCGACGGGTTCTTCGTTGTCGCCGAGGGCGACAAGAATTACTACACCCGCGCCGGTAACTTCGCGCTGGACCGCGACGGCATGCTCGTCAATCCCGCCAACGGCCTCCGCGTCCAGGGCTGGATGGCGACCACGAACGAAAGGGGCGAGAAGGTGGCCAACCCGTCCGGCACGCCAGAGGACATCATCATCCCCATATACGGAAAGGTGGACGCGCGCGAGACGAGCTATGTGAAGTACAAATGCAACCTCGATTCGAAGATGCCCGTCGTTCCGCCCAACGCGACCGGAAACATGCGCGCCTCGGCCGGAGTGACCACCAATATCGACGTATATGACAAGCTCGGCAACAACCATCGAATGACCATGACCTTCTGGCGGACCGGCACCAACCAGTGGACCGCCTCCGCGGCGATCACCGACAGCCTGGGCCAGATGACGCTCGACGTTCCGGCCGGCGCGAACCAGCCCAACCAGGCGAACCCGTCGAGCAGGATAAACCTGCGCTTTACGCCCGAGGGGAGGCTGGTCTCGGTTGCGGACGACTCAAGCCCGGATGAACTCAACCAGGGAGACCTCGTAGTCAACGCCTCGTACCGCATGGCGGGCGACCCCACGGTGCGTACAATAAAGCTCGACCTCGGGAAGGCCGGCCTCCTGGAGGGCGTAACCCAGTTCTCTTCGCAGTCCACGACCAAGGCCGTGGAACAGGACGGCTACACGATGGGCTATATGGAGTCGTTCAACATCGACGACTCGGGCGTCATAACCGGAGTGTATTCCAACGGCACCAAGCAGACCGTGGGCCAGGTCGCAATGGCGGTGTTCAACAATCCAATGGGGCTCACCGCTGTCGGCGAGAACCTCTTCGAGGTCTCCAATAACTCGGGGCTTGCAAACGTGGGGGCCGCATCCCAGGGAGGCCGCGGGAAGATGGTGGCGGGGACGCTCGAGATGTCGAACGTGGACCTCTCCGACCAGTTTACCGACATGATCATCACACAGCGCGGGTTCCAGGCCAACTCACGCACCATTACGACCTCGGACCAGATGCTGCAGGAGTTAATTAACCTCAAGCGCTGACGGCCCGCACTCGCCACGGTCGTTTAATGCCGTAATTATACCATGATTTCCCCGCCGCCGGCGGGGAAATTCTTTACGCGAGTCTGCGATCATTTTCTGTTATTCGGCTGAATTTGACGCTAAACTTGTAAGTATACTGTGCCTATCGAGGAGTGGTCCATGGAATTCAGCCCCGTCTATATCATCCCGCCGGCCCTAAGCCTCGTAACGGGGCTCACACTTGCCGGAATCTCGGTCTTCAAGGGCGCCTTTAAAACCGAAAACGTGCTGTTCTCGCTGGTGTGCGTCTGGCTGGTCCTGTTGTCCCCGGTCTATATATCCCATCACCTAATCTCCGATACCTCGGTCATACTTATAATCGAACGCTCATTCCATGTCTTTTACGTGTTCATAGTACCCATCACCATCATGTTTTTTCACCGGGTTCTGGGCATCGTCCGCCCGCGGGTCGAGAAGGCGGCCTTCGTCGCAAGCGCGCTCGTCGCCGCCTTTGTGCCCACTCGGCTGTATATGGACGGCCTCTACTCGTTTCACTGGGGATATATCGCGAAGGGCGGCCCGATGCTGTCCGTTTTCGGCGCGCTTGGGCTGGGCGCAACCGTCTACGGGGGCTTTATCTGCGTGCGCCGGATATCGCGGGAGGAAAACCCCATAATCAGGACAAAGATACGCTACATTCTCTTCTCCATCACCATAGTGGGCATCCTTACGCTTCTCAATATCCCGGCGATAAACGGCGTTGACCTCTATCCGGCGGGGAATTTCATGTTCGTTCCGCTGGCCATAATGGGCTTCGGCGTGCTCCGTTACCGCCTGCTCGACGTAAAGAGCATCGTCCATCTGACCGTGCTGTGGGCGGCGCTCTCCTCCGCCATTGTGGTTCCGAACATCATCCTCTTCAACGCGATCAGGGACAAGCTCGCCGGAATGGAGGACCGATGGGTCTTCGCCGTTCTGGCCGCGTGGGTCCCGGCGAACTATTTCTACTTCCGCCTCATCCAGCCGGTTATTAACCGGGCTTTCAACCGGCAGCGCCTGGACCTTCGCAAGCTCGGGGTCCAGTTCGTCGGCGAGATAGCCTATCTTAAAAATATCGACCAGCTCATCGGCGAATTTGAAGAGGTGCTTTCCCAGGGACTTGGCATAAAATACGTAGACGTGTATCTTAAAGGCGGCGAGGCGGGCGTATACGGCAATATCCGAGGAGAAACCGTATTGATAGACGCGGACGTAGAGGAATGGTTTATCGGAGCGAACCATCTGGCGGAACGCAACATGGTGGCCGGAAACCCCTATTACGATGCGATACGCGAACGGTTCCTGGCGCTATACGAACGCTTCGACTGCGTGTATATCGTGCCCCTGGTCGAGGCCGGCGCGGGAACGGTCGGGCTCGTACTCATGGGGGAGAAGGCCAATCTGCGGCAGCTATCGGCCCATGAGGTCGCCTTCATCAACAACATCCGTTCCGCGGCCACCATCGCCGTGGTCAATTCGCTCATGTTCAAGAACCTGAACGATATGAAGGAAAATCTGCAAAGGATCGTCGAGGATCGGACGAAGGAGCTTAGCACCAAGAACAGCCAGATGACCTTCGAGCTTCGCGTGGCGAAGAACGTGCAGAAGCTCATACTGAGCCCGGCGCTGCCGTCGGGCGAACATCTTCGGGTTGCGGCGCGCGTCAACCCGCTCATGGAGGTAAGCGGCGATTTCTACGACGCGGTGGAGCTCTCCCCGCGTAAAACGGCGCTCATGGTCATCGATGTCTCCGGCCACGGTGTGCCCTCGGCCCTTCTTACGGCCATGATTAAGGCCGAGATAGGCGCCCTGCTCAAACGACGGGACGTTAGCGCCGGCGAGGTGGCCAACGCCATCAATAGGACGCTTTCGCCGACGCTTCTCGAGACCGATATGTATTTTACGATGTTCCTGGGGATTATAGACACCGCCATCATGAGCATGGAATACACCAACTGCGGCCATACCATGCCAATCGTGATAGCGCCGGACGGTGAGGTCCGCATGCTCCCCGGATCGGGCTTTATGGTGGGGGCGTCCGAGGATACGCGCTACGAGAGCCATACGGTTTCGATCGAGGAATCGGAGCGCCTTGTGCTCTACACCGACGGGATTACGGAGGCGCGTAATGACGACGGCGAGTTCTTCGGTGAAAAGCGGCTTATCGGGGTACTGCGTGAAACCATGTCCCTCGCTCCGAGCGAACAGCTCGATGCCGTAATAAAGGCCGTTGCTTCGTTCCAGGGAAACGCATCCGGCCGCTCGCGCGACGACGTGACCCTGCTTATAGCCTCCATGGGTCGGCCGATGAAGACGGAGACGGGCATTCGCAACGCCGTGGACCTCTTCAACCGCCGAAAGTACGAGCGCGCGGCGGAGGCGGCCCGCCCGCTTGTTCCCTCCTCGCTTGTCGCCAGCCAGGCCATGGCGGCCGGCCGCATCTTCGCGAAGGTCGGCGAGAACGAGCGCGCCCTCTCGTTTATCGACCGCGCGCTTGAGCTCGAGCCGGACAACTCCGCCTACCGGTACCGCCGGGCGGTCCTGCTCCTTTCGTGCGGCCGGGGCGTCGACGCGGCCCTCGAGATGAGGCGGGTCCGCGAGATCGATCCCGCCTTCGGCGACCCGGAATCGGTCCAGGAGCGCATTGGCATTCCCGATCCAAACTGAGGCTTGAGGGCCCCTTTACGTTTCCAAAACATTTGAGTTGTTGCGTATCCGACAAAAATGTCACGAGAAGGCCGCAGGCCGACGTGGCGATCTGAAGAGGCAACAAGTTACAGGCAAAAAACCAGATACCGTATGAGATTGCCACGCCCCGATAAGGCCGGGGCTCGCATGACACTCAGTAAAGCAACAAGTATATTAAAAAAAGCTTGACCGAGGCGGTACTCATACTCCATTGTGATATATATCAAATCGATATATATCACGGAGAGATATGCAGGAAAACATACTTCTGGGATTTCTGATGCGCCGCCCCATGACCGGCTACGAGGTCAAAAAGGCCATGGGGGGGAGCACGGAGTTTTTCTTCAACACCAGCCCGGGGAGCATCTATCCGGCGTTTAGAAGGCTCGAGGAGAGCGGGATGGTCAGGCTCGAGCAGCGTTTGGAGAAGGGAAGGTCCAAAAAGATATACAGTATCACCCCACGGGGCCGAAAACAGTTTCTGGCCTGGCTCGAGAAATCGCCTAAACTGGCAAACGTGCGCGAGGAGTCCCTTTTAAAGATGTTCTTCTATGACCATGCCGACGGGCCGACCCGCACGCGGCACATCCGGGACTACATCGCCGCCGTCGAGGGGAGGCTTTCCGAGCTCCTTTCTCTCCAGAACAGCCTGAAGGGGACGCCTGTCGGAGAATTCAGAATGAGTACGCTCGATTTTGGCATCGAGTTCTATCGTTTCCAGCGTAATTGGTACACTCAGCTTCTAGAAAATCTCGAAAAGGGCGGGGCGCGCTCCGGCAAGAACGGGGTCTCGGCCCGTGGATCGGGACAAAGGAGTGCCCGAAAGAAATCGACGGAGGGGAAGGCCAATGAAAATATCGGTTCTTAGCGGAAGTCCAAAGGGCGATTTAAGCGTGACGCTGCAATACGTTAACTACATCCGGAAAAAATTTCCCGCGCACGAGTTCGGCGTTCACCATATCGGGCGCTCGATAAATCGCATCGAGAAGGACCGCGCATATTTCGATTCGATAATCGACGATGTACGCACTTCGGACGCTGTCCTGTGGGCCGTGCCGCTCTATGTTTTCCTGGTCCCCTCGCAGTGCAAGCGCTTCGTCGAGCTGGTGTGGGAACGCGGCGCGGAGGGCGCCTTTGCCGGGAAATACGCGGCGGTAATTACGACCTCCATACATTTCTTCGACCATACGGCCCATAACTATCTGCGTGCCGTTTCCGAGGACCTGGGGATGAGCTTCGCCGGGTCATTTTCGCCGGACATGTTTGACATCATGAAGGAGGACGAGCGCGCCCGCCTGCTCCTGTTTGCGGAAGAGACGCTTGAAACGATAGAAAAGCGTCGGCCGGTAACGCGAGAGTTCGCTCCGTTAACTATCGGCGGCTTCGACTACGACCCATCCCCCGCGCGGGGCTCGGTGGACCCGGCCGGAAAAAAAGTGCTGGTGCTCGCGGACGGGGCGAAGAAAGGCAATCTGGGGGCGATGATACGGCGCTTTGCCGGCTCATTTGCGGCCGGCGTGGAGGTGGCTGATATCGCGGAGCTCGACATGCGCGGGGGATGCCTGGGATGCATTAAATGCGGTTTCGACAACATCTGCGCGTATGAGGGCTCGGACGGGTACATCGATTTTTATAAAGAAAAAGTCAAAAAGGCGGACATGGTGGTTTTCTGCGGAGAGATCCGAGACCGCTATCTCTCGGCGCGCTGGAAGCGGTTTTTCGACAGGGGATTTTTCAATACGCACATGCCCATGCTTTCCGGAAAGCAGATGGCATTCATAATCTCCGGGCCGCTCCGTCAGATTCCCAATCTACGGGAGATACTCACGGCATTTGCCGAATGGCAGAATGCCAACATAGTCGACTTCGTTACCGACGAGGACGCCGATTCGCGGGCGATCGACGCGCAGCTTTCCGCGCTTGCGGAGAGGCTGGTCGGCGCCGAGAGGCGTGGCTACATAAGGCCGGCGGGCTTTTTAGGCGTGGGAGGGAGGAAGATCTTTCGCGACGATATATGGGGCCGTTTGCGCTTCGTCTTTCAGGCCGATCACAGATACTACGAGGCTAACGGCCTGTACGACTTTCCGCAATACGACGAAAAGGCCATCGCCATGAACAAAACCATGATGGATCTCACCTCGAACCCTGAAATGAAGGAGCAGATCCGTAAAACCCTGCGCGAGAACATGGTCGCCCCTCTCAGGCATATAGTCGAAACGCACTGACGCGGGTGTCGCGCGGTGCTTAATGCGGCGGAGGTATGCATCGCCCTGACAGAGGGGTTAAAATTTTCATAGAATAGACTTGCATTACTTACACCGGCCGACATTAAAGCATCATTCTATCGAATAATTTTTTATGGGAACCTCTAAAAATTCACTTTTTAAACCTGACTTCTACCTAATTTAGAAAAAACTCCGCAAATCTCAAAATCAAGAGTCAATTCTACCGATATTATCTTAACTATTACATATTATCATTTCAATTACCCTATGGTATGCATATTGCCTACCATAGGGCACCACCCTTTATGCGTATATACAATAACGTTTCATGTTATACGATAGATTGATAAAACCAACCGCTTCCGTTATTCGATCAATACCAATGCATCGCAGATAATCACCTTTGAACCAGCGAATGCTTCCAAAAATATGTTCTACACGTGCCCTGATTCTTGATTTAATCGTATTGCTCGCTTTTTGGCGCTCTGTAAGTGGTTTGCCCCTGTAGCCTTTTTCATGAATCTTACTGGTAAACCCTTTCTTACTTAACTTTTTCTCAATCTCTTCAGAGCGGTAGGCGCTATCCCCCCAGACTGGTTCTTTCTCTTTTCGAGCTTTACCAAGCAATCCAAATATATGTTTTGAGTCATGAACCTCCGCGGAAGTGACCTCGTAATTAAGTATGAATTTTCTCTTTCGGTCAGCCGCAACATGGTTCTTATACCCAAAATGTTTCTGTTTGTTCTTTTCCGTCCAACGTGCGTCAACATCTTTTTGCCGTTTTTTATTATCACTCCAGCCTTCAGGATGCGTTCCCTCCTTTTTGATATGGTCGTTATCATCACGGCTATTCCGTTGACGTGGAACCTCTACAAATGATGCGTCCACAATCTGGCCTGAGCGGGCCATCAAATTAGCTTTCTCCAATTGTTGGTTGAATTTCCTGAATACCTTCCTGGCAATGCCGTGTTCTTTAAATCTTTCCTTGTAAAGCCATATGGTTTTCGCATCCGGCATTTGATATAATGTGTCTCCGCCGGAAACAAACCGCTCAAAGCTCCTGCGGTCTTTCAATTGATATTCCATCTGGTCATCCGAGAGCCCATAAAGACTTTGAAGTATTATCACACGAAACATCATCACTTCATCAAACGGCTTTCTGCCCGCATTTTTAACATTGTCAGGATTTTCTATTCGTATTTGTTTTAAAATTGATCGGTACGATTCCCAGTTTACCTTCTCATTCAACTGCATCAACGGATCACCGAGCTTTGTTAATTCTGCCAGTCTTTCTATTTCATCAAATAATCCACGCTGTTTCATAATCCATACCTTTTTCTGATTGATTTATATGGATTATGTCTGCATATTCTACATTGTCAATTAATTTACGAGAATCCTTTAATTTTCTTTAATTTTTAGAGGTTCCCTATACCCAATCGCGGCAGGCTTGTCGGGCCGGGCGCCTCCACGGGAAATGAATTTTTTGTTGACTATTTTGTTTACAGGTCGCGACTACCTAATCATCCCGGCATGCGCCGGCGCCATCTTCGATCGCAGGGAGAACGGGAACATGGAAATCGTCATCGCGCGCGACTACGACGAAATGAGCAAGATCTCCGCGGGAATCATCGCGGCCCAGATCAGAAAAAAACACGATTCCGTACTGGGCCTCGCGACCGGGGATACGCCGTTCGGCACATACAAGGAGCTGGTAAGGATCCACCGGGAAGAAGGGCTGGATTTCTCCAAAATAAAATCCTTCAATCTCGACGAATATCTCGGGCTTGCGCCGCTTCACCCAAACAGCTATAATTATTTCATGCAGGAACACCTGTTCAAGCACATCAACACGGTGCCCGCCAACGAATTCGTCCCGCAGGGCAACACCGACGACCCCGAGGAATTCTGCGCCTGGTACGAGCGGAAAATACACGAGGCGGGCGGCATCGATCTCCAGGTGCTCGGAATCGGACGCAATGGACACATAGCGTTCAACGAGCCCGGATCCTCGCTCGCAAGCCGAACGAGGGTAAAGGCGCTGGCCCAAAAGACCATTGAGGACAACTCCAGGTTTTTCGAAAGCGCCGACCAGGTGCCCCGCTTCGTCATCACCATGGGGGTGGGGACCATCCTCGATGCCCGCAGGATACTCCTTGTCGCCAACGGCCAGAAAAAGGCGGACGCGTGCGCCAAATTCATCGAGGGGCCCGTTACCAGCCAGGTTACAGCCTCCGCGCTGCAGCTTCACCCGTACGTTACCGTAGTGCTTGACGAGGAGGCGGCCTCCGCGCTGCAGAGAAGGGAATACTATAACTGGATACGCGACCACAAACAGCTCGTTCAGAAAAGAATAGGACGCTGACCGGGCTGATGAACGAAATCATCGAACATATCGACGATATTGTCCGCAATTCCAGCTTTTTAAAGAGGATAGACGCCATCCGCAGCGGCGGCAGGCAGTATCGCCCTCTCACGCGGGAAGAGATTGCCCGGCTTGAGTCCCAGGGCAACCGTTCGCTTGCCTGGGACCTGGTTCGAGTCCACGCGGAATTTACTACGGAGCATATATTCGACAGCGGCTTTTCCGGCGAATGCCGCCTCGGCCGTTTCGACGGAACGGAGCTGCCGATATCCGATACGGCGTCCCACAGCTCCGGCGTTTACCGAAGCCTCATTATGGCATCGACTATAGGCGACAACTGCCTTGTCCGGGACGCAGGCATGGTGGCCAATTGCCACATCGGAGACGGGGCGGTTGTCTTTCGGGTCGGCGAGCTGTCATCTTCCAATTCGCCGGCGTTCGGAAACGGCCTCCTTATCACTGTCGGCAACGAAACCGGCGGTAGGGACATCGCCTCCTGCGCGGAGTTGACCCTCCCGGTCGCCGTGGCAATGCTTAAAAACAGGGGCGATGCGGAGCTAAAGCGGAGGTACTCGGACTTCATCTCCAGTTATACGGCCGGATGCTCGCTTGGATACGGAGTGGTGGATTCCGGGGCCAGGGTCATGCTCACGACGGCCGTAAGGGACTCGTTTATAGGGAACGGCGTCCATATCGATGGCGCCACGCTGGTGGAGAACTGCACGGTGCTGGGCGGGCCGGATGAAAAAACGTACATTGGCCAGGGCGCCATAGCCAAAAATTCCTGCATCCAGTGGGGCTGTGAGGTCACATCGATGGCCATAGTGGATAACTCCATCCTGGCCGAGCATTCACGCGTCGAACGCCACGGCAAGGCGACCAATGTCATACTGGGGCCCAACTCGGGCATAGCCGAGGGAGAGGCGACCTCGTCCCTAATAGGCCCTTTTGTGGGGTTCCATCATCAATCCATGCTGATCGCCGCACTCTGGCCGGAGGGAAAGGGCAACATCGGATACGGGGCCAATATCGGATCGAACCATACATCCAGGGCCCCGGACCAGGAGCTATGGTGCGGCGAGGGGGTGTTTTTCGGCCTGGGGACGAACATCAAATTTCCCGCCAACTACGTTAACGCGCCCTACTCCATCATCGCAACCGCCGTTATCACCGAACCCCAGCGGGTGGATTTCCCTTTCTCGCTCATCGCCCGACCGTACCGCGCGATGAGCGGAATCCCGAATAATTACAACGAGATCATGCCGGGATGGGTGCTCGCCCACAACCTCTATTCCATATTGCGAAACGAGAGGAAATACAGGGAGAGAAACAGGGCCCGCAGGAACGCTTTCGACTTCCGGGTATTCCGGCCCGATACAGTCGCGGGAATGATCTCCGCGCGAAACTCCCTTGCCGAAGCCGTTCAGCTTAAAGAGGCCTACACCGAAAAAGACATACCCGGCGCGGGCAAAAACTTCATGACCGAAAAAAGCCGTGTCCAGGGAATCGAGACCTACACCTATTTTATACGATACTACGCCCTTACGGCGCTGGAGGGCAGGCTTTCGGAATGCGTGGCCTCCGGGGCCGGCCCCGCCTTTAAGTACGCGCCGGATCCCGCGGATCCGGAATGGGAATTCGTGCGCGGAATACTCGCCACGGAGGGCCTGGACAAAAACACCCCGAAAGAAAACATGCGCAGGCTCATCGACTGCCGCAAAACGGTTCTGGCGAACACCGTCCGGTCGAAGGAACGGGACGACCTTCGCGGGCGGAGCATCATCGACGATTACGACCGGATAAACGTGGGCGCGGGCGAGGACATATTTATCCGCGAAATGCGCGAGGAGACCCAAAAACATATAGAAAAAACCGAAAGGCTGATCGAGCGGCTCTAACGCCTTTCCGGCTCGACCAAAATAAGTTCCCGGCGCATGGAACAGTTTTTATACCCCGGAATCAAGCGTGCGCGGCCCTCCAACCTCCGTACATATTCGCCTTCTGATTTAAAGGCTTATACGGGCCCGTCGGGAAATCGGGCAAGCCCGCGCTTCCCACGCGCAGGAGGGCGGACATGGCGATAATGGCCGGCAATATCGCCGAAATCGAAAAGTGGATCCGGCAACTCGAATGCCGCAAGAGAGCGGGCAAAGACAACCCCGTCCAAAGATAAAATCCGAAGTAGCCAGGCGGGTCGCCCGTGAGCATACTCAAGAAATGATTTCACGGGACCGGCAAGCGCATCCGGCCCCGTTTTTCGTCGCCCCTAACGAAGAAGGCTCCCCAGTATTCCGCGCACCAGCCGCGCGCCGGCCTTCCCGGCTATCTGTCTGCCGATGGTGCTCCCGGCGCTTCGCGCCAAGCCCTTGGCGAAGCTCTCGGCGACCGTCTGCCGGCCCCGGCCCGCGGCGGCCGGCTTACGGGCGGTCTTGCCGGTTTTCTCTTCCGCTTCATCGGCCGCCTCGGCCCTGGCGCGCTTCTCGGCCTTTTGAGTCAGGATCTCGTATGCGGACTCCCGGTCTATGTCCTTTTCATATTTGGCGCGAAGGCCTGACGACCTCATTATCTCAGCGCGCTCATCGTCCGAAACTGGCCCCAGGCGGCAGCCAGGGGGACGAATATATACGCGCTCCACCATGCCCGGCACCCCTTTCGTGTCGAGAAAGCTCACCAGCGCCTCCCCCACGCCGAGCTGGGTGATGGCCTCTCCGGTATTTATTTTTGGATTGGCGCGGAAGGTGTCGGCCGCCGCCTTCACCGCCTTCTGGTCCTTCGGGGTGAAGGCGCGCAGGGCGTGTTGTACGCGGTTACCGAGCTGCCCAAGGACCTCCTCGGGGATGTCGAGCGGGCTCTGGGTGACGAAATATACGCCGACGCCCTTCGAGCGGACAAGGCGCACCACCTGCTCGATCTTTTTGACCAGGGCCTTCGGCGCGTCATTGAACAGCAGATGGGCCTCGTCGAAAAAGAACACCAAAAGAGGCCTGTCGGCGTCGCCCCGCTCCGGCAATTCCTCGAAGAGCTCGGACAGAAGCCACAGCAGGAAGGTCGAGTAGAGCACGGGATGCAGCACCAGTTCCTCGGCGGACAGCACGTTGATCACGCCGCGGCCGCCGGAGTCCCGCCTGATGAGGTCGCCAAGCACCAGATCGGGCTCGCCGAAAAACACGTCGCCGCCCTGTTGCTCGAGCGGCAGGAGCTTGCGCTGAATTGTCTGCACCGTCTGCCGGGAGACCTGTCCGTATTCGGCGGAGACAGT
>Ga0208822_1001969_pt1 | contig 13526 bp, 14 predicted proteins | sample AD_STIC08_MetaG_FD_184435 | JGI IMG/M metagenome (GOLD analysis project Ga0208822, IMG submission 184435) | Active sludge microbial communities of municipal wastewater-treating anaerobic digesters from USA - AD_STIC08_MetaG (SPAdes) (version 2) | ecosystem: Engineered > Bioreactor > Anaerobic >...
CACCTAATTATCCAATTAAAAGAGTGTATGATTTGATAATCGGATTAAAATCCATGAATTGGAGTAAAATTAAAGACGATCCAACTCATGTATCATTTTATAATTCCGATAAATTACTCAAATTGTTAGTGAAAAAATTTAATAATGTGAAAATTATTTTAGCTGGAGGGTCTATTTACAAGTTAATACCCACGCCATTTTTTAGCCACAAAATTGTCGCTTTATGCACCGAGAAAAAATAAAAAATAGGATTAAATATTTACTTAATAAAGGCGGTGAATATCTCAAAACCGACTTGATTTATTTTACAAAAGGCAGTTTTTGGTTGTTTTTTGGGCAAGTTGGGGCTTGGATTTTTAGTTTTGGTTTAGCCACTTTATTAGCCAATATTCTTCCAAAGGAATTTTTTGGAAATTATCAATTTGTTCTGGCTATTGCCGGAACAATCGGAGCTTTTTCTTTAACCGGAATGAATGCTGCCGTTACTCGAGCAGTAGCTCAGGGTAAGGACAAGGTTTTTAAGGAGTCTATTAGTACTCAAATTAAGTGGAATGGGTTGATGATGGCGGCTGGTCTGTTAATCGGTATTTATTATTTTATTAATGATAACCAATCAGTTGGTTGGTCTATGGTAGCTATCGGTTTGTTTTTACCTTTAGCTAACGCTTTTAATACATATGTGGCATTTTTAAACGGTAAGAGAGATTTTAAAAAGATTGCTTTTTATGGCATAGGCGCTTCGTTAGTAGTGTCATTGTTTGTTTTGGGAGCTTCTTTAACCTATATTTCTTTGCCATTTATTATAGGGATTTATTCCATTCTGACTTTCATTGTTAATTTTGTAGCTTATAAAATAATAATCAGAAATCATCAATTCAACGATGCATTTGATGAATCATCAATTAAATACGGAAAACATCTTAGTCTTGTTAATGCTCTGTTTAGTTTTAGCCAGGAGTTGGACAAAATATTTTTATTTCATTATCTAGGAGGAGTTGTTCTGGCTTCATATTTTTTAGCCACTCTAATTCCGGAAAACATAAAGAATTTTATTAAATTAGTAAACCCCTTATCTCTTCCAAAATTTTCTCAAAGAAATATATCTGAGATACGTGAAAATATATACTATAAATTGATTATTTCTTTGGTTGTCTCTATTTGTTTGGCGTTAGCCTATATAATAATTGCTCCTATTTTGTTTCATTTTGTGTTTCCCCAATATCTTGATGCCATCAAACTAACCAGAATTTACTCTTTGATTATTGTTTTTTCCGGACCAATGATTCTAATGATGAGTGTTCTTAATTCTCAGGCCATGGTCAAACAGGTTTATATTTTTAATATAACAACCTTCATCGTCAAACTATTGGTAGTCTTCTTTGGGATAAAGATTGCTGGGGTTTATGGATTGGTTTGGGGGATGGTTATTTTATATGCGGTTATGACAATAACCCTGTTTATTTTGATGTCTAAAACAAACAAAAAACCCCTCTAGAGGGGTTTTTGTTTGTAACAACTTAGTTTTTCGTAAAAACAACCCAAACAGAATTGACAAAAAAATTATAATAAAATCTTTTTGGAAATATTTTGAGTATTAAAGCAATTAATTTAGCCTCAAAAGAACTCTCGTGAGTTAAAAGGGTCAGTTGATCTATTTTTAAATTATATCTGTTTGCCATTTTTTCAAAAAAATTAACAGCATCGTCAGTATTAAAAAACCATTTGTGTCTGTCTGTTGGTTTATTTTCCGGTAGCCCGTAAAATTTGGGGGATTTTGTTTTTAAAAAAGAAGATTTAAATCCTCCCCAACAATTAGGAAGACTGATAATTATATTTTTTCTACTAGCTTTGACTAAGCTGCCAAAAACTTCATAAAGATTATCCAAATGTTCTAAAACATCAAGGCAAATAACCGTATCAAATTCTTTTTCTTTGGAAGGAATTTGGTTTTTTTCCAAATCAATTTTAACATCGGGAGATCCGGCAATATCTATTCCAAGATATTTTCTATCAGGAGGTAGTAAACTTTTTAAATATCTATCATCACATCCAATATCCAACACAGATCCAGTTAAAAAGTTTTTATATTGTTTATAAAGATAAGAAACGCGAGATTGTCGGTCACTGTATTTTAACTTCTCAATTTTAATTTTTGTATCCATAATAAAATTTGGGATTATATTTTTTTGGCAACAATCAATATCATATGGGAAAAAATAGAATTAGGCAATAAATCAAATATTTTTCTGTAAATTGATCTATTTTCGGTTTTAGTTTGGTGGTTATTTTTTATCGGGTATGATTTCTTTGCAGAAGGATAAAGTTTTTTTACCAATCTTCCAATTATTGGAATGGACATAATAACACTGGCCTTACCGTAAAATTCTCTAGTCTTGACAGTAAACCCAGCTTTTGTAATGGCGTCCTCTATTTCGTTTTTTTTGAAAACATAAGCGTAAAATTCATCGTTGCGTCTTCTGAATAAATCTCGAATAGGAAGGTATAGTCTTCTAAACCAGTTGTAGTAAGGAACTGAAACGAGAATAAACCCTCCATTTTTTAATACTCGACTAGCTTCTTTAATCGGTTCCTGCCAATTGTTTTGGTAATGCTCAATAACCCCCAAAGATATATAGGCATCTAGACAATTATTTGGATAGGGGAGTTTAAAAATATCGCCCATTTTAATAGGTAGATTGGGGAATTCTCGGTTAATTTGAGACACGGTTTGGATACCAAAATCAATTCCTTCAATATCATAACCAAGTTCCCTTAGAGCATTAACAAAAATTCCTTGTCCGCAACCAGCTTCTAAAATCTTCCCATTTTTAGGAAGATGACGTTTGAAAATAGGAATCAATTCGCTGTTCTTAGCCGCTGCCATTTGCCAGTTGAGATTTTCTCCCTGCCAATGATCATCCCAAAAGGAGGAATTATTTGCATTGCGCTGACTATACCAAATATACATTGAATATTTTTTTAATTTTAAAATAAATGAATTATTTTTCAGAGATTACCATAAAACCAATAGTGTCTGATGGATTTTTAATAACTTTGTTTATTTTCCATTGCCAAAGATTTCTATACAAAGATAGACTAATACCACCAATTAAATCAATAAGACCAGTTAATGGAAAATCATAACCAACAGGATTTACTTCTAATACCTCAAAACCGGCTTTTTGGTGTTCTAAAATTATCTCTTCTTTGGAATATTCTATTTTATGATCGGGATCGGAATAAAAATTCAAACCAGCCGATTTTTGAAATTTTTTCCAACTAGTTTGGGTATTGGGGATGGCTAAAATCATTTTTCCCCCGGGTTTTAAAATCCGATAACATTCCCTAAGAATTTGATCGCGATTATAAAGATGTTCCAAAACGTCCAAAAACAAAATTTTATCAAAAGAATTATTAGAAAAAGGCAAAATTTCTTCGGCTGAAATCTTTAAAAAATCTATATTATCAATTTTTTCTTTTGATTGCCAATCAATTGCCTGATTTAAAAATTTTGGATCATAATCAAAAGCTATTATTTTTTGGACTTTCGGAGCCAGTTTAAAATCTCTTTGGCCGTTATGGCATCCGATATCCAAAACAACATCATTTTTGGAAAAAAACTTGAGCCAATCAGGGGATTGGTCTATTAAATGTTTTGGATGGATAAATTGAGAAGACTTTCCAGTCCATTTAACCAATCGGATAGAGAGCCCGGAACCAAGCCAGTTAATTTGCTTTATCAATAGTATGATTATTTTCTTAAAAATAATAATAAAGCGAGAATTTTTAATTTTTAATTTTAAATTTGAAAACATTTTACAAGCTTTTAATCAACTCTATTTCGTTAGAAACTATTTTTTTTATATCGTTGTTTTTAATGACAAATTCTCTGGCGTTTTTGGATAACTTATTTCTTAATTTTGAATTTTTTATAAGTTCATTTATTTTTTCGGCTATTTCCTTTGGGGTAAATCCGCAAACCAAGCCATTTTCTCCATTGGTTATTATTTGTTCGTGTCCTGGATAAGCGCCAATAATACAGGGGAGACCGCAGGCCATAGCTTCAATAATAACTTTTGGGTAACCCTCTGTTAGAGAAGGAAGTAAAAATATGTCGGAATTTTGGTATTGAGGAACCAATTGATTGTGAGGTAATGAATGAATTATTTTATAATTAACTTCGGTATTTTCCAACAAATTAACGATGTTATTTTCTAAATCCCCACTACCAACTAAGGTGAAAAAGATATTTTTATCATTACCTACCTCCCTCAGAGCTTTTGAAAGATTTAAAATATTTTTTTCTCTAGTAAACCGGCCTATAAACAGTATTCTTATTTTATCATTATTACTAATGCCGGTTATTAACGGCTTAAATACACTTATATCAACTCCGTTGGGCAAAATAATTATTTTTTTTAAATTAACACCCAAACCAACCAAGTAATCAAAATTATTCCGATAAGTTACTATAAATTTATCAACAAAATTAATTGATATTTTTTCTAAAATCTTCCATAAGTATGAAAAGATCTTTTTCCCATTAATTTTCAATGATCTAAAATAAGGAAATCCGTAAGTAGCGATAATTTTATTGGAAAAAAATAATTTTGAGATAATGGCCGGAATTATTGAGGTAAATTGCATCAAACGAATAACCGAACATTTTTTCAATATTTGACGATGAATAAATGGCATTAGCAAATTGTAAAGATAGGGATTTATATTCTTGTTATTCGGTATTAGTTCAATATTTTTTACTGGAAATTCAAAAATTTCATTGGCCCAACTAAAAACATAAATTTTTTCAAAATTTTGGGAGTAGGGTTTAAGATAATATTCAATAAACCGGCTGTCCTGGCCGACTTTCCTCATAATACCCATACTTTCTTTAAATGATAGAAAAATAGCAAGATTCATTTTAATTAAAACAATTTATTTAAAATTCTTTTAATAAACCAAAGAACAAATATAAATTTGGATCTTATAAATCCATCTAATCCCACCCTTTTAACCGAATAAGAACCATCACTCAATCCTTCTTTTATTAATTGAATAAAATTCAAATATTTTTGAGTAGCTTGTTCAATAGAAAATTTAGGAAGATTGTTTTTATATTTGGAGTAATTTTTTACCAATATATCCAATTTATCTATCATTTCCTCTTCTTTTAAAAATAACTCTCCACCCATTTCGATTAATTCAGGGCTGCCGCCACTTGATAGAGCTAGAGATGGTAAACCGCAAGAAAGGGCCTCAATAAGAGCATTGGAACAAGGCTCATCTTTGCTGGCTGTAATAAAAATATCACTTTGTTTTAATTGCTTCGCAATATCTCTTGAATTGAGAATACCTAACATTTTTATATTATCAAACTTTAAAGGGGAACGCCCAATAAAGGTCATTTCGTATCTATTCCAATCTAAATTTTTATCAAGAAATTGATAAAAATTAAACCCTTTATTCCAGTTATTTGACCAACTGACGGATATTAATTTTATCTTTTTAGTGGGATTAAATTCTGATTTTCCGATTTCGTTAAAAATTGACTCATCGGGAGCATTATAAATTATTGTTTCAAATTTATTTTTTTTCATACCCAAAAGAAAGGATTGGTCTTTGCACCATTTTGATTGGAATATTGTTCCATCAGCTATTGAATGATTAATTGAAAATATAAGACGGTCTAAAATTTTATCTTGTCCTCTAACTAGCGAAATTGGTCCGTCTACTCTATGAATAAAAGGTATCTTAGGAATATCCCTTTTTAACCCTAAAACTTCCTGAGAATTTTCAAAACTGTTAAAAATTATAGCATCAGATTTTTTGGGATTTTCTTCATAAATACCCATTTTCTCCAATTGTAATTTTAAAGCCTTAAGAAATTGATTGCCTCCGCCCCAAGGACCTTCTTTCATCGGGAAGTAAATATTAATTTTCATATAAATAGTAAAAAAGATAATAGTAATCAGTAATCAGGGAAAATAATTTGGATTTTTTTTAAAGATTGAAGATTAATTTATAAGTCTCATCAATCCCATTTTGCCATTTAAATTTATTAGCTCTTGAAATGGCTTTTTGAGACCAAGATTTTCTAAGTTCTTTATCGACAATAAGGTGATTAATCGCTTTAATCCAAACATTTTTATCCAAAGGCAGAGCCATTGCTCCATCGCCAACCACTTCGGGAAGAGCTCCTCGATCACTGACGATCGTTGGAATCCCACAGGCCATAGCTTCAACTGGGGACATTCCAAAACCCTCCATTAAAGAAGGGAAAAGAAAAACATCCGCTTTGTTAATTAATTTTAATTTTTCTTCCATACTCAAATAGCCTGTAAAGATAATTCTATGGGAAACTTTTAGATCGGCGGCTATTTTTTTGAGTTCTGTTTTTTGGGGTCCATCTCCAATAATAGTTAGCTTGGAATTTTGATCGGTTAAGTCATTAAGTATTTCTATTAAAAATCTGACGTTTTTTCGGGGATTAAGAAACCCACAAAAAACCAAAGAAGGGATTGGATTATCAAAACTTTTTTTGCATTTTGAAAAATATTCATCAGAAATACCCGGGGAAGTTATTGTTATTTTATTTTCGGATATTTTATATCGATCGGTTAAAACGCGCTTAGTTGATTGGGAAATAGTTAAAATATGATCCCAACTTTTTATAAAAAAATAATCAATTAAATTAAATAAAAATTTTTCTTCAAAATGAAGATAGCTTGCTACCAGCTTCACTTTAGGAGCAAATAATTTTTTAAATAACCAAGCCCCAATCCCCACATAATAAGGGGAGTGAATGCGCAATATATCAAAGTGAGTCTTTTTATAGATGGAAATTAGTTGGGGAATAATAGCAAAGTTAAATAAATAAGAGCGGTGGATAAAAGGAATTGGTAGGTAATGAACGCACCAATTTTTTTGACTTGTATCATAAAGTCTTTTATAAGGAAGAATGATTTCTATTTCAACTCCTTTATCAGCTAATCCTTTGAGTATTTTTTCGTCGTAAACTTCACCTCCGGCATTGGAATTTGGTTTAAGACCGTATTGAGGGGAACAGAGAATCATAGAGATAATTTATAATTTTTAATTTGAAATTTGAAATGAAGATACGATGGATAATTTAGAATTTTTAATTTGAAAAAATAATATAAAACACTAATCTTTAATAGAAGAACATATTTTAGAAAATATTTTCGTTAATTCTAGACATTCTTTTTGTAAATATAAAATATTATCCTTTTTAAAGTCTATCTTTTTGATTAATTCAAGCCAATATAAAGTTTCTTTAGCCTCTTTTTTACAGATAAAAATCTTGTTTCTGAAATCTTTTTTTGATGACGCTCCATTAGCTTCTCTGTAGTTGGCTCCTATACTCGTGGAAGATCTGATTAATTGAGATATTAAGGGTGAATTGACAGCATTTTTTCCGATATTTTTGACAAGTTCAATGATATCATTACTGAATTTTAAAGTCCTCTCTTCTAGATCATACTTGTTCTCTGTCATAATTTATTTTTTTAATCTTTTTAAAAATTAAAAATTTCAAATTATAAATTAAATAAGTATTTCATTCTTATTTTTACTCCTTCCCAACGCATAGGCAAATTAGATTTTCTAGTCATACTTTTTTTAACTATCCGATATTTCATCAGAAATTCCGGCAGATTGGCTCCCGGGAATATTCTGATTATTCTGGACCAATATTCATAATCCTGGGCGTATTTTATTTTTTCATTATAAAAACCGACCAATTGAATTATTTCTTTTCTAAACATTATAGACGGGTGAATGAATGGATTGTGCCAAAACATAACTCGTTTCAACCTCTTCTTTGTTGTTGGTAGTTTATACTCTCCGATTTTTTCACCCTCTTCGTTTATAATAATAGCCCAACTACCACAAAGACCAATTTCGGGGTTAGAATCAAGAAATTCAACCTGTTTTTCTAAACGCCAAGGGGTAGCGACATCATCAGCGTCCATTCTGGCTATATATTTTCCTCTTGCCAATTTGAGTCCCTCATTAAGCGATGGAGTGAGGCCTTTATTTTCTCGTGAAATTAAATTTATTCGCGGGTCAGAATAACTTTCAATAATTGATTTTGAAGAATCTTTAGATCCATCATCTATAATAATAAATTCAAAGTCTTTAAAAGTTTGGCCCAGAATGCTGTCTATAGATTCTTTAAGAAATTTTTCTCCATTATATACGGACATTATGATAGAAACTTTGGGCATAGGAATAATTTATAATTTTGAATAAGTTATCAGTTAAAAGTTAGTATGTTATTAATAACTCATTAACTTAATAACTAATAATGTAATGAGATTACTTTTTAACTATTTTAAATTATATATTTTTTCATACTCATCAACCATATTTTCTTGAGAAAATTTTCTGGATATTTGCAAATTTTCAACAGACAATTTTTTTAAAAGCATTTTATTATTAATCAAGGCGCGAAGCTTATCTCTAAAATTCAATCCACTGACGGGATTAAAAAGCTGGGAATCGTTGTTTTCTACAATCTCCGGATTACCGCCTACCTGGCTAATAAGAACGGGAAGTCCGGCACTAATAGCTTCAATAACCGTCATTGATAACCCTTCATAAAAAGAGGGTAATACGAATATATCAAAAGCCTTAACATATTTGGCCGCATCTGGTATTTCTCCGGGTATAAATATTTTATTTTCAAGAGAAAATTCCCTGACGATTTCTTCACACTCTTTTTTTTGAGGTCCGTCTCCCAAAATAATAAGACGAAGAGATGGAAATGAGTTTGCTAGAATTGACATTGAACGTATTAAAAATTGGAAATTTTTTGGATAAGCAAAACGGCCTATTGATCCGATAATTACTGTTTTTCTAAGAGATGATCCGATTTTTTCCTCCAAAAAGGAAAGGGCTGAACTTTTGTTTAAATAATTTACAGATCGGGCATTATAAATCAAATGACCGCCCCCAATTAAATTAGTGCGGATAGCTTCTTCTCTATTTGTGTTGCTGACAAAAACTTTTTCGTCTACAAAAAAGAGAAGAAGTTTAAAAACAGACCAATAGATAAGACGAGTTATTGGTGAAGATTGATGATTGGGGTCAAGATAAGATAAACCATGGAAAGTAAAAACGGTTTTGGGATGTTTTTTTGAGAGCTTGGCGCCAATGACTCCAAGCAAGGCATTGGAGCTGTTAAAATGAACGACGTCAAAATCATTGGAATCAAGATATTTTTTTAGTTCAATGATGAATTTGATATTGGTAATCGGATTGTTTGTTCTAATCAACGACGGAAACTTTACAACTCCAATTTTGCTGGCGCTTAGAGTTTTTGCAAGGTATTCTCCATCACCAAAAGCCACGGTTACACCCCATCCCTTAATGGTTAAATCTTTAGCGAGAGTTTCTACAAAAATTTGAGCGCCTCCAATTTCTCCTTTAGTGATAACAATAAGAACCTTTTTCATAATAAATTATTCTTTCTTTGAATGATTAATTTTACCGTTTCAAGAGATTTGTCTTTAAGTGCCGCCAAAACAGAAACATAAACCATCATTCCGGCAATTATTGAAATAATAACATTAATACTAAACCAATTAAGAATAGCAACAATAATCCCCATAATTAATGAAGCAAGCAACATTTTAGTTATCTTTTCAAAATAGGTAAATGAGCTTATTTTTTTTATCTTCCTAAACAAGTAAATAGTTATGATAACCTGATTAACTACAGTAGAAACAGCTGCTCCAATGCCTCCAAAATAGGGAATAAGAATGAGGTTAAATAGGAAGTTTCCCACAATTCCCAAAACAACATAACTAACCAGTTTCTTTTCTTGGTTTAGAGAGAACAAAGCATTTCCTAAAACAGCCGATATAAAAACAGGAATATAGGTTAAATTCATCAATATAAAAGGAATAATAGACGGTGTGTATAAAGATGAATAAAGAAGTTTTATAATCGGTCCAGCCAATAACACTCCTCCAACCATTAAGGGCAAGGCTATGAAAGATAAGGCAGTAAGGGATTTTTCAACAAAATTTTTAAATTTAATCGGATCATCTTTGCTTTTTGCCATAGCGGGGAAAAAAGCAGTAGCAATAAGCGTTGGAATGATATAAAAGAGTTGAGCGATTCTTTGGGCGGCACTGTAATAACCAACTTCATTAATGTCCTTAAACCATCCAATCATTATTGTGTCGGTGTTGAGCATCAAAGCTCCCATAAGTCCCATCATTCCAAAAGGCCAACTGGCGGCAAGAATGGGTTTTATAAGCTTATTAGAAAATGTTCCGCGGATATTTTTAAAATAGTGTCTAAAGGGATAAAAGGCGACTATCATTCCCACACCCGTTCCAATAACATAACCAATTGCCAAAGATTTAGCTGATGGCAAAAAATATAAAGCGGCAAATCCGACAATAACAATAAGAACATTAGTGATAATCTGAATAAATGATTCCACTTCCATTTTTTCCCACGCCCTGGAAAGAGTTGCTCCAAAATCCCTCAATCCATCAAAACCGACAATTAATATAACCAAAGGCAGCAAGGCTAAAACCTCGGGTTGTTTTATAAACAAAGGAGAGACAAAATATATAAGAAAACCAACCAAAACAAAAAGAAATATTTTTATTAGTAGAGCGGTTGAGAAATATTGATGTTGAAGGGATAAATCTCGGCTTGATTCTCGGGTGATAATGGCATTTACTCCAAAATCTATGAATATGGTAAAAAACGCCGCTAAACTTAAGGCGTAAGAAAAAACTCCCCACCCCGATACTCCAAGTATTCTGGCGGCATAAATTAAAATAGCAAAACGAATAAGTCTGGAAAAAATATTCCCAAAAAACAGCCAAAAAGTGTTTTTGGCGATGGTTTGATAGTCTGACTTATTTTCGAAAAAGAAAGATTTAAGCGCCTTCATGGCACTTTTAGTATACGGCAGAATCGGCTCTTAATAAAGCTCTGCAAGATCTTATCGGTAGTTGAAAACAAACATTTTTATTGTCTTGAGAATTATCAAAAAATCTATTCCCAAGGATCTGTTTTTTATGTAAAAAATGTCGTAGCGAAGTTTTTCCATCGTGTCTTCAATTGACGATCCATAACGGAAATTTATTTGAGCCCAGCCGGTGATTCCCGGTTTAATCATATGACGAATGTCATAATAAGGAATTTGATTTTTTAAACTATTAACAAATTCCGGTCTTTCCGGTCGTGGCCCAACGAAAGATAAATCTCCTTTAATAACATTGATTAGCTGGGGCAATTCATCAAAGTGAGTAAATCTCAAAAGCTTTCCAAAGAAAGTTACTCTCATATCATTGACACCTGACCACTGAGGACCGGATTTTTCGGCATCGGAACGCATAGTTCTAAATTTATAAAGAGTGAAGTTTTTTTCATTTTTTCCGACTCTAATTTGGGAATAAACTCCAGGACCTCTTGAAGTCAGTTTAATAACAAACCAAATCAAAAACATAAAAGGAGAAAGAATTATGAAAAGAATTATGGCGGCGATAAATTCAAGCGGCCTTTTTAAGGCTTCATAAACGCCGCGACTTCTGGACATTGATGTGGCAAGACTAAAATCTTTAACATCAGCAACGGGTAATTTTTTCATAATAACTTCATAAGCAGTCGTTAAGCTGATTATTTCAATATCTCCCATATGGTGATAGAGACTGTCAAAAACAGATTCAGCCGGAGCTGTTTTTTGGTCTATTATTACAGTGGTAATTTTATGTTCGGGTAAAATATCATCAATAATTTGAGGGGTTATATTTTCAATCGTTTGCAATTGGAAGCTTACTTTATAACCGACTTGGGGATTTTCAAAAAGGAATTTTTCAAGCTCCTGAACATCTTTGCCGCTACCGATTATAAGAACTCTTTTTTGAGGAGTTTTAGATATAGATCCGAAAACAGATCTCCACAGGGCGAAAATAATAACAAACACAAGAGCAAATATTACCAAATTTGTTTTTGGAGATATTTTAAAATAGGGAATTGAATAGAAAAGTATTATAGAGGAAGCCGTGCTCAAAAAAGCTGACACAAGTATTTGTTCAAAAAGCAAATATCCGCGCCTTAGAGTTCTTATGTCATAAAGACCGACTATGTAAAAAATAGCCAACCATAATAAAAAAGCGAATGAAAACGGGATTAAATGGGCGTTTATTAAGAAGTAATTTACCTTCCCATACCTGACAACAAGGGTCAGAATTAACGATCCATAAAGGAGAATTATATCCCCAATAAGCAAGATTGTTTGTTTAAATCGAATAAACATATTTGAGGCAATTAACCCGAATTGGGTATATAGTTATAATGCGGAAAAATATTTAACTAGTCAATTTTTGTGCGATAGCGATATGCTATACTGGGAACGTTAATAATTAGCAAAAACACAATGAATAAAAATAAAATAATTTCAATTGCAAGTATAGTAGTCGCTCTTGTTATAGTTATTGGCGCCATTTGGTATGTTTCTTCCAAGCAATCTCCTAATGGAGACGGAAATGGAATGTCTTCTGCTGGTTTATCAATAAGCGGGTTGCAAAAAATAGGATCAGAGAATGCTCCATTTACTATTTTGGAATTTGGAGATTTTCAGTGTGTCGCTTGTGCTCAACTCTTTGCTTCCATAATGCCAAAAGTTAAAACAGAATTTATTGATACAGGAAAAGCCAATATGGTTTACAAAACCTTAACTTTTATTGACGGATATGCCAATAAAATAGGAAACGGGGAATCATGGCTTTCAGCACAAGCGGTTGAATGTTCCACTGAACAAGGAAAATTTTGGGATATGTATGATGCTATTTTTAATGCTGAAGTTGAGGAACTTTCAAAAGGAACACAAAATGAAAATAGCGGAAATCTTACTAGAAAGTTTATGATTGAATCTGCTCAGAAAATAGGTATGGATAAAGACAAGTTTTCTTCGTGTTTGGATAATCAAAAATACACCAAAAACATAGAAGGATATGATAAAGACATGAGAGATGCCGGTATCACCGGAACTCCCAGTGTGTTTATAATTAAAAAAGGAGGTGAAGCGACAAAGCTTACTAATCCGTTTGATTTAACAGAATACGAAAAAATAATAAGATAGTAGATAGTGATTAGTGATTAGTGAATAGTGATTAGTGATTAGTGACTAGTGGACAGAGAATATATAAATTTAAAATTTTTAATTAAACAAAACTATGGTCATAATTTATTCAACAACTCAGTGTCCGTATTGCAAAATGGCTAAAGAGTATTTAACCAAGATCGGTATTCCTTTTAAGGAATACAATGTTCAGGAGGATGAAAAAGCGGCTGCCGAAATGGTGAAAAAATCAAATCAAATGGGGGTGCCGGTAATAGATATTGATGGAGCGATTATAGTTGGGTTTGACAAGCAAGCAATTGATCACGCTTTACAAAAATAGTAATCAGTAAATAGTAATTAGTGAATAGTGAATAGTAATTAGTAATCAGTAATTAGGGTTTTATGGGGAACTTAA
>Ga0208822_1001972_pt1 | contig 13511 bp, 14 predicted proteins | sample AD_STIC08_MetaG_FD_184435 | JGI IMG/M metagenome (GOLD analysis project Ga0208822, IMG submission 184435) | Active sludge microbial communities of municipal wastewater-treating anaerobic digesters from USA - AD_STIC08_MetaG (SPAdes) (version 2) | ecosystem: Engineered > Bioreactor > Anaerobic >...
TATTACTCTTTTGAATTGAAGAATCATCCTTAGCTTCTTCAAAATCATCATCGCTTGGCGGCTTCTGTTGAGGCCTTGCCAATTCATAATAAGCAACTCTATGACGTCTAACCCCGGATCCGGAACTGGCTTTGTTTAAAGCAGTAAATCCGTTATGAAATTCTTGACCGTTTTCTTCTTTATGGGTTTGTCTGTTCTTTCTACCCGATCGGAAATTTACGAGTTCCAAAAATTTAATGCGTTGAATAATTTTTATCCAGACGCTTTGATCTTGCGGGTTACCGCCAAAAATAATATTTATATCAAAGTCATCAACAGAATGGAATTCGTAACGAGCCAGAGTCTTGATAAGCATCCTGATTCTTTGCGCATTTTGATTGGAAATCGTAACAAAACATTCTATGGACATTTTGGCGCAAATACTTACAATGCGCATAAGTCTTTGAAATGTTTTTTCATCGGCAATATCACAACCGCAAAAAACAAAATCATATCTGCTCCCATCTTCAAGAATAAAACGTTCTCCGATTTCAAAATCATCAACGGTCAAAGGATGACATTCTATACCGCAAGATGCCATTCCTTCCAAAATTGGACTAATCAAACAATGCTGATGGATGACCAGGGCTCTCGGTTTTAAACTTTCTTCCACAACCCCTCCTCCCTCATGTCGTTGTGTACCTTTTTGACTTTATCATTATTTTTCTAAAAATCAAAACGCGCCCCTTATTTATTGGGGCGAGCTTTATAAGATTCGCATTACTTTTCGTTAAGAGCGCCTTCTACAAATTGTTTTAACTCGCTTAGCGGATAGGCCCCGTCAATTACCTGGATAACTCCTTTTGGGGAAATAAACACACTATAAGGCGTCCCCTGCGCTCCTGCCTCTTGGGCATTTTGGGATTGTGAGTTTATTAAATCATCATAGCGACTGCTGGACAAACATTCTTTGAATTTTGCTTCGTCCATCCCGATATTTTTTGCGATTATGGTAAGTTGAGAAGGATCAAGTTTGTTGTTTGATGGAGTTATCTCAAAAATTTTGTCTAAATATTTCCAAAAGGCGTCATTACCACCCTGTCGCGTAACACATTCTGTGGCTATAGCTTCTTTAAAAGCCTTGGGATGAATATTGGTAAGAGGAAAGTGTCTAAAAACCCAGGCAATTTTATCAGGATATAAAGACACGAGTTGACGCATTGTTTGGTGAAAAACCTTACAATAAGGACATTCAGTATCGGAATATTCAATTATTTTTATCGAAGCACTTGGATTCCCTAATATATGATCTTTTTCGGATATTGGATCTGCTTTAGAAGGATCCGGTTGAAATGCCTGAGTTTGAGACGGACTTGGATTTAGTTCCCCTTGATTATTTATTGATGCTCCGCTAAATGCATAAATAATAGAAGCGGCAATAATTAATCCGGCAATAATAATAGCAAAGGGTATCGCTAAGGGGTTATTTAATTTATTTTTTGATTCTTCTTCCATAATGATTTTTTAGTAATGATTAAGATATAAATAATACCACATTGGAAGTATTTTTTTATTGTGGGCGTTACTGGACTCGAACCAGTGACCTTTGCAATGTGAATGCAACGCTCTAACCAGCTGAGCTAAACGCCCATATGTTTTATGTGAATGTTACCGATTTATCTCTGTGATAACAGAGTTATAAATCGTAATCCCGATATCTTGTTTTTACAAGATGAGGGACAACGCTCTAACCAGCTGAGCTAAACGCCCATAGCAAATAAATACTAAACAAAAAAACACCCCAACACAATAGTGAGGTGTTTTTTGTTTGTCTGAATTCAATTATTGAAGCTCAACAACTGCACCAACGGCTTCTAATTTCTTTTTAAGCTCTTCGGCTTCTTCTTTCTTTAATCCTTCTTTGATTGTTTTGGGAGCTCCATCAACCAAATCTTTGGCTTCTTTTAATCCCAATCCGGTGACCTCTTTAACGGCTTTGATAACATTAATCTTCTGTTCTCCGCCGTCTTTAAGAATAACATTGAAGGCTGATTTTTCTTCCGCAGCAGCGGCAGGAGCAGCTCCTCCAGCCATAACTGGCATAGCGGCTGAAACACCAAACTTTTCCTCAAGCGCCTTAACCAAATCGGCTATCTCAAGCGCAGTAAGGGACTCAACTTTTGAGATAATATCTTGAATTTTGTCCATACTTTTAATTAAATTTAATAATAAATTTTATCTAAATCCCAATAATCAATTTATAAACTCTAAACAAATATAAAATAATAAATTAAAATATTTTAAATCTTAGTATTTGAAAATAGTTTGAAATTTTTATTTTAGAATTTAGGATTTTTTGACTTTTTCTATTTGATCCAAAACAAACGCCAAAGATCTTAGTGGAGCCTGGATCATACCCACTAATTGCCCAAGAAGTATTTGTTTGCCTGGCAATCTTCCAATTCTCTTAATTTCATCTGCGGCAAAGTAACGAGATGATTCAAAATCATATCCGCCAAGCAATTTGAAGTCTGGGATTTCTTTTTCTTTTTCTTTAGCAAAGCGATAAACAATTCCCGCCGAATCAACTATATCCTTGGAGGAAAAAACTGTTCCTAATTGAGATTCAAAATTCTTTGTATCAACCTCAATATTGTTTTGTTTGAGGGCAATGTTTAATAATCTCTTTTTGATTACTTTATAAACACCCTCAATCCCTCTCAAAGAATTTTTTAAAACATCAATACTTTTGGTGGGAGTTTTGGAAAAATCAACAAAAACGATTGATTTTGATTTCTTTACCAAATCCCCCGCTTTTTCTACATCTTTGGTTTTTTGAAGTTTTGTTTTCATACGTTATAGATACTAATATACAAATAAATACGAATGATGCGAATAAATACTAATTATTTTTATTCATTAATATTATTAGCACAGCTCCTATCTGTAACAAGTAGATGTATATTGGTATTTTTCTATAAAAAACAGCGACCTTTAATATTAAGACCGCAGTAAAACAAACAAGAAGTTTGTATCCTCGGCATGACTTATTTCCACGATTATTAGCGCAAACGCTCTAATCCGTGTATGCATGCTGTCTGCAGATCTTGGAATTAGGGTAACACTAATTTAATAAAAAAACAAGGGCTAATAAAGCCCTGCCCACAACAAGAAATTAGAATCCAATTTCACAAGTCAGACTCATAGCCTTACTACGAGCTTTTTTAAATTTTTTCGAAGAAAAACATTCCGGGCACGGACCCCACAAAGTATCATCCTGGGCAAATCCGATACGAACCATTCCCGGCATATCTCCATCAATTCCACCACAAGTGGAACAGTTTTTATTGGCTTTTCTTTCCGCCTGATGCGCAAACATACCAAAAAATTTATTACCCACAACACACCTCCTTGTTCTTAGAACATTCTACGATTTGTGCTAAAAAAGTCAATAAAAAATTCCCAATTGTATTGGAAATCTATTCTAAGCAATATCTATTGCTACTCCACATCCTTAATTAATTTGGAAATCCTAATACGAACAGTGCGGCGCCATCTCTTTCTATCCTGAGTCAATATTTCAAATGCCATAGTTAAGGCTTCGTTATCACTATCACAAACTCTTTCAATGTTGACCAAATCTTCTTCTAAATTTCCATAAGGATTTAGAGAATAACGCCTGAACAGATATAGAGGCATTTGATCCTCCTTGGTGCTTTTATAATTGTGCATATTTACATAAAAAAGTCAATAAAAAACCGCACATAATGTGCGATTATTTTTAAGAAAATCTGATTCTCTTTGGAGGGTGTATTTTTAGAACTCTAAACTGAGTGAGATCAAAAGCTAATTGTTTGGATATCTTACTTGCTTCCTTATAAGCATCCTTAAGTGTAACGGCTTTAAGCTCTTGAATGATCGCCTTGCTCCAGGGCATCCCCCGGCGCATAAATTGAGCAATAAATCTGACATCCGGTGCGCGCATCGGACACCCCCTTTTAACTAAAAATCAGTGCTAATTTGTTTATATCATTAAATTAAATTATTTACAATTTGTTAATTAAAAACCTCCAATATTATTTGGAGGGGGTGTAAACGGAATGAATAAGTTTTAACACTCTAGCGCCGTTAATTCCTTCATTTGTTTTTTGATATTCTTCCATTTTTCTACCAGCCATTTCAACGGCTGCATCGTCGTTTGGAAGATCAACCATAGTACCATCAGTATAATGACTCATGGAAAGAGGTGTTCTTCTTATATGCATTTGGATGAGATAGAGGGGCACGAGAGACTCCTTTGTTCTAATAAAATAATACAATTCCATTCTAAAATGTCAAAAAAACCGGTTATTGGCCGGTAAAATTTTCTAAATCAGTTTCATTGCTAATCTCTAACTCCTCAACAACAACACAGATAAGAGCTTTGAAAATAAGTCTATTAAAACCCCCTCTTGTATGAAGTTGAATTTTTTCTTTAATCCACCTAGATGCCTCGTCTTTATTTTCAAATTCTTCTTCATATTTATAAAGAAAAACTGGTTCGTCATGAGTTCTGTGGAACACAGAAACTCGAGCAACAAGTTGAGTTTTCTTTTCCATTTTATTTACCCTCTTGGTGCTAAGATAGATATTACACAAATAAATAATTATCTGCAACAAAAATCCAGCCCTTTTAGGGGCTGGATTTTGTGGACGAACACTTGGGAAGAAATGGTTTATACAACCAAATTTTACCCATCCAGTTGCAAATTTTGACTTTTAAACAGTCAAAGCTTCACTACTGGCACTCAAATATTACTAACTAAGAGGTCTTGCCTCTAAAACATCCTCTTCAACTCTTTGATTGTTCCTTTTAAAGAAGATCCAATAAAGAAGAGAGATGACGAGAATTACCAGAAGCAAATCAAATATCCAATTTCCCAATAGATTTCCAAATGCTTCCAAAACAGTAGCACCTAAAGCTTTCCCGGAACCAACGACGGCTGAAAGATAAGCGCTGACTGATTGAAATCTTCCTTTTTCGTCGTTGAAATTAAGAACTGCGCTAAAGATAAGCGTTTCTCCCGCTTGAACTGAGTTTGATGTTATTCCATCTATACTGATAGCCGATTGAAAATCAACTGGTAACGCCCCAAGATTGTAAGACAATCCATTGGCATCACGATTGAAAAACGGATAATTTGTTGAAACAAATTCAGTTCCTGGGGGCAAGATAACTTTAAGAAAAACGTTGGATAAATTGTAATTACAACCATTGCGATAAGTTACCGTAAGAGTAAATCTTTCACCGGGACTAAGTTGGGAAACATTCAATGACGGAACTATAACCACACAAGAAAGTCCAGTTCCCCCGGAAGTAACGGTTCTGACAATAATTTGTTGGGTCGGGATTGGAGTGTAATAAGGAATGATCACTCCACTGCCGGAAGTTCTGAATGTCAAAATTGATCCATAACCAGTGCCATAACTATTTCGCGCAGAAGCTCTGAAATAATAAGTTGTGTTTGGTAAAAGAGAATTTGCAGCAGAAGAGATGTTAAGATATGACGCTCCGCTTCCAATTGATTGATCGATGGTTCTATTGCCCAAAGACGCAGTTATTCCATACTCAAACCATCCGGTTGTGTAGTAATTATTTGGATAAACTTGTCCGTTTAATTGAGCGGAATTTTGACCAACTGAAGTGGCTGGATTAGTAACAACAAAAGGAACATTGCCTTCTTGATTATTACCAAGATTAATACTCAAGATTTGACCGTAAGCGGTGCCATTATTATTTCTGGCGGCAGCTCTATAGTAAACAGTTCCTTGATTTAAACTATAAGAAGTTTGATTGTAATTTTGATCATAGTTTCCATCTCCTATAAATTGAGAGTTAGTGGTGTTATACAAATTACCGTAACTATAACCATACTCAAACCAAGCATAGGTGTCAGATCCGTTATTGGGATTAACAGATCCGTAGAATACGACTGAATTATTTCCATTATTGGTAGCGCTTATTGTCCTAACATAAGGAGTATCGCCATCATCATTACCATTAGTGCTGAAGTTTAAGATTTGACCATAAGAAGTTCCGCCGTTGTTTTGACCAACAATTCGGAAATAATAAGTTCTGTTTTGAGAAAGTCCTGAAATATAAGATGAAACATTAAAACTTCCATTTCCCGAACCGGCGCTTTGATAACTGGTTGAATTGCCCAAGTTATGACTGGTGCCATATTCAAACCAATAAGTTGAACTGCAACTGTTGGGATTAATAGTTCCATTTAATTGAGCGGAGCTTTCATAAACACTGTTAGCGCTTCTAGTTTGAACGTAAGGAGCACTACAATCATCTCCTCCTCCCCCATCTTGAGTGACAAAACTTAAGATTGAACCATAAGTTGTGCCGTAAGAATTTTGGGCAACTACACGGAAATAATAAGTAGTATTTGATGTTAAATTGCCTATGGATGAATAAACATTAATTGAATTATTGCCCGAACCGGCACTTTGAGAATTAGTGTTGTTGGAAACATTTTGATTGGTTCCGTATTCAAACCAATAAGTAGCAGAATAACCGTTGGGATTAACTAAACCGTTTAATGTAGCTGAAGTTTGGGTTATGCCCGTAGCTGAATTGGTTTGAACGATGGGCGCATCGCCACTTCCTCCACCAGTATTAGTGGTAAAGCTTAAAATAGAACCTTGGGTAGTCCCGGCATCATTCCGAGCCACGAGCCTGAAGTAATAAGTAGTATTGGATGTAAGTCCGCTCAAAAAAGCATTCACCGGACTAACAGCAAAACTTTGAGAATTAGTGGTATTGGAAACATTTTGGTTAGTTCCATATTCAAACCAATAATAAGTGGAACAGCCATTGGGATTTACAGAACCATTAACTTGAGCCGAAGTTTGAGTAATATTAGTGGCCGATTGAGTAGTTACATAAGGAGCAGTCTGACAAGTTTGAGGAGGAACTCCAGTAGTGGTAAAACTCAAAATTGAACCATGTGAAGTGCCATGTGTATTTTGAGCAACTACACGGAAATAATAAGTGGTATTAGCAGAAAGTCCGGAAATAGCAGACGAAACTTGAATTGAGCTATCGCCCGATCCGGCTGATTGACCGCCAGTTGAATTACTAAGAGTTTGTGACAAACCATATTCAAACCAATAGGTGGTCGCGTATAAATTAGGATCAACGGAACCGTTTAAAGTAGCTGAAGTTTGAGTTACGCCTGTAGCCGAATTTGTCTGAACAGTCGGAGCATCTCCTTGAGGAGGAGTATTGGTAACATTAACAGTTATACTATCGGAAGCTTGCCCGGAATTATTGGTACAGACAATTGAAAAAGTAGCAGTGCTGTATAAAGCCGAACTGACGTCTGAGCCATTGAGTTGACCGTTAGTTGAAAAACCTGGTCCTTGAGTTGCGTGACACTCAGTAGCATTGTTTGAATTCCAAGATAAAGTTGTTGAGTTTCCACTTGTTACTGAATTTGGATTAGCAGAGAGATTAACAGTGGGATTAGCAACACTCCCAACATTTACAGTTATGCTATCAGAAGCTTGCCCAGAGCTATTAGTGCAGACAATTGAAAAAGTAGCAGTGTTGTATAAAGCCGAACTGACATCCGAACCATTAAGTTGACCGTTAGTTGAAAAACCCGGTCCTTGAGTTGCATAACATTCGGTGGCGTTGTTAGAAGTCCAGGATAAAATTGTTGAGTTTCCACTTGTTACTGAAGTCGGATTAGCAGAGAGATTAACAGTGGGATTTTGAGGAATAGTTGTAACATAAACAGTGTAATTAGCCTGAATATTCCCCCCGGGTCCAATACAACGAATTGAGAAGGTTGTAGTTCCAGCTAAAGCTGAAACAGGATCAGAACCTGAAGTTGCTCCATTGGTATCAAATCCGGCACCAGCCAAAACATCACAACGAGTTGCATTGGTAGAATTCCATTTCATTGTTACCACAGTTCCTTTAGGAACTTGGGTTACGGTTTGACCATTATATTCTGCCCACAAATTTGCGGTTGGTTGCTGAACAGGAATAGTGGTTACACTAACTTGAGTTCCACAAGTTTTTTGATTGTTTTGATTATCTTTAACGGTAACTGTCGGAGAGAATGTTTTAGGAACGCTTGAAGTATAAGTATGTGAAATATTATGTTCAGAAATATAACCGCTTTCTTGTCCGTCTCCATAAACGTAATTATAGGTATAGCCTCCACTTCCACCTTCGGCAAATACGGACAACGCAGTAGTTAAAGGACTGTTTCCGGAATTTGGATTAGCGCTCAAAGAACAAGTTATTGGAGGAACAATTCCCGATCCTTGGGCAGTATGACGAACAACGAGAAAGTTTTGAACCCCACCAGCCACTTCTCCAATTCCATATTCATGCGGGCCTGTTGGAAAATTAATAGAATATCCGGGAGCGGCATTAATAGTAACAGAGAGATTTATAGGGGAAGCATTTTGAGCCCAGAGTTTTCCAGTTGCTGTAACAGTTGATCCGCTTCCAGAAAAAGTTATTGATGTTCTGGTATAGTGAGCGGTTACATTAGAAGTATTGTGATAAAAAAATTCAAAACTGATTATATCGCCGGGTTTTACGTTAGAAACACTCGGACCCCAACAAGTGGTGCATCCGGGATTAGCGGTATAACTTGAAACCTCAAGCAAAGGATAATCATCCGGATCAGTATTGAAAGTTGCTTGACCGCTGGCAGCAAAAGCTCCCGAAACGGCAAAAACAGCCGATGTTATTACGACCGCTGATATAATAAACTTTTTGAAAAATGAAGTATTCATGCTTATTTTTTTATCTTACACAATGGCTGAATTTTATCATATTTAATTGACTATGTCAATGATTTGCTTTTAGCCATTTTATCGCCCTCAAATTGAATTAAGACCGATAAAATGACGGAGTCCTTTCCCACTGAGGGTCCGGACTCCAAAAAGTTGAAAACAGAAAAGAAGAAACGGATTAGTTAGGTTGCTTTGGGGGTCTATCGGAACCCCCTCCACCACCGCCGGCCACCGCAGCAGCCACACCCACAACAATGGCTCCCACAATCCAACGCCAAGCGTTAGACTTAACGGTTACGGTGGCTTCCTCAACCACATAACCGCCTTCACCTTGGCATTGAACATTGAACGTTTGGAGCCCCTTATCCCTCAACACGGTCTTGAACCGACCGTTTGGGTGGCCCCGAGTATTGAATCCCGGGCCAGTGAGGGCGTCGCATCTGTCCGCGTTTGTGGACTCCCAAACGAGGACAACCTCGCTTCCCTTTTTCACCTCACTCACCTCTTCCCCCTTCTGGAGGATAGTGAGAGTGACTTGAGGAGCCTGCGGCTTCTTGGTCTCAGGAGTGGGTGTTGGTGTTGGCGCTGACGGAGGAAGTGTCACCACTTCCTTTGGGGGTGGCGCACAATCTCTCTGCCCAATCAGAATCGGGTGATCCGGTAGTTCATTCGTGCAGTACCGGACATATAATGCTTCGCCCGTTTCCTTATCAATGACGACGGACGTCCCAATTTGCATTTTACATTCGGAAATCGTTCCGGATTTTGACGACATCCGGACAACTTGATTTTGAGTAAGTGTCAAAAGACACCTATTATTCCAATCCATATCCTTTTCGGTGTCGACTGGATTTACTCCCAATCGGCACACAGGAACATCATTCGCCCATCCCCACGCGGATTGGAATGTAAATAGTACAAACATAATCAACACGAAACGAACTGCATCTTTGAACATCTTAGCCTCCTTTTGGCTTTTTGGTTAAGTAGTTAGCCTGTTTTCAACTGGGAATTTGCTGTTTATAAAATAGCATAATAAATGCCACTTGTCAATCATTCCCCAAAAAATCGAAGGGGTGTCTTTGTTATGACTTAATTGTGCGCATATTAAAAAATGCAAAAAACAGCAAAAAAACCCGCGTCATTTCTACACAAATAACCTCTTGTAAGCTATCCGACGATCGTCGGATAGCTTACAATTGAGTTTTGGATAAAATAAAAAATAAATACTTACATCATCCACTAATCACTATTCACTGACCACTATTTACCAACCACTAATAACTGATCACTTATCACTAAACACTAATCCCTATTTACTAATTACTAGTTATTGGTTATTAGTTATTGATTAATAACTAATTACTGATTGCTGATTGCTGATTACTATTTATTATTCCCTAATTACTATTTGCTAGTTACTAATCACTGCCCACTATTCATCAATCTTTTATCAAAGGCACGAATGAAAATCCATAAAACTCTTTTTGTTCAAATTCATTTTTCCCGATTTTATCAAGAACGATTATGCTTTCTTTAACCGGGGCAACGATTCGTCCGCCGATAATTAATTGTTGTTTCCAAGCATCAGGAATCACATCGGCAGTTGCAGCAGCGATTATTTTATCGTAAGGAGCTTCTTCCTCAAAACCCCTTGCTCCATCTCCCAATAAAATCTTCACTAGTCCTTTTTCAACAAAGTCATATTTTGAAATATTTTTTTCTGCTAATTCTTTTAATTCTAAAATTCTTTCGATCGCCACTAATCCGTAACGTCCATCCTTGTCTTCTTGAACACCATTTTCATGTTCTATTAACTTTGCTATCAGAGCTGTCTGCCATCCAGATCCTGCCCCAATTTCAAGAACTTTATCTCCCGCTTTTAAATCCAGTAATTCAAGCATAAAAGCAACTGTGAGCGGCTGAGAAATAGTTTGTCCAAATCCTATAGGCAGAGGTTGATTAAAATAAGAGTTATCTTTCATATCCTCTGAAACAAAATCTCTCCTATCAATTTGATCAAATGCTTTGATCAGGGGTTGAGATTTTAAATAACCAAGATCTACCAGTTCTTCTATTAAGTCTTTATTGGAGTAAAACATAGGCAGAAAAATTAAAACGGAACATTACTATTATAACAGATATCCACTTAAATTATTTAATTGGACTGTTATAATAGTTTATATAACATAGGATATGAAAAAGTTGGTTGAAAAAAGAGAAAGTGCTATAAAATTAAGAGAATCCGGTTATTCTTTAACCGAGATTGTTAATAAATTAAAAGTATCAAAAAGTTCCGCTTCATCATGGGTTAGTGATATTAAACTTTCTCAAAAGGCAAAAAATCGGCTACTTACTAAAATTAAATTGGGACAGTTTATATCAGCTGAAAGAAAAAAGAATAAAACAAAGTCCATTATAGACAATTACTTTTTGACCGCTACAAAAGAACAACAAAATTACAAATTATCTCATCTTGATAAAAAAATAATGTGTTCGATAATGTATTGGTGCGAAGGGGCAAAAAGTTTAATGTCGGGAGTTCAGTTTATTAACTCTGATCCTAGTATTGTAAAAGCTTTTGTAAACCTACTCGCTGATTCATTTGGTGCTGACAGAAAAAGATTCAAAGTTTGTGTTCATATACATTCCTATCACAATTCAGAAGAAATAATAAATTTTTGGTCAAATGAAATAAATCTACCAAAAGAACAATTTTTGAAACCTTATAGAAAAAATAACTCTGGACAAAATATTCACAAAGACTACAAAGGATGCGTTTCAGTCAGATACAATGACGTATCAATATCCAGACAACTTTTGACAACTGCTAGGGCTTTTCTGCTAAAATATTGATAGACTTAATAACTGGGCTTGTAGGCTTAACGGTAAACTGCCTCTCTCCAAAAGAGGATTTCTCCGTTCGAATCGGAGCGAGCCCGCAATAAAAAATCCCGCCTTAGGCGGGATTTTTTGTCTATCTATATCTTAGTTTCAGTATGTTTTGTGTGAGTTCGGCACCATTTACAATGTTTCTTTATTTCCAACTTCCCTTCTGAAGTTTTTTTATTTTTGTGAGTATAGTAATTAAACCGTTTGCAGACGGCACATCTCATTCTTATTAGATTTTCTTTAAATTTTGACTTTGCCATAAAATTAAATACCAGTAACTAATTATCAGGTATTAGGGTGAGAATACACAAATATCCGATAAAAATCAAGGCTCTCTCATAAAACATTGACAAGACTAATTATTAAGATTAGTCTGCATTCAGTTCTTGGATACATTCAACTCCGAGGGCTTTAGGGGCGAATTGCGACAAGGGCCAAACACAAAGCTTTGGTCGGGAACGCAGCACGAAGGCGATACGCTTAGGCGGAAAATGCCTTCACGCTTCTGAAGTCCTCTTTTTTGTTGATTTATTCTATTATTTTTTGTATCTTATTAATTATGGGCAGGTAGTCTCGTAGGGGCCGAGGGCGGTCTGTAAAACCGTTGGCCTATGTGCCCGCGTGAGTTCGACTCTCACCCTGCCCACCAAGTTATAATTCTAAACAGCCACCTTAGCTCAGTTGGTAGAGCAACGCTTTTGTAAAGCGAAGGTCCCCGGTCCGAATCCGGGAGGTGGCTCTTTTAAATAAATAAAATAAAAAATCCGCTTTCGAGCGGTTTTTTATAAACTGAGCCAATGGCCGGATTTGGACCGGCGACCTACTCCTTACCATGGAGTTGCTCTACCAGCTGAGCTACATTGGCAAATAATTAATTTTTAATTTCCATCTCAGTATCGTCTTCTTTCTTTTTTTCTTCTTGGTCAAGTTCATTAAATATACTCTGACCAGATGATTCGTTTCCTTTTTTTCTTTTTATTGTTTCCAGGTGTTTTGTAACATAATTATCAATTTTCATAATAAAAAGTTTTGTTTTTCTAAGCCACTTAGAAAGAATGTCAACAAATTTTTTATCCAACACATCAATCCATTGTGCTTTAATGAGTCTGCGTTTAGCAGCCTTCGGTTCTTGAGATTCTGTCACATCTGAAACACAAGGAAGCTTGCGCATAAAAAGATAGACCACAATGGCAAGACTTACAAAAAACACTATTTCTAAAACAAAGAAAGACATTTTGAATTGAAAAAAATTAGAAACCCCAAATAATAGACCCTAAAAACAGATTAACGCTTCTCATTATAGCACCTGGATTAATACTTATCATCTTTTAGAGTTCGTAACGACAAAATCTCTCCAGCTTACAATTCTCTCCTGTTCTGGCAATTAACTGAGTGATAACATCTCCGATTGTTATAGATTCATCTTTAATAGACGGCTGAGTGAGAATTTCCATCGTGTCTAAAGGATTTGAAAATGCGATATGCATTGCTATTTCATGAGCTACTGATTTAAAAATATCGGTTTTGGCGACAAAATCAGTTTCACATCTAAGCTCAACAAGCACGCCTATTCTATCGTTGTGAATATAAGAATCCAAAACACCAGCGCCGGTTTTTCGCTCAGCTCTTTTTTGAGCCTTGGCGGCACCACTGGCAAATATAATTTCTTTGGCTTTTTCCAAATCACCCTGAGATTCTTCTAATGCTTTTTTACAATCCATAACACCCGCTCCGGTTTCTTCGCGAAGTTTTAATAAAGAATTATCCATAATTATTTTTGAATTTTACTAATAAGAGAATTGGTGATTAACTCAATAGAAGCTTTGGTGTGATCA
>Ga0208822_1001988_pt1 | contig 13450 bp, 12 predicted proteins | sample AD_STIC08_MetaG_FD_184435 | JGI IMG/M metagenome (GOLD analysis project Ga0208822, IMG submission 184435) | Active sludge microbial communities of municipal wastewater-treating anaerobic digesters from USA - AD_STIC08_MetaG (SPAdes) (version 2) | ecosystem: Engineered > Bioreactor > Anaerobic >...
GAGCGCTCCTTCATCTATGCCGAGAACGCCCACCCGGAGCAGTCACCGGAGGAAGAGGCAAACGACACGTCACTACCCCGGCCTGACTTCAGCAGCCCGCCGTCGGATTGATCAGTCGAGGCGCACCGCGTCGCCAGCCTGCTGGCTGACAAGTTCCGCGAGCTTTCCCATCAATTCGGTGCCGTCACGGGTATCGCGCCAGCAGACACCGTCCCAGCGGAAATGGAAGCCGCCGGCGCGGGCCGCCACCCAGATTTCGCGTGCTGGACCGTGACGATTGACGATGATCTTGCTGCCATCGACAAACTCGATTTCCAGAACCCCGCCAGCCGCCAGTTCGAAATCGATATCGGCACCACTCGCTTCGAGTGATGCCTCGATCCGCGCCAGAATGCTGTCGGCCAACGCGCTGAATTCGTTATCATCCATCCTGTGCTACCATCCCGCTTTTTGCTGACTGGTCGGTCATTAATGTCCAGAATCGTTGCCTTGCTCCTGACGGTATGCGTCGCTGGCTGCGGCCAGAGAGGGCCGCTCGTGCTGCCACCAGGCCCGCCGCCGGCTCCATTGCTCGACCGTCTGGTTGCACCGTCGCCGCCAGCCACACCAATTCAGCCGGCCAGCAACGAGGCCGATGGTAGCACGGACAAGAAACCCCCGGCCCAATGAGTCACTTCGCGATCAGGGGCGGCATCTTATGCGCCGAATCCGTTGCCCTGCCCGAGATTGCCGAACAGTTCGGCACGCCAGCCTATGTCTACTCGCGTGCGTCACTCGTGGCTTCGCTGCAGGAGTTTCTCGAGGTCCTCGATGGCCATCCAGCCGGACGGGGGGCGCTCGTCTGCTACGCCGCCAAGGCCAATTCGAACCTCGCCATCCTCAACCTGTTCGCGCGCATGGGCGCCGGCTTCGATATTGTTTCTGGTGGCGAACTACAGCGTGTTCTCGCAGCTGGCGCCGATCCCCGGAGAGTCGTGTTCTCCGGCGTCGGGAAGGCGGCTGCCGAAATGGAAATGGCGCTCAATGCCGGTATCTTCTGCTTCAACATCGAATCCGCGCCGGAACTGGAGCGCCTGAACGAGATCGCCGGACTCTGCGAAACGACAGCGCGGGTCAGCCTGCGCGTCAATCCGAATGTAGACCCCAAGACCCACCCGTACATTTCGACTGGCCTCAAGGAAGCCAAGTTCGGTGTCGCCTACGAAGGTGCGCTGGCGCTTTACCGCCGCGCCGCCGCATTGCCGAACATCGACGTGGCCGGCATCGACTGCCATATCGGTTCGCAACTCCTCGACCCAGCGCCGTTCGTCGAGGCACTTGAGCGCATTCTGGCGCTCGTTGACCAGTTGACCGCAGAAGGCATCGGCATCAACCATCTCGACCTCGGCGGCGGCCTCGGCATCAAGTACAAGGCCGATCAAGCGGAACCGTCGGTCGCTTCCTACTTGATACCGCTGCTCGACAAGCTGACGGGCCGTGGCTTGCAGGTCGTCCTCGAACCAGGTCGCCGGCTGGTCGGCAACGCCGGCCTGCTACTGACCCGCGTCGAGTTCCTCAAGCCGGGCGAAGGCAAGAATTTCGCCATCATCGACGCAGCCATGAACGACCTGATGCGCCCGGCGCTCTATGAGGCCTGGCACGATATCGTGCCGGTGATTCCGCGCGGGGGAGCGACCCGAGACTACGACGTCGTCGGTCCGGTCTGCGAATCCGGCGATTTTCTCGGCCTCGCCCGTCCCTTGAACATCGAGCCTAGCGATCTGCTGGCCGTGATGTCGGCGGGCGCCTACGGCATGGCAATGAGTTCCAACTACAACACCCGGCCGCGCGCAGTCGAAGTCATGGTCGACGGCGACCGGGTGCACCAAATCCGGCGCCGTGAAACCGTCGCCGAACTCTATGCCGGCGAGCAGGTCCTGCCTGCATGAGGCGCGGCACGCTGGTTTGTCTTGCCGTCCTGCTGCTGGCGGCCTGCGGGGAAAAGCCGGCCGAGAAGAAGGGCGCACCACCCACGCTGATTACCGCCACGCAGGTCCGGACCACTGCCCTTGAAGTCAGTGAGCGCACGCTCGGCACGCTGAGTGCGGTCAAGGACCCGTCGATCAGTGCCGAAATCGCCGGAAGGATCATCAAGATTGCGGTCCGCAGTGGCGAAGCAGTCAGGAAGGGCCAGTTGCTCGCCCGCATCGACCCGACCGACGCCGAGCATCAGGCCAGCGCAGACTCCGGCGAAATCGCTCGCCTCACCGCCCTGCTCGCGCAACAGGAGCGCGTGGTCGGTCGGCACAGCGAGCTGGTGCAGAAAAATTTCATTTCGAAGAACGTCCTCGATGATGCCGTCGCCCAGCGCGACGCTCTGAATGGCCAGTTGGCGAGCGCCCGGTCGCGGGGCAGCCTGTCGCGTCGCAACGTCGACAAGACCGAGGTGGTCGCACCTTTCGACGGCGTCGTCGAACTGCAGATCGCCTCGCTCGGCGACTACGTCAAGCTCGGCGACCCGCTGTTCCGTTTTGTCGCCAATGACCGACTGCGTGCAGACCTGCCGTTCCCGGAATCTGCCGCACCACGCATCAAGGTCGGCATGCCGGTTCGCCTGCTCAGCCCGCTGGCGCCGGATACGCCGATCGACGCCGTGGTCGAGGACATCCGCCCAACCGTCGGCGAGATCAACCGCGCCATCAACGTCATCGCCCGCCTCGATAACCCCGGCGCGCTCAAGGGTGGCGGCTCGGTCGATGCCGCCGTAATTACCGGGCAGAAGGACAACGCAGTGGTCGTCCCGGAACAGTCGGTCGTGCTGCGTCCGGCCGGCACGGTGGTTTACCTGATCGTCGATGGCAAGGCAACGCAGCAAGTCGTTGCAGTCGGCAGCAAGCAGCGCGGGATGGTCGAAATCATCAGCGGACTGAAGGGTGGCGAAACGATTGCACAGGACGGCGCCGGCTTCCTCAGCGACGGTGCCGCGGTCAACGTCAAGGAAAGTCCGAAAACCGCCGCCCCGGGCGCGCCCAAGGCTCAATGACGCTGCCCGAACTATCCATCAAACGCCATGTCCTGGCGTGGATGCTCAGCGCGGTACTCGTCCTGTTCGGCATCATCAGTTACGACCGGATCGGCATGGACCGCTATCCGTACATAGAATTCCCGATCGTCTCGATCAGCACGACGCTCAAGGGCGCCAACCCGGAGATCGTCGATACGTCGGTGACCAACGTCCTCGAGAGTTCGGTCAATTCGACGCCCGGCATCGAACACATTCAGTCGACCTCGTCGCCCGGCGTGTCGATCATCGCCATCACCTTCGGGCTCGAAAAGAAGATCGACGTCGCCTTCAACGAGGTCCAGGCCAAGGTCAACCAGGTTCTGCGCCGGCTGCCCAAGGATGTCGATCCGCCCGTGGTCGCCAAGGTGGAAACCAATGCCCAGCCGATCATGTGGCTGGCCATCCAGGGCGACCGTACCCAGCAGCAGCTCAACCAGTACGCGATCAACGTGCTGAAAAAGCGCCTGGAAACCATCGATGGCGTCGGCGAAGTGCGACTCGGTGGGCGCCGCGACCGTACCATCCGGGTCGAGTTGCTACCGGCAAGGATGGCCGCCATGGCGATCACGGCGCAGGACATCAACGAAGCCTTCACAAGGGAGCACGTGCAACTGGCTGGCGGCTTCGTCGTCGGCGAGAAGACCGAGAACCTGGTCAAGCTCGACCTCGAATTCCACTCGATTGAGGCGCTGAAGGAGATGGTGATCGGCTGGAAGGGCGGCGCGCCGATTCGCCTCCAGGATGTCGCTGAAGTGATCGACGGTCTCACCGACAACCGCCAGCTCGCCCGCTTCAACGGCGAGACGACGATTGGCCTCGGCATCGTCAAGGTGACCAATACCAACACGGTCGCCATCATCGACCGGATCAAGGACAAGATCGAGAACGAACTGCGTCCGCAACTGCCACCCGGGATGAAACTCCATATTGTCTCCAACGATGCCGTGTTCATCCTCGAAATCGTCAATTCGCTGAAGCAGCACCTGCTCGAAGGGACGCTGCTCGCCGCGCTGGTCGTCTGGATCTTTCTGCAATCGGTACGCTCGACGATAATCATCTCGATGGCCATTCCCGTTTCGCTGATGGGCGCCATCGCGATCATCTACTTCTTCGGATACACGCTGAATTCGCTGACCCTGCTCGCTCTTCTGCTACTCATCGGCGTCGTTGTCGATGACGCCATCGTCGTTCTCGAAAACATCTTCCGCCACCGCGAGGAGCTTGATGCCGATCCGCTGACTGCCGCGGTCAACGGCGCCAACGAGGTCGTTTTCGCGGTCATCGCGGCAACCTTGTCACTGGTCTCGATCTTCGCCCCGGTCATCTTCATGAGCGGCATCATCGGCCAGTTCTTCCGCTCCTTCGCCGTCGTCGTCACCTTCGGTGTGCTGGTCTCGCTGTTCGTCTCGCTGACGCTGACGCCGATGCTCTGCTCGCGTTTCCTGACCATCCGCGAAAAGGGGCACCAACACAGCCGCATCCACGGCCTGATCGCGGACGGATTCCGCCGGCTCGATGCCTTTTACCGTCGCCTGCTGGCATGGTCACTGGCACATCGCTGGACCATCGTGCTCCTGACGGCGTTGACCGTGGCTTCGAGCACCGTCTTCTTCACCAACGTCGGCAAGACCTTCGCGCCTGAGCAGGATGAAGGCCGTTTCCTCGTGTTCCTGCGCACGCCGCTGGGCTCGTCGATCGAATACACGGACTCGCGGCTGAAAATGGTGGAAAAAATTCTGAGCAGCCATCCCGAGATCGTCACCGAGTTTGCGCTGATCGGCCTCGGGTCGGCCGGGCAGGTCAACCAGGGCACCGTCGTCACGCGCATGGCGCCGCGTAATGAGCGCAAGCTGACGCAGCAGGAAATCCTGCCCATCCTGCGCAGGGAACTGGGCGAGATTCCGGGGGCACGCGTCTTCGCCGCGCCCTATCCGATGGTCCAGGGCCAGCGCGGCGAGCCGCTGCAGTTCGTTCTCGCCGGCGAGAACCTTGCCGAGATCGGTCGCCTCGGGCGCGAACTACAGGCCAGGCTGGCCGCCGAACCCGGCCTCGGCGGGCGCATCGACACCGATCTCCAACTCGACCTGCCGCAACTCGTCTTCCATCCCGACCGCCTGCGCATCGCTTCCTCCGGCCTGACCACCGCCGATGTCGCGCTGGCAGTCAACATGCTGACCGGCGGCATCGATATCGCCAAGTACAACGACGAACCGGGCGACGGCCAGCGCTACGATATCCGCGTCAAGGGCCGCGAGGGCGAATTCCTGCAGCCGGCCGACCTCGCCAAGATCTACCTGCGCAACCGCGAAGGCAAGCTGGTGCGCCTCGATTCGGTCGCCAGCTTCAGGGAGACGCTCGGCCCCGCGGTGATCGGGCGCTTCGACCTCCAGTATTCGGCGACCTTTTATGCGACGCCGACCATCCCGCTCGGCGAGGCGGTGGGGAAGGTGCGGGCGCTGGGTGCCGACCTGCCGCCAGGGTATCAGATCAAGCTGATCGGCCAGGCCGAGGAGTTCGGCAAGACCACGCAGTACATGGCCTTCGCCTTCGCGCTGGCGATGGTCCTGCTCTACATGGTGCTGGCCAGCCAGTTCGACTCGTTCCTGCAACCGTTCATCGTCATGCTCGCCCAGCCGCTGGCCATCGTTGGCGGTGTCGCCGCGCTCTGGGCGACGGGACAGACGCTCAACATCTATTCGATGATCGGCCTCGTGCTGCTGATCGGTCTCGTCGCCAAGAACTCGATCCTGCTCGTCGACCTGACCAACCAGCGCCGCGCCGGCGGCATGGACATCGACGACGCCCTGCGCGACGCCTGCCCGATCCGCATGCGGCCGGTCCTGATGACCTCGGCCACCGTCGTCCTCGCCCTGTTCCCGGCTGCGCTCGGCTTCGGCGCCGGTGCCGAGACCAACCAGCCGCTGTCCATCGCCGTTATCGGCGGCATGATTTCCTCGACACTGCTGACGCTGGTTGTTGTCCCTGCGGTCTATTCGCTGGTCGAAAGCGCCCTCGGTCGCCGAGAGCCTTGCCTGAACAACACCTGACCTTCATTGCGGCAGATCACCGGGGCGGTGATCGAAGATGACACCCATCAAATCCGTCAATGATGCGTCAGGTCTTGCGCTTTAGCCTCTCTGCCGCCACTGCACGCTGGACCTGCCGGAAGTGGTCTTCCATGTCGCAACTGCCAAACATCTCCCGCACGGCGCGGAAGGCCCGGGGTGCCTCGTCACTGCTGAGCAGCCTTTCGGCCACGCGATCGGCCAACTCGAGATCTGAAAACAGGAGCGCCGCCCGGATTGCATCGAGAGCGCGATCAACACTCATTTCGTTGCGCATGAAGTCGGCGCGGATACGATCGAAGCGCTTCCTGCCAGCATCCTTGCCCTCCATCACCGCCTCCAGGCACTCGATGGTGAGCTTCTCGTCCGGGGCGAGCGCTGCCCTCTCCTCGGACGTCAGTTCGCTCAGGGTCTTCTGCGCCAGCTCCTGGTTGCCTCCAGCCAGGGCAGTGCGCAACAGTTCAATGCGATCCATGATCGGCACACCGGCGATTTGATCATGGGCCATGACTTCTTCGATAAGCCGTTGCGCCGTCTCGAGATCGCCGTTGAGCTTGGCTACCGTCGCCAGAGTGCGCTTGCGCTGCCAGTTGCGAGGTGTACGCTTGGCAAGTTCCTGCAGAAGGTGTTGGGCCTCGTCGAAATTGCCGAGGTCGCAACAGATCTCTGCCTTGAGGTCGTACGCACTGAAGTAGCCGGGCGCTACCGCCAGCACACCATCGATCACGTCGCTAGCTTCTTCATGCCGTGTCAGCTGTTGCAGCGCACGCGCCTGCCCGGCAAGAGCCCAGGGAAATGGGTGAATCTCGACGATGGACACATAGCTGTCCAGCGCATCCGCCCACCGGCCAGCCTTGAGCAGGGTCTCGGAGCGCGCGCGCAAAATGTCGAAGCGGTAGGGCTTGCCATCCTCGGCATTGTTCAAGGCATCGAGCTCAACCAGGGCGGCGTCAAACTTCCCGTGGCGCTTGAGTTCGAAGAAGTGCCGGAAGAAGACTTTCTTGCGGATCACTCGGTCCATCCGGGCTCGCAGTATTTCGGGCGAGAAGGGCTTGATTATGTAGTCGTCAGGCGCCAGTTCGACTGCGGAGATAACCTGTTCGTAGCCTCGCTCAGCGGTAACCATGAGGAATGCAACCGTGTCGGGCAGGCCATCGGTACTCCGCAGATCCTCCAGCATTTGCTGCCCGGTACGGCCGCTGCCAAGTATGTAATCGCAGATGATCACATCGGGCATCTGGCCACGAATGCGGTGGTAAGCCGCATTGATGGTGTCTGCCTGATCGACGGCAAAGCCGCCCATGGACTGGATGCATAGTTTGAGCGACTGCCGCGAAGCGGCCTGGTCGTCGACTACCAGATAGCGCAGCTCCTTGTAGGGATTGAACGGGATGCGCTTCGCCGCGCCTGGCAGCGCCTTGTCTTCAAAAAGTGCTGCGAGGGACTCGGCTTCGAGCATCTAGGGTAGCCGCAACTCAAAGCATGCGCCCCCGAGCGGTCCGCCGTTGGCGAGGCGCAACTCGCCGCGGTGGCCGTGACGCTGGTGAAGATGAGCAATGCGCTGAGCGATGAACAGGCCGACCCCGGAATGCTCGCTGCTGGCACGGGACGGCGTTTGATCAGAAAAACCAGGGCCATCGTCCGCCACGGTGATCACCAGCTGGCCGTCAATTTCAGCAGCATCCAGATGCACTTCGCGACGTGCATGGCGCAGCGCGTTCTGCAGGGCGTTGACCAGGCAGTCCGCGACCACTTCGCGGTCGCAGATCCAGACACCATCGTAGCGGCAATCTGCAACAATCTCGCTCCCGCCGCCTCCGCTTTCACGCGCCCGAATCAGGACGTCCTCGATCAGATCGCCGACATAGACCGGCAACAATGACACCGGGTTCTCAGCACCGGCCAGCCGATAGGCCGACAGCAGCTTGGTCAAACGTTCCGCAGCAGCGACCACGGCAGTCTCGGCTTCAGTCAAGGCCGGCAGTGCCACCCCTGCCTCGCCGTCGTCAATCGCCTGGACTGCGACGCGGATCCGTGCCAGGGCGTTGAACATGCCGTTCTTGGCATCGTGGATCCCTGATGCGATCACATCAACGGTTGGGGTCATCTGGGCGCATGCGGTAAAGTCGGAAACAGTCGCAACAAACTGGCGTGTCGCCAAATCCTAACACGGCAATCCCTTGGAGGCTGTCGCTTTCCGAGATCGGGTTCGATGTCACTTCTCCGGAAATACTCATGGGCAACACATTGGGAGACAGCACCTTCGAAAACAAGCCGACCAGCGCCGGACGTCATTGGATCATATTCGGGGCAAGTTGATCGCCCTGCTGATTCATGGCCGATCCACAAGCGCCCCATCGATGACCGCATCTCGGGCAGAAGCGGGTGTTCTGCAGATCCGGGAACCGGGCTTTCAGAGGGGATTTCCGCGCGCTCAAGATCAGTGCGGAAAGTACATTCTTGCCTTGTCCAATTCATAGGTCCACGGCAGATTGGCATTTTTCCAGCCGTTCACCGCACGCTGCCCGTCCTTGGCGCCCCCCTTGACGGTGTCGCCTTCGAAGCCTTCGGCAACGCTGTAGACTTTTGTATAACCTGACATCTGGAGGCGGTCCTGAGCCTTGGAACTACGATCCCCTGAGCGGCAGATCAGGATGATCGGCGCATCCTTGCCCAACCGCATCTCCTGCAGCCGCCGTTCGAATTCAGGAACGAAATCCTGATTCGGCTCCAGCATGTACATGGAGCGCTTGTCGTCCCATTCGGTCATGATCTCCGGATGTTCGAAATAGGGCACCAGGGCATCTGCATCGCGCGGCCACCCGACATACATTGCCTCGGCGCGGGTACGGATGTCGAAAAAGGCGACTCCCTTCCTGTTCTTCATCTTCATGTCGTAAGCCTGCTGCGGCGTCAGATAGAGTCCAACCTTGCTGCGCTTCGCTTCCGGCAGTCTGTCCCAGTCGGCACTTCCCGGCGCCCACTCGGCGGCACCGGCGAGCGCGGAAGCGGCCAGAAATCCGACAACCAGCCATTGCTTGAGAGAGTTTCTAGTCCTGATCATGCCATCCCGGGGTTCTTGCCGACGTCCTTCAGCGTTGGCAGATTCAGATTGACCGGCTTGACCGTCTTGATGTCGCGCAGGTAGGTGGCGACGACGTCCCAGATCGGCTCGCCGACATTCCTGGCCTCTTCCGAAACCGGCGCCCAGCCGGCCACCTTGTAGTTTTTGGCCGGATCGATAGGTTGACCGCGCAACATCATGTTCTGGATGCGCTGGCCCATTTTGGCGGTCGGTTCGCAGGCGTATTGCAGGCCGCCGACGCGCACCATGTCGCCGCCCTGCTGATAGTAGGGGTCGGGGTTGAACAGGTTGTCACAGACGTCCTCAAGGATGGTCTTGATCATCTCGCCGCTCATGTTGCTGACCGTCGTCCACGGATAGGTGATCGCTGTCTGGTCGAGCACATGCTCCATCAGGATCGGCTGCCCCGGCAGCAATGAAGTGCCCCAGCGGAAGCCGGGCGAGAAGGCGATCTCGGCGTCCTTGACCTTCATCAGCGCGTCGAGGATGACCTGGTCGAAGGTGCCGTTGAAGTTGCCGCGCCGGTAGAGCAGGCCTTCGGTGACGGCCAGCTTTTCGTTGAGCTTAGAGACATAGGGCGCCCGCGCCTTGTCGATCAGCTTCTGCATTTCCGTGTCGGCCGGCAGCAGGTTGGCGAAGACCGGCAGCAGCTTGTAGCGGAAGTCGGCTATCTTGCCGTTCCTGACGTCGAAATCGAGGACGCCGAGGAACTTGCCGTTCGAGCCGGCGTTGGTGACCAGCGTCTGGCCGCCGGGATTCTTGACGACAACCGGCAGCGGCACGCCGTCATGGGTGTGGCCGCCGAGGATGGCGTCGATGCCGCGCACGCGGCTGGCCATCTTGAGGTCGACGTCCATGCCGTTGTGCGACAGCACGACGACGACCTTCGCACCGGCGGCGCGCGCCTCGTCGACGGTCTTCTGCATATTCTCTTCCTGGATGCCGAAGCTCCAGTTCGGGGTTTGCCAGCGCGGGTTGGCGATCGGCGTGTAGGGGAAGGCCTGGCCGATGACGGCCACCTGCACCCCGTTCATGTTCTTCATGACGAATGGCTTGAAGACGGCATCGCCGAAATCGGTGGTCTTGACGTTCTGGGCGACGATGTCGATCTGCCCAGCGAAATCTTTCTCCTCGATTTCCTTGACCCGCGCCTCGCCATAGGTGGATTCCCAGTGCAGAGTCATGACATTGACACCGAGCACCTTGCAGGCGTCGACCATGTCCTGCGCATTGGTCCACAGCGCCGTGCCGGAACCCTGCCAGGTGTCGCCGCCGTCAAGCAGCAGCGCGCCGGGGCGGTTGGCCTTCATGCGCTTTACCAGCGTCGCCAGGTGTGCGAAGCCGCCGACCTTGCCATAGGTTTCCGCTGCCTTCTCGAAATTCAGGAAGGTGAAGGCATGCGCGTCGATGGTGTTGGGCTTGAGACCAAAATGCTTGAGGAAATGCTCGCCGACCAGATGCGGCACCTTGCCGAACTGGTCGCCGAAACCGAGATTGACGTTAGGCTCGCGGAAATGGATCGGCAGCAACTGGGCATGGCAGTCGGTGATGTGCAGCAGGCTGACGTTGCCGAACTTCGGCAGGTCGTACATCCTGGCCGCGCCCTTTTCGGCCAGCGCCAGCTCGCTGTGCAGCGACATGCCGCCCGCCGCGGCGACGGCCAGAACCTGGAGGAATTCACGACGGTTCATGCTCATGCTCTATCCTTGCAAATGAAATATTGGCACAACAAAAAATTGCCCGGCCAGTCTCCCGGCCGGGCCAATCAAGCAAGTTCAGTCCTTGTTGACCGGCGATTCCGGATCCATCAGCAAGGCCACGACATGCGTGATTTCCTCCGGCGTCAACCAGTTGTGCAGGCCGAAGCGCGGCATGTTGGTGCATGCGTTGAACGCGTTGGAGTTGTAGATCTTGTCGTAGGCATACTTGACGATATCGTCCGAATTGCCCCGCAGCTTGCCGAAATGGTGCAGGCTGGGGCCGATGGTGCCGTAGGCGACTTCCTTTGCTGCCAGTTGATGGCAGGCATAGCAGTTGCCGCCGCGCGGCGTCATCGGCGCATCCGGCTGGATGAAGCCGATATGGCCGCCACGGCCGTGGGCGGCAATCTTTTCGCCTTCCTTCCAGTTGCCCATCAGCTTGCCGTCGACCGGATAGCGGATCGTCGCCTTCTGCGCCAGTTCGATCTTCTGGCGCACGGCCGCCGGCGGGTTGTCCTTGTACTGGCCGCACAGCCTCATCGCCTCATCCTGCTCGACGCGAGTCATCCAGTATTTCGGGTTATCCGTTCGGAAGGAATTGCGGAAGACCTGTTCCGCCTCGGCGGACACGGGATTCCTGGCGACCGCCCTGCCCGAAGGCGTCTTTTCTTCGGCCAGTGCCGTCTGGGCCAGCGCAGCGCACAAGGCTGCAATCACAAGTTTCTTCATCGTCATCCCCTTAGCGCTTGATGCCCGGCGTTTCCATCACGGTGCCCGTCGCATTCTTCTGCAGGTACACCTGCAATGCGATAATGGAATCAGAGAGATATTTCGGTTCGGGGTAGCGCGCCTGGCGCATGCAGTCGATCAGGCGACGCTCCATGGTCCACACCGCCCCCTGCGAAACTCGGTAGGACGGCCAGGTCTTCATCGCCGTCCCGGCGCCTTCCTTGGTCGTCAGGTTGCCGAGTTCCTGCAGACGGATGCGCTTGCCGTCCTGGCCGTGGCAGATCGAGCAGGAAAAATCCTGCGGGCCGGAGCGGCGGTAGAAGACATACTCGCCGATCTGGTACATCTTCTTCTCTTCCGGGTGGGTGGCCGGCACGTTGATCGGCATGCCATTCGACTTGGCGCCGATGAAGGTGACCAGCGCCTCGATCTCGGATTCAGTGCCCGGCTTGGAAAACCACTGCCGGGTCACGTCTTCCTGCTTGAAGCCCTGCAGGGTCACCATGCAATGGACGAGGCGGGACTCGACATCCATGACCTTGCCGGTGTCCTTGAAATAGCGCGGCAACTGGGCGTAGGCACCGTCCAGCTTGCCGGGGCCGAGGCCGAAGTCGCATTGTTCGAGCGAGGCATTTTTCGGGCCACGCCTCTGGGCCCATAAGCCCTCACCCTTCACTTCGAGCAGGTCGGCGGGATTGCCGTCGGCCAGCGCCTCGCGATATTTCGCCAACTCGTCGGCGACCTTGCTGTCCTGCGCCAACAACGGAACACTCATCGCCGCCGACACGGTCAAGGCAATCAGCGTTTTCGTCAAACGTGAAATCATCTCTTCTCCTCCGGAGAAAACAAATCGGCAGCTACGGTCGGCGCCGTCTCGCTGCCGTGCGTCCTACATCAGGCGATGGCGGCTTCGTCGCTGCGGGTTTCGCCCCTGTTGTCCTTCCACGACACGGCGATCTTGTCACCCTTGGCGCCGCCTTTGAACTTGAAGGCGAGATACGGATTCTTGGACACGGCTGTGCCAAATTCACCCGCCAAGACCAGCTTGTCGTTGTGCTTGGCGCTCAGTTCGGTAATGAACCAGGCCGGAACGATGGCGCCGGCCGCATCCTTGCGCTGGCCGGTTTCCATTTCGTGGCTGATGAGGACCTTCACTTCGGTCACGCCATCCTTGTTGCTGGCGCGGATTTTCATCGGATTTGTTGCCATAGGTATCTCCTTGAATTCTCGAAATGTCGTGACCGATCAGCCGCCGCAGCCGCCGAGGGTGACCTTGATTTCCTTGGTCGCCATGAAAAACTTGTCGCCAGACTTGACCAGGGCGTAGACATTGGATGTCTGCCCCATCTTGACCCGCGTCTGAACGTTCGCTTCGGTGCCTTCCGGCAGGGTGAAGCTGGCGGCCAGCGCATTCGGATTCTTCTCGATCAGGATGGCGACCATGGTCACGCCGGGCAGCGTGGAGCTCACGCCAACCGGCACCACCGCGCCATTCTCGGCTATATCCGGACCGGTCACCTGGACGTCCTTGCTATCCGCGGGGGCGGCCGCGCCCAAGGCCTTCAGCGTGTCAGCCATACTCTTGGCGTCAAAAGCAGCCTTGTTCCAATCAGCCAGCGCCATGCCAGGCTTGATGATGCCGGCGACGGCGAGAACGCTGAGCAGCGCAGCGCCCGAGCCAGTCTTCAATACATTACGACGTTGATTGTTCATGACTTCTCCTCTAGAAAAATTACTTCGCACCGGACAGGATCCACTGCACGAGTGCAGTGATGTCTCCATCATTCAATTGGCTGTTCGGCGGCATCGGCACAGCACCCCATACCCC
>Ga0208822_1002002_pt1 | contig 13375 bp, 15 predicted proteins | sample AD_STIC08_MetaG_FD_184435 | JGI IMG/M metagenome (GOLD analysis project Ga0208822, IMG submission 184435) | Active sludge microbial communities of municipal wastewater-treating anaerobic digesters from USA - AD_STIC08_MetaG (SPAdes) (version 2) | ecosystem: Engineered > Bioreactor > Anaerobic >...
GTTGGCGCTGCTACGGTGTTCGATAAGGATCTGCTTCTCTACATCGCATCGCAGATTGTCGAAGCCCGCAACCAGGAGCTCCCTGTCTCACGGACTGTACAGATTGAGAGCATCGACTTTCTAGTGGGTACTGAGCGCGGCGATGGCCGGGCGTCGTTTGAGCGCATCGTCGACATGCTCCGACGCCTGCGCGGTACCACGATCGAGACCAACATCGAAACTGGTGGGGTTCGGCAGACGGAAGGCTTTTCTCTGATCGACACTTACAAAATACTGTCAGAGCACAAGCGGATTGAGACTGGACACGACCCGGAGACGAACAGGGCAGTACGCAAGGAGGTTTCACGCGTGCTTCGCTTTTCAGTGACGATCTCCGAGTGGCTTTTCAACGGACTGATGAACTACGAGGTGCTGACCCTCGATCGCGGATATTTCAGCTTGACTAAGTCGATCGAGCGGCGCCTGTATGAGATCGCACGCAAGCATTGCGGTGATCAGCCGCTCTGGAAGGTCAACATTGACCTGCTTGCCGACAAGATAGGCACCACTCAAGAGCGCTATCGATTCAGAGACGAGCTACGCCAGGCGATCACTGGCGACAGATTGCCCGAGTACCACATCGCGCTCGACTCGAAGAAGAGCCCTGATGACGTGGTCTTTTACACGCGTAACCCGAGCAAACTCTCAAAAGAACTCCTCCGCTCGCAGAACTACGAGTGGTTTCAGGGGCTTGAGCGCTACGACAAGAAGCCTCGTACAGCGTAGCAACCGGCTATCGCCGATGGTTGAATAAGGGGCAGCAGAATCTTGAAGCAGCTTCAGAACCGGCTATCAGCGATGTTTCTGCCGGCTATCAGCGATGTGATCTTCTTCTGTTTGTAGGCCCACATCCCTTTAGTGATGCGGGTTGCAGCCGTTTGACATAGAAACGGAAGGTTTTTGATGGAGTACGCCGTGGATACGCAGAACCGGCTATCGGCGATGTTCTGGACCGGCTATCAGCGATGTTTGAAGGACTTATCCACAGTGCATCCGCACCAACCGGCTATCGGCGATGTTTTCGCCGGCTATCGGCGATGTTTAGTACCGGCTATCAGCGATGTTGTTTACCGGCTATCACAGATGGAAACGACCTGCAAAGCCAGTAACGGCGCGGGATTTGGAAGCCTTAACACGCGCGCGCGGTTTAACGGTTTTTATTTAACGCTTTAACGCCCTGCTACCTCTGAGGCTCTGGCCAACCGAAGCTCCACGATCACTGCACTCCACATTAAACAGGCCCCCCCAAGGGGGCCATGAACTAGCCCCCCCACGACGGCTGAACCGCTCAAGCAGACTCAAACGCAACCGCCGCAGAACCGCCCCAAACCCCGGTCTGCAGCAGGCTGAGCAACGAGACGTCCAACGGCTTTCCTGAACCGTCAGCGCGCCCCAGTCGCCTCATGGATGCGACAATCCACGCCGCACTCCAGACCTGAACATCTCGATGACCACCCGCCAAGCCCCTGAAATCTTCCAGCTCCCGCTCGACGACCTCGACCTGGCGGGCTTGCCGCTGCGCGGCACAGCCGAGTTCGAGCAGGCGGTGATCGGGCGCTACGCGCTCGACTACGCGGCGCGCGGCTGGCAAGCCGTGGTGGCGGTCGATGAGGGTTTCGTGCGCGTTGTCGCGGTACCCGAGCGCGGGGTCGAACCGAAGGCCTACGTGCTGGGGCTGCTGCAAAACGGCTTCCTGGAGGATGCGCTGCCGGTGCTCGAGGCGCTCGACGGCATGCTGGACGACGCCGAGATCGCCTACAGCCACGGGCTGTGTTTGTCCGAGCTGGGGCGACCGGCAGAGGCGGTCGCCCCGCTGCAGCGGGCGGTCGAACTCGACCCCACGCACGCGAACGCGTTCATCGCCCTCGGGGTAGCGTTCGCGCGCACCGGGCGCGCCGACGAGGCGGCCAACGCGCTGCGCGACGCGGTCAAGCTCGAGCCGGAGAACGCCTTCGCCAAGCGCAACCTGGCGGCGGTGCTGATGCGCGCCGGCCGGGCGGCCGAGGCGCTGCCGTTCTTCCGCCAGGCGGCGAGCCTGGCGCCGGCGGATCCGGGTGCGCAGCTCGGTCTGGCGCAGTGCCTGGAAGAGCTCGGGCCGGCCTACGTGAAGGAGGCGGCCGAGCAGTACAAGGCGGTGGTGAAGCGTTTCCCCGATCACCAGGCCGGCGAAATGGCCGAGGAGGCGCTCACGCGCATCGGGCAGGACGAGCTGCGCGCGGCGGTCGACGGCGGGCTGCGCATGGACGCGGTGATGTACATGCAGGCGGCGCTCGATCGCTTCGCCAAGCTCGACCAGGCGAAGGTCGGCCAGATCGTGATGGAAATCGCGCTCCTCGGGCGCAACGGGCTCGAGATCAACAAGCCCTCGGTGCGCTACACGCTGCAGAACCTCGAGGGCGAGTTCTCCGGCCTGGCGCTGCTGGCGTACATGCACGTGGGCTTCCGGATGTTCGACGCCCAGGGCGACGCCGGCACCGGCCTCGATCGCGAATACGAGGCGGCGGTGAAGATGCGCCGCGAGCGCTGAGCCCGGCGAGGATCCCGACATGAGCCAGCTTCCCGAACGCTACCGGGCGGCGATCGCGCCGCTGATCGACAAGGCGCGCGAGTTCCTCGAGAAGGGCGAGGCGCTCGCGCCGATGGCCTTCGTCGGCAACTTCACCACCGGGGCGACGATTCCGGCGCCGCTCTCGATGAACTCGCCGGCCGAGAAAGACGCTGTCGCGCGCTCGCTGAAGCTCTTCGCCGAGCAGCTCGACGCCGACTTCGTTTTCCTGCTGATGGAGGCCTACAGCCTGCGCGCCGACAAGGTCGCCCGCTACGAGGAGATCCTCGACGAGTACGGCTCGCTCGCCGACTGCCCGGCGAGCTGGCGGATCGACGTGGTGAGCCTGTCGCTCGAGACGCGCCACGGCGTGTGGGTCGCCCAGGTGCCGGTCAGGCCCAAGGGCATCAGCAAGAAGAAGCGCACGATCGGCGTGCCCGAGTTCCGGCATTACACCGAGGTCGAGGGGCGGTTCACGGATCTGCTGCCGGTGAAGGAAGGCGAGGGCGGTGCCAGCGGGACGCTGCACTGAGCCTGCGGCTCGGAAAACGGAAAAAATCGTACGCTAAGCCGCGCCCGCCTTGTCGATCGGCACGGCCCACCATTCCTGCGCGTGCTGGGCCGTGCCCGGCCCGTTCCGCGTGCTGACCTGGAAGCCGCGCAGCAGCAGCCCGCGTGGGGTGATCCGCAGCACCTGGACGTCGAACAGCGGCGGCAGCAAGCCGCGCCTGGCCGAGGTCCCCCAGCGTTCCCACAGTTGTGCCGCGTGCAGCGGCCGCTTCTCGGCGGTCCCGATCGGGATGTCGCCTATGCTCAGGGTGCCGGTGATGCCGGGGTCGGCCAGGCACGCCTCGCGCGGGCGCCGCACCCCGGCCACCATCAGTTCGATGACTCTCACGCGCATGATTTAACTGTAAAAAAATCCAGCTTATTTTCGCCCAACGCGGCCGGTTTGGGGCGGCGATCGACCGCCGGGGCAGGAGGAGGACGCCATGTGCGGACGCTATGCGCTCTACGGTCCGGTCTCGCGTCTGCGCGAGACCTTCGAGGCCGCGCCCGAGGGGTTCGAGTTCGAGCCGCGCTGGAACGCGGCGCCGATGCAGTGGCTGCCCGTGGTGCGCCAGCGGCCCACCGGCGAGCGGGTGATCCACCGCCTGCGCTGGGGCCTCGTGCCGTCGTGGGCGAAGGACGAGACGATCGCCACGAAGCTCATCAACGCGCGCGGCGAGTCGGTCGCCGAGAAACCCTCGTTCCGGGCGGCGTTCCGCCGCCGGCGCTGCCTCGTGCCGGCCAACGGCTTCTACGAGTGGCAGCCGCTCGGTGACCGGCAGGGCGGCGGCAAGCAGCCGTTCTACATCCATCCGGTCGGGGGCGAGTTTTTCGCGCTGGCCGGGCTGTGGGAGCGCTGGACGCGCCCGAGCGATGGCGAAGCGATCGACACCTTCACCATCGTCACCACCGAGGCCAACGCCGCGATGCGCCCGCTGCACGACCGCATGCCGGTGATCCTGGCGCCGGGGGACTGGTGGGCGTGGCTCAACGGGGCGACCGCCGCCGACCAGGTGCAGGCGCTCCTGCGCCCGTGCCCGGAGGCGGCACTCGCGGCGTATCCGGTTTCGACCGCGGTGGGTAGCGTCCGCAACGACGCGCCGGCGCTGATACAGCCCGTTTGAGCGGCGTTTGCTCCGCGGCTGAGGGCGAACCCCGGTTCTGGGCGCCCGAGCCGTCCTGATCGGGCGTGGTGCCCTCCGGGGGAAAGGCCCCCTGCGGGAGCGGCGGGCAAATAATCGCTTGCATAATCATAATAATCATATTATTATGATTATTATCTAGTCCCGATTGGAGTGCCGTTATGAACCCAAACCTCTCCCTCGATGCCCGTGAGCGTGTTTTCGCCGCGGCGAGCCAGATTTTCGAAGAGTCTGGGCGCCAGACAATGCCCACGGTCGATCAGGTCCGGCGCCTGGCCAAGGTCGACATGCACGCCGCAACCGCCGCAATGCGTGAGTGGCGCCGCCAGCAGACCGCCCAGGCGGCGCCGATCGCCGTCGCCGTGCCCGAAGTCGTGGCCAAGGCAAACGAGCAGGCCATCGCCCAGCTCTGGACGCAGGCGCAGGAGCTGGCGAACCAGTCTCTGCGCGAGGCGCAATCGGCCTGGGATGCGGAGCGGGCCGAGCTCGACCAGCTGCGTGTCGAGCTCTCGGACGCGTTCGAGGCCCAGGCTGCCGAGCTGGAGCTCGCGAAGTCGCGCATCGAGGCGCTCGAGCGCGAGGCGCGCGAGACGGCCGAGATCGCTGCGGCCGAACTCCAGAAGCTGCGCGACGAGCTCGCCCAGGTGCGCGCCGAGCTGGGGGTGGCGACCACCCGCGCCGAGCGTGCTGAAGCCACTGCGGCCGAGCTCGAGCACCGGGTTGCCGATCTGCGTGGCGAGCTCGACCGCGCCCACACCGATGTCGATCAGGTACGGGCCGAGCTCAGCCGTGCGCATGCCGACGTCGACCAGGCGCGTGGCGAACTCAAACGCTCGGCGGCCGACGCCGAAGGCCTGCGCAGCGAGCTCGCCGCGGCGAAGGCGAAGGTGGACGCCGCCGAGCAGGCGCACCAGGAACACCGCAAAGAAGCGGCCAAGGAAGCGCAGCGCTGCGCCGACAAGGTGCTTGCCGCGCAGAAGTCGCACGACGCGATCGCAAAGGAGGCCGCCGCCGCCCGCGAAACCGCCGCGCGTTTGTCGGGCCAGCTCGAGGCCGTGCAGGCGCAGAACGCCGCGCTCCTGGAAACCTTGCGCGGCAAGGTCGCCGGTAATGGCTGATCGAACCGTCCGCGAGGCGATCAGCCGGCAGGCGCGTGCCTGGCTCGAGGCCAATGCGCTGATCCTCGACACCGAAACGACGGGCCTCGGCGACGACGCCGAGGTCGTCGAGCTCGCGCTGATCGACTGCGCCGGGGCCGTGCTGCTCGACACCCTCGTTCGCCCGAGCGGGCCCGTTCCGGCCGAGGCCGCCGCGATCCACGGCATCACCGACGCCATGCTCGCCGAGGCGCCGACCTGGTCAGCGATCCACGCGCGATTCTGCGACCTGGTCGAGGGCCGCCAGGTCGTGATCTACAGCCGCGAATTCGACACTCGTGTGATCAGTCAGACCGCGCGCCGTTACGGCCTGCCGGCGCCGCAGGGTTTTGACCTGGTGCTCGATCATGGCCCGATCCATTGTGCGATGCAGGCTTATGCCCGGTTCCGCGGGGAGTGGAACGCGGAGAAGGGGCAGTATCGGTGGCAAAAGCTCTCGGCCGCAGCGCAGCAGCAGGGCGTGACCGTCACGAACGCCCACCGCGCGCTCGGCGACTGCCTGATGACGCTCGGTGTCGTGCGCGCCATGGCGTCCACGGGAAATGCTCAAGGGGTATGATGAGGGCGTTTAGAGATCATCAATGGTGAGCACGATGGCTGCCCCGAAACTCGTTTTCAGCACGTCCGCGGAGATCAAGGCATTTCGTCAGAAGCACGGCATGAACCAGTCACAGTTCTGGGGACGCGTCGGGGTCACCCAGTCGGGCGGTTCGCGCTACGAGAGCGAGCGCAACATCCCCGTTCCGGTTCAGCTGCTGTTGCACATCGCCTACGCGCCCGCGGATCGTGCGGAACGGCTCGTCGCGCACCTTCGGAAGTGGAAAACCGAGGCGAAGTCCGGCGCGTGAGCGCTCAGCGGGCGGGGGTTTTCCGTGTCTTCCTGAAGTCCCAGGGCGCCACCGGCGCCCGGTCGCCCCACAGGCCCTGCCGGGCCTCACGTGCGCGGTCTTCCGCTTTCGCGTAACGCCACCGGTCTGCTGGCGACTGCTCCCGCGCGTACGCCTTGTAGTGCCAGGCCATCCCGGCCTCGATCTGGGCCAGGTTGGCGTCGACGCCGTCGACCTCGAGGCGGCACACCGCGCGCTTGTAGCGGTCCTTCTTGGGGCAGTCGGCGGTCACCTGCTTGCCGAACACCAGCGCCCCCAGGTGCAGCCGTGAGCGGTTGCCGAACGGCTGGCGCTTCTCCGGTGCGTCGATGCCGGACAGGCGGATCCTGTGCTGGCGCAGGTTGGCATCGAGCAAGGTGACGGTGTCGCCGTCGGCGACCGAGACGACGCGCCCGGTGAGCTCATAGGCGCTGCTGGTCTGGATGCCGGCCACGAACAGAATGGCGGCAGCCAACCAGAGCGGTCTTTTCACCGCCGGCGCTCCATCTCCTCGCATTTGAGCGCCCACATCTGGTCCTTCACGCGCTTGCGCTCTTCCTGCAGATAGGGGGTGCTGCGTTCGCGCTGGGCTTCAGTGATCTGCCGCAACTCCACCCTCAATGCGGCGCATTGGTTGGGGTCGAGCTCCTTCGCCTGGAGCGGGAAGGGGATCGTCAGGCCACTGATGAGGGTGACCATCAAAGCCGCGCCTCTCATCGTGAGCCCAGAGGGTGCACGAATAGTCATATGTCACATGATAAGGGGTTGTTCTGGCGCGGCAGATTAGCATGGGGCGGGCAGGCCAGCGCGCGCCACACGCACGCTCAAGCCATGAGGGCGCGCGATTTTCCGGGGGCTGGGGTGCTTGCCGCAGTCGGTGCTTAACCGGGTGTGTGAGCGGGCCGCAGCCTGTTGGGGGTCGGTTTTGAGGGTTTCTGTTTTCAAAAGAAAACAGTGAACGGGTCCTGCCTGCTGCGTGTGCTTCCCGCACGCGGGAAGCACACGCAGCAGGCAGGCAGCAAGCGCGGACTTATCCACGGCCGCAGGCGGTGGTTAAGTCCGGAAGCGCGCTAGGAACGACAGTGCCCACGGTTCCGTTGGCATGGGTGGGGGAGGGCAAAGAAAAACCCCTGGCCGATGGCCAGGGGTTTGGGAGTCGGCTACTTGAGCCTGTTGTTCGCCTCGAAGGCTACTTTTGTTGGCTGGGTTTCCCCAGGTTCTGCTCCGAAGAGCTGCCGTTTTCGCGGCATCGGCTTTTTCAGCCAGCTGGTTCCTCCTGGTCGAGGATTCAGCGATCTGCTCACGGCGGGTTCTGATCCAGGATTCCCGTCGGGCATGCTTCGAGCGTGGTCTCTCGTCGCGTCCCAGCCCGTTACGTCACCAGCTCCTCATTTTGCCGCTACCACTTTGTCGTTAACCGGCTAGCCCTGCACACCGCAGGGCAGAGGATCGGGCTGACCCGGCTTCGCGGCCGAGTCGGGTTGTTGCTCGTTGAAAATCCTTCTTTCGCTTTGAATGAAGGTCCCGTGTTGCTTTGCTCGGAAGGCCTGCCAGGGCCGCTTCCTTTGCATGGTTTTACGTCGTCGCATCAATGACAGGGCGGCCAAGCCCTGTCGTCGCATCACACACATATCCCAGCCACACAGCATCACCCCGAGCTTTCGATACTCACGCGGACACCCGTCAGGTCTGCCCTTGCTTTCAAACTCTACTCGCTCGGTCTCCCACTCCTCCCATCCGCCCGGTGCCAACCGTTGCGGTGCTAATGGGTAGGAGCTTCCCACGTTAGTACATTCCGTCGACATAGCACGCCGCCGCGCTCCACTACATGTCCCTAGCCCTGTGGGCCTACCCCATTGGAAATGGGTTTCAGTCGGGCGAGGTTCCAAAGTCCCTGACTTACTAAACATGCGCTTCTTCACGCCCTGACCAAACTCATCGGTTCCACCCGATGAGTCCAGCGGCTTGCCCTGCCTTACCCCGACGCACCCTGCTATGGGCGCGATTACAGGTTTGAGCTGTACAGCGATCTGCTGAGGTTGCCCTCTGCAGTACCAGATGCGCCAGGTTTCCCCTTGCACCCCTACGCCATTTCTGACGTCTCAGCAGCCCACCTGCGTGGCGAAAGTCCGACCCTCACGGGCCGCCCTTTCGTGGGATTTTCACCCATTCGGAATATACAGGGTTGCTCTGGTCGCCCAGAGTCCCGTTTCCGTGTCGCCCAACATCAATCCCTTTTTTGACGCTGGAAGTGATCGAAAGAGGGAGTCTCACCCTCTAGCGCCACTCGTATGTCGCGCCAGCGCAATTACGCGCACGCGACTTCAGGCAATGCCCTCTTGCGTCTCGCGACGGTTGAGGCCGGCTTTCCTGCCAGTGACGAACTGGGTGGCGCCCAGTCCGGTGTGACGGTCTGCGTGTGCGGGGGTTGGCGTCCCCCGCAGCAGACCCATCCGGGTGTGTGCGGGGTGGCTAGCCCCTGATTTGCGTGACGTCTCCGTGATCATCTCAATCTAGGAGCCCGCTTGCAACTGTTCTGTAGGAACCTCATATTGTGTGGTCCCTTTGGGACCACCTAGATTTGACTTAGAATCTGCACCATTGCAATAAGGTATCTTTGTTAGGTTTCCAATTATGTCGATCTTACCCGACAGCCTGACCTACATGCAGCGCGTGCAGGATGCGGCCCGCCTGGGCTACCCCTGGTTCGTGACCGGCGAGCTTTCGCTTGAGAAGTGGCCTGCCCTGGAGGTCAAGCTGACCGAGCTGTACGACTGCAATCTGCCGAAATCGACCCGCAGCAAGCGCCGCTCGAGCGGCGAGGCCGTGACGCTGTTGTACGCCATCGCCGGGCCGCCTGACCAGTCCCCGCGCATGGTGCGCTGGCTGATGGCGGTCAGCGACGGCAAGGGCAGGGTACATGCGCGGGAGAAGCTGCTGCGCTTCGATGCACCAGAGCGCTGCTGCTTTATCGGCCGCTACGAGCTCGTCCACGATGGCGTGGGTTGGTCCTGGCGTATGAACAGGAAGCGTGTGGAGGCGTTGCGCGAGCGTATCCATGAGATCGCCTCGGCGCCGCCCGATCGCCGGCAGATCCGGCGGGATGCGGCCGGCGAGTACGACGCCGAAATCGAGGCGCTCATGGATGAGCTCTACCATGCGCCCGGCTTCCGGCTGATGCGCCGGCAGATCGGCAAGTTGGTGGCCTTCGCCAAGGGCGAGTGGCGCCGGCTACGGCCGGAAAGTGGGCCGCAGATCCGGCCGCGGACGTTCCTGCCTTACGTGACCCGTCGGCCGAACTCACTCAAGTCGAGTCTCAACGCCGGTGGGGATGCGCCTGAGGCTTAGGGGGTGTATGCGCATGCAACATGCAGTATGCGCATACAGCATGCTGCATGTTGTATGCTGCATGCGCATACACCCCGTGCCCCGGTGGTTGTCCTTTCCTTGAGCCTGCCTGAATTGGGCCGGCGTTCACCTGGAGAGTCGACATGAACCGCCACCTATCCCCTGCAACCGAACCGTGTAATCCCGAGCCACTGGCGTGCTCGCGGTGTCGTCGACTCATGCCCGATGGCGACCCGGAGCGGGATGAAGCGCTGGTCGTTTCTTTCCGCGCGGGTTTCTGGTCGATCTTTGGCGACGAGTCCCACGTCGAGGGGATCTTCTGCCAGCACTGTCTGAAGGCGTTGTTGGGACCCTGGCTCAGCGTGACGGAAGGCCGTCTGGGCGATGGATGGCATGAGCATCCTTCTGCGCGGGGGCGCCAGCTCCATCAACTGGACCATGACTAGGTGTGTGCGGGCCGGACCCGGCCCGCCTGCGCTACCTGCTCAAATTTTGAGCAGCAAGGAAACCCCTTGCGTGACAAGGGCGCCGCAGGCTTAACCAAGCCGCTGTCCACAGATCTTGTGGATAAGCTTGCCGGCAGATTCGCGAGCGGTCAGAGCTCAGTCCGTCGGGGTGAGGAGCACGTGAGCCGGCACGCCCAGAGTGCGGGCGAGCCGCGTGATGCTGGTCGGTTCTTTAACCGGGGCGCACTGCTCGCTGCGGTACGATGAGTTTCAGCGAAATTGCATAAAATGGCGGTCAGCTCAATCGACGGCGCTGCCCGCCAAAGACACTGATGAAGAAGAATCGCGCACCAGCAGGCATTGCAACAGAAGAAGAGCTGGATCTCATCAAGCGAACGGCGATCGTCGCCATGTTCTCCGATGACGATCTGATGGACCTGCTCGTCCTCAAGGGCGGCAACGCCATGGACATCATCCATCAAGCCAACGCGCGTGCATCGGTGGACCTCGATTTCTCCATGGAAAGCGACTTCGACTACGCGTCCGTCCAGCCCAAGGTTGAGCGGGCGATCCAGGATACTTTCGCGCAGCATAAGTACCACGCTTTCGACGTGAAGATGACCCAGAGGCCCGGCACAATGCCCGAGGATCTTGCGTCGTTCTGGGGCGGCTACCTGGTCGAGTTCAAGCTGATCGCCCAGAAGCGGGCGGACGAAGTAGAGCGTGATCTATCGACCATGCGAAGAGAAGCCATCCGTCTGGGTGAAGGGAATAGGTTCACGATCGACATCAGCTGCCATGAGTACACGGCCGACAAGGAAAGGCACGAGCTCGACGACTACTTCATCTACGTGTACCCCCCGGAAATGATCGTGAGCGAGAAGCTTCGCGCGATTTGCCAACAGATGTCCGAGTACGCGGAGATCATCCAGCGGAACGGCCTCGGCAAGCAGCGCGCCCGCGACTTCATCGACATCGAGGTCTTGGTGAGGAAGTTCGGCATCGACCTCGCCACAGAAAGAGTGCGGTACATGGTCGAGCAGATGTTCGCCGCCAAGCGGGTGCCGCTGGAGCTACTGGGGAAAATCGGACAGACCCGGGACTTCCATGCCCAGGGCTACGAAGCGGTCAGGGCGACCATGAAACCCGGGGTGGAGGTCAAGCCGTTCGACGACTACTTCGATTTCGTAGTCGACGCATGTCGGGGCCTAGAACCCCTCTGGAACGTGTAATCGCCAACGGCTGTTGTAGGCCGTCCGCCCCATGGCGTGGGTGAGGTAGAAGTCGCGCTCCATCGGATCGCGCATGAACAGATCGACGTGGGAAGAGCGATACCCCGCGCGCTCCAGGTAGAAGCCGATCGCCTGGTGGTACGGGTAGCCGAACCGCAGCTTCTTGAGCATCGCTCTCATCGCATTGACCGAGAGTTGCCCCTTGGCGTTTTCGAAGGCCTTGGCGACCTCGAAAACCCCCCCCGCATAGAAAGGGCGGACGGCGATGTCGATCATCGTCCGCTCGAGACTGGTGTAGCGCAGCCTTAGGGGGCGGTCGCCGCCGAAGTTCACCTCTCCGGCCGAGATCCCGAGTCCTTCCTGGTAGGTTGTCTCCAGGAGCATGATGCGAACTCCTTCCTCATCGACCTCGACCTGGTTGCTGGACATACGGGGCGGCTTCTGGAAGGCCTCATCGATCTTCTCCTGCGGGTAAAGCGCGAGCGCTTCCTTGCGAGGCGTTTCTCCACGACGTTTCTCATGGCTGAGATAAACGGTTTTCGGGACCTGCTCCGTCAGTCCGTGAATCCGGACCGCGGTGTAGTGGCTGTAGTAGCTGTCCTTCACCAGCCCGAGTAACGCCTCTAGAAGGGGTACCTCGCCCCACGTGTAGCCAGAGACGTTCTGCTGGGGGAAGGCAAGGGTGATTCGCCTCAGCTCGGTCTTCCCCACTAGGAAATCCACGAACTCGTGCAAGGTGGTTCTCTGTGCGAGGCGCCAGGAGGCGCGCTCCTCATTGAAGATCTTCACGATATCGCTAGGGCGCAGGACAGCAGGGCCTTGAGAGAAGGCCTTCACGATGTCGGGTTTAGCGATCTGGAGGCGAGAGGGCATTTATATGTTGTGCTGACGGGCATATATGCCCGTCAGCATTGCATGTTAAACAGATCAAGTCAATAGCAAACACTATGAAAATCTTGGCGGCTTGCCTTTACATAGCGCTAAATTAAGGTTACCCTTGCCGGCATATATGCCGGCAAGGGTTGCATATCTCTTGCCTCCTTCAACAACCATCTGAAGTCGATTTCACCGCCACAGCCGCTCGAACCGCGCCGGGTTGGTCGCCGTGTAGCGTACGGTGTGCTGGATGTTGCGGTGTCCCAGGTAGTCCTGGATGAGCCGGGTGTCCGCGCCCTGGTCGGCCAGCGCGTAGCCGCAGGCGTGGCGCAGCATGTGAGGGTGCGCCTCGACCGACAGCTCGGCCAGCGCCCCGTAGCGCCGGATCGCCACCCAGGCGGTCCGGCGGTTGAGCGGCGCCCGCCGCTCCGAGACGAAGAACGTGTCGCCCGCCGGCGCGAGACGCGCCCGCTCGGTGAGTCAGGCCTTGATGGCCCGCAGCTCGTCGCCCCGAAGCGGGTGCGTGGTCGACAGCCCCTTCTTCAGCCGGGCCACGTGCAGCACCCGGCTCTCGAGATCGACCTGGTGTAATTTGAGCGCGCAGGCCTCGGACACCCGCAGTCCGTGACGGAACATCAGGAGGATCAGGCAGCGGTCGCGCAGCTCGGTGCGGCTGCCGCGGGTGGCCGTGATCAGGCGCTCGACCTCGCGTGCGGTGAGGTGTTTGCGGTCGTTCATCGTTTTGTCCAATGTTCGGGAAAAAAACGCGGCGCAAAGCCGCGCCGTTGCTGGGGGTGGGGTCTGGACATTAGACAAAATGGTTCATTTTGTCTAATCACGCCGCGCCATGCCCCTCAACGACCTTTCTGCCGGTCCACTCATGGCAGACAGCACTCGGCCACCTGCTGCCGTTGCCCATTCCGTCGCACCGGTCATCCAGGCGACCGCTGCGCTCCGACATCTGCCAGTCGCCCAACTTCGGCGGCCATCTGTTGATCGACGTTTGCCATCGGTTGAATCTGAAATTTGAGCGGCTGGCTTAACCAGTGAGCTTCTTGCAAAACACGAAGTTGATAAATGGTGCGCCGCCACATGAGCGGTTTTGACGCCTTTTTTAGCGGTGGCTGGCGTAATCCGATCTCGGGCTTAACTCATCATCATTTTTCGCATGTTTC
>Ga0208822_1002012_pt1 | contig 13350 bp, 12 predicted proteins | sample AD_STIC08_MetaG_FD_184435 | JGI IMG/M metagenome (GOLD analysis project Ga0208822, IMG submission 184435) | Active sludge microbial communities of municipal wastewater-treating anaerobic digesters from USA - AD_STIC08_MetaG (SPAdes) (version 2) | ecosystem: Engineered > Bioreactor > Anaerobic >...
GATCGCGCAGCAGCAGGCCGAGAACGACTCGCGGCGCCGCATCGAGATCCGCGCGCCACAGGACGGCACGGTGACCGGCGTGGTCGCACAACCGGGGCAGTCCGTCAACGCGTCGGTCGCGCTGGCCAGCCTGCTGCCGGCCGACGCGCGGCTGCAGGCGCACTTGTTCGCACCGTCGAGTGCCGTCGGCTTCGTCAAGCCCGAGCAGCCCGTGCTGCTGCGCTACCAGGCTTTCCCGTACCAGAAGTTCGGCCTGCAAGGTGGGCAGGTCGCGCAGGTGTCCCGGTCGCCCTTGCAGGCCAGTGAACTGGCGGGCGTGCCGCTGCCCAAGTCCGACGGCGAGGCCGAGCCGCTTTACCGCATCACCGTCACACTCGACAAGCAGGCCGTCGCCGCGTACGGCCGCGAGCAGGCGCTGGCGCCGGGCATGCAGCTCGAGGCCGATGTGCTGCTCGATCGGCGCCGCCTGATCGAATGGATCTTCGAGCCGCTGCTCGGGCTGGCGAGCCGGGTCTGAGCATGATCGACGCATTGCGACTCGGCTTCGGCGGCGCCAGGCTGCCGATGCTGCTGCAGACCGAAGGCGCCGAGTGCGGCCTGGCCTGTCTGGCGATGGTGGCGTCGTACCACGGCCTGCAAACCGATCTGCAGAGCTTGCGCCGGAAATTCTCGCTGTCCCTCAAGGGCGCCACCATGGTCGACATGGTGCGCATGGCCGGGCAGATTCAGCTCAACGCGCGTGCGCTGCGCGCCGAGATGGAGCATCTCGACCAGCTCGCCACGCCCTGCGTGCTGCACTGGGACCTCAATCACTTCGTGGTGCTGAAGGAAGTCCGCCGCGGCCACGTGATCATCCACGACCCGGCGCGCGGCGTGCGCCGCGTGTCGCTCGCCGAGGTGTCGCGCCACTTCACCGGCGTGGTGCTCGAGCTGACGCCGCGCTCCGACTTCCAGCCGAGTCGCGAACACCGGCCCGTCAGCCTGCGCCAGCTGCTCGGCCGCGTCACCGGGTTGAAGCGCTCCCTGATCCAGATCCTGGTGCTGGCGCTTGCGCTCGAGGCCTTCGTGCTGCTCACGCCCTTCTTCATGCAGTGGGTGGTCGACGGCGTGCTCGTCAGCGCCGACCGCGATCTGCTGGTCACGCTGGGCATCGGCTTCGCTCTGCTTGTGCTGCTCCAGGTGGCCACCGGCGCGGTGCGCTCCTGGGCCGTGCTGCACCTGTCGAGCACGCTCAACCTGCAGTGGCTGAACAACGTCTTCGCCCACCTGATGCGGCTGCCAGTGGACTGGTTCGAAAAGCGACACACCGGCGACGTGCTGTCGCGCTTCGGTGCCGTGCAGCAGATCCAGCAGACGCTGACCACCAGCTTCATCGAGGTTGTGCTCGACGGGGCGCTGGTCGTGGTCACGCTGGCGATGATGTTCGTCTACAGCCCAACGCTGAGCGCCATTGCGATCGGCTGCGTGGCCGTGTACGCGCTGCTGCGCTGGGCCTTCTTCCGGCCGCTGAGCGAGGCCACCGAAGAGGCGATCGTGCACGACGCCAAGCGCGCCAGCCACTTCCTCGAGTCGCTGCGCGGCGTGCAGGCCATCAAGCTGGCCAACCGCCAGGAGGACCGGCAGGCTCGATTCATGAACCTGGTCGTAGACGCGATGAATGCCAACATCGCCACGCGCAAGCTCGAGGTTCTGTTCGGTGTGCTGCACAAGCTGGTGTTCGGCCTGGAGCGCGTGGCGGTGCTCTGGGTCGGCGCGCTGCTGGTGCTCGACCAGCGCTTTTCGGTGGGCATGCTGTTCGCCTTCTTCGCCTACAAGGAGCAGTTCGCGTTGCGTGTCAGCGGCCTGATCGACAAGGTGGTCGAGCTGAAGATGCTGCGCCTACAGGGCGAGCGTCTCGCCGACATCGTGCTCACCCCGCCCGAGGCCGAGCCCGAGGCCGCGCCGCGCCGGCATGAACTCGCGGCCAGGCTTGAACTGCGGGACGTTCGATTCGCCTACTCCGATGGCGAGCCGCCGGTGATCGAGCACCTGAACCTCGTCATCGAGCCGGGCGAGTCGGTCGCCATCGTCGGCCCCTCCGGCTGTGGCAAGACGACCCTCCTCAAGATCATGCTCGGCATCCACGCGCCGCAGTCCGGCGAGGTGCGCGTGGGCGACGTGCCGATGCGCCACCTGGGCTTGCGCGCCTGGCGTGACATGATCGGCACGGTCATGCAAGACGACCAGCTGTTCGCCGGCTCGATCGCCGACAACATCGCCTTCTTCGATGCGCGCGCCGATGCGCAGTGGGTCGAGCAGTGCGCACGCTTCGCCGCCGTCCACGACGAGATCGAGGCCATGCCGATGGGTTACCACACGCTGATCGGCGACATGGGCGCGAGCATCTCCGGCGGGCAGAAACAGCGGATCCTGCTGGCGCGTGCGCTGTACAAGCGGCCGAAGATCCTGTTCCTCGACGAGGCCACCAGTGCGCTCGACATCGACCGCGAACGGCTCGTCAACCAGGCGATCCGCCAGCTCGAGATCACGCGTGTGGTCGTTGCGCACCGCCCGGAGACGATTGCCGCCGCCGCGCGCGTGGTCGTGTTGGCCGGTGGACGTGTCTCGCAGGATCTGCGCACCGTCAGCACCGCCGGCCAGCGCTGAGGGCCATGCGCCGGGCCGTAGACTCGGCGCATGAATGTTCTCGGCATCGAATCGTCCTGTGACGAGACCGGCGTGGCGCTGGTCGAGTCGGTCGGGCAGGGCACGCCCACGCTGCTGGCCCACGCGCTGCACACCCAGATCGACATGCACCAGGCCTATGGCGGCGTGGTGCCCGAACTCGCCTCGCGCGACCACATCCGCCGAGTCGTGCCGCTGGTTCGCCAGGTGATGCTCTCGGCGGGCCGCACACTCGACGACATCGACGTGGTGGCCTACACGCAGGGGCCGGGCCTCGCGGGTGCGCTGCTGGTGGGTGCCGGCGTGGCCTGTGCGCTGGCGGCGGCGCTGCAGCGGCCGACACTGGCCGTTCATCACCTCGAAGGCCATCTGCTGTCGCCCTTCCTCTCGGCCGACCCGCCGAGCTTCCCCTTCGTCGCGCTGCTGGTGTCTGGCGGGCACACGCAGCTGATGCGCGTGGACGGTGTGGCGCAGTACGAGCTGCTGGGCGAGACGATCGATGACGCCGCCGGCGAGGCCTTCGACAAGTCGGCCAAGCTGATGGGCCTGGGCTACCCCGGCGGGCCGGCGCTGGCGCGGCTGGCCGAGTTCGGCGACGCGTCGACCTTCGATCTGCCGCGGCCGCTGCTGCACAGCGGCAACCTCGACTTCTCGTTCGCCGGCCTGAAGACGGCGGTGCGCACGCGACTGGGCAAGCTCGGCGCGAACGTCTGCCAGCAAGACCTGGCACATCTGGCGGCCTCGACCCAGCAGGCCATCGTCGACGTGCTGGTGCGCAAGTCCGTCGCGGCACTGCGCGACACCGGCCTGGACCGGCTGGTGGTGGCCGGCGGCGTGGGTGCGAATGCCGCCTTGCGCAGCCAGTTAAACGAGGCCTGCCGAAAGCGTGGCGCACGCGTGCACTACCCCGAGCTCGCGCTGTGCACCGACAACGGCGCGATGATCGCGCTGGCCGCGGCGCTGCGCCTGCAAAGCGGTGCCCAGGCCGCGTCGGACGACTACGCCTTCACCGTGCGGCCGCGCTGGCCGCTGGCCGAGGTGGTGCGCGCCAGCGCCTAGAATCCGCGGCCCCGCCGGGCGAGCCGGCACCGCAACTCTTCGATGACACGAACCCTTGCCCGCTGGGCCGGCGCCTTGGTTGGCGCCATGCTCTGCGCCGCCGCCGGAGCGGCGGCACCCGCCGCCGAACCCATCCCCATCGCGATGATCGAAGGCCTGTCGGGCAGCTTCGGCAATGCCGGCGAGGCGGTTTATCGCAACCTGCTGCTGGCCGTCGAGCGCGTCAACCGACGCGGCGGCGTGCGCCTGCCCGGCGGCGCGCGTTCGCTGGAACTGCTGCGGTTCGACGGCAAGGGAAGCGGCGAGGAGTCTCTGGCCATGCTCCGTGCGGCGCTGGACCGCCGCGTCGCCTTCGTCGCGCAGGGCAACAGCTCAGCGGTGGCGATGGTGCTGGTGGATGCGCTGAACAAGCACAACCAGCGCGAGCCGCTGTCGCGCGCGCTGCTGCTCAACTATTCCGCGGTCGACCCGGCTCTGACCAACGAGAAGTGCAGCTTCTGGCACTTCCGCTTCGATGCGCATGCCGACATGCGCCTGGCCGCGCTGATCGAGGTGCTGCAGGGCGACGCGGCGCTGAAGAAGGTCTACCTGATCGGGCAGGACTACAGCTTCGGCCAGCACGTGCAACGCGCGGCGCGCTCGCGCATCGCGGCGAGCCGGCCCGACATCGCCATCGTCGGCGACGAACTGCATCCGATCGGCCGCGTGAAGGACTTTCTGCCTTACGCCATGAAGATCAAGGCCAGCGGCGCGCAGGCCGTGCTCACCGGCAACTGGGGCAACGATCTCACGCTGCTGGTGCGCGCGATGCGCGAGGTCGGCGTCGACGCGCGCATCTACAGCTTCTACGGCAATGCGCTCGGCGCTCCGGCGGCGATCGGCGAGGCTGGCGTCGGCCGCTTGCTGGCGGTGGCCGAGTGGCACCCGAACGTCGACACGCAGGCCTCGCGGGACTTCCACGCCGAGTTCCGCTCGCGCTTTCCTCGTCCGGAGGAGGACTACCAGCATGCCCGCATGCAGGTGATGGTGGAGATGCTGGTGGCGGCCATCGAACGTGCCGGCAGCACCGAGGCGACCGCCGTGGCCTCGGCGCTGGAAGGCATGCGCCACGACGGCCGCACGCTCGGCGGCCTGCACACCGGTACCATGCGGGCGGCCGACCACCAGTTCATCCAGCCGCTGGTGGTCAGCGTGATGGACCGTCTCGGCGCACCCGGCGTGCGCTACGACAACGAAGGCTCGGGCTATGGCTTTCGTACCGTGCGCAGCTTCGAGGCCCGCCAGACCGAACAACCCCACGGCTGCACGATGGAGCGTCCATGAGAGCGGTGATCGACCAACTTCCCGGCTCGAAGATCCGCGAGGTCGCCAATGCGGGCCTCGGCCGCAGCGATGTGCTGGCCTTCTGGTTCGGCGAGAGCGACGAGGTCACGCCGGCCTTCGTGCGCGAGGCGGCGCAGAAGTCGATTGCCGACGGCGAGACCTTCTACGCGCACAACCTCGGCCTGCCCGAGCTGCGCGAGGCGCTGGCGCGCTACACCTCGGCACTGCACGGCCCCGTGGCGGCCGGGCGCATCGCCGTCACCTCGTCGGGCGTCAACGCGCTGATGCTGGCGATGCAAGCGTTGGCCGGCCATGGCGACGAGGTGGTCGCGGTGGTGCCGGTGTGGCCGAACCTCACCGCGCAGCCCGAGATCCTCGGCGCCACCGTGCGGCGCGTGCCGCTGAAGGTGGAGGGCGGCGCGTGGCGGCTCGACCTGCCGGCGCTGCTGGCAGCCATCACGCCGCGCACCAAGGTGCTGATCGTCAACGCGCCGAACAACCCGACCGGCTGGACCCTGGAGCGTGCCGAGCAGCAGGCCATCCTCGAGCATTGCCGCCGTACCGGCACCTGGATCGTCGCCGACGAGGTCTACGAGCGTGTCTATTTCCGCGAGGGCGCGCGCTGTGCGCCGAGCTTCCTCGACGTGGCTGGCGCCGACGACCGCCTTGTCGTGGTGCACAGTTTCTCCAAGAGCTTCCTGATGACCGGCTGGCGGCTGGGCTGGATGGTCGCGCCCGAGCCGCTGGTGGCCGCGCTGGGCAAGCTGATCGAGTTCAACACCTCCTGCGCGCCGGTGTTCGTGCAGCGCGCCGGGCTGGCCGCGCTGGCCGGCGCCGACGAGTTCGTGCCGGGTCTGATCGGCCGCCTCAAGCACTGCCGCGACACCTTGCTGCCGCAGCTGGGGGCGCTGCCGGGCGTCTCGGTGGCGAGCCCGGAGGGCGGCATGTACGCGTTCTTCCGTGTCGCCGGGCAGGACGACTCGCTGGCCTTCGCCAAGCACCTGGTCACCGAGGTCGGCCTCGGCCTGGCACCGGGCGCGGCCTTCGGGCCCGAGGCCGAGGGCTGGCTGCGCTGGTGCTTCGCCTCGCGCGACCCGCAGAGGCTCACAGACGGGGTAAAGCGGCTGTCCCGGGCGATCGGGCTATAATCCTGCGGTTTTGTGGCCGACGGGTTTCACCCGGGTTGCAAACAGGCACGGCACTGGTCGGTTTCACCGGTGTCCGCAAGTGAAACCGGAAACCGTGGCGGGGTGCCCCATTCCATGAACGGGGCCGAAGCTCGGTTTCATGAACAGGAAACGAGCACATGACCACCCTGAACAAGGCCGAGATTGTCAAGGCCAATGCCCGCAGCGGCAACGACACCGGATCCCCCGAAGTGCAGATCGCGCTGCTGACCGCGCGCATCAACGAGCTGACGCCGCACTTCAAGACCCACCTGAAGGACCACCACGGCCGTCGCGGCCTGCTCAAGCTGGTCAATCAGCGCAAGAGCCTGCTGGCCTACCTGAAGGACCGCGACTCGAGCCGCTACACCGCGCTGATCCAGAAGCTGGGCCTGCGCAAGTAAGCCACGATGAGATCGAAGAGCCTGTCTGGATCCCCCAGCACAGGCTCTTTGCGTTTGGAGCCAGGCAGCCACCGATGACGATGTGTCATTCCAAGGACGTTCCGCGACGGAGCGCCGCTGGAATGGCATCGCGCCAGGATGCCGCAGCTCCGGGGACAAGGGCGACGCCCCACGAGTCGCCGAACACCAAGAATTGGAGAGCCCAATGAGCATGTTCAACAAAGTCACCAAGACCTTCCAATGGGGCCAGCACAGCGTGACGCTGGAGACTGGCGAGATTGCTCGCCAGTCCAGCGGCGCCGTGCTCGTCAACGTCGAGGACACCGTGATCCTCGCCACCGTGGTCGCCAAGACCGATGCCAAGCCGGGCCAGGATTTCTTCCCGCTCACCGTCGACTACGTCGAGAAGACCTACGCCGCCGGCAAGATCCCCGGCAGCTTCTTCAAGCGTGAAGGCCGCCCGAGCGAGCTCGAGACGCTGACCTCGCGCCTGATCGACCGCCCGCTGCGCCCGCTTTTCCCGGACGGCTTCTTCAACGAAGTGCAGGTCATCATCCACGTGCTGTCGCTGAACCCCGAGGTGTCGGCCGACATCCCGTCGCTGATCGGCGCGAGCGCCGCGCTGGCGATCTCCGGGATCCCGTTCAACGGCCCGATCGGCGCCGCCCGCGTGGGCTACGTCAACGGCGAGTACGTGCTGAACCCGGGCAAGACCCAACTGCTCGACTCGAAGATGGACCTCGTCGTCGCCGGCACCGAAGCCGCCGTGCTGATGGTCGAGTCCGAGGCCCAGCAGCTGAGCGAAGAGATCATGCTCGGCGGTGTGGTGTTCGGCCACGAGCAGGGCAACATCGCCATCAACGCGATCCACGAGCTGGTGCGCGACGCCGGCAAGCCGGCCTGGGACTGGAAGGCCCCGGCCAAGGACGAAGCCTTCATCGCCAAGGTCAATTCGCTGGGCGAGGCCAAGCTGGCCGCCGCCTACCAGATCCGCTCCAAGCAGGCGCGCACGCAGGCCTGCCGCGACGCCTACGCGTCGGTGATCGGCACGCTGGTGGAAGAGGGCGCCGCTTTCGACAAGGTGAAGGTCGAAGGCCTGCTGTTCGACATCGAGGCGCGCATCGTGCGCAGCCAGATCCTGTCGGGCGAGCCGCGCATCGACGGCCGCGACACCCGCACCGTGCGCCCGATCGAGATTCGCAACGGCGTGCTGCCGCGCGTGCACGGCTCGGCGCTGTTCACCCGTGGCGAGACGCAGGCGCTGGTCGCCGCCACGCTCGGCACCGACCGCGACAGCCAGAAGATCGACGCGCTGGCCGGCGAGTTCAGCGAGCACTTCATGCTGCACTACAACATGCCCCCGTTCGCCACCGGCGAAACCGGCCGCGTGGGCAGCCCGAAGCGCCGCGAGATCGGCCACGGCCGCCTGGCCAAGCGCGCGCTCGTCGCCGTGCTGCCGGACCGTACCGAGTTCCCGTACTCGATGCGCGTGGTCTCGGAGATCACCGAGTCGAACGGCTCCTCGTCGATGGCCTCGGTGTGCGGCGGCTGCCTCGCGCTGATGGACGCCGGCGTGCCGATGAAGGCCCACGTGGCAGGCATCGCCATGGGCCTGATCAAGGACGGCAACCGCTTCGCCGTGCTGACCGACATCCTCGGCGACGAGGACCACCTCGGCGACATGGACTTCAAGGTCGCTGGCACCACCGCGGGCGTGACCGCCCTGCAGATGGACATCAAGATCCAGGGCATCACCAAGGAAATCATGCAGGTCGCGCTGGCACAGGCCAAGGAAGCGCGCATGCACATCCTGGGCAAGATGGTCGAGGCGATGGGCGTCGCGAAGACCGAGGTCTCGCAGTTCGCTCCGCGCCTGTACACCATGAAGATCAACCCGGAGAAGATCCGCGACGTGATCGGCAAGGGCGGCGCCACCATCCGTGCGCTGACCGAAGAGACCGGCACGACGATCGACATCGGCGAAGACGGCACGATCACCATCGCGTCGACCGATGCCGAGAAGGCCGAGTACGCGAAGAAGCGCATCGCCGAGATCACCGCCGAGGTCGAAGTGGGCAAGGTCTACGAAGGCCCGGTCACCAAGATCCTCGACTTCGGTGCGCTCGTGAACCTGCTGCCCGGCAAGGACGGCCTGCTGCACATCAGCCAGATCGCGCACCAGCGCGTCGAGAAGGTCACCGACTTCCTCAAGGAAGGCCAGATCGTCAAGGTCAAGGTGCTCGAGACCGACGAGAAGGGCCGCGTCAAGCTGTCCATGAAGGCGCTGCTCGACCGCGACGCGCAGCCGGCCCCGGCGCAGGAGTAATGCCCGCCAGGGCATGCCCATGAAAGCGATCGAGATCCTGCGCGCCGGCGCCCCCGAGGTGCTCCAACTCGCCGAGCGACCCGACCCCGTGTCGGGCGTCGGCGAGGTGCTGATCCGCGTGGCGGCGGCCGGTGTGAACCGGCCCGACGTGCTGCAGCGCAAGGGCCTGTACCCGGTGCCGCCGGGTGCGTCCGATCTGCCGGGGCTGGAAGTGGCTGGCACCATCGTCGCCGGCGATGCCGCGGCGATGGCGCAGGCAGGCTTCAAGCTCGGCGATCGTGTCTGCGCCCTGGTCGCCGGCGGCGGTTACGCGCAGCTGTGCGTGGCGCCGGTCGGCCAGTGCCTGCCGTCGCCGGCGGGCTTGTCCGACATTGAAGCGGCGAGCCTGCCGGAGACCTTCTTCACCGTCTGGTCGAACGTGTTCGACCGGGCGCGTCTGCAGGCCGGCGAGACATTGCTGGTGCAGGGCGGCACCAGCGGCATCGGCGTCACCGCGATTCAGCTCGCCAAGGCGGCGGGTGCGACGGTGATCGTCACCGCCGGCAGCGACGACAAGTGCGCCGCCTGCATGACGCTCGGCGCCGATCACGCGATCAATTACCGCAACCACGATTTCGTGGCCGAGGTGAAGCGGCTGACCGGCGGCAAGGGCGCCGACGTCATCCTCGACATGGTGGCCGGCGACTACGTGGCGCGTGAGCTGGAGTGCCTGGCCGACGACGGCCGGCTGGTGATCATCGCCGTGCAAGGCGGCATCGATTCGAAGATCGACGCCGGCGCCGTGCTGCGCCGCCGGCTCACCATCACCGGCTCGACGCTGCGTCCGCGGCCGGTGGCCTTCAAGGCGGCCATCGCCGCGGCCTTGCGCAAGAACGTCTGGCCCTGGATCGATGCGGGCCGCGTCAAGCCGGTGATCTACAAGGTGTTCCCGGCCGCCGAGGCGGCGCAGGCGCACACGCTGATGGAATCGAACCAGCACATCGGCAAGCTGGTGCTGAGCTGGTGAACTGGCGAGGAAACCCACGATGACACGTCGCAAGCTGGTGGTCGGCAACTGGAAGATGAACGGCACGCGTGTCGGCAACATCGAGTTGCTGGCCGCGATCAAGGACGCCGGGCCGTTCTCGGCCGAGGTGGCGGTGTGTGCGCCGTTCCCGTTCCTGGCCGACGTGGCGCTGTCGCTGCAGGGGGCGGACATCGCCTCGGGCGCGCAAGATTGCTCCGCCCACGAGAGCGGTGCGTACACCGGCGAGGTGAGCGCGGCCATGCTGTCCGAGTACGGCTGCCGCTACGTGATCGTCGGCCACTCGGAGCGCCGCGCGTACCACGCCGAGAGCGACCAGCTCGTCGCCGACAAGGCGAAGATCGCGCTGGCGCACCGGCTCACGCCGATCGTCTGCGTCGGCGAGACGCTGGCCGAGCGCGAGGCGGGGCAGACCGATGCGGTGGTCAAGCGCCAGCTGTCGGCGGTGATCCACACGCTCGCGCACTGCATCTCGCAGGTCGTGGTGGCCTACGAGCCGGTGTGGGCGATCGGCACCGGCCGCACCGCCAGCCCCGAGCAGGCGCAGGCCGTCCATGCCCTTCTCCGGTCGCAGCTCAAGGCGGCCAGCGAGAAGGCCGGCGAGATGAAGATCCTCTATGGCGGCAGCGTCAAGGCCGACAACGCGGCCACGCTGTTCGGCCAGGCCGACATCGACGGCGGCTTGATCGGCGGGGCCTCGCTCAAGGCGAGCGACTTCGTCGCCATCTGTCGCGCCGCGGCCTGAAGGCCACGACCCAAGAACACTCGGAGTCCAGAAGAATGAACCTGTTGATGAACCTGATCGTGGCCGTGCAGATCATCTCGGCGCTGGTGATGATCGGCCTCGTGCTGATCCAGCACGGCAAGGGCGCCGACATGGGCGCCTCGTTCGGCAGCGGCGCCTCGGGCAGCCTGTTCGGTGCCACCGGCAGCGCCAACTTCCTGTCGCGCTCCACGGCCGTCTGTGCCGCTGTCTTCTTCGCCTGCACGCTGACGCTGGCATTCTTCGCCAACGACCGCGGTGTGCGATCGGGCGGCGGCGGCAGCGTGCTGCAGGGCGCCGGTGTCGCGGCTCCCGCGGCCAGCGTGCCCGCCACCGGCGCTGCCCTCGTGCCGGGTGCGGCGGGCTCTGCCGCGGCGCCCGCCGCCGTGGTGCCTGCGCCTGCGCCGGCGGCCTCTTCAGGTGCGGGTGCGGTGCCGTCGAAGTGAGCTTTCGGGTGGCCCGAGCGGGCCGCCCTGCGCTAGCGCAAACGGCGCTGTTGCAGTGCAGCGAGTGGGTGGGTTAACGCGCAGAACGAGGTTAGAATGCGCGGCTGTCCGGCGAGCCAATCCTCATGCAAGCCGGCACATTCGTGAGTACACCGCCGACGTGGTGAAATTGGTAGACACGCTATCTTGAGGGGGTAGTGGCGAAAGCTGTGCGAGTTCGAGTCTCGCCGTCGGCACCAGACACCTGCGCCCCATGAATCTGGAACCCTACCTCCCCGTCATCCTGTTCATCCTGGTCGGCGTGGCAGTCGGAGTGGTGCCCCAGGTGCTCGGCGCCCTGCTCGGCCCGCACCGGCCCGACGCGGCGAAGAACTCCCCCTACGAATGCGGCTTCGAGGCCTTCGAAGACGCGCGCATGAAGTTCGACGTGCGCTACTACCTCGTCGCGATCCTGTTCATCCTGTTCGACCTCGAGATCGCGTTTCTCTTCCCGTGGGCCGTGTCGCTGAATGAAATCGGCGCGTCAGGGTTCTGGGCCATGATGATCTTCCTGGGCATCCTCGTCGTCGGCTTCGCCTACGAGTGGAAAAAGGGCGCCCTGGACTGGGAATAGGCAGGCACCACCGACATGGGCATCGAAGGCGTACTCAAGGAAGGTTTCGTCACGACGAGCCTCGACGCAGTCATCAACTGGTCGAAGACGGGCTCGCTGTGGCCGATGACCTTCGGGCTGGCCTGCTGCGCGATCGAGATGATGCACGCCGGTGCGGCGCGCTACGACATCGACCGCTTCGGCATGCTGTTCCGGCCCAGCCCGCGGCAGAGCGATCTGATGATCGTCGCCGGCACGCTGTGCAACAAGATGGCGCCGGCGCTGCGCAAGGTCTACGACCAGATGGCCGAGCCGCGCTGGGTGCTGAGCATGGGCTCGTGTGCCAACGGCGGCGGCTACTACCACTACAGCTATTCGGTGGTGCGCGGCTGCGACCGCATCGTGCCGGTCGACGTCTACGTGCCTGGTTGCCCGCCGACCGCCGAGGCGCTGCTCTACGGCGTGCTGCAGCTGCAGGCCAAGATCCGGCGCGAAAACACCATCGCCCGATAAGAACAAGCGCATGAGCCAACTCGACACGCTCCAGGCGGCCCTGGAATCCGCGCTCGGCCCCCGGCTGAAGAAGCTGGTGCGAGACCGCGGCGAGATCACCGTCACCGTCGGCGCGGCCGACTACCTCGCTGCCGCCACGGTGCTGCGCGATCACGCCGACCTGAAGTTGGAGCAGCTGATCGACCTGTGCGGCGTCGACTACTCGAACTGGAAAGACCGTCCCTGGGACGGCCCGCGCTTCTGCGTGGTGTCGCACCTGCTGTCGGTGAGCAAGAACTGGCGTGTGCGACTGAAGGTGTTCGCCCCCGACGACGACATGCCGATGGTGGGCTCGCTCAGCGAACTCTGGAGTTCGGCCAACTGGTTCGAGCGAGAGGCCTTCGACCTCTACGGCATCATCTTCGAGGGCCACCTCGACCTGCGCCGCATCCTCACCGACTACGGCTTCATCGGCCACCCGTTCCGCAAGGATTTCCCGACGCACGGCAACGTGGAGATGCGCTACGACCCCGAGCAGAAGCGCGTGATCTACCAGCCGGTGTCGATCGAGCTGCGCGAGATCACCCCGCGCATCATCCGCGAAGACAACTACGGCGGTCTGCACTGACATGGCCGAGATCAAGAACTACACGCTGAACTTCGGCCCGCAGCACCCGGCCGCGCACGGTGTGCTGCGCCTCGTGCTCGAGCTCGACGGCGAAGTCATCCAGCGCGCCGACCCGCACGTCGGCCTGCTGCACCGTGCCACCGAGAAGCTGGCCGAGAGCAAGACCTTCATCCAGTCGCTGCCGTACATGGACCGTCTCGACTACGTGTCGATGATGTGCAACGAGCATGCGTACTGCCTGGCCATCGAGAAGCTGATGGGCATCGAGGTGCCTGAGCGCGCGCAGTACATCCGCGTCATGTTCAGCGAGATCACCCGGCTGCTGAACCACCTGATGTGGCTGGGCGCGCACGGCCTGGACTGCGGTGCGATGAACATCTTCATCTACTGCTTCCGCGAGCGCGAAGACCTGTTCGACATGTACGAAGCCGCCTCCGGCGCGCGCATGCACGCGGCCTACTTC
>Ga0208822_1002045_pt1 | contig 13217 bp, 12 predicted proteins | sample AD_STIC08_MetaG_FD_184435 | JGI IMG/M metagenome (GOLD analysis project Ga0208822, IMG submission 184435) | Active sludge microbial communities of municipal wastewater-treating anaerobic digesters from USA - AD_STIC08_MetaG (SPAdes) (version 2) | ecosystem: Engineered > Bioreactor > Anaerobic >...
GTGCGTCTCGACGACGACACCGTCGGTCACGACCTCGGTGCGGAAGCCGCTGGCGCGCAGCAGCGTGCGCGCCGGCAGGCCGATGAACGAGTAGCGGCCGAAGCGTTCGCCCCCGACCACCGACTCGAGCAGGAAGCTGTAGCGGCCGCCACCGTGGCCATAGGCGAGCTTGAGGTAGAGCGACAGCGGCGTCTCGAGGTCGGCGAAGGCCTCGGTCAGCAGCGGGATGCGGTTGTAGCCTTGCGCGGCAAGGCTCTTGAATTCGAGTTCGGTGATCACGGGTCAGGGCCCTCCACGGCCCGGCGGACGGCCGATGCGCCCGCACGACGAAGTGTTCCGGATGGTCGGGCGGGCCAGGGGCCGCACCGGTGGAGCCGAAGAGCGCACGAGGTCAGCACGGACCGGCGCTGTGCGGCAAACAGGCCCGCCGGCTCAGCGGCGGGCGGCAGCGGTCGAGCGACGCCAGGGCCAGGCTCCCCGGTCGTGCGACCCCGTGATCTGTTTGCGTGCCGAAAACATGGCCAAAAGTGTAGCAGGGCCATCCCCCCGCGACCCGGTGGCCGATGCCTGTCGACGCGGCGCGGGTCCGGCGGCACACTCTCGCCGCCGCCGGACCACCCCGACCGGCCCGCACCTTCTGGAGTAGCGTCGTGATCCGTCGCCGTGAATTTCAAGCCGCGCTGGCCGCGGCCGTCCTCGCCCCCGGGCCCGCCCGCGCCCAGCCGATCGAACTGGCGGGCGTGCGCTACGAACCGCAGGTCACGGTCGCCGGCACGCGGCTGCTGCTGAACGGCGCCGGCATCCGCTACAAGGCGCTCTTCAAGGTCTACACCGCCGGCCTGTACCTGACGGCGCGGGCCTCGACCGCCGAGGCGGTGCAGGCGATGCCCGGCCCGAAACGCGTCCACGTGTCGATGCTGCGCGACATCGACGCCAACGAACTCGGCAAGCTCTTCACCCGGGGCATGGAGCAGAACTCGACGCGCGAGGAGTTCGTCAGGGCCATCGCCGGCACGATGCGCATGAGCGAGGTGTTCTTCGTCAAGAAACGGCTGCTCGCCGGCGAGACCTTCAGCATCGACTGGATGCCCGGCAGCGGCACGGTCGTGCGCGTCAATGGCCAGGCGCAGAACGATCCGGTGGTCGAGCCCGAGTTCTACAACGCCCTGCTGCGCATCTGGCTCGGCCACTCGCCTGCGGACAGCCTGCTCAAGGACGCCCTGCTCGGCGTGGCCGCGCCGCGCAACGAGCTCATCCGCTGACGCGCGCCGGCAAGGGCAGCGCGTCGAGGCGGTCGACGTGGCCGTCGGCATCGACGGCGCGCACCGGCACGCCGTGGTTGTAGCCGTAGGTCACCAGCACCACCGGGCAGCCGGCCGCACGCGCCGCCTGCGCGTCGTTGCTCGAGTCGCCGACCATCAGCGTGGTCGCCGGCGCCGTGCCCAGCGCCGCGCAGGTGCGCTGCAGCGGCAGCGGGTCGGGCTTGCGGCGCTCGAAGGCATCGCCGCCGTAGACGTGCCCGAAGTAGCGCGCCAGGCCCTTGGCCTCGAGCAGCGGCCGCGCGAACGCGGTCGGCTTGTTCGTCAGGCAGGCCAGTGCCAGGCCGTGCGCGGCGAGCCGCTCCAGGCCCTCGAAGACGCCCGGGAAGACCGACGCATGCACCCCGTTGACGGCCTGGTAGTGCCGCTGGTAGAGCGCCCAGGCGGCGTCGTACAGGCCGGGGTCGCCGCCGGCCTGCGCCAGCGTGCTGCGGATCAGGTGCTCGGAGCCGCGGCCCACGGTGCGCTCGACGAAGCCGCGGTCGACCGGCGGCAGCGACAAGGCCTGCAGCGTCTCGCCCAGCGCAACGACGAAGTCGCCGAGCGTGTCGACCATCGTGCCGTCGAGGTCGACGATGGCGGCGTGCAGCGGTCCGGCGATCACGGTTCGAGGCTCTCGCAGCCCGGCGCGATGGGCGCGCGCACCACCTGCAGCGTGGCGTGGCCGATGCGGAAGCGCGACCTCAGCTGCGCAGCGGTCTCGCGCAGGAAGTCGTCTCCCGGCGCCCCGCCGGGCATCACCAGGTGTGCGGTCAGCGCCACCTCCGACGTGCCCATGGCCCAGACGTGCAGGTCGTGCACGCGCGCCACGCCGGGCCGGGCCTCGAGGCAGGCACGCACGGCGTGCAGGTCGATGTGCGCCGGCACCCCGTCGAACAGCAGGTGCAGCGATTGGCGCAGCAGGCTCCAGGTGCTCCAGACGATGATCGCGGCGATGGCCAGGCCGGTGGCCGGGTCGAGCCAGGCCCAGCCCAGCCCCAGCGTCAGCGCGCCGGCCACCACCACGCCGGCGGACACCAGCGCGTCGCCGGCCATGTGCAGGAAGGCGCCGCGCAGGTTCAGGTCGTCGTCGTGGCCGCGCATGAACATCAGCGCCGTGGCCCCGTTGACGACGATGCCGGCCGCCGCCACCGCCATCACCGTCAGGCTCTGGGTGGTCTGGGGCGCGCCGAGGCGGTGCAGCGCCTCCCACGCCAGCGAGCCCATCGCCACCAGCAGCAGCAGCGCATTGGCCAGCGCCGCGAGGATCGACGCGCGCTTGAAGCCGTAGGTGTGGCGCGCGTCGGGCCGCAGCCGACCCGCGAACGCGCCCGCCCAGGCGAGCACCAGCCCGGCCACGTCGCCGAGGTTGTGGCCGGCGTCGGCGAGCAAGGCCAGCGAATTCGCCTGCCAGCCGTAGAAGGCCTCGGCGCAGACGAAGGCCAGGTTCAGTGCGATGCCGACCGCGAAGGCACGGTCGAAGTTGCGCGGCGCATGGGCATGCGCATGGCCGACGGCCGCGTGATCGTGATCGTGATCGTGATCGTGATCGTGATCGGGTTGGGACGAAGGGGCGTGCGGCATGGCACGCTGATTGTCGCCTCGCGGGCTCAGCCGACGCGCGGCGGATCGCGTCTCGGCCTTCGCCAGCCGCAGGCCGCCTTCCGGCGTCTTGCGCGCGGGCTCAGCCTTCTCGCGTGAAATCGCGCCTCGGCCTTCGCCAGCCGCAGGCCGCCTTCCGGCGGCTTGCGCGCGGGCTCAGCGCGCGTTGCGGCGCCGGGCCTGCATCTCGGCGCCCATGCGGGCCAGCGCCCCGGCGTCGAGGCGGGCGCGCGCGGCGGGGAAGACGCGCAATTCCTCCACCTCCAGGTGCTGCCGGTACAGCGCGACGAAGGTCTGCGCGGACTCGCGCTCGGCCTGCGCGATCGGATCGATCTCGCCCGGCGCCCGCCAGCGCACCAGCGCCAGGCGCAGGCGGGACCACAGCGCCTCCATGGCCTCGTGGTCGCGCTCGAGGGCGTCGATGTCGGCCGCCAGCGCCGGGTCGTCGCCGCCGCGCAGCACCGCGAAGACGTGCAGTTCCTCGTCTTCGTGGTGGTTCGGCGCGGCCTGGTCGAAGTAGCGCTGCACGTCGGCGGCGGCGGCGCGCGACTGCGCGTCGTGCCCGCGCGTGTCGACATGCTCGATCACCCTGACCAGCAGCGCCAGGCTGCGACGCACGCGCTCGTGGCAGGCCTCGAGCATCTCGAAGGGCTGCTCGAAGCCGACCGCCGGCGAGTCGAAGCCGGGCAGGGGCTGGCCGCGTCCCGTCATCGCAGGCTACCCGCAGGTGCCGACGTAACCGCAGGCGGTGCAGAAGTCGCAGCCGTCCTTGTGGATCAGCGTCGCGTTGCCGCACTCGGGGCAGGCGGCGCCGGCGATGACACGCGCCGCGCCGGCCTCGCCCGGGGTCTCGAGCACGCCCATGTCGCGCAGCGGGAAGCCGCGCTCGTCGAGCACGCCGAGCATCGCGTAGCGGTGAATGATCAGCCGCGCGAGGTAGGCCACGGTCGACGGCCAGGTCTGCTGGCGGCGCTCGCCGTGCGGCAGGCCGGGCACGAACGCGAGGAAATGGCCCAGCGGCTCGGCGTAGTTCAGCAGCTTGCGCAGCTTCATGCCGATCCAGGCCGGGTCGATGACGCGCATGTCCAGCGACAGCAGCCGCGCCAGGCCGTCGAGCGCGCGCGGGTAGTTGCCGCTGAAGCCCACCGCGCAGGGCCTCGTCACCGTGCCGCCGTCGGGGCCGGGCAGCGTGACCTCCTTCAGCGTCAGCGTGAAGGCCTCGCCGGTGGCCGGGTTGTCGACGTCGACCGCCCAGGCCAGCGTGCCCGACGGGCCGGTGTGCGGCTCGTCGCGCGCGAACATCGCGTCGAGCACCGGCGTCGGCGCGCCCTTGCCCAGGCGCGGCAGCGCCTTGAGCTGCTCGCAGCGCCAGCGGATCACCGCCGCGGTGGCCGCTACCACGCCGGGGAACAGGCGGCGTTCGCCGTGCGGCGGGAAGGGCATCTCGAAGGCACGCTCCTCGGCGACCGTGGCCAGCGCGTCGAGCTTGAGCTGCAGCCAGGCCGGGTCGTTGGCGCGCAGGTCCATCGACAGCGTCTTGGCCATCGCGCCCAGTCCGCGCGGCTGCTCGGCGCCGTTGACCCAGACCTCGAAGGGCCGCGCCCGCACCGAGCCCGACCCTGCGGACGGGCGGGCGGCCGGCGACGCCCCGTCGACGGGCAGGCCGCCCGGCGGGGGCGACGGGTCCTCGTCCCAGATCTCCCCGACGAACAGCGCGAAGCTGCCGAAGGGGTGGTTGATCATGTAGGTCCAGGCGGGATTGCCGCCCGGCAGTTCGGGCCGGCCGGGCCAGCGCAGCGACGCGAGCACCGGCGCGGGCAGGCGCTCGAGCGCCAGGCGGCGGTTGGCGTCGCCGATCTGCAAGGGCTGCGCCGACGCCGGCGGGGTGGTGCTCAGCACCGAGCCGAGCACCGCATTGGGCCGGTAGGTGGCCAGCCCCTTCAACCCCGACTGCCAGGCCTCGAGGTAGAGGTGCTGGAAGTCCTCGTAGGGGTAGTCCGCCGGCACGTTGACGGTCTTGGAGATCGAGGTGTCGATGCAGGGCGCGACCGCCGCGACCATCGCCGCGTGCGCCTGCGCACTCATCTCGAGCGCGGTGACGAAGGCCGGCGTCAGCGGCGCCTTCTCGCCCCGGAGGTGACGGTACAGGCGCCAGGCGTGGTCCTCGACCGCGTACTCCTTGAAGCTGCCGTCGGGCATGCGCTTCTTGCGCGTGTAGCTCCAGCTGAAGGCCGGCTCGATGCCGTTGCTCGCGTTGTCGGCGAAGGCCAGGCTGATCGTGCCGGTGGGCGCGATCGACAGCAGGTGCGAATTGCGCAGGCCCTGCGCGCGGATGCGGTCGCGCAGCGCCTGCGGCAGGCGCGACGCGAAGGTCGTGCCGCTCAGGTACAGGTCGGCGTTGAACAGCGGGAAGGGTCCGCGCTCGCGCGCCAGGTCGGCGCTGGCCTCGTAGGCCGCGTCGCGCATCACCTCGGAGATGCGCCGCGCCATCGCCCGGGCCTCGGCGGTGTCGTAGCGCAGGTTCAGCATCACCAGCGCATCGCCCAGGCCGGTGTAGCCCAGGCCGACGCGGCGCTTGTTGCGCGCCTCGGCCTGCTGCTGCGGCAGCGGCCACACGGTGACGTCGAGCACGTTGTCGAGCATGCGCACCGCGACCTTCGCGACCTTGGCGAAGCCGGCGTCGTCGAAGCGTGCGTTCGGCTCGAAGGGCTCGAGCACGAAGCGCGTGAGGTCGATCGAGCCGAGGCAGCAGCAGCCGTAGGGCGGCAGCGGCTGCTCGGCGCAGGGGTTGGTGCTGGCGATGCTCTCGCAGTAGGCGAGGTTGTTGTCGCGATTGATGTGGTCGAGGAAGAGCACGCCCGGCTCGGCGTGGTCGTAGGTGGACCGCATGATCTGGTCCCACAGCTCGCGCGCGCGCACCTTGCGGTAGACCCACAGGCCGTGGCCGCCGGGCTGGTTCTGGCGGTAGGCGCCGGCCGCCTTCTGGGCGGGGCCGGGCTCGGCGCGGTGCACGAGTTCGACCTCGCCGTCGGCCTGCACCGCTTCCATGAACGCGTCGGTCACGCCGACGGAGAGGTTGAAGTTCTTCAGGTCGCCTTCGTCCTTGGCGTGGATGAACTCCTCGAGGTCCGGGTGGTCGCAGCGCAGCACGCCCATCTGCGCGCCGCGGCGCGCGCCGGCGCTCTCGACCGTCTCGCAGCTGCGGTCGAACACACGCATGTAGCTCACCGGGCCCGACGCACTGCTCTGCGTGCTGCCCACCCAGGCGCCGCGCGGCCGGATGCGCGAGAAGTCGTAGCCCACGCCGCCGCCGCGGCGCATGGTCTCGGCCGCCTCCGTCAGTGCGGTGTAGATGCCGGGATGGCCCTCGTCGTCGTGCGCGATGGAGTCGCCCACCGGCTGGACGAAGCAGTTGATCAGCGTCGCGGTCAGGTCGGTGCCCGCCGCCGACTGGATGCGCCCGGCCGGCACGAAGCCGGCGTCGAGCGCGTGCGCGAAGCGCTCCTCCCAGGTCTTGCGCAGCTCAGGCGGCTCGGCCTGCGCGAGCGCACGCGCCACGCGCCGGTGCACGGCCTCGACGCTGCTTTCGTCGCCCTTGGCGTATTTCTCGATCAGCACCTCGGCACTGATGGGCTGCGCCGGCAGCGTCTGCGCGGTGCGGACCTCGGTCTCGCGGGTCTTCGGCATGTCTCGGGTCTCCTCGAATCGAGGGCGCACGGTACGGCGCGCGGCAGGCGCCGGCGTTGACCTGGGTCACAGGCTCTGGCGGGCGCCGGCGGGGCGCAGGCTCGGCAAGACCCCGACGCCCGCAGGGCCTGCAGCCCCGCTCGTTTCAGCACGGTGGCGATGGTCGCACAAGGCCGCCGACAGCAGTGCGCTCAGGGTGAAATCCCGGCGCGTTGCAGGCGCTGACATCGGCCACGTTCCGATACGCGCAGCGCGCCCGTGCGGCGCACAATCCCGCGCATGAAGTACCGCGACGTCACGATCTTCTCGGGCCAGGCCTTCACGGTGCCCCAGGGCGTGCAGCGCATCGACCACCGCAGCACCCACGGCTGGCAGTTGCGCTACGCCGGCACGCGCCTGTTTTCCGACCACAGCGCCGACGGCAGCGGCGCCGCGCGCGCGCTGAGCGCGGCGGTCAAGGAGCTGCGCGTGCGCATCCGGCAGCAGCCCGCGCCGGCACGGCTGCAGCAGGGCCCGGCCGCGAACAAGTCCAGCGACCTGCCGGTGGGCGTCTCCGGCCCGCTGGTGCGGCGCCGGCCCGGCGCGAACGTGCACGAGGCGAGCTTCGCGGTGTCCGTGCCGCGCTTCGGCGCCTCGTCGCAGCGGCGCAGCGTCTACATCGCGAACGAGAACACCTGGTCCGACGAGCGCTACGCGCAGGCGCTGGCGCGCGCAGTCGCGATCCGCGCCGCGGCCGGGCAGGCCTACCGCCTCGACGCGACGCAGGCCAAGCGCGCCGAGGCGCGATGCCTGAAAGCCACGCCTCGCGCGCGCTGAACGCGCGCCGGCGCGTGCCGCACAACGCGTTTGACGCAGGCCAAAACCACGTCGCGCGCAGGTGACGAGAGTCGGCGGCTGGTTCCACCGCTGCGCCCGACCCATGACCCGCGACCCCGCCCCCCTGACGCTCGTCTATTCCTGCTCCGGCTGCTCGAGCGCCGCGCAGCTGGCCAACCGCCTGGCCGTTCGGCTCGACCGCGCCGGCCTGGCCGAGATGTCCTGCATCGCCGGCGTCGGCGGGCGCGTGCCCAGCCTGGTGCGCCACGCCGAACGCGCCGCGCGCAGCGGCCGAATCGCTGTACGCTGCGCTCGCCGACCGCGTGCAGGCGATGAACGCCCTGCACGCGCCCCACTCCTCCGGCGGCTGCGGGGGCACGGAAGCCTGCCGCTGCGCCCAGAGCCTGGAATCCCCATGAACATCGAGACCTTCGACGACCTGCTGCAGGCGGCCCGCGCCCAGCCGCAGCCGCAGCGGCTGCTGTTCGTCTTCGCACGCGCCGAACTGCCCGACGACGCCACGCCCGAACAGCGCCTGAGCCATGCCGCCGGCGAAGGCGGCGCGCTGGTGCCGGCGATGTGCGTCGACAAGTCGCCCGACGAGGTCGTCGGCTTCGCGGCGCTGGTGCAGGAGTCGCTCGCCTTCGCGCCCGACTGGGCGATCGTGTTCGCCGCGGCGATGTCCGGCCGCGGCGGCCGGCCGCCGAGCTCGGCCGAGGCCGCCGAACCGCTGCAGCGCATGGTCGAGGCGCTGAGCGCCGGCACGATCGGCAGCTGCCTGGCCTTCGACCGGCAGGGCCGCGCGGTGAACCTGGGCTGAGCGCGCCGACGGCCGCGCTCAGGCGGCGACGGCGTGCAGCGGCCTCGCGCCGGGACGCGTCGCCGACGCCGCCGCGGCGGACAGTTCGGCGCGCAGCGACACCACCGAACCGATCACGATCAGCGCCGGGGCGCGCACGCGCTGCTCGAGCGCCAGCGTCGGCAGGCCCAGCACCGTGCCGGTGAGCACGCGTTCGTCGGGCAAGGTGGCGCGCTCGATCACCGCCGCCGGCGTGGCGGGGTCGAGCCCGTGCTGGATCAGCTGCGCGCAGATCACCGGCAGCGCCGCGACGCCCATGTAGACCACGAGCGTCTGGCGCGGCGCGGCCAGCGACGGCCAGTCCAGGTCGATCGCATCGGCCGCGCCGTCGCGCAGGTGGCCGGCGACGAAGCGCACGCTGGCGGCATGGTCGCGGTGCGTCAGCGGGATGCCCGCACTCGCCGCCGCGCCCTGCGCCGCGCTGATGCCGGGGATCACCTCGAAGGGCACGCCGGCGGCGGCCAGCGCCTGCGCCTCCTCGCCGCCGCGGCCGAAGATGTACGGGTCGCCGCCCTTCAGGCGCACGACCGGCCGGCCGCTGCGCGCCAGGTGCAGCATCAGCTCGATGATGTCGCGCTGCGGCAGCGTGTGGTGGGCGGCCTCCTTGCCCACGTAGACGAGCTCGGCCTCGCGCGGCACGAATCCGAGCACGTCCTTGGAGACCAGGTGGTCGTACAGCACCAGGCGCGCGGCGGCCAGCGCGCGCACCGCCTTGACCGTCAGCAGCTCCGCGTCGCCGGGGCCGGCACCGACGAGCGTGACGCACGCCGGCCGCAGGCCGCCCGTCGGGTCGGCGCGCAGGCAGCGCAGGGGTTCGAAGTCGCTCATGCACGGTCCTCCTCGAGATGGGGCTCATTGTGAAAAGCGGTCCGCCTTCGCGTCCTTGAACCAGTTCAAGGACAGCGGCGCGCCCCGGGGCAACCATCGCCTCGCTCACGCAACAGGACTTGCAGCCCCGTGCGCGAGAGCGTCGCGTGCCCCGGCACCGCGACGACCGATGCGCTGCCGCGGGCCGCAGGGCCCACACAAGACGAAGGAGTGGATCGAATGCAGAACCCGACACCGACGCGCCTGGCCGCTGCCGCGCTCGTGGCGTTCTCGCTGGGGGCCCTGGCGCAGGACAGGAAGGACGTCACGCAGCCCGAACTGAACTACCAGGCGGGCACCTCGCCGCTGGCGAACGAGCCGATGTACCAGTCGACGAACCCGAAGGCGCCGCCGATGACGCAGGCCGAGTTCGACAGTGCGCGCAAGACCTACTTCGAGCGTTGCGCCGGCTGCCACGGCGTGCTGCGCAAGGGGGCGACCGGCAAGCCGCTGACCCCCGACATCACGCTCGGCAAGGGCACCGACTACCTGAAGGTCTTCATCGCCTACGGCTCGCCCGCGGGCATGCCGAACTGGCTGACCTCGGGCGAGATGGACGAGAAGACCGTCGACCTGATGGCGCGCTACATCCAGCACGACCCGCCGATGCCGCCCGAGTTCGGCATGGAGCAGATGAAGGCGACCTGGAAGGTCATCGTCGCGCCGGCCGACCGGCCGACGCGGAAGCTGAACCGCTACAACATCGACAACATCTTCTCGACCACGCTGCGCGACACCGGCGAGGTCGCGCTGATCGACGGCGACACCAAGCAGATCATCAACATCGTCAAGACCGGCTACGCGGTGCACATCTCGCGCGTGTCGGCCTCGGGGCGCTACCTGTTCGTGATCGGGCGCGACGCCAAGATCAACATGATCGACCTGTGGATGGAGAAGCCCGACAACGTGGCCGAGATCCGCATCGGCCTGGAGGCGCGTTCGGTCGACACCAGCAAGTACAAGGGCAAGGAAGGCGACTACACCGACAAGCTCGCGATCGCCGGCGCCTACTGGCCGCCGCAGTACGTGATCATGAAGGGCGACACGCTCGAGCCGCTGAAGATCGTCGGCACGCGCGGCATGACCGTCGACACGCAGGAGTACCACCCCGAACCGCGCGTGGCCTCGATCGTGGCCTCGCACTTCCACCCCGAGTTCGTGGTGAACGTGAAGGAGACCGGCCAGACGCTGATGGTCGACTACTCGAACCTGGACGCGCTCAAGGTCAAGACGATCGGCACCGCGCGCTTCCTGCACGACGGCGGCTGGGACTCGACCAAGCGCTACTTCATGGTGGCGGCCAACCAGAGCAACAAGATCGCCGCGGTCGACGCCAAGGACGGCAAGCTCGAGCGGCTGATCGACGTGGGCAAGATCCCGCACCCGGGACGCGGCGCGAACTTCGTGCACCCGACCTTCGGGCCGGTGTGGTCCACCGGCCACCTCGGCGACGAGACGATCTCGCTGATCGGCACCGACCCGAAGGGCCACAGGCAGTACGCGTTCAGGAAGGTCGCCGAGATCAAGGGCCAGGGTGGCGGGGCGCTGTTCATCAAGAGCCACCCGAAGAGCACGCACCTGTATTCGGACACGCCGCTGAACCCCGACCCGAAGATCTCGCAGTCGGTGGCGGTGTTCGACATCCGCAACCTCGACAAGGGCTACACCGTGCTGCCGATCGCCGAATGGGCCGGCATCCAGGACGGCGGCGCGATGCGCGTCGTGCAGCCCGAGTTCAACAAGGCCGGCGACGAGGTCTGGTTCGCGGTCTGGTCGGCCAAGGACAAGCAGAGCGCGCTGGTCGTCGTCGACGACCGGACGCTCAAGCTCAAGACCGTGATCAAGGACCCGCGCCTGATCACGCCGACCGGGCACTTCAACGTGCACAACACCCAGCACGACGTCTACTGAGGCCAGGACCTGCCATGAAAACGACACTCGCGATCGCGGCGGCGCTGGCCCTGGCTTCGGCCGGGGCGCAGGCCGCCCCCGAAGAGGCGATGACCCAGGCCGGCTGCATGGCCTGCCACGCCAAGGACAAGAAGCTCGTCGGCCCCTCGTTCAAGGACATCGCCGCGAAGTACAAGGGCCAGGACGTGAGCGCGAAGCTGTTCGAGAAGGTCCGCAAGGGCGGCTCGGGCAGCTTCGGGCCGGTGCCGATGGCGCCGAACCCGCCCGAGAAGATCGGCGACGGCGACCTGAAGGACGCGGTCGAGCTGATCCTGAAGTCCTGAGCGCGGTCCGATGCGCCCGGTCCTGCTGGCCAGCCTGACGGTCCTCGCGAGCGCTGCCACGCTCGCGCAGGAGTTGCCCGAGACGCGGCGTGCGCAACTGGTGCGCATGGTGCGGCAGGACTGCGGCTCGTGCCACGGCATGCGCCTGACCGGCGGCCTGGGCCCGGCGCTGACGCCCGAGGCCCTCGCCGGCCGGCCGGTGCAGGCGCTGGCCGCGACGATCTTCCACGGCCGCCCGGGCACGCCGATGCCCGGCTGGCACACGATGCTGAGCGAGGCCGACGCGCTGTGGATCGCGCAGCGCCTGGCCGACGGCTTTCCCGACGAACCCGCACGCACCGAGGCCGCACGATGAAGCGCCGCGAACTGCTCGCCGCCCTGCTCACGCCGCCCGCGCTCGCCGCGCTGCCCGGCTGCGCGGGCCCGCTGCCGGCGGCCACCGGCACCGGCGACCTGGGCGTCGTCGTCGAGCGCGCGCGCGGCGCGCTGGCCCTCGTCAACACGAGCTCGCGCACGCTGCTCGCCGAGGTCGAGGGCCTGGGCGACCTGTCGCACGCCTCGGTCGTGTTCTCGCGCGACGGCGGCTCGGCCTTCGTCTTCGGCCGCGACGGCGCGCTGACGCGCGTCGACCTGCTCGCGCGGCGCATCGCGGCGCGCGTGGTGCAGGCCGGCAACTCGATCGGCGGCGCGATCTCGCAGGACGGCACGCTGGTCGCCGCGCAGAACTACAGCCCCGGCGGCGTGAAGGTGTTCGACGCGAAGACGCTGGCACTGGTGGCCGACATCCCGGCGGTCGTCGACGGCCGCGCCTCGCGCGTCGTCGGCCTGGCCGACCTGCCCGGCCAGCGCTTCGTGTTCTCGCTGTTCGACGCCGACGCGATCTGGATCGCCGACCTGTCGGACCGCACGCGGCCCGAAGTGACGAAGCTCGCCGGCATCGGCCGCCAGCCCTACGACGCGCTCGTCACGCCCGACGGCCGGCACTACATCGCCGGCCTGTTCGGCGAGGACGGCCTGGCGCTGGTCGACCTGTGGGACGAGACGCCGCACGCGCGCCGCATCCTCGGCGGCTACGGCCGCGGGCAGCAGCCGCTGCCGGTGTTCAAGATGCCGCACCTGCGCGGCTGGTCGGTGGCCGGGCGCCAGGCCTACCTGCCGGCGATCGGGCGCCACGAGGTGCTGGTGGTCGACACCACGACCTGGCAGGAGGTGGGGCGCGTGCCCGTCGCCGGCCAGCCGGTGTTCGTGATGGCGCAGCCCGACGGGCGGCAGGTCTGGGTCAACTTCGCGCTGCCCGACTACCACCGCGTGCAGGTCATCGACACCGTCTCGCGCCAGGTCGTGCGCACGCTCGAGCCCGGCAAGGCGGTGCTGCACATGGAGTTCACGCCGCGCGGCGAGGCGGTGTGGATCAGCGCCCGCGACGCGAACCGCGTGTCGGTGCTCGACACGCGCAGCTTCCGCACGCTGGCCGCGCTCGACATCGACGCGCCCAGCGGCATCTTCTTCACCTCGCGCGCCGGGCGCATCGGGCTGTGAGCGACACCACCACGCTGCGCTTCGCGCTGCTCAACGACTGGCAGCGCGGCTTCCCGCTGGTGCGCGCGCCCTTCGCGGCGCTGGCGCAGGCCGTCGCGGCGGACGAGGCCGAGGTGCTCGACACCTACGCGACGCTGCAGCGCGACGGCGCCCTCGGCCGCCTGGGCGGCGTCTGGGGCGCCGGCGCCGGCGGCGCGGCGCTGCTGTGCGCCTTCGAGGTGCCTGCGCCGCGGCTCGAGGCCGTGGCCGCCCTCGTCTCGGCGCACCCCGGCGTGAACCACAACTACGAGCGCGAGCACGCCGTCAACCTCTGGT
>Ga0208822_1002053_pt1 | contig 13190 bp, 8 predicted proteins | sample AD_STIC08_MetaG_FD_184435 | JGI IMG/M metagenome (GOLD analysis project Ga0208822, IMG submission 184435) | Active sludge microbial communities of municipal wastewater-treating anaerobic digesters from USA - AD_STIC08_MetaG (SPAdes) (version 2) | ecosystem: Engineered > Bioreactor > Anaerobic >...
GATCGATGCGGGCCTGCCGCCGGGCGGCCGACTCCTCGATGCGCATCTTGGGCATGCCGGTTTCAATGGCGCGGGCCATGCCGCCCAACTCCTCGATTTCGTCCATGATTTTTTTCGCTTCGCGGATAATGGACGCCGTCAGCGCCTCCACGTAGTAGGAGCCGCCCAGCGGATCGACCACGCGGCAGATCTGCGATTCCTCCTGAATGATGATCTGTGTGTTGCGGGCAATGCGCGAGGACAGAGGCGTGGGGAGGCTCACCGCCTCGTCGAACGAATTGGTGTGCAGCGACTGCGTGCCGCCCAGCGCCGCGGCCAGCGCCTCCAGCGTGGTCCGGATGATGTTGTTGTAGGGGTCCTGCTGGGTCAGGCTCCAGCCGGACGTCTGCACATGCGTGCGCAGAACCTGCGATCGCGGATTGGTCGGATGAAATTCACCCACGATCCGGTGCCAAAGGTAGCGGGCTGCGCGCAGCATGGCGATTTCCATAAAAAAGTTCATGCCCACGCCGAAGAAGAACGACAGGCGCGGAGCGAAGTCGTCGATTTTTAATCCGCCGTCGATGGCGGCGCGGATATACTCCTTGCCGTCGGCCAGCGTGAAAGCCGCCTGCAGCACCGAATCCGCGCCCGCCTCCATGATGTGATAGCCGCTGATCGAAACGGTGTTGTAGCGCGGCATGTTTTTCGAGCAGTAGGCGATGATGTCGGAAACGATCCGCATGGAGGGCCGCGGCGGATAGATGTAGGTGTTGCGCGTCAGAAATTCCTTGAGGATGTCATTTTGAATGGTGCCGGCGAGCTGCTTTTGCGCCACGCCTTGCTCCTCGGCGGCCACGATGTATCCCGCCAGGATCGGCAGGACGGCGCCGTTCATCGTCATGGAAACGGACACCTTGTCGAGCGGAATCCGGTCGAAAAGGATTTTCATGTCCTCGACGGAATCGATGGCAACCCCCGCCTTCCCCACGTCTCCCGCCACACGCGGATGGTCGGAGTCGTAGCCCCGATGAGTCGCCAGATCAAAAGCGACGGACAGGCCCGTCTGCCCCGCGGCCAGATTCTTCCGGTAAAATGCATTGGATTCCTTGGCCGTGGCGAATCCCGCGTACTGGCGGATCGTCCAGGGCTGGTTGGCGTACATGGTGGCCGAAGGCCCCCTCAGATACGGAGCGAGGCCGGACAGGGTGTTGACGGTGTCCAGCCCCGCCAGGTCTTCCGCGGTGTAGATCGGCTTGACGACGATGCCCTCCGGCGTCGCCCAGTTCAAAGACTCCAGGGGCCTTCCCTTCAGCTCCCGGAGGGCGGCTTCTTTCCATTGTTTCATGTTCTTGTGCACGGTCACGTTCAACTCCTTTGATAAAAAGCAGGGATCGGCTGCAACCGTCCCCACCGTATTTTTGCCTACTCTCATGAAAAGCTGTTTGCCTTAGGATGCATAAGTCGTTCCAATCAGGCAAGGTTTTGTCCGGCCTGTTTTTCTCCTCCTTCGGAGAAAAACGTCTCTGCTTATTTTCCGTCGGTTCAAACGCGCCCGGCCGCACGTTTTGTGTCCACAATACCGAGGATCGCTTCCCCGGCAAGCAATATGTTTACAAAATATACTCTTACCCAACGGGCCGTATATATGATATACAGCTCATGTCCTTCCGGGCGGCAAACCGGAAGGTTGCATATCACATTTGCGCCGCAATACATAACATCTAATCAAACACCTCTCAGCAAGCCGCGGAAAATCACCGCTCGTCCCGCCAAAGCGGGATTGAGAATTCTAAAGCGCATCCGGCCCTCCGTGCCGTTCATGAAAGAAGTAAAAAACTGCTGGCATATTATTTGCTGACTCAATAGAATGCGGCAAACTTATACGAAGGAAGGAGATCCGCATGAAAAACAGAGGAACAATCCCGACCCGCCCCATTAAAATTCAGGACAACACGTTTCGCGACGGCCATCAGTCCATTTACGCAACCCGGATGAAAACCGAGGACATGATTCCGATTGCCGAAGAAATGGACAACTGTGGCTTCTGGGCCATGGAGGTCTGGGGAGGAGCGACTTTCGACACCATGCACCGGTTCCTCAACGAAGATCCGTGGGCAAGACCCCGGATTCTGAAAAAATACGTCAGAAAAACCCCTTTTACCATGCTGCTGCGCGGACAAAACCTGGTGGGGTACCGTCATTACGCCGATGACGTGGTCCGCGCTTTCGTCGATAAATCCTGCGAGATCGGCATCGACATTTTCCGCTGTTTCGACGCCCTCAACGATTTCCGCAACATCGAAACCTGCGTGGAAAGGATCAAGGCCAACGGCAAGCACATGGAAGGAACCGTCTGCTACTCCCTCACCGAAAGCCATCTGGGCGGGGAGATTTATAACCTCGATTTCTACGTGAAGAAAGCCGGAGAACTCGAACAAATGGGCGCGGACACGATCTGCATCAAGGACATGGCCGGTCTGCTTTCCCCCTACGACGCCTTCAACCTGGTCACCGCCATGAAGAAAGCCGTCAAAGTTCCTATCCATCTTCATACGCATTACACCAGCGGCATGGGCAGCATGACCTATCTGAAAGCCATCGAAGCCGGCGTGGACATCATCGATACCTGCCTTGCGCCATACGCGCTTCGGACCTCCATGCCCGCCATCGAACCCATTGTGGCGGCGCTTCAGGGATCGGACCGGGACACAGGCATCAACCTCTACAAGCTCCTGGAGATGAGCGAACACCTGGAAAAGATCGCCCCCAAATACCAGCATCTGCTGGCGGACCAGAGACTTTCCATCATCGACAACGGCGTGCTCGCGCATCAGATTCCCGGCGGCATGATTTCCAACCTGACCGGCCAGCTCAAGGAAATGAAGGCCCTCGACCGGCTGGGTGAAATCTACAAAGAAGTCGTCCAGACGCGAAAAGACATGGGCTATCCGCCGCTGGTGACGCCGTCTTCGCAGATCATCGGCTCGCAGGCGGTGCTGAACGTCCTGTTCGGGCGCTACGTCCGGATTTCCAATCAGCTCAAAGACCTCGTGCTCGGTCTCTACGGCAGAACCCCCGTGCCGATTGATCCGGAGCTGACCGCGAAAATACTCAAAAACTACAAACGCGGACAGACGCCGATCACCGGCAGGCCGGCAGACCACCTTCCCCCCGAAATGGAAGAGGCGAAAAAAACGATCGGCGATCTGGCGCGCACCGACGAAGATCTGCTGGGCTGGATCCTGTTCCCTCAGACCATGGAAAAATATCTGCGGGCAAAATACGGAATCGACGCGCCGGCATAGCTGGTCGCGGGAGAGTATGGATAGGGTGAGGATAAAAACGATGCCAACTTTCGATGACCGTTCGGGCGGATTTCCCCGGGGGCTGGAACTGCTCCACGATCCAGGCCTGAACAAAGGGACGGCTTTTACCGCGGCCGAGCGCGAAGCGCTGGGCCTGCAGGGTCTGCTGCCGCCGCGCATCTCGACCCAGCAGCAGCAGGTGGATCATGTGATCTATAACGTCCGGCGCAAACCCAATCCTCTGGAAAAATACCTATATCTGATCGGCCTGCAGGACCGCAACGAACAGCTTTTTTACAAAGCGCTCGTGGACCATCTGGAAGAACTGAGCCCCCTCGTTTACACCCCCACCGTGGGGCTGGCCTGCCAGGAATACAGCCATCTGTACCGGCGTCCCCGCGGCATTACGCTGACCCGCTACGACCGGGGCCGCATCAAAGAGGCGCTGCTCAACTGGCCGCACCGGAAGGTCCGGGTCATTGTCGTCACGGACGGCGAAAGAATCCTGGGCCTGGGCGACCTGGGATCCAACGGCATGGGCATTCCCGTGGGAAAGCTGTCGCTCTACACGGCCTGCGCGGGCATTGATCCGGCGGCCTGCCTGCCCGTCATGATCGATGTCGGCACCAACAATAACGAATTGTGGAGCGATCCGCAGTACATCGGCCTGCCGGAACCCCGGCTGGAGGGAGAAGAGTACGATACGCTGATCGATGAATTCATGGAAGCCGCCGGCGACGTGTTCCCCAGGGTCATGATCCAGTTGGAAGACTTCGGCAACCGGAATGCTTTCCGCCTGCTGGACCGTTACCGCGACCGGTACTGCATGTTCGACGACGACATTCAGGGCACTGCGGGCGTCACGCTGGCCGGGCTGTACTCTGCTTTGCGCATCATTAAGGGAAAAATTACTGAACAGCGGATTGTGTTTCTGGGCGCAGGGGAAGCCGCCCTGGGCATCGGGAATCTGGTGGCCTCCGCAATGATCCGGCAGGGACTTGCCGAAGAAGAAGCCCTCGGCCGGTGCTGGTTTGTCGATTCCAAAGGGCTCATCGTGGCCGGCCGCGAGGATCTGAACCTTCACAAGCGCCGCTTTGCCCATGATTTTCCATTTCACCGCACTCTCGCGGAAGTGGTGGAAGCCGTCCGGCCGACAGCCCTCATCGGCGCGTCGGGGCAGCCCGCCGCCTTTGGGCCGGAAATTCTGGAGGCCATGGCGCGTCTGAACGAACGTCCGATTATCTTTGCGCTTTCCAATCCGACCTCACGGGCGGAATGCACGGCCGAGGACGCTTACCGCCACACACAAGGGCGCGCCGTTTTTGCCGGCGGCAGTCCGTTTCCGAAGGTGGAGATGAACGGTCAAACGTTTGTGCCGGGTCAGGCCAACAACGTTTACATCTTCCCCGGCGTGGGCCTCGGCGTCATGGCCTCGGACGCGACCCGTGTGACGGACGAAATGTTCGCCGCGGCGGCCAAATGTCTGGATGAACAGGTATCAAAGGATGATCTGGAACAAGGAAGAATCTTTCCGTCGCTTGCGCGCATCCGCGACGTTTCGGCCGCCATTGCGCTGGCCGTGGCCAAAGTCGCCTTTGCCGGAAAACTCACCGCGATGAAGGAACCTTCCAATTTGCCGGGCTATATCAAGTCGCTGATGTATGACCCGGTCTATTCGTCGTATGTGCCGGTAAAAAAACATGGTTAAAAAAAGCCGGCGGAGGTATGATCCACAAAACTGCACAGGGAGAAAAGCAATGGAAAATGTCGTGTTTATCAGCTGCGCGCGGACGCCGATCGGCGCGTACGGCGGAGCGCTTCGGGAGGTTCCGATTTACCGTCTGGCCAGCATTGTCCTGCAGGCGGCCGTCAAAAAAGCGGGCATTGAACCGGCCCAGGTGGATGACGTCATCATGGCGTCCGCCTATCAGAACGGCGAGTGCGCCAACGGCGCGCGCATGGCGGTTCTGGACGCCGACTGGCCGGATCACATCCCCGGCGGCATGATCGACCGGCGCTGCTGCTCCGGCCTGGAAAGCGTTTATTACGGGGCGCTGCAGATTCAAACCGGCAACGCCGACATCATCATTGCGGGCGGCATGGAATCGATGAGCCAGGGCGAACTCTACATCCCCGGAGACGTCAAATGGGGGCTGGGCGGCAAGAACCATGAGAAATACGGCTTCATGCCGCGCGGCCACGGAGCGCTCGCCATGTGGGGCATTCCCTTTTACGACCGCATCCAGCGGGGCCGCGTCATGAGCCAGCCCATCTGGCGCTACGGCGAACTCAGCTCCATGATGACCTGGGCGGAAGCCGCAGCCAAAAATGAAGGCATTTCGCGCGAGGAAGCGGACCGCTGGGCGCTTCGATCCCACAAGCGGGCGATCGCGGCGCAGGAAGCCGGCAAGTTCACGGACGAAATCGCTCCGGTTCTCACCGGCAAGGACAAAAACGGTCAGGAGATTTTTTTCAGCGTCGACGAAGGCCCCCGCAAAGATTCATCCCTGGAACGTCTGGCCAAACTAAAACCCGTTTACAAAGACGGCGTTTGCACGGCGGGCAACTCCTCCTCGGAAAACGACGGCGCGGCCGTGGTCATCCTTGCTTCCGAAAAGAAAGCCAGAGAACTGGGAATCAAACCGATCGCCGCCTACCGCTCCTGCGCGGTCGCGGCCACCGATCCGACCCTTACCTACCCTGCCGTCCCGGCAGCCGTTGCAAAGGCGCTGGGGAAAATCGGCAAGACCATTTCCGATATGGATTTAATTGAAGTCCAGGAGGCGTTTGCCGTGCAGTGTCTGGCGGACTCCCGTCTGGCGGGACTTTCCGACGAGCAGATGGACGCGAAGGTCAATATCAACGGTTCGGGCATCTCGCTGGGGCACCCCATCGGCGCCACGGGAACGATGCGCCTGACCACGCTGCTTTATGAAATGCAGCGGAGCAACGCCCGCTTCGCTCTGGAAACGATCTGCGGCGGCGGCGGCCAGGGGATATGCATGGTGATCGAAAGAAGGTAAGGAACGGTCGCGACCGTTCCCTACGGATTGCCGCAAATCTAAAATAGCAGCGGGAAACCGTCGCGATAACCTGATACCCTGGAGGGCACGCGAGATCACGAGACTGTTCCCTAAATTATCATTCCGGCGAAAGCCGGAATCCAGTGGATTGAAAAATGGATTCATTCCTGGACACCGGTTTTCACCGGTGTGACAAAGTCAACAACCTTTAACAACCGTCCGGGAGGAAAAAATATGGATTTTGCATTGACGGAAGAACAAAAAATGATTCAGGAGACGGCGCGAAACTTTGCCGAAAAGGAAATCGCGCCGCATGTCGAGGAAGACGAAAAAAACCATTTCTGGCGCAGGGAAATTTTTGACAAGATGGCAGAGCTCGGATTTTTCGGCTTCTGTATCGACGAGCAATACGGCGGAAACGGCATGGGCTTTCTGGAAGGCGCGCTCGCCATCGAGCAGGTGGCCAGGGTGCATGTCGCCTGGCGCATGGCCTTCAACATGCAGTGCTGGGGTCCGGCGCTCACCATCCAGAAATTTGGAACGGAAGAGCAAAAAGAACATTACATTCCCAAATTCGTCTCCGGCGAATATGTCGGCAGCTTCGCCATGACCGAACCGGATATCGGTTCGGACGTCGCCTCCATGAAATGCCGCGCCGAAGACAAGGGCGACTACTACCTGGTGAACGGCAACAAAATGTGGATCACGAACGGCACGGTTTGCAACCACGGCCTGTTGTATGTCAAAACGGACAAGGACGCGGGCGCGAACGGCGTGAGCTGCTTCATCATGGACTACTCCCTGCCCGGCATCACGCGCAAACCCATTCACGACAAGGTCGGCCTGTGGGCCTCCGATACGGCGGAAATCACCTTTGAAGACGTGAAGGTTCCCAAAAATCTTTTGCTGGGAAAACTGAACAAAGGCTTCCAGATTTGCATGACGCAGCTCAACTCCACCCGGCTGGGCTGCTCCGCGGGCGCGCTGGGGCTTTCCGGCGCCATTCTCGACGCCTCCGCCAAATACGCGACCGAGCGCTGCCAGTTCGGCAAGCAAATCGGCCGCTACCAGCTCATTCAGCAGCAGGTGGCGGACATGAAAATCGGCCATGACACGCTGGCCTATCTGGTTTACCGCTCGGCCTGGCTCAAGGACAAAGGGCTTCCCAATGTCATGGAAACGTCCATGTCCAAACTCTACGGCGCGAAAGTCGTCGTTCACGACGCCAACGAGTGCATGAAGCTCTACGGGTCGTTCGGCTATTCGGACGAATATCCCTGCGGCCGCTTCCTGCGCGACTCCAAGCAGTTCGAAACGCTGGAAGGCACGTCCAACATGCACACGATGATTGTTGCCAACGCCACGATGGGCTTCGCGCCCAACCGGGCATAGACGGAGTAAGCCATGAAACAATACTTCGAAAAAATGGATCCGTTGGGGAAGCCCCTTTCCGCCAAACAGGTCGAAAGCATGCGGGAGAACTGCGCGAAGATCGAGGAGATCATGAAAACCATCGACGCGGAAGTCGAGCGGATCAGGAACGTTGGCGTCCCCTTGCAGACGCTGCACGACCGGGGCGAGATGAGCGTCTGGGAGCGCATCGAATACCTCGTCGATCCGGGGACCTTCTGCCCGCTGCACAGCATCTTCGATCCGGAAAACGAGGAATCGGGGAGCACCGGCGTGGTCGATGGTCTGGCGCGCATCCGAGGCAAGTGGTGCGTCCTCATCGGCTTCAACAACAAATGGATGGCGGGCGCGTGGATCGCCGGCCAGCCGGACAACAACCTGCGTGTAACCGACATCGCCAAGCTCCTGCACCTGCCGCTGGTGTGGCTGGTGAACTGTTCCGGGGTGAAGCTGCCCGAGCAGGAAAAGATGTACGCCAACCGCCGGGGCCAGGGCACGTGCTTCTTCCGCCATGCCGAACTGGAACAGATGGGCATCCCGGTCATCGCCGGCATTTACGGCACCAATCCCGCGGGCGGCGGCTACCAGTCCATCAGCCCGACGATTCTGCTCGCGCACAAGAAGGCCAACATGGCCGTGGGCGGCGGCGGCATCGTGAGCGGCATGTCCCCCAAGGGATTTTTCGATGAAGAAGGCGCGGAAGAGCTCATCAACGCCACGCGGCACTTCAAGTCCGTTCCGCCCGGCAGCGTCAAAATCCACCACGACGTCACGGGATTTTTCCGTGCGGTCTTCGACGAGGAAACCCAGGTCTTGGACGCAATTAAAGATTACATGGACGATCTGCCCGCCTACCATCCACGCTTCTTTCGCGTGGCAGCCCCCGCTGAACCTGCTTACCCTCCCTCGGAAATCGCCTCGATCATTCCGGTCAACAAAAAGCGCGTTTACGATTTCGAGCAGGTTCTGGCGAGGCTCGTGGACAGCTCGGAGCATCTGGAATTCCGCCCCGGCTTCGGCCCGGAAATGTACTGCGGCCTGGTCAAGGTGGACGGTTATCTGCTGGGCGTCGTCGGGAACCGCCAGGGCGCCTTTCCCAATTACCCGGAATACACCAATCAGTACATGGGCGTGGGCGGCAAGCTCTACCGCCAGGGACTGATCAAGATGAGTGAGTTCGTCACGCTGTGCTCGCGCGACAAGGTGCCGATGGCCTGGTTTCAGGACACGTCCGGCATCGACGTGGGCGACATCGCGGAGAAGGCGGAGCTTCTGGGCCTGGGCCAGTCGCTCATCTATTCGATTGAAAACTCGCACCTGCCGATGATGCTGGTTGTCCTGCGCAAGGGAACAGCGGCGGCGCATTACGTTCTGGGCGGTCCCACGGCCAACAATAACAATGCCTTTTCACTCGGCACGGCCACGACCGAGATTAACGTCATGCACGGGGAAACCGCCGCGGCGGCCAGTTACGCCAGAAGGCTCGTCAAGGAAAAGGACGCGGGCCGGCCGCTTGGGCCCGTCATCGACAAGATGAACGAGATGGTGAAGCACTATGACGATACGTCGGGGCCGCTGTTCTGCGCGAAGAAAGGCTTTGTCGATGAAATCGTGCGCTTTCACGAACTGCGCAATTATCTGGTGGGCTTTGCCAACTGCTGCTATCAGAATCCCCGGTCCATCTGCCCGCAGCACCAGATGATCCTCCCGCGCATCATCCGCTCGCAGATGGTAAAGGGGCTGGAAAGACCGAAATAACGAAGTCTCAAGGAGGCTAACCCGAGCACAAAAAAGGTGAGGACCGATGATTACCGTCGCCCCGGAAGCCATGCACGCCTTTACGGTTTTTTTGAGCAGGAGGAAAATCCAAAAACCAATCCGCATTCACCTTCAGTCCACCGGCTGCTGCGATGCATCGCTGGGCTTGATGGCAGATGACGCCCATGAAAACGATCTGGTCCAGAACATTCAAGGGATCACTTTTGTGATCAGCCCGGAGGTGCTTGAAATGACGGGCAACATTACGATCGACTATGTTTCACAAAAGCACAAGACCGGTTTTGTCCTGACTTCGAAACATCCCGTCAGCGAATGGAGCGGCTTCGGCGTTTGCGCCATAAAAGGTTGATCGTGCCCTCCTGATAAGCCGGGATCAGACCGGCTCGTCAAACCGGCATTTCAGCGTTAAGATGCCTTCCTCGAATGAGGTGCGGATCTGATAGGGGAGTTTTTTAAACAGCGCCAGCATGGAAAGGTTTTCCCTGAGCACCACGGCGTCCAGGCCCGTGAGGCCGTTGGCCAGAGCGGCATCCACCACTTTTTGCTGAAGCCTCACGGCGATGCCCTTCCCCTGCCAGTCCTTCGCGACGGAATAGGCCACTTCGCCCGAGCCGCTTCCTTCCAGAAAATATCCGCCGATGCCGATGATCCGGCCGTAGCCCTCTTCGCCCAGATAGGCGACGATGGAACAGTTTTTCGCGTAATCGACGATGAACATGTCTTTCATTTCATCCCAGTAAAAGTGATGCTTGCGACCGAAGAAGCGTTTGGCCACGTCCTTCTCTTCCATTTCGTAAAAATGCTCCTGAATGAGCCGGTCGTCCACGGTTTTGACGGGACGCAGGGTGACTTTCTGCCCGGCGATCGTCAGCACTTCTTCCAGCCAGGCCGGATAAACGCCGAATTGAGATTCATACAGTTTTCGTTCCTGACCGATCAGCCCTTCGCGGCGCGCCTCTTCGAAAAGACGCTCGCGAAAATCCGGATGGGCCACGCTGATCATGGCCATGGCGCGCTCCTGGACGTTTTTTCCGAACAGGTTGACGGCGCCGTATTCGGTGACCACGTACGTCACATCCGCCGCCGGAATGGCGACGGCGCCCGCCGCCTGCTCCAGAACGATGTTGCTGGAAAGCCCGTCTTCGCTTGCGGCCGGAACAACGACAATGGACTTGCCGCCCGGCGCCATCGCCGCGCCCCGGCTGAAATCCACCAGCCCCGCCACATCGGCAAAATGGTTTTGCGCGGAGCCGTCCGCCGCGACCTGGCCCTTGAGATCAATCGACGTCACGCGATTGACGGCCGTCATTTTGTGGTGGCGGGCAATCATGACGGGATTGCTCACGTAATCGCAGGGCCGGAACTCTACGGCGGGATTCCCGTTCAGATACCGGTAAAGCTCCTCGCTGCCGATGGCGCCCGAAGCCACCATCTTGCCTTCGTTGAATCCTTTTTTACGGTTGGTAATAACGCCTTTTTCCGCAAGCTTCTTCATGACGTCCAGAATCATCAGCGAGTGGATGCCCAGATTCTGCTTTTCTCCCAGGGCCTCCAGCACCAGCTCCTCGGAAAAACCGGGGCTGATGTGCAACGTCGAGCCGTCTTCAATCAGGCTGGACAGGAGCTTGGCGATCCGGTCCGTGCAGGCGATTTTCGGCGTGGGGTAAACCGACAGCAGTTCTTCTTCGTGTTCGACGATAAAATCAACTTCATCCACGTGGATCATCCCGTAGCCCGGAACCACCGGCATGTTCGGGTTGACCTGAACGATGACGACATCCGCCGCGTGGGCGGCGGCCAGCGTGATGTCCACGGAAATGCCCAGGTTGAGCCACCCGAAGTCGTCGGGCGGCGCGGTTTGAATGAGGGCGTAGTGGACGGGAATATGGCGCTGAAGAAACAGGGAGGGAACCGTGTAGAGGTTCATGGGGGTGAGAAAACGCCGGGACGCCGTGAGCCCCCTGATCATGCCCGACCCCTGATAGATGGAGCGCACATGATAATTGCGCCCCTGGGTTTCGTCCGCGACCAGCCCCATGAGCGATCCTTCCAGGTTGAGGAAGCGGACCACTTCCACGTCGGAAAAATGGTCCGTATGGTCAATCAGCGCGGAGACGAGGTGCTGAGGTTCTCCGCAGTACGAACCGATGAAAACCCTTTTGCCCCGGGAGATGGAACGAATCGCCGTTTCGGCGGAAACCACTTTGTCGGAATAGGATTTTTTCACGCCAGCCTCCTTCAGAGGGAAGGTTTTTCTTTATCAGTTCTTCCCGTCAGAATCAATAAAATGACCGACAGGATTCCATACGCCAGGGCAAGACTGTAATGCGCCCCGGTGGGCGCCTGCCAGGGCAGATAAAGCTCTCCCGTGGGAAGAACCGAATGAATCACGCCAAAGAGCGTCAGTACGCCGCAGACGGCGGCGCACAGGGCAGCCAGCTTCGCTTTGTGATCAATCAGAAAGGCCAGCAGGCTGCCCCAGAGAAGTCCGGTCAGAATAAAGCCGTTCGCCAGCAGATTCAGCGTTTGATACAATTGCTGTAAACGCTGCGGCAGTTGATGGGCCGGAATGTTCAGGGCGGCAAGGAACTGGCCGAGAAGAATGGTCACCAGACTGGCGACAACCGGCAGCATGCTCAGGCTCACCGCCGGAGAATGCGCCGGGGGCGATTCCCGATAAGCCTGATGGACGATTTCAAAGCCGACAAAAAGAAAAATCGGCGCGATGACCGCCCGCGGCATCAGACTGACCGCCAGCGACATCAACCCGACGAGAGAGCCGATGCCGACGAGCAAACCGGTTGCAAGGGTGTAGCGCCAGGTCGCCCCCATCTTTTTATAGGCGGGGTGTCCGATGTAGGGGGTTGTCTGCGCAACGCCGCCGAAAAAGGCGGAAACGAGCGACGTGACGGCTTCGGTCAGCAGAATGTCTCTGGGGCGGTAACTGTCGCCGGCCAGACGGGCGCTTTCCGTATTGTTGATCCCTCCGATAATCGTCAGGATGCCGAAGGGAATGGCCAGGGGAAGATACTGAAGGCTCTGCGGCAGGATCCTGAAAAAATCAAGGGAAAATACCGGAAGACACAGATGCAGGCCCCAGGAAGGCGGCTGAACCTCGGGCAGATAGCCGCCCCACCCCAGCGCAAAGTGAATTCCCGTGCCGACGATCAGCGCCGCCACGACGCCGTGGATGCGTCCGGGAAACTGAAGCCGGCTGTAAAGCGCGGCAAAGATCAGCCCCAGGGCCGCCAGACCGACGATCGCTTCATTGAAAATCTCGATCATCGGCAGGAAACCCAAAAGCATCAATCCGACGCCCCCGATGGACCCGAGCAGACCGGCGGTGGGAATGCTGCGTTGAATCCATCCGCCGATAAAAGAGGTGAAAATTTTCACCACGCCGATCATGAACAGCGTAACCATGCCGACATGCCAGGTGAGGATGGGATCGCGGGTGGCAACGAAGGTAGGCCCCAAAACGGCGTAGGCAATGCCGATGGTGGACGGCGTATCGAGGCCCAGCGGCATTGCCGTGACGTCCGCGCGGCCGGTTTTCCGCTTCAAACGGACGGCCATCCAGGTATAAACGAGGTCGCCCATGAACACGCCGATGGCCGTGCCGGGGATCATGCGCGTCAGAACAATATCCGCGGGGAAATTGAAGGTAAAGACGAGAATGGCGTTTAAAAAA
>Ga0208822_1002078_pt1 | contig 13077 bp, 14 predicted proteins | sample AD_STIC08_MetaG_FD_184435 | JGI IMG/M metagenome (GOLD analysis project Ga0208822, IMG submission 184435) | Active sludge microbial communities of municipal wastewater-treating anaerobic digesters from USA - AD_STIC08_MetaG (SPAdes) (version 2) | ecosystem: Engineered > Bioreactor > Anaerobic >...
GCTGGCGGCGTTGGCATTAGCGGTGCTGCCAGTTCCTCCCTGAGACGTAGCTAGTGTTCCTGTAAGCTTTGTGGTTGCCATGCTCGTAATCTTCTCATTCGTAACGGCACCATTAATAATCTTCGCTGTGCTAATGGATGCCGCCGCGATGTTGTCACCCTCAATACCGTTATTAAACCTGTCCTTTAAAGCATTAAACCGAGTATTGAAGTCGGAGGCATCTGGGATGATTCCATTTTCTAAATCGCTAAAACTAATCTGCGCCATATTATTTCTCCTTTGAACAATTAATTTTCTTCAAATCTTCAACTGTATTAGCATTAAAACTGGTAATATCCCTCAACCTCTGCTTCTCAGCCTTTATATCTGCGAGAGCCTTCTTGTCATCGTTCTCCAAAGCAATCATGAACTGAGCGTCCAAGGCTTCAAGCAGGGGTTTTCTTTCCTGTCTCAGCTTCTCCTTCTGAATCTCCACCGCTTTCGGCATATCCACTTCAATCACGCCTTCTGAATGTTTCCAAGCATTGCGGAAGTAGCGGTCAGAAGGAATCTCAGAGACATCGACAATCTTGTAAGCCTTGCCTTTTGGAACATCCTTCTCAGCAATTTGCTCAATCGTCAAGCCACATTCCGCAGGGATTAAGATGCTTACTCCTCCATCATCGTTATCGTAAATTATTCTTTTATTGGCGTAGTCCATGGTGTCCTATCTTATTACCGCTAAAGTAACGAAAGTTGTTCATCTGTAAACTCATTACTTTCTTTTCCGAATTCATCAGGCTTACCAAAGTTTTCATCTATCTCCCAAGCTGAACGAAATGTACGGTCTTCAGGAATTAATGATGTTTCAACTATCCAGTAGGGTGAGTTGTGTGGAACATCTTTTTCAGCCACTTGAATCACGGTTGCAAAACTTAAAGCTTCTTCTGTTGGTGCGATAATTCCTATTGAATTATCTTCATTTTTAAATATTATTTTCATTTTGTTTTCCTTTATTATTTATCTGATTATTGCAACATTAGCATATAAAGGGTCACGCTGAATACCACCCCCATCGGATGTATGTACTCTTATATATGATACATTATAAACAGAAGGAAAACATTGTCCATCGTTACCGGGACCCCGTCCAGAGGCATCTGTTGCATATGTGGCAACTACTATATAATTCGCATCAGGCATAGCCGTAGTAAAATTCACGGTATAATTCCCTACTCCATTATCAGTAATACTACTAACATTCCCACTCGCTCTAATCGCCACCGTTCCAGTTCCGTTGAAGTTTACCCATGCCCTACAAACATACGATTCTCTATTCCCCACATAAATCGCTGAACCTTCAGAGTTCTGAATTGCCGCTGGCTCACTAAACGCATAAGGACTGAACCCTTCATTCACCATCGCTCCGTCGAAGTAGGCGGTGGTGTCGCCATTGAGCATCGTCATAAATGCTTTGATTGCAGTAGCTGAATTTGATATTGTATGAGTTGCTGTTAGATATTCCCATCCAGCAACTCCTGAATGGTATGTTGTCGTACCTGAAATTCCATCGTATAGCTGGACACATGCTCTGCTAGCTACTGTCGCGTAGACCCATGCACCTATGGTTATAGTCTTGCCTTTGGCTGCAGAAAGTCCTCCGAGCACAGTGGTAATATCTTGGTTTAAATTTAAATCCGCCCCATTCCTCGTAAGCTTCGCAGAGTAAGTGCCGAGCTTTACCATTCCTTCTTCTCTTGCAACCGTAGCTCCTGCTCCTGAGAGAGTCCAGCCAGTGGGAGAGAGTTGTTCGTAGGCTGTTGCTGAATCAAAATAATCAGTATTTCCAGAACTAGTTTGGAAAATAAACTGAATAGCCGTTGCACCAGAATTAATTAATCTACTTACTGTTAAATATTCCCAATCACCACTTCCAGAATGTGCGGATAAAACTGCTTGGACCCCATCATCAATTACAATACAACTTGTATTAGAAGATGATTTAACCCATGCCCCAAACACTAATGTTTTATTTCTGTAAGAAGTTGGATTTGCAATCAATTGATATGTTAGTGCTAATCCAGTTCCTCCAATTTGTTTAAGGGAATAAGTTCCTCCCTTAATTATTGAAGATTCTTTATTTCCTGAACCACCTGTACCACTTTGATAAAACGTCCAATTCGTCAACGTAGTAGGATTCGTCCAAGTCTCTAACCCTCCGTCAGTCAGAAGTTGAGTAAGTCCAGTCCAAGTCTCAAAACTCCCATTCTGAAGCAACTGATAAGGAGAAGTCGTGCCATCCCCACCGACGATGTGACCAGAGAGCGTTAGATTTGAGGCTGCATTAATATCGCCAGCGTCTCCTTTTTCTCCCTGAATTCCCTGTGGACCTTGTGGTCCAGTTGCACCCTGAGGACCAGTTGCTCCAGTATCCCCCTTATTACCTTTGTCCCCCTTTTCTCCTTTGGGACCAGGTACTCCGCCAGCCTCAGCAATAACATTCATCGTGTTTCTGAGATTCTTAATGTCAATGCGGAGTGCTTGTGGGTCAACTTCCCCTAACTTATCTGATAAAGTTGCAATCTTATTAACCATTAGAATCTATCCTGATCGTAGTCTTGGAACATCAGTTCAGCGTCTTTGATTTCAACAGGCTGGTCAAAGGCGTTTCCTGAGAACTTGAGCTGAATATATTTTGCGTTAAACCCCAAATCCTGCCGACTTGTAATCCCACTAACACGCCCTAATCGAGAAGTTCCAAGTACCCAAGTTGAGCCAAGCAAATCTCCACCACCGTTGTGGGTGACGGTTACCGAGGTTCCACCCGTGGTTCCAAAATCCCCAAGAACAGCGCATTGAGAGGTGTAGTTTCCAGCGTTGTTGGCTGTGACCTTTAAACGGCGAATGCGCTTAGTAGTTGCTGGATTTCCCATGTCAAAATGTTTCGTGAACTTCCACCATTCAATAGCGGTCTTTGTTCCGGCCAAGTAATCCGCATTCCCTGAGTTGGTAAGCATTATTCTTCCAGTGTTGTCACCGAAGTAGGTTTTAACTGCACCCTGAGAATCAGCAAAATTGGCGAGGCAGAGAATGTTCATTCCTTGATATAAGAATATTTCATTATTGAAGTAGTCATAGGCGATTACGAAATCATTGACCGTAGAGCCAGACTTAGTAACAGCACACCAATACTGCCTCAACTCTTTGTGGTCTTCGGCACAAGCGATATCAAACCCATCGATGTTCAGCGAAGCCAAAGTCTGCGGAATAGCCTCAGTCAGTCTCTCAGGCTTGAATCCAGCCATCCTGTAAATGTGACCATCTCCAGCCAACCAGAACAAAACTCCTTCAATGTTCTTAATTGTCCTGTTGGAAACGCAACCAATCCCAGAGTCGAGGACATCGAACTGGAAAGGATTAACCGAATCACCCGTGTATTGGCAGAGAGTGATTGAGTTGCGGGTAAAAAGAAATAGATGATCGCCCCGCCTCGCCATTCCAGTGCATCCGTCACTTAAACGCTTGAAGTCAGTGAGCGTCCAAGACTCTGGGTCGAATAAGCCAGACCAATAAACTCGTTCTGGGTTTGCCGCAGTATTAGCAATGAAGGCGTAGTTGAAGAACTCTTCGCAGTATTTTCCTCTTGGCGGGTAAGCATAGGTGTCGGGTGATCCAGCAATCGTTTCAACAATCTCTTCACAATTACCAGTTCCAGACCATGTGAAGGGTTTGTCTTGGGCTTCAGTCGTGACAATTAACTTATCCGCACATACGGCAAAGTCGAAGAATGTATCTTCCGTAAAAGTAACTGAGCCAGTAATGTCAACTGGAGTGGCTGGCGTTGAGATATCAACAATGCGCCGAGTGGTTCCGTTTGAGCCAATTGCAAGAGAATGCTTCACGCCGCTAAACTTGACGTACTCATAAAGCCCACGGATCTCTGTCAATGTAACATCGGGCGAGGCATCAATAGTCAACGGGCCAGTAAATACGGAATAACCATTGCGATTTAGAATTGAGCCAGAAACATTGGTGTGAACATTCATCAGCGGATAAGTTGCGGCATCAAAACGAGCAGATTGATTCTCAGCAATCAAATGCCCCGCTACCTTCTCATTTGCTCCGCCACCAAGATTGGTCAACTTCAACTGTTGAACAGGAATCATTTCCACCAGCTATCTGTGCGGTAATCATCACGGTTGTTTTGAGCGCATAGGCGTTTAAGAGCGGCCTGATATTCAGCCATCTCAACTTCCAAGTTAGGGTCTTGGTTGTGCTTCAGAGCCTTTACAACACCGCCTTTAACGAGAAGATAATGCCACTCGCTTGGCAGGGTCGGCTCATCATCATCATCCGTCAGCGAAGAAGGTGTAGTAATCCCCGTTACATTAACAGTATAAACAGCGTCAGGAGTCGGATAGAACTTGATACGGTCAGTTCCACTTGACCTATCGTAATGCCAAAACTTCGTAGGCTCACCAGTGGAAGACCCTGTTAAATCAGTGGCTTCAAAGGAGGATATGCCCTGCATCTTGTTTGAACCGTTTATGTAAACTTCCCGAAGATTCTTTGCATTCGGAACCTGATTCGGCAACGAATAAACAGAAGTCCCATTAACAGTCGAAATGGTTCCAGTATCCTTCAAAAACCACCAATCGGTGCATAAGGTATAAATATCAAGAAACAAAACTTCACGAACCCAAGCCTTCGTCCTATCCGCATTCGTCCCAGTGGAACTAAGTGTGGTGTCATTTACCAAATAACTAATCTCATCGCAAATGGTTCCAAGGTTCATTTTAACTCCCCGTCTTCATACTTGGCTTTCTCAGACTTCTTAAAAGTACGTTTACTCAAACCATCGTAATATCGCTGACTCACAAACCCGCCCCCCATCTTCCTAACGCTTGATCCATCCCTCATATTCGCTTCAACTCTTATCCCAATATTTGAAGTTGGGTTACAGGTGCGGCAAAGCCATTCCCAACCATCTTGAAACTCTTCACCGCACCTGCATTTACCCATTTTTAGCCCTTAACCCAAACGCCGAAAGCGTCACGATATTCCGCAACACCCCAGATGGCATCGATGACAAGCTGGTCGCCCAACTTCTCAATCCGATATGCACTCTGGACACGGGGCTTCTGTTGCATCGCCAGCGCAAAACAATCACGATGGAACATGCAGTTGGAAGCCTGATCGGGGGACGCATCAGTCCACGGCAGATTGGTCGAAGTCACGACCTCAACGCCATAAACTTCACCGATACGACCAGTGTTGACACGATCCTGACCCACAGCGTACTGAAGCACGAACTTATCGAGTTTCAGCATATCGCCCTTGAACGCCGGACGAATCGCAAAGTGACGGTCAGATTCGGGGGCATTCGCCTCATCCAATTTCACAATCGAGCTAACGATGGTGGCATCGGTCAAAGCGGCTCCGTAATCACCAGTGATTTGGCTAAGACCAGGAATCAGCGCACCAATCGTGCTGTCGATTTTCTTGGAGATAGCGTAACCATCAGCCTGCGTGTAGATGCTCATCAAATCCTGATTCGCCTGAATCTTGGCGATATCTTCAAGGATTCGGGAGGCATAATAGTGTTGGTTCACAGTAAGCGTGAATTCACCTTCCGTCGAGGCAGACGCAACCACATCGACATTGCGCTGTTTTGCAGTCGTCGTCACCTCTGTTATCTTGGGAACATGCAATCCCTTTGTTAATCTCATGGTTTCCCATGAGGTCGGACTATATCATCCCCGATTAAATTGGGGCTCGGCGTGTAGTCTCTGAGGATTCATGACATTCTGACCTTTCCTATTAAGGATTCGGATTTCATCAGACAACCGATTAAGCTCTAACTTTTCAGATTCATCAACATGCGTTCTTTTATTATTCAAACGCCGTTCAACAAATCTTAAAGTGAGGATAGCTTGAGATTTTTTACCCACAAGATACGGAATCATCATTTGAGTAAACTTTTTAACATGTTCAAGTTTTCTCGTCCCTGCGTTAATTCCATTTTTGTGTTTAACATTCTCTGATTCTCTTTCGAAAACGTGAAGGCGAATGCCAACACGGTCTAAGAGTTCGACAGCCTTTTGGATAATATTCACATCGCAATTCGTAACGCAAATTACAGGACAATATTTCCAATTTCCTTTTTCCTGTCTGCGAAAAACAGTGATACTTCCCTCACCATCCCAAAGACCACCGAGCCATCCAAGTTCAGCTTCGGTTAATGCCACTTGACCTGCTGATTGCCCAATCTCACATGCTTTCCCTAAGTAGGGATGTGAGCTATAAGGGTGTTCCAGCATTTTGTCGAGTTTATTGTGATCCATGTTGTTAAATCACATCACCCTTACCAGCAACAAGCGAGTCAAAACGCTTGACACGGCTGGCGAGAACGAGGTTCGCTTCCGTGAACTTCTGTACTTCATTTGCCCAAATCTCAGGAATGAATACAGCCTGAGTGAGCGTTGTTTGATTTCCAGTAACCATTGTAATATCCTACTTTCTTATCTTATTTCTCCACGGCGCATGGCTTCTTTAATCTCAGCCTCATGCTTTAGGTATTCCGAGTGGCTCATGTTCTTTAATCGTTCACGAGTCCACTTCGCTTCACCCGTTGGCTTCGGACTTGATTTAGAAGTCTCACTCGCCGCAAGATTGGTTTGATTTAGTTTCTCAACTTGTTCCTTAGCACCTTGAAGTCTGGCTTTCTCTGGGGCTGTCTGACGCAGAAGTTTCGCCTTCAAGTAATATTTCTCAGGATCGTTTCTGAGCGCATGATTAAGACCGAACTTTTGAACATCAGCGTCTAGGAGACGAGTCATATCGTCTTTTAAATCCATCCAATCACTGTATTCAATCGCATAGTCTTCGCACTTGTTTTGAAACTCAACCTTGAGTGTTTCTTCAGCAGAATGAGTAGTGGATTGAGGCTTGGAGCCGAAGTGGTTGTATAACTTCCTCGCTGTTTCATCATCCACGCCAAAATCGGTTGCAATCTTTTTGATGGGGTCTTCAGCGGATAACTTGCTCAACCTGTCTTCAGTTTCTTTTGCCTTCTTTTCGGCTTCTCGTCTGCGTTGACGCTCACTAATCAGCTCATCGAGAGGAACGTATTTCTTCTCCTTTTTAGGAGTCTCGACTTCTGCTGGTTTTTGAGCCTCAGACTTTGGTGCGTCTTTCTGCACTTCTGGCGTGGAAGTTTCGACAGCCTGTGCAACGGTTTCAGTTTTTACTTCCTCTTTAGTCTCAGTAGTCATTACTGGTTCCTTTCGTTCTTGACCTTTTTGCGGGTGGTCAGTCAACCCGAAACTCCGCATCATGCGGGATTAATTCTTAAAAAGTCCTAGAATGGTCTGGTAAACTTTGACTTCACGAGCCATTTCTTTCATTGTCTCTTCTTTGCGACCTTTAAGCATTTTGTCTATGCCACGACTAATCTGCTCATTCAAAAAACGCTCAAACGGTTTAAACTCAGCAAAGCTCCGAAGAGCCTTCATCGAAGCTTCAAACTCTCCAACAAACTTTTCAGTCTCGCTCATTGCCCAACCTGCATCATAGGGTTAGGAGCCATCCCAGCATCCGGCATCTGCGGTACTACACCACCCATCGGCCCGTTCTGAAGCATCTGCCCGTCACCCGTCATTTGACCTTGCGGTTGAAGCATCGAAAGGAATTGGATGTGAGCGTTGACATGGCTCTCAAACGCCTTATAACTCATCTCATCCATCACTCCGCTAGTCGCCAAGTTCTTTGTGGCTCCCATGTGCGCCATGATGTGTCGCTGGTGAGCGTCAGACTTATGAGGAAACACGGCTTGCCCTAAAGCAAGTGCGGTGTTTTCCGCTTCTACCTGTTCCCCTTCCGATTCGTCGGGCGGTGATACAACGATTCCATCAGCTTCATGCTCAGGGCCAATCTCCATTCCGACATAAATCTTCTTTGCAAGAGCTGGAATGTTGAAAAACTGCGGTGCTTTGGCGGCAATGGCAAAGAAGTTTGTGAGCTTGTTGACCTTCTGAACTTTATTTTCAAAGTTAGTCGGCCCATAAGTCACGATATCAAAAGTTCCCCAGATATCTTCCGGCCTGACACGCTTAAAATAAACACCCTGCTTACCAAGAACTCTGATAACACGCTCAAAAGAAGTAAACTGCATATCGTTCTGATAGCTACGATCAAGAAACTTCTTATACATCTCCTCAATGAGGCGAATGCGGTTCTTGAGCCTGACCCCAGCCTGTTGAGCAACACCCTGAAACTCAGTCGCCGAAGTGCGGTCTTGATTTATCGGAACGCCTTGAATGGTATCGAGTGCGCCAGATGACTTTCGCATATCGTTTTTGATGGAGCTGATGACCTTGTAACCGTTGTTGGAGAAATCATTAATCGGCAAAGGAATCACAGCATTGACATCATCAGCTTTGATGCGTGGAAATTTAATTAGCTTGATATCACGCTGAACATTGGCATGAACATCTTCAATCGTTGGGTTTAAGAGCTGAAGGGTTTTATTATCAACAACCTGCCGAATCGTGGTGTTCAACTCATTCCACTTCTCTGTGATCGGCTCAATCAGTCCAATCCCATAAAGCTCGTCATCTACGGGGATGTAGGGACAGAGCAAGAACGGGCGTTCCCCATGCCAATAAGGATTTTCTTGAAACCTAACGCAAGCTGAAGGTGAGTTCTGCTTCATTAAAACAGGAGAGTTAATCTCACCAGTTCTCTGCGAATGACTGTCTTGCATTGCAATCTTGCCAGACTCGTCTAAGTCGAGAACGCAGGAAATCAAGCCCTCGAAGAAAGAATATCTATCCGCTTCTTCACCCGTCAAAACCCACTTCGGAATCCTGCCCCAATACTCAACCAACCTCCCGTCATTGAACTTTTCCAAGGCATCTAGGTTGTAATAAATTCCACTTACAAGGTCGCCCCCTTCAGTTGATTTAGTTGTCCTTTCCTTGGTTTTCAAATCATCCCAGCAAATAGGAATACGATGAATCAGTCCTTCGATGTCTTGAATGTCAGTCCCTCTGCCAACAGGAAAGAAATCATAGAGACTGACATATTCCCAATCAGTATCGGCAAACTTCGGAACCGTAACCTCAGTGGTAACAACCTTGAACTTCGGTTTTCCCTTGGCATCTAAAACAATATTTCCCAGCTCATCTTTTACATTAACTTTTTCTCTAAATTTCTTTTTTGTGGTTTTAAGCTTGTACGGAGTCTTAACAACGCAAGTCCCGTAAACAAGAAGTTGGTGTATCGACCGCTCAAACTTTGCTCTGAGTTGGATTCTCCGTAACGACTCAGCCCTGTAAGCAGACATGATCTCGGCTTGTTTGTCATCAGCATCCTCCGTTCCGGCGTATTCAAAGTTCGGGTCTTGTCCAAAGAACGCTTCAACGTAGTTGGCTTTTAAAACTTCAACTTCAATCTGCGGTTCTGGGTCAACGATATTGCAACCACCATCAGTCGGTTTTTGTTTGTCAATCAGGCGATAAATGTTATCCCACTCAAGCCACTTTTTTTCACGACCTTGATGGTCGTCATAGGCTTTGGAATATTGCTCACGAACAAACGATAAAGCTCGTTCTAACTGATCTGATGAAGTCCAAACTTTAGGAAGAAGTTTCGGTTGATTATCTTCTTTTACTTCTGTGGCTGTAGGTATCAAAACGGATTCCCCCGATTTTTATTGTGGCGTATTATATCATAATTATGAAGAAAAATCAACTCATTATAGCTTTTAATCATATTGCTAGATATAAAAAAACAACCTATAAGTTATTAATATCCAGAATTTTTATTACTCGGCACAAAAGACTCAAGCTCAACAGAAGCTGAAGTCATGTGAAAGCGTTTGCGAACTTGCAAACAAATCATATCAGCAATTACCCTATCATCGTGACATCCAGATTCTGCATTGGCGTTTCCATCTTCGCCAATAACATAGGTCATGCACTCGTCTAAAAGCTCCGAGCTTCGGAAAGTCAAAGCATCTTCTCGCATCGCACGACCATAATCTGAAATCATAATTGGTTTAGTCTTGGTATCAGTCCACCATCCAATCTGCTTCGTCTTGCGGTCGGTGCGTTGGTCAACCTTGTAGCGATAGTACAACTTGGAATATTGATGCTTCATTGCGTCAAGAGTTGCTATGCCAAATGAATTAGCCTCAACTCCAATCCACGCCTTGTTGTACCAAGTTCCCAACTTGATTAATATTTCACCCATCTTATCCGGCGCAATCTGACCATTCACCTCCGCAACCTGCACCAAATTATCCATGCCACGAACCGATGCAGAGGACGGATCACCACCAACTCCCAAACCAACGTCAGCACCAATAGCATACTGCCTCCCTGATTTCGGCATATCCCAAACCTTCAAATAACCTCGCTCAAAGTCCCGAAACTGAACCGAACTTCCACTCCACTCAAGAATCCCAGTCCTTTGAGGAGCCGTACAAGTTGCGTCATGTCGTTCAATTGCTTGCGGGTCGAACACTTGGTTTCCAGCCAAAAGTTTAAAATCTCCCTTGATGCGGATATCATATTCAACTCCGAAGTACTTCTTTTTCTGGTCTTCAATCTGCTCTTTTGACAAGTAGATGTTGTCTTCAATCCCCACCCCCAATGTAAAGATTCTCTTTTGATCTCTATTCTTATAAATCTCCCGATACGTCCAAGTCATACCAATTTTCTTCCCCTTATCCTCCCAGATAGGAGTCATGGTGAGCCAAATATCTAACGGCATCCCGGCTCCAATACGAGCAATACATTCTTGATAAATTGCACGAGTTGGTTCTTCGTCAAAGTGAATCCATCTCTTAGCCGCACCACCAAACTTCTCAACCCCCGAATCACAGCTCTTAAAAGTAATCTTTGAACACTCAGACTTGGGAGTATTGGCTGGCTTATCATGCGGAATCACCCAAATAGTATCAATCACCTCACTCTTAACATGACTGATGTCTTTAATTAAACATTTTGGTAAATATTTAAGAATGGAAGCTTGCACACCTTCCTTCTGAGCGTTGTAGTCTTTGCTGACAACCCATCCCTCGTTTGGAGTTTTAATTTTCTTGTGGGGATGAAGGCCAGTGGCATACCAAACATCTTCGGCCGATCCTGTCGTGGTTTTGGACGAACGGTTGGCTCCGTGAAGCAAGCGGATAGTGAATGGAATCTCTGGATTGTGCTTGTGAAAAGCAACACACTTAGGGAGTGGATTGTAGAAATAAATGCCATTCTCTTTTCTGAATCGCTCAAGCTTCGGAAACCAATCAAGCGACTGCTCAATGGCCTCCCTATACCTCGGATTCTTCATCAACTCTTCAAGAATGTCAGGCTCAATCCCCTCAAGCGGATTGTCCCAATTATCAACGAAGTCGCTCATAACTCCTTCCCCAGACTAAGCCTCTATTTTTTCGCATCATTCTAGTTTCAGCATCTCGTTGTGCATGTTCCCTTGTCTTGTTGTGCGTGTCGTCAAACAGTTTGACATCAGTCACAGGATGATGATGCACCAAGCGGCATTGAGGCGCATAAAGAAACGCACCAAAGTGTTCAGCCGACTCAATGAGTTCACCATCAACGTGCATATTGTCGTAGTCGGGACACCACACTTCCCTGTTCTTAAAGCGATCGGCAAATCGAGTACCAACCCAACCCATTGCCGCCTTACAGAAAGTCTCCAAATTCTTCTGATTAAATCCAACCAACTTGTCATCTAAATCTTTAATCTCTAACAACCGCTCAAAACAGTCGCAATCCAACTCAATATCATCACAAAGGAAAACCATAGAATGAGTGGGATGATACTTGAGATGACGGTTCCAAATACGTGGGGCTTTTTCATGGTTCACATCCTCGTAGGTGTAGATTGTAAAATCTTGAAAGGTTTGTTTACGGATAGACTCTAAGCATTTCGCTAACTTATCTTTTCTGTTAAGCGTTGGAATCACAACATCAAAGCGGCTCATAGCCAAGAAACTCCCTTAGTGGTGAAACGGGTGAGTGGTTGATTAGAGTTTGATGATGGAAGAGTTCTTTGTAGTGTTTCACAGCAATCTTAAAATGTTCGGCATATCCAGCCAAAACAACATCGTATTTATCTCTCGAATTATGGTATCCACCGTGATGATGAGTCTCACCATCAACAACCCCCAAATCAACTCCAACCAAATGAATATTTTTGTAACCCATAATCAAAGCAAACTGAACGGCGCAGAACCCAGAGTTTCCACCGCTTCTAAAATCGTTGAGGCGGTAGCCAAACCCACCATCATGCTTGTAACTTTTAATTATCATGTCGTAGTGCGACAGGTTGTAGCTGATTCCCCATCTTGTATCGACAAACGATTTGCCGCAAGCGAGCGAGGGACACGCCATGTTTGCAATAAAAATCTTGGTGGGTTTCTTTGGAAGCGTTCTGCGCTGATTCTCAACCTCCCAGATGGTGAAGCGATTATCCATCGTGATGAAGTAACGAGCCTTCTCGTACCTGAACACATCCTTATTAACCGCTATGACATCATCCTTCGTATCAACAATCTTTTTACCTGTCGGCCCACCGCACATCACCCAACAATCACTAGTCAAGTTGCTCTCTCCTGTATAAATACAAGCTCTTATCGCAGTATGGTTCATCCGCTTTTTCATTAAACGACATCATTGGAGCCGGAAGATTAAATGGCGGCTTTTGAAGCGATACAGTGCGCCATCTAGTCTGATTATTTGGAACCTCAACATTCTTCCTATCGCCAAATGATGTGGTGAGTAGAAAGGATGACCCGCTTCGCAGAAAGTTGCTAAGGAAGTTCTCAATATCTTGGAATGAAAGGTGAACTAAACAATCCCTGCAAATAACCAAATCGGCTTTTGGAAGCGGATCGGTTGTAATATCCATGCACTTAAATTCAACATTCTTTGCTGAATACTTTTTCTTATTCTCAGCAATCATCTCTTCAACAATGTCAACCCCGGTGTATTTAATGTGCGGAAACTCCTTCACCAAATCCTGCATCCAGTTAAAATCCCCACAGGCACAGTCAAGAATTGTCTTACAAGCAGTTGC